>Ga0209380_10000849_pt1 | contig 21501 bp, 24 predicted proteins | sample HubBroMetageWFT6_FD_188347 | JGI IMG/M metagenome (GOLD analysis project Ga0209380, IMG submission 188347) | Warmed and freeze-thawed soil microbial communities from the Hubbard Brook experimental Forest, New Hampshire - Hubbard Brook CCASE Soil... | ecosystem: Environmental > Terrestrial >...
ACCGGCGAGAGCGGCCGCGGCCGCGGCGGCGAGGCTCAACCTCAAGCCTTGCGCTTTGGATAAGGGTCGTGCGTCCGGAAGAGCGGCCATCGGCGCTGTCTTTCTCAGGTCTAGGGAAACGTTTGGCGAAGCACGCAAGGCCTACTGGGTGATGAATCCGATCTTGCCGGCATAGCCTGGCATCGGCTGGAGCGACTGCGAGGTGGAATAGATCCGGTTGACGCGGCCCAGGAACCAGGTCTGCGGATCGCTGGCGTCCTGGAAATTCTGGTCGGGCCGCACGATCTGGCTCGGGTCGACCGCGTGCGCAATGAAGGGAGTCACGACGATCAAGAGCTCCGTCTCGTCGCGTAGATAGTCTCGCGAACGGAAGAGGGCCCCAAGCACCGGGAGGTTCATCAGCGCCGGAAAGCCATTGATGGCCTGCTCCGTCTGGGTGCTGATCAAGCCGGCCGAAGCAATCGAACCGCCGGAAGGCAGTTCCACGGTGGTGGTATTGTTGCGGGTCCGGAAGCCCGGGATTGTAATGCCGCTGAACGTGATTTGCTTCGCATAGTCGATATCTGTGACTTCGGTCGCGATACGCAGTTGGATCCGTCCCGGGGACAAGACGATCGGGGTGAAATTCAGGGTTACGCCATAGGGTTGCTGGATGAATCCGTATTGGCATGTCGGATTGCATTGCACATTATTCAGAATTGGAATCGTGCCGCCGGCGAGGAACTTTGCGGTCTCCCCTGACACCGCCGTAACGGTTGGTTCGGCGAGCGTGTGGGCGACGCCCTGTCGCTCGAAAGCTTGCAAAGTGGCGCTGATGCTGCCGCTGCCCTTGAACCAATTCAGGGTCGCTTGGGAAGCAGCGGCGGCGACGGCGCCGTTGATCGCGAACGGAGGAGCGAGCGTGAAGCTGCCGTTTGGCCCGCTGCCGCTCAAGTTGACGCCCAGTTGCTTGACGATGTCACGCCGAATTTCGGCGACCGTGACGCGCAGGCTCACTTGGTCGGCGCCGCGAATCGTGAGAGCGTTGACTACCTTTCCCTGAGGGCTGCTGGGCGATTTGCCGCCGGGGGCGCCGCCTCCGCTGGAGCCGCTCGAAATGGAGATCTGAGGGCCGGTTCCGGAGGTTGAGGTTGGCGAATCGTTGACGAAGCCGGAAGCGATGTCGAGCGCCTTTTGCGCCTCCTCCGCCGAGGCCACTGATCCCGTGAGGATGATTGTGTTCTCCACCGTGCGCACGCGAATCTCGTTGCCTGGCATTGCGACTTTGAGGAGCGCCGTCAGTTCGCCAATGGCCCGACCGACCGAGACCTGGAAGAACGCAATTCTTCGTCCGTCCTTGGCCAAGGCGAAAATGCTTGTGTGGCCGTTGGCGACGCCGGAAATATAGATGCGCTTCGCCGTGCGCACGATCGCGTTGGCGACGTTGGGATCGCCGACATAGATCTCGCCTGCTTCCTCAGGCAGGTCGCGTATGACCGATTGGCCGACGCCCATTTGCAGGGGGACGGCCGTTGCGTCCGACATGGCGCCCATCCGCGCGAAATCGTCGCCGTCGGCGGCCCGGACGGTCGAAGCCGGCGCGATCGCGAGAAGCGCCGCGGAGACGCAACTGGCGATGTTTCGCCGTCTCTGAATGCGATCGGACTTCATGCCCCGGCTCCGTCTCTGGAGAACAAGCGAGAAAGGAAAGGAGGGAGCGCGAATCACCGCGTCGCCTGCTGCGGAGCGCCGTAGCGAACCACCGTCAACGCGTCATCGGTACTGACAACTGTCTTCGCGGGTCCGCCGCTGTCGACGAGGCTGCGGAGAACGAGATGAAGATTCGAATTGCCGGCATGTTGAGCAAGGATGATGAGATTGACTTGATCCGGGTCGAGCTCCAGCGTGGCGTTGGCCCCGGTCACGACCTTCTTGCCGTTCTGCTCTTCCACGTTCTGGCCGATGGCGAGGACGCGCACATTGGCGAGGATCGGCTCCGCAGTCATGACTTCGACCCCTCGAGCCTTGGTGGCGTCCTCGTCGCGCGCGAGACGGACGACGTCGACGCGGTCATTGGGGAGAATGAATCCGCCGGCGGTCGAATCTCCCTCGTTATCGATCTTGATCGCGACCGCGCGCTTTCCGGTCGGCAGGATCGCCGACATGAACCCGCTCGTCCCGGCCTTGACAAGCTTGTCATGCCGGATCGGCTCGCCGCGGAGGAAAGCCACCCGCGTCATTGAGCCTTCGACGTCCTTGAGCGCGTCGGGCTTCCCCGATTTTGTGATCATGAGCTCGGAGACGGCCCCTTTTGGCCAGGTTTGCCAAGCCGTCGCGCCCTCGTTGACCAAAGTCCCCATCGGCAGATCCTGCCCAGCGACAAGCACCTGCTCGACGTCAACCTTTGGCGGGGCTTCCGCAGCCGGGCTCGGCGCAGAATTGCCGGCGCCTCTCAAGACCATATACGTGGCGCCGAAAGCTAGAACTGCGATTGCCCCCACGATGATCAGCCTTCGATTCATGAATCCTGGCCCTTCGCGAACTGACTCGCTAGCGACGCGATTTAGACATCGTAATCGTCAAGGTACGGTTAATTTAAAGTATCGACTTGTAAGCCAAGCCTCAGTCAGGTGGTCGATCAAGGGAAAATCTTTCGACTAATCCCGCTGCTACCTTGCTATTCCGAAGAGTGAGCTATAATCACTTTCGCTAGCGGAGTCTAAACTGTAAGAATAGCTGAAAATGATACGATCTGGCTCACGCAACTGAGCGTTGAATCTTGGATCGACGGCTCATCGTTTCGTCGAGACGAATATTGCCCGCCCCAGCGGGTCGACGCTGGCGACTGCCGCTTGCCGATCCGTAGACAGTCGGCGGCGGGGGATCGATGTCGGCCTAGACGACCGCGGCCCAAATGGATGAGTTTGGGAATTGCATAAGGCCGGCTGCCGCCAATGCGATTCCGTATGGGACGCCGGCGCTGGCGTTATGCAGCCGCGCAAGCCAGGCGTGGCGGGCCAGCATGGCGGGCAAAGGGATCCTGCGAAGGCCGAGAAGGATGAGCGTGAGGATTCCACCGAAGATGGCGGCCGCGAGGCCATAGTCGAGGATTGCAGCCCAACCGAGCCATGCCGCGGTTGCGGCCGCCAATTTGGCGTCGCCCCCGCCAATCAGCCCAAAATTGAACATGGCGAACGTGATCAAGAGAATCGCCAAGCCGCAAGACATATTCAGAAGAATCTCGACGGCCGGGACGCCAAGCAGCGCCGCAAAGATCACATATCCGAGCGCAAGAGCGACGCAGATCCGGTTGGGGATTGTAAAGGTCAGGAGATCCATGGACGCTGAAAGCGCCATGAGGGTGGGAAAGAAGGCGAAGATCGAAAGATGGATTAGGTTCGAGGCCATCGCAGTTTGTTCGGTCGCATCAAACAGGGAAATCGGTCTGCGTCTCGCTCGTCCGTGATCCGGGCAAGCCCGAGCGAAGCTTCGCGCCGGCGAGGCGGACGCCAGCGCGAAGATCTTAAGGCGACCACCTTTACTTGAGGGTGGTGCCGATTTCGTTGAACACCGTGCTGACCTTGGTGCCAACCGTTGTGACCGCGGTGATGATGACCACGGCGATCAGCGAGGCGATGAGCGCATACTCGATCGCCGTGACGCCTGACTCGTCGGCGACGAATTTCTTTATCGATTGAAACATGTGTTGGCTCCTGCTCCAAAGACCTCCCGGCGACGAACCCGAATTTCCACGCCGCCGAACGAGCCCAGAGTAGGACCGCCCGATTTCGACCGCGTTAATTTGAGCAATCTCTGGCGAAGCGGGCAGTTGAAGTCGAGGGGTTGGTTAAGCGGTGAATAAGGTTGAACGATGCGCAGCGGGTATGGATTTGAAGTAATTCTTAACTCAATTCCAATCCGAATCTTCATCGTTCATAGTAGGCTTGACCTCGTTATTCTCGCGAACAGCAGCGGGTCTAGAGGCCTGTCCTTCGACGCTATAAACCAGGGGCTGCCGGATCAGCTGAGCTTAAGGCGCGAGATCGAGCCAAGCTCCGTCCACGCCGTTCTCGACTTCAACAATCCAGAGGTCGGGGTCAAAGGCGATCTCTCGTTTGAGCCGCGCCTCGGCTTCGTCGGAATTGATCAACGGCCCCGCGTGCGCCCGGGCGAACATCCTATCGACGCCGCTCGGCGCATCAGCTGCCACAGACTGCGGCGCAGGCCCATAGAGCGTCGCGCTTCCATTGAGGTGGTCGACTTTGACAAAAATAGCGCCGGCCTCCGCAGCGCCCCTCCGGCGCAAGACGGCGCTTGCCCCTTCCACTCCGCACCGACGCAAATAGGCCGCGACCCAAATGTCGGATCGCAACCGCACCGAGCTTAGTGTCCCCCTGCGCGCGCGGCAGCGGTCAGCTGCTTAACAAGCCGCTCGGTTATTTCGGTCCCAGGAGGCAGGCCGTGCGCGCGCTCAAACTCTCGCAGCGCTTGCTCGGTTGCGGACCCCTCCTTCCCGTCTGGCTTGACGGGGTAACCAAGTTTGGCCAGCGCGGTTTGGGCGGCCAGGGTCAAGCGCGAGGCATCGCCGCGGGGTTCCCCTGCCAACAGTTCGGCGATCGGATCGGACCCTGGGGGCGAACTCCCCGTGCTCTCAGCCGGGCGCGCCGGCGGAAGAGCAGCAGAGGATTGCGCGGGCGGGGCGATGTCTTCCGTGCTGGTTGGCTTCTGAGGAGGCGGCGGGGCTGGCGCGGGCGCGGCGGAAGGAACCTTAGGCGCCGCATAGCCAAATAATGGGGCCGGGTGACGTTCGCGCTGCAAAAGAAGCGCGTTAACGCCAATGCCGACGAGGGCGGCGAACAGCGCCGCTCCGAGGTAATATCGCAAGTGCGTGAGCTTCACGCGCCCGGCGATCCTTTGTGTCAGCGCTTCATGAGCTGAACGCTGGACCGGCCCCCGGAGCTGGCCCAGATTATTTTTTATGCGTGCAAGCGCTAGATCCACGTTTGTTCTCCTGAGACCGCAGCGGCTCCGCTCGCTTCCGTCCCGCGCTCGCAAGAGCGAAGGATGGAATGGCGACCGGAAGAATCCCGGTCATTTCGGTGGACGGCGGCAACGGAACGATCGGCCGACATATTCGGTTTCGGCAGGGCGAAAGAGTGCGGACGCATCATTTGCAAGCGCTCAGAATCGCCGCGCGTTTCCTTAAAATCGCAGGCGCTGATTAAACCAATCTTAAGTCTAGACTCAGCCGCTTCCCTAAATGCCGCCCCCTCCGGTGAGCTTTGGGATTATGGTTTATCCTTCATTACAACGGTGTTGTTGAACCTTAGCAATGTATGGATTTCTGCCGGGCGCGCTGGTCCATCGCTGACCGGCGCCCATATAAGGGTTATGGACGACCCAAGGAGGCTGGCGAATCCCTTGTCGGCAATTGACAGCATACGCGACGATTTTGCCTTTCTCGACGACTGGGAGGATCGATATCGTTATGTCCTTGAATTGGGTCATTCGCTCGAGCCGCTGAGCGAAGAGGCCCACAACGACGTCAACAAAGTTCGGGGCTGCGTCAGCCAGGTGTGGCTGGAACGCGAGCCGAGGACGAACGCGGAAGGCGGAAGCATCTTACACTACCGCGGCGACAGCGACTCTCACCTCGTGCGGGGCTTGATCGCCATTGCGATCGCGCTCTTTTCCGATCGCACGCCGGAGCAGATCCTCGCCGTGGATGCAAACGCCGCCTTTCGCCAGCTGGGTCTCGAGCAGCACCTGACGCCCCAGCGGTCAAATGGTGTGCGCGCGATGGTCGACCGCATCCGGACGGACGCGGCGGGGCTGAGGCTGGGCGCCGCTTAGCCGAATTGTGCGGTCCTTGAGTCGCGCCGCCGTTGCACAGACGGGTGGTTAACGGGACGCGGCCGTTCCACGGCCCCAAAGCAGCGGCCTTGCCCTTGCTGTCTTTGTCCGGCAACGCCGCACATCCGCGCCCAAATTATGGGAGAGGGCAATCCCGCACCGTGACGGTCAACAATTCATTAATCCCATTGGCGGAGACTGGAGTAAACGCTTCGTTGGCCGCGGATGTTGATCGATGGGTGAATTCGAGAATTTAAGCGTCGGCAACGCGCTGCAGCCTTCCAGTTCGTCGCGCGACCTCGTTGTCGTGGAAGAGCGGGCGGAAGCCAAACCGGCGGCTGAGCCGCAACCTGCGACCGCGCACAGGCTTTCCTTCTCCCGATTCCATTTCGCCGCCGCGGCGGCGCTTGCGATCGTTGTCGCCGTCGCGGGGGCGTTGTTTTTGGAAGACCGGCAGCAGGCCAAAGCGCTCGCGGAACAGGCGAGTGAAAACGAGTCTCTGGTTCACACCATCAAGTCGCTGAAGGTCCGGCTCGACGCAATCGATAGCACGATGTCGAACGCAGGCCTGACCGACTTGCGGCAGTCGGTCGGCGAGATCAGGTCAAACCTGGTTTCATCGCGGGAGGTCAGCGGGGCATTGGCCCAACTCTCCCAACGCGTTGACAAGCTGGACCATGAAGCGAGCGCGAAGGTCGACAAACTCAGTGAACGCGTCGATCACGAAGCAAATGCTTTGACAACCGGCCTCTCGACTCGCATCGACAAGCTCGAGCAGAAGATTACCGCGCCGCTGCCAGCGCCATCACCGGTCACACAGGCGAAGCAACCCCCGACTCGTCCGAAGTTTGACAATGTTTCGATGGACAGGACGAGCTCGATCGAACGGCCGAAACCTTTCTTGCGCGGATATGTCGTGCTGGACGCGCGCGACGACGTCGCGCTGGTCGGCGGGCGTTATGGCGAGCGCGAAGTCCGTCAGGGCGATTTTCTCCCCGGCGCGGGGCGGGTCGAGCGTATCGAGCTCGGAGGCAACGGATGGGTTGTCACGACCAGCAGTGGGCTCATCGCCTCCGCCGATTCTCCGCGCTATTGATGGCGCCCATCGCGACGATAGGCCTCCGGCCGGTCATGTTTACCTTACGCGGCCCGGCCTCGGCCCAGGCGACGCGCAGACGGCCGCCGTCTCCAGGACGTTAATCTACGGGGAACGCGGAACGCTTTCGATAAGAGGGCGTGTGTGTTACCACGCCGCCTGGAGGCTTCCGCGCGGGCGCGCGGTCCCAGGGACAGACCGCGCGCATGAACGAACGGCGTACCAGTTTCAATTATGAGGATCTCATCGCCTGCGGTCGCGGCGACATGTTCGGACCGGGCAACGCGCAACTTCCTTTGCCGCCGATGTTGATGTTCGACCGGATCAGCGAGATCTCCGAAACTGGAGGGGCCAACGGCAAAGGCGGCGTGCGGGCGGAGCTCGACGTCAAGCCAGACCTCTGGTTTTTCAGTTGCCACTTCAAGAATGATCCGGTGATGCCGGGGTGTCTCGGCCTGGACGCGCTTTGGCAAATGACCGGGTTCTTTCTCGGTTGGCTCGGTCTGCCTGGACGGGGCCGCGCGCTCGGCGTCGGGGAGGTGAAGTTCGCAGATCAGGTGCTCCCGACAATAAAAAAGGTCGTCTATGGCGTGGACATGAAGCGTGTCTTCAAGGGCAAGCTGATCCTTGGCGTTTCTGACGGCTGGCTAGAGGGCGATGGCAGACGAATATACGAGGTCAAGGATATCCGCGTCGGCTTGTTCAGCCCTGCGCCAGCAGCTCCGGCTTAACCTCTCGGAGCCAGCGGGTCGACGGTGGAGGTGACAGAATGAGACGCGTAGTCGTCACCGGCATGGGGATCGTGTCCTCGATCGGCAACAACACGCAGGAAGTGACCGCCAGCCTTCACGCCGGCAGGTCAGGAATCACGCGCGCGGATCGACTTGCCGAGCTCGGCTTTCGCTCGCAAGTGCATGGAGCCCCAACGCTCCGCGCCGAAGATGTCATCGATCGGAGAGCGATGCGCTTCCACGGCGGCGGGACGGCTTGGAACCATGTCGCGATGGATCAGGCGATCGTGGACAGCGGTCTTGCGCCTGATGAAGTCTCCAATGAGCGGACCGGCATCATCATGGGTTCCGGCGGCCCCTCGACACGCGCCATCGTCGAGGCTGCAGACATCGCCCGCACCAAGGGCCCCAAACGCGTCGGCCCGTTCGCGGTCCCGAAATCCATGTCCTCAACAGCGTCGGCGACCCTGTCGACCTGGTTCAAGATCAAGGGCGTCAGCTATTCGATCTCCTCCGCATGCGCCACATCCAATCACTGCATCGGCGCGGCCTACGAGCAAATCCTGGGCCATCGGCAGGACGTGATGTTCGCCGGAGGATGCGAGGAACTCGATTGGACCTTGTCGGTGATGTTCGACGCGATGGGCGCGCTCTCGTCCGCCTATAACGACACGCCTTCGCGCGCGTCCCGCGCCTACGACAAAAATCGGGACGGATTTGTCATTTCGGCCGGCGCTGGCGTTTTGGTGCTTGAGGAATACGAGCGGGCCAAGGCGCGAGGCGCCAGGATCTACGGCGAGATTGTCGGCTATGGCGCGACGTCAGACGGGCACGACATGGTCGCGCCTTCCGGCGAGGGCGCCGCCCGGTGCATGCGTCAGGCCCTAAATGGGATCAAAGTCCCGATCGACTATATCAACCCCCATGCGACTTCGACCCCCATCGGCGACCTCAAGGAGATCGAGGCGCTCCGCGAGGTGTTTGGGTCAGGCGACAAATGTCCGCCGATCTCGGCGACCAAGTCTCTGACCGGACATTCCCAAGGCGCGACCGGCGCGCACGAGGCGATCTATTCGTTGCTCATGATGCAGAACGGCTTCATTTGCGAGAGCGCGCATATCGATGAGATCGACCCTGCGTTCTCGGACATGCCGATCGTGCGCGCGCGTCGCGACAACGTAAAATTGAGGGCGGCGCTTTCGAACTCGTTCGGTTTTGGCGGAACAAACGCGACGCTCGTGTTCAAGCACGTCGACGCCTGAACGCCCAAGTCTGTCCCGCCGCGATTCACTCATCTCTGCCCCACGAACTCTCAGAAAACCGATCAACGAGCGCGCCCCATGAGATCTGGCTTAATGAGCGGCAAACGCGGCCTGGTCATGGGCGTTGCGAATGATCACTCGATAGCCTGGGGCATCGCTAAAGCCTTAGCGAGTGAGGGGGCGGATCTCGCTTTCACCTACCAAAACGATGCGCTCGGCAAACGGGTCGCCCCGCTGGCCGAGGAACTTGGCGCGGCGAACCATGTTTACCGATGCGACGTCGAGGACCTGAGTTCGGTCGACGCCATGTTCTCCGAGCTCGCAACGGTTTGGAACACGCTCGACTTCCTCGTCCACTGCATAGGCTTTTCCGACCGCAATGAGCTGAGGGGCCGCTATGCGGACACCACCAGAGAGAACTTCACCCGGACGATGGTCATTTCGGCGTTTTCGTTCACTGAGGTCGCAAAACGCGCCGCTATGCTTATGCCTTCCGGCGGGGCGATGCTGACCCTCACCTTTGGCGGTTCGACGCGCGTCGTGCCGAACTACAATGTCATGGGCGTCGCCAAGGCTGCGCTCGAGGCAAGCGTGCGATACTTGGCCGCGGACTATGGCCCCGACAACATTCGCATCAACGCGATCTCCGCCGGACCGGTCCGGACTTTGGCCGGCGCCGGGATCGCCGACGCACGCTTCATGTTCAACTTTCAGCGCGACCATTCGCCTCTCCGGCGCACGGTCACAATTGAAAACATCGGCGGGACCGCTGTCTATCTGCTGTCGAGCCTCTCGGAAGGGGTGACGGGCGAGGTCCACTTCGTCGATGCGGGCTACAACATCATCTCCATGCCGCGCCCGAGCGAATTGAACAATTGACGTTTGATATTCGGTTTGCCTTTTAACGCCGTGGTTGCTTTTTACGCGTTTTGGCGCAGCCTCTAGACCTCTCCGGGTGCGGCTCGAGCCGATGGCCAGAATCCGCCGACACTTTCCTTCGGTTTGGGCCGCTGCTCTCACTCTGCTGCGCGCCTTCATCGGCGCGCTAGCTTTGTCAGGCGTCGCGTTTTCGGCTGTCGCCGCGGCCCCCAACAAAATCACCGGGTCTCAGCAGGCTGCGTTCCGTGGATTTATCGAAACCCTTTGGCCATTGGCCGAAGGCCGTGGCGTTTCCCGCGCAACGTTCGGCAGCGCGTTCGCCGGCGTCACCTTCGATCCCACGGTCGCCGCGAGCGCGGGATCTCAGCCCGAGTTCGTGCGTCCCATTTGGGACTATGTCACCAGCGCCGTATCGGCGGACCGCATTCAGCGCGGCCGCGACAAAGCGCGCTCCGAAGCCCTCTGGCTTGCGCGCGCGCGAGATCTTTATGGCGTTGACGACGCCGTGATCCTTGGGGTCTGGGGGCTGGAGACAGACTTCGGCGGCTTTGCCGGCTCGAACAACATCATTCGGTCTCTCGCGAGCCTCGCCTACATCCACTTTCAGGGCGACTATTTCCGCGACGAATTGCTTTCGGCGCTGGTCATCCTCGAGGAGGGCGACATCGCTCCTACGCTCATGCGCGGATCGTGGGCGGGCGCGATGGGACAGACGCAGTTCATGCCGTCGAGCTACTTGAGCTACGCCGTGGCGTTTCAACGCCATGACCGACGCGACATCTGGACGAGTGAAGCCGACGCCATCGGCTCAACCGCGAATTATTTGGCGAAACACGGCTGGACCAAAGGGTTGCCCTGGGGTTTCGAGGTACGTCTGCCGGCCAAATTCGCATTGACGGCGGCGGACTCCTCTGCGCCGGCGCCGTTCTCGTCCTTTACGGCCCGAGGCGTGGTGAAGGCCGATGGTTCTCCGCTGCCGGAATCGGGCGATGGACGGCTATTGGTCCTCGCTGGTCTCAATGGGCCGGTGTTTCTCGTCACAAGCAACTTCGACGCGATCAAGACCTACAACAATTCAACAGCCTACGCGCTTTCCGTCGGTTTGCTTGGCGACGCCGTGTCGGGCGGGCCGGCTCTCACCGCTCAATGGCCAACCCACGATCACCCCTTGACCGCAGCGCAGATTCAGAAGCTCCAAAGTCAGCTGAAGAAAATGGGCTACGACGTCGGCAAGATCGACGGAAAAATCGGCGATACGCTGCGTTCGGCCGTCTCCGCCTACCAAGAACGCAACGGCCTCCCACCCGACGGCTATGCCAATCAGGCGCTGTTCAGTCGGGTCAGCGCGTTGCGATGATTCTCGGCGGCGGCCCGCGCTTGTTTGGATAGTGCGGCCATGCTAGGCGACCCGGCCCGGGTTTGGGTCGCCTAAACGATCGCAAAAAGGCGTTCGTGGTCGCGTTCGAGGAGCAGTTGACGATGGCTGAACAGAACGGCAATGGCGCGGACACGCCGCAAGCCGGTCCGAAATTTTCGGTTCTCGCCCAATATACGAAGGATTTTTCGTTCGAAAACCCCAATGCTCCCCGCACCTTGGGCCCGCAGCAAACGCAGCCCAACATCTCGATACAGATTAACGTCAACGCACGGCAGCTCGCCGCTTCCGACTACGAGGTAAGCCTTGTGCTCGAGGGCGGCGCTGGCCAAGGCGCCGATACGATGTTCAAGTTCGAGCTCAACTATGCGGGCGTATTTCGGGTGGAGAACTTTCCGGCCGAGCAGGTTCAGCCGGTGGTCATGATCGAGGGCCCGCGAATTCTGTTCCCGTTTGCGCGACAAATCGTTGCGGACGCGGTGCGTGGTGGGTCATATCCGCCGCTCTTTATCGACCCGATCGATTTTCAGGCGCTCTATCTGCAGAGATTGGCGGCAGCCGGCGGTCAATTGCAGCAACAGACCGCCTGATCTTTCGCCGCGGCGAAGTTACGCCGGCTGAGGCATATAGCGAAACCAAACCGCGTCGCGACCGAAACTTTCAATGTAGTGAGCGTGTGCGTTCGCTTCGGCGTGGTCGATCAGAGATATCCTCAGGGGCCTCGGGCTGGAGCGGGGAGCAATCGCGACAACGCGCACGTCGGCTTCTCCCAGCGCGTCGCCCAATAGGAGCGACCGCTGACGACCTCCCGATAGCTCGCAATAGACCTCGACCAGGATCTCTGCGTCCAACAACGCGCCGTGGCGAACCCGCCGCGAGCGGTCAATGCGGTAGCGGTCGCAAAGAGCGTCGAGGCTGGCCGGGGCCCCCGGGTGCTTTTTTCTTGCGAGCGCCAGCGTGTCGACGACGCGGTCCATGGCGATCGTGGCCAGCCCCAGCCTCGCCAGCTCGGCATTCATGAAGCGCACGTCAAACTCGGCATTGTGGATGACGAGCTTTGCGTCGCCGATGAACGCGAGAAAATCGTCGACGATGCTCGCGAAGACTGGCTTGTCCTTGAGAACTTCGGAGTTGTGCCCGTGGACGCGCACTGCGTCCTGCGGGACGTCGCGCTCCGGATTGATGAGCGTGTGAAAGGCCTTGCCCGTCAGGCTTTGGTGCACGATCTCGACCGCGCCAATTTCCAGCACCCGATGTCCGTCCGCAGGATCGAGACCTGTCGTTTCCGTGTCGAGCACGATTTCACGCATGGCGAGTTCGACCTCCGGCCAGCACCGCGGTTGAGCGCATGAATTGGGCAACGATGGCGCGCGTCATCTCGAGCCTTCCGCCTGTGTCGATGATGAAATGAGCCCGGCGCCTCTTATCGGCATCCGATGTTTGGCGAGAAAGGATCGCCTCGAGTTTGGCCTCGGTCATGCCCGTGCGCGCCAACGCGCGCGCGCGCTGGATGGAGGCCGGAGCGCTGACCACGATCACGAAATCAACACCCGCTTCTCCGCCAGTCTCGAACAACAACGGCACGTCGACAATAACGAGACGACGGCCCGCGGCCGCCGCCCGCTCGACAAAGTGAACGCGCGCTTGGGCCACCGCAGGATGCACGAGCCCTTCAAGGCGCTTCAGCGCCTCTGCGTCACCCAACACCCGCGATCCAAGGCGCTCGCGATCGACCTGGCCTGAGACCACGACGCCTGGAAAAGCCGCCTCGATCGCTTTCGCTCCGTCTGCCGCGTAGAAGGCGCGCACGGCGTCGTCGGCGTCGAATGTGGGGACGCCGAGCTCGGCGAACATGCCGGCGACGGTCGATTTCCCCATCGCGATCGAGCCCGTCAGCCCGGCGACGATCACCGTTCAGCCTCATAGCTCGCGACGACTTCGGCTTCGACCAGCGCGCGGAGCGCTGGCGTCACGACAGGTCGCGCGCCGAACCAGCGCGCAAACGCGGGCGCGGCCTGGTGAAGCAGCATGCCCAGCCCCTCCGCGACGCGCAGTCCGCGTGCTCTCGCGGCTTCGATGAGCGGGGTACGTAAGGGAACATAGACCGCGTCGGCGACCACTGCCCGCCCCGGCAGGGCGCTGACGTCCACCGTGAGCGGTGGCTGTCCGACCATCCCAAGCGAGCTGGCGTTAACGAGCAAGTCTGCCCCAGACAATTCCGTCGCCAGATCACCCCAGGGCATTGCGACTGTCGAACCGCCAAAATGCTGGGCCAGCGCTCCCGCTCTGGATTGCGTTCGATTGACGACCGCGACCCGCTCAAAGCCGCGCGAGACCAAAGCATGAATGATCCCGCGAGCCGCTCCGCCGGCGCCGATGACAATGGCGAATCTCTTCCGCTCATCCCAGCCAGGCGTAGCCTCGTCCAGGTTGGCTAGGAATCCGGCGACGTCGGTATTGTCGCCCCACAGGCGACCGTCTTCTCGCCATAAGGTGTTGACCGCTCCCAGAGCCTCGGCGACACCTGTCCGGCGGTCGCAAGCCTCGAAAGCGGCTTCCTTGTGAGGCGCGGTGACGTTGGCGCCAAGAAATCCATCCTTGCCAATCTTATCGGCGAACTGCCGAAATTCTCCCGGTCGGACGGCGAACTTGTCGTAGTTTCCGGGAATGCCCAGTTCCTTGAGCCAGTAACGATGGATTGTTGGCGACCGTGAGTGCTCGATCGGCCAGCCGACGACGCCGGCGCGCGGCGCGCTCGTTTCGATCATAGCGAAATCAGATTCTCTCGGCGCAACCAAGCAAGGAGGCTCAACATCGGCAGTCCGAGGACAACGGAATGATCGCCTTCGATGTGCTCAAAGAGGTGAATTCCGAGACCCTCGCCCTGATAAACGCCGACGGACGTCAGCACGCCCGGCCCGGCGCGCTCGAGATAACGCGAAATCTCGCCGGGATCGAGTGCCCGCATTCGCAGGTCGGCATGATCTCTGTGGACGACCAGCGCTCGCCCAGCGCGTGCGACGCAGAAGGCCGAGGTCAGGCGATGCGTCTTGCCAGACAACGCGGCCAATGTTTGCGCCCCTTCGGCCAAATCGCGAGACTTGTGGAAGATCCTGCCTTCGAGCGTGAGGGTCTGATCCGCGCCGATGCAGTAGGCGTCCGGACGCATCGCGCTGACCGCGAGCGCCTTGGCTTCGGCTAATTTCATGGGCAAATCTTCGAGCGACCCATCGCCTGCGAGATACCCATCTTCGAGTCCGCGTTCGTCGACCTTCGGCGCGACGGACTCCGCTTCCAGTCCCGCCGCCGAAAATAAAGCGCGGCGGCTCTCGCTCGTGGAGGCCAGAATCAGGGGTCCGGCGCCGCGCCATAGCGGCGGCCAGGCGGTCGTCTGCATCACCGTCACCCGTTGGCGATGAATTGGAGGCGATGCTCACGATAGAGATCGAGCACCGCCGCCGCCGTCTCTTCGATCGAACGGCGCGTCACATCGATGGCGGGCCAGCCTCGCTCCGCGAACAAACGGCGCGAGGCTGCGATCTCCTCGGCGACCGCGATGCGGTCGACATAATCGGTCTGCGAATCGGCGTTGAGCGACAGGAGCCGGTTCTGCCGGATCTGCACAATGCGGTCAGCCGAAGCAATCAGGCCGACAACCAGTGGGCGGCGGAGATAGTCGATTGCTTTTGGCAATGGCAGGCGAGGAACAATGGGAACGTTGGCCGTCTTATACCCACGATTGGCGAGATAGATGCTGGTCGGGGTCTTCGACGTGCGGCTCACCCCGAGTAAAACAATATCCGCATGCTCCAGATTTTCGGGAGACTGACCGTCGTCATTGATCATGCTGAAGTTGAGCGCATCGATCCTCTTGAAATAGTCGGCGTTAAGCATGTGTTGCGCGCCGGCTCTCGGCGTATAGTTTTGCCCGAGGTAGGATTTGAACAACGTCAATATGGGCTCGAGGACGGACAAGCAGGGCGAGCCCGACGCCTCGCACCCTGCCTGAAGTCGGTTGGAAAGGTTGGAATCGACGAGCGTAAAGAGGACGATTCCTGGCGCATTCTCGATCTCGGCAATCACCCGATCGAGCTGGGTCGCGGTGCGCACCAGCGGATAGACATGCTCGATCGAAGCGACCCCCTGATATTGCGCGGCAGCGGCCCGCGAGGCCGCGATCAGCGTTTCGCCGGTCGAGTCCGAAACCAGGTGAAGATGAAAGTAGCTGCGGCCCAACGCGGCCCCCAGAGGTCAATCACGAACACTTATAACCAGCGCGATGGCTTGTGGACAGGCGTGTAGAACTGGCCAGTTCAGTCCTGGAGGTGAGCCGCCGCTCGGCGGGGCGCGTCCGCCGACTCACAGTCGCTGCGGTTGGGAGAAGTTTAGCGCCGCGGCGAAGATCGATATGAATTGCGGGGATAATTAGAACAACATAGGCATGGTGTTTGGAAAGGGTGGAGTTCGTTAACGAAATCTTAACCATCGGGAGTTCCGCTGCGGCAGGGTCGCGGATTTGCGGCAAGTGTGACTGTTCGCCGGTCTGGATGAAATCGAATGTGCGTAAACGACCCCCCAAAAGAGAAGAATCAGTTCAGAATCTTAATTGTATCTTTTTGACGCCCTGGTGGCCCTGGCTTGTGCTTGCGGGACGCAATGCCTAATCCCTTGGCATTCGAGCGGCTGAGCGAAACCACGTGTGAAGCGAATTTCGAATGGTGCTTTGGGTTGAGGCTCTGCACGTCATCTCCGTCATCGCTTGGATGGCCGGGATGCTCTATCTGCCGAGGCTATTCGTCTACCATGCCCAGGCGGCGAGGGGCTCGGAGGCGTCGGAAACCTTCAAAGTCATGGAGCGGCGGCTCCTCAAGGCCATCGTCAATCCATCGATGATCCTCGTCTTTTTGACCGGATTTACCCTGGTCTATCTAACTGGAGATTGGCGGGACGGATGGTGGCAGGCGAAATTCATTCTAGTTGTCGGCTTGGCGGGGCTGCACGGTTATTTTGCCCGCTGCGTTCGCTCTTTTGCCGAGGACCGCAATGAGCGGCCTGCCCGTTTCTATCGGTTTTTGAACGAGGCTCCGACAATACTCATGATTTTCATTGTGGTGTTAGCGGTGGTGAAGCCATTTTGACGCCCTCCGGGCAAAAGCCCGTCTAGCGGCACAAAATGCCTGTTGAATAATTCCGCGAACGCGACTATGAACCGGCGCCCGTGCTTATCAACCCGGGTTCCACCTAGCGGCGCCGGATCGCCCGATCCAACTTTCGTCGCGCGGCCCTGACACGACCAACTTCACCTCGAATCGTCAGCGGCATCATCCACCATGTTTAATGACTTTCCAGGTCTGCGGGACCGGAAGTCCGAGTAAAGGTCCGCCCATGCGGGAAATGAAACTCAAGGAATTAAAGCAAAAATCGCCAACCGAGCTCCTGGCGTTTGCGGAGGAGAACGACGTTGAAAATGCGTCGATCATGCGCAAGCAGGAGCTGATGTTCGCGATCCTCAAGCAGCTCGCCAGCGTCGAGGTTCAGATTATTGGCGAGGGCGTAGTCGAGATTTTGCAGGACGGATTCGCCTTCCTGCGATCGGCCGACGCCAACTATCTTCCAGGTCCAGACGACATTTACGTGTCGCCGTCGCAAATCAGGCGGCTCGGACTCAGAACCGGCGATACGGTTGAGGGGGTCATCCGAAGCCCCAAGGAGGGAGAGCGGTATTTCGCGCTGCTCAAGTGCAACGCGATCAACTTCGAAGACCCGGAGAAGACCCGGCATAAGGTCCATTTCGACAACCTGACCCCGCTCTATCCCAACGAGCGCCTGAAGCTCGAAGTTGAGGATCCGACTCGAAAGGATCTGTCGTCGCGTGTCATCGATATCGTTGCGCCGATCGGCAAGGGCCAACGCGCCCTGATTGTCGCGCCGCCGCGCACCGGCAAGACGGTGCTCTTGCAGAACATTGCCCAATCGGTCACCGCCAATCATCCGGAATGCTATCTGATCGTGCTTTTGATCGACGAGCGGCCGGAAGAAGTGACGGACATGCAGCGCTCAGTGAACGGCGAGGTTGTGTCGTCGACCTTTGACGAACCCGCGGTGCGGCACGTTCAAGTCGCCGAGATGGTGATCGAAAAGGCCAAGCGGCTGGTCGAGCACGGACGCGATGTCGTCATCCTGCTCGATTCGATCACGCGACTCGGCCGCGCCTACAACACGGTCGTGCCTTCGTCCGGAAAGGTTCTAACCGGCGGCGTGGACGCCAATGCACTCCAACGGCCGAAGCGGTTTTTCGGCGCGGCGCGGAATATCGAAGAGGGCGGCTCGATGACCATCATCGCCACCGCGTTGATCGACACCGGCTCGCGCATGGACGAAGTCATTTTCGAAGAGTTCAAAGGAACCGGCAATTCGGAAATCATCCTCGATCGAAAGGTGGCCGACAAGCGCACCTTCCCGTCAATGGACATCACCCGGTCGGGAACCCGGAAGGAAGAGCTGCTGGTGCCGCCGGATATCCTGAAGAAGATGTATGTGCTGCGGCGCATTCTGAATCCAATGGGCACGGTGGACGCGATCGAATTCCTGCTCGGCAAACTGCGTGAAACGAAGAGCAACGCGAATTTCTTCGAGTCGATGAACACCTGAGCCGCTTCCGACCAGCTCTCGGATAGTCGGATCATCATCACGCCAGTCCCTCGAAAGGAGAGGGCGCCCGTGTCCCAACCAGCGAAACCGACTCTCGCCGATCTGAGAGTGGAGATCGACCGAATCGACGCGCAAATGCATGAGCTCCTCATGGAGAGAGGGCGCGTCATTGACCAATTGATCGAGATCAAGACCCGTCAAGGCGGCGGTTCGGCGTTTCGCCCCGCGCGGGAAGCCTCAATGATGCGTGCGCTTGTCGAGCGACATCGGGGTCTTTTGCCGCTCGACACCGTCGAAGGCATCTGGCGGGTGATCATTTCCACCTTCACCTACGTTCAAGCGCCGTACAGCGTCCATGTTGACGTGTCCCGGGGCGACGCCGCGATGCGAGACTCGGCGCGTTTTCACTTCGGGTTCACGACCCCCTGCGTTCCGCACTTTGGGGCCGGCGTGGTCATCCGGGCGGTCGCGGGATCAGTCGGCGATCTGGGCATGTTCGCGGTCGACGGCGGACCTGGGGCCGGCGCCTGGTGGACGAACCTCGCTTCACCGGATGCGCCTAAGATCATCGCGCGTTTGCCGTTCGTCGAGCGCGCCGACCATCCTGCGGGCATGCCAGTGTTCGTGATCTCGAAGCCATTGGTCGATGGGACGGCGCGCGATGTCGTGCTCGAGTCGGTTACGCTCGATCGGTGGCGCCCGGACATTCCGCACGCCTTGAGCAAGATTGGAGCCGAAGCGATCGGCTCCGCGGCCACCGGAATGGGGCTTGCCCTTCTTGTCGCGCGCCCCGGCGGCATCGCGCCAGACGCGGCAAGCGAGGCTCTCCGGTCGGCCGGCGCCGCCGACGTGCGCGCTTCGGAGATCGGCGCGCACGCGGATCGAATTGACGCCTCGGCGTTGCGCAGCCACGCGATTTGAGGCTAATCGGACCCCGCCATGACCTCCAATGCTCCCGTACGCCCTCAACCCAGGGCGGCGATCCTTGAAATCGACCCCTATGTGCCAGGCAAGAGCCGGGTCCCGGGCCTCGACAAGGTTCACAAGCTTTCGTCCAACGAGTCTCCGCTCGGTCCCTCGCCGAGGGCGGTCGAAGCTGTAAAGGCTTTGGCCCAGAAGTTGGAACTCTATCCGGACGGGGCCTCGACGGCGCTGCGGGAGGCGATTGGCCGCCGCTACGGTCTTGATCCGTCCCGCATCATCTGCGGCAACGGTTCCGATGAGCTGTTGGCGCTGCTCGCGCATGTCTTTCTGCATCCTGGCGAGGAAGGCCTCTACAGCCAATACGGCTTTCTGACCTATCCGATCTGCATCCGCGCCGCCGGCGGCATCCCGGTTGTCGCGGAGGAGACGGACCGAACGGTAAGCGTGGACGCGATTCTCGAAAAGGTGAGCGCTCGCACCAAGATTGTCTTTCTCGCCAACCCGAACAACCCGACCGGCACCTACGTTCCGTTCTCAGAAGTGAAGCGTCTGCACGAGGGCCTTCCGCCACACACGCTGTTGGTGATTGACGCGGCTTACGCCGAATATGTGACCCGCAACGACTATGCGGCAGGCCTTGAGCTTGCTTCGACGACGGACAACGTCGTCGTGACCCGGACCTTCTCCAAGATCCACGGGCTAGCCGGCCTGCGCATTGGCTGGGGCTATGGATCGGGGCACATCATCGATGCTCTCAACCGTGTCCGCGGACCGTTCAATCTGAACGGGGCCGCACAGGCGGCAGGCGTCGCGAGTCTCGAAGACGCGGCGCATATCGAGGGCGCAATCGCGCACAATGCGCTCTGGCTTCCCTGGCTGGCCGAGGCGATCGCCGAGCTGGGGATCGGGGTTACGCCTAGCGTCGGGAATTTTCTGCTGCTGACCTTCCCTGAGGAACTCGGCCGGACCGCCGCGGACGCAGATGCGTTCGTAAGCGCGCGCGGATTCATCCTTCGCGCAGTCGCGGCCTATGGACTGCCGGACTCCTTGCGCCTGACGGTCGGCGGCGAGGAGGCCAATAAAGGCGTGGTCGCGGCCCTTCGCGAGTTCATGCGAGGCAAAGGTGATTGAACGGCTCGGGCCGCCCCTGGCTGAGCCGATCTTCGAAGCGCTGGCGATTATCGGGGTAGGGCTGATCGGCTCATCGATCGCCCGCGCCGCGCGCCATCGCCACGCCGCCCGGCGCATCATTCTTGCCGACCTATCGGTCGAGGTTTTGGAGCGCGCGAAGGCGCTGGGGCTTGGCGACGTCGTCACCGACGATCTGGCTCGCGCCGTGAGCGGAGCCGATTGCGTCATTCTCTGCGCGCCGGTCGGCGCCAATGAGGTGATCGGGCGCGCCATCGCGCCGGCGCTCCAACAAGGCGCGATCGTATCGGACGTCGGTTCGGTCAAGGGAGCCGTCGTCGCGGCACTGGCGCCTGTGCTGCCCAGTCATGCGCGCCTTGTGCCGGCCCATCCGGTGGCGGGGACCGAGCACTCGGGCCCGGACGCCGGATTCGCGAGCCTATTCGTCAACCGCTGGTGCATCCTCACGCCCCCGGAAGGGACGGACGATGAGGCGGTCGAGAAGCTGCGGACACTCTGGCAGACGTTGGGATCTCACGTCGAAATCATGAGCGCCGCGCATCATGACCTCGTGCTGGCGATCACGAGCCACGTGCCGCATCTCATCGCCTATAACATCGTTGGCACCGCGGCGGATCTCGAAGAAGTCACCCGCTCGGAGGTCATCAAGTTCTCGGCCGGCGGATTCCGCGACTTCACCCGGATCGCCTCTTCCGATCCGACCATGTGGCGCGACGTCTTCCTTCACAACAAGGAGGCCGTGCTGGAGATGCTTGGCCGGTTCAACGAGGACCTGACCGCGCTGCAGAGGATGATCCGGCGCGAGGATGGCGACGGGCTGTTCGCCTTGTTCACGCGGACGCGGGCGATAAGGCTTGGAATCGTCGCTCAGGGTCAGGAAACTACAGCCCCGGATTTCGGTAGGCGCGCGGCGGAAACGGACGAGCCGGTTCCGTGACGCTTATGGACGGGACCGCCCCCGATTCGGACGGCAGCCTTTGGGTGTTTGGGTACGGGTCGCTGATGTGGCGGCCCGGGTTCGCCTATGCGCGACGCTGCAAGGCGCTGTTGCGCGGGTGGCGCAGAAGCCTGTGCGTCTTTTCCCACGTCTATCGTGGTTCGCCGGACCGGCCGGGGCTTGTGCTCGGGCTGGATCGCGGCGGCGCCTGTCCAGGGGTCGCCTTCGAGGTCGATGCGGCGTTGCGCGAGCCGACAATTCGCTACCTGCGGGAACGCGAGCAAGTGACCGCCGTCTATCTTGAGCGTGTTGCGCCAATCACGCTTGAAGCTGGCGACCGAGTTCTAGCCGTGACCTATGTCGCCGACCGGCTTCACGATCAATATGCAGGGCGTCTCGATCGCGAGGCGATGCTCGAATATGTGCGCGCTGGCAAAGGCAAGTCCGGCGATAATGCGGAATATGTCCTCGAGACCAACGACCATCTGCTGGCTCTAGGGGTGCGGGATCCGGATCTCGAATGGCTGAGCGCCAAACTTCGAGCCTGAGCGGCTGAGGCCCTTAGGCCTGGGCGATCGCCAGATCGGCAAGGGTCGCTGCCCGTTCCAAAGGTGACGTGGTCAGCAAATGGAGGTGGAACTCAAGGCCTGGAGCAAAGGCCTGCA
>Ga0209380_10000850_pt1 | contig 21470 bp, 22 predicted proteins | sample HubBroMetageWFT6_FD_188347 | JGI IMG/M metagenome (GOLD analysis project Ga0209380, IMG submission 188347) | Warmed and freeze-thawed soil microbial communities from the Hubbard Brook experimental Forest, New Hampshire - Hubbard Brook CCASE Soil... | ecosystem: Environmental > Terrestrial >...
CGGGAATTACTTCTCCACCTTCGGCGTCGGAGCCTACGCCGGTCGCATGCTTCAGTCCTCCGATGACGTCCCCGGAGCGGCGCCAGTCGCCGTTCTCAGCTATGCTGCGTGGCAATCGGCGCACGCCGCCGACCCCAACGTAGTCGGCTCAACGTTTTTCATCCAAAGCCATCCTCTAACCATCGTCGGCGTCGCTCCACCCGGATTTTTCGGCGATCGCATTAACGACAGTCCTCCCGCCTTCTGGATTCCACTGAACGCCCAGCCCGTGCTTGAGGGCGAGACCAGTAATCTGAGAGTACCCGAATCGAACTGGCTCTATATTCTTGGTCGGGTGAAACCGGGAGTTGCTCCCAAAGCGCTTGAGGCCAAGATCTCCAGCACGCTTCGCCAATGGCTCGCAACCCAGCCCGCCTACACGCTCAACGGCAACGACAAGGAAATTCCCAAGCAGCACGTTCTCCTCACTGCCGGAGGAGGCGGCATCCAGAACCTTCAACAGGAGACCGGAGATGGCCTTCGGCTGCTCACGTGGATCTCCGCGCTCGTCCTGCTTGTGGCCTGCGCGAATGTCGCCAATCTTCTGTTGGCCCGCGGCGCCGCCCGCCGCGCCGAGACTTCTATTCGCACAGCACTGGGCGCGACTCGCACTGCGCTGATCGGCCAGTCGCTCGCTGAAAGTGTTCTCCTGGCGGTGGCAGGCGGCATCGTCGGCATCGGCATCGCATATCTTGCCGCTCGAATGATTCTTAGCCTCGCCTTCCCCGAAGCGGCTCAAATGCCGATACAAGCTACCCCGTCGCTGGTGATCCTTGGCTTTGCCTTTCTGCTGTCTCTTAGCACGGGAGCCCTGTTCGGGATCGTGCCTGCCTGGATCTCCTCGCACGCCGATCCCGCCGAAGCCTTGCGCGGATTGAACCGCTCCACTGGGGATCGCACGCTGCTTCCGCAAAAGACGTTGATCGTTCTTCAAGGCGCGCTCTCGCTGGTGCTGATCGTCGGGGCCGGCCTGATGACGCAGACACTGCGCAACCTCGAACACCAGAATTTCGGGATCACCACCGCCAACCGCTATGTGGTCCACATCGACCCCATGGGCGCCGGATACAACCTCGACACGATTGGCGCTGTGAATCAGCGGATCGAGGACGAATTCAAGGCTTTGCCCGGCGTCCAGAGCGCCGGTCTGGCGCTCTACAGCACGCTCGAACGCAACAACTGGGGCGAATCGATTTTTGTGGAAGGCCGTCCGGCGCCCGGACCCGAGGAGAATCACAACTCATCCTGGGATCGCGTCAGCCCGCAATTCTTCCAAACCGTCGGCCAGCCGATCATCCGCGGGCGCGGTTTCACCGATCAGGACACGGCTACGTCGCAGATGGTCGCTGTCGTCAATCAAGCCTTCGTGAAGAAGTTCTTCCCCAAGGAAGACCCGATCGGACGTCACTTCGGAGTCTTCGATCAGAAATACGCCAGCAACTTTGAAATTGTCGGCATCGTTGCCGACGCCAAATACAACAATCCACGCGACCCGTACCGCCCAATGTATTTCCGCCCGATGACGCAGTTCAATCGCAATGTAACCGGGCGCAATTTTTTCATGGCTGAGAGCCGGTCTCTCTATCCCAACTCGATCACTGTGCAGTACGCCGGCGGCGCAGCATCTCTGGAATCCATGGCCCGGCGCACGCTTGCCAACATCAATCCCGACCTGACCATGGTCAGCTTCAAATCGCTCGACTATCAGGTCGCCGACAACTTCAACGGAGAACGGCTGATCTCCCGCTTGACCGGCCTATTCGGCTTGCTCGCACTGGCCTTGGCCTCCGTTGGCCTCTATGGAATCACCGCGTATTCGGTAGCCCGCCGCACCAACGAGATTGGCGTGCGCATGGCCCTGGGGGCCAATCGGAGCAATGTAGTAACGATGGTGATGCGCCGCGCTCTTGTGTTGGTCGCGATCGGACTAGCTATCGGTATTCCGGTGACCCTCGTCGGCGGGCGCCTGATGCGCACCCAACTCTACGGCGTGAAGGCCTATGATCCTGTAACACTGATGCTGGCAGTCTTGGTGCTCTCGGCCTTCGCTGCCCTGGCTGGCTTCATCCCCGCCTGCCGCGCCGCTAGCATCGAACCGATGCACGCCCTAAGAATGGAGTAGAGGATTGCGATTCGCACCTTGGCCGCGCACACGTCATAAGAAGGACAAAACCCTACTGTTCTTTTTCCGGGACCCTGCGTAAGTTTTGTAACCAGGCAATAACACTCATTTAGCCCACTTGGTCGGGGGGAAGATTGAGCCGACGACCTAAAATGCGTGCGGTTATACAAATCTCATTTCAGATGCAGTAGTGGCCGTCTCGCGATGGGCCGAAGAAGTAAGCCGGCTTGGCTCCCTCAGGGGCTAAATCCCTTGTCCATATTGGTTCTGGGCGGCAACTATCACAATCGCAAGTGGGCTGATTTCGAATCGGGGACAACGCAAGCTGACGTTTTACACGCTGCAGAAGTTTACCCCCAAGCGGTCCAACGTCATCGTTATGAAATCCGGACAAAGCGTTTTCCGAACGGGTTTATACTATTGCCGCTTTGGAGCCGTAAGTGAGGATGAGCCTCCCGAACTTGATTAAGCGCCATCCGTTGCATGGAGTCGAACTCCATCTCTTTGTTCTCGTGGTTCTCGCGTTTGTCTTAATTTGCTCCCAGTCGTGTGGCGGCGGTAGCCAGTCAGCCCAGGAAGGACAGCCGCCTCCTCCGCCTCAGCTTCCGCCGCCAGCAGCGACTACTTCCTATGTGGATTGCTCCGCGGCTACCAATGGGACTGGGACTCAATCCAGCCCCTGGAATACGCTGGCCTCGGTCAGCGCTACAACTTTCAACCCCGGAGACCAAATTCTCTTTAATCGCGGGATGACATGCAGTGGAATATTGGAGCCACTCGGTTCCGGCTCCCCCTCTTCACCCATTGTGATCGACGCCTACGGCACCGGCCCAGAGCCGATCATTGATGGCGGAATGAACGCTGCAGCGGTGCAATTGAACAATCAACAGGGATGGGAAATCAATAATCTGGAAGTAGTGGGCGGAAATATGTATGGCGTCTACATCGCGGGCATCGCTCCAGACACGACCTATACATACTTCCAGCTAAGTAATCTGAACGTGCATGGCGCGCATTACACCAGCGTCACTGGACATGACTCGGGCGAGATCTTTTTTGCGGCGGGTGCTGGGGACGCATTCAACGACGTTGTGATCAATGGCGTGAGTGCGCACGACAGCCAGGTCTCGGAGGGCATCTTCGTCGATGGCGGGGACGCGTGGGGTTCAGGCATTCTGGGCGACAATATCACCATCCAAAATTCCAGCGCGTATAACGTCTATGGAGACGGTATCCTACTCCAAGCCGCGAGCAACGGCCTGCTTCAGAACAATGTGGTTTACAACACCGGACTCTGCCCGCCCAATCCCGGATGCGCCGTCACACCCAGCGGACTTTGGGAATTGTATAGTCACACCTGCACCGTGCAGGGCGACGAGTCCTACGCCAATCAAAGCTGGAGTCCCTGGGATGGCGGTGACTATGATATTGACGTCTGGAACAACAATAATGTCGTCCAATATAACTACGGCCACGATTCCGTCGGCTACTGCGTTTCAGTGTTCAGCGCCAGCAACGTCGTGGGCACGGACAACGTCATCCGCTATAACGTCTGCTCGAATAACTCGCAGTTGGTAAACAGCCCTGACCCAGGTGAGATCTTCATGAATACGTGGGACGGCGGCACGCTTAACGGCGTGCAGGTTTACAACAACACCTTCTATTGGAATCCCGCCACTCCCGGTCCCGCCTTCAACACGGTTTTCGCTTCCTACAGCGGCAGCGATGCCAAGTTTTTCAAGAACAACATCATCTACTCAGCCGTGCCATATCTGGTGCAAAGCACCTCTGATTTCGCGCTCGACAGCAACATCTAGTGGACCGTCGGCACCGCGCCGGACTGGAATATGGATGGCACTGATTACACAACCCTCGCCTCGTACCAATCCGCATCCGGTCAGGACGCGCAGAGTTTTTTCACCGACCCCATGCTGAACAGTCCGTCGTATCACACCGTCGGCCGCCCGGTGTCGGCGTTCACATTGCTGCCCGGTTCGCCAGCCCTCGGCGCCGGTGCCAACGTGTGCAACGGAATCAGCGGATGTTCGATGGGATCACAAGATTTTTGGGGCAACCCACTGCCAGCCGGAGCCGGCTACAACATTGGAGCCTGGCAGTGAGGGCCGCATCCCGCGAATGAGCGCAACGGGGAAAAAACGTGCGCTGGTCATCTTCCGCGCATTTTTCGTTCTCACTCTGATATTGACCGCGGCCTGCAACTCCAATCCCATTTCCACTCTACCCGATCTCACCCTGCCCGCCGTCCGCGGGGGCGCATTCCATCTCCGCTCCGAACCCGCGCAGCCTCTGCTTCTTGCGTTCCTGCAAACCGTGCCCGACACCTCTGACACGTCTTCGCGCAGCCAGGTTGTGTTCCTGTCAAGCATGGCTCAGCAATACGGTCCCCGCGGACTCCGAGTCGCGGTCGTCGATGCCTCGGCGCTGGCACTCGCCTCGACGCCGTCGCACGACGCTGTCCGCAACGCGAGTTACGACTGGCAACTCAAGATCCCATTGCTGCTCGATCAGGACGCACAACTGGCTCATAAACTGGGAGTCGAAGAAGTTCCTACCACGTTTCTGATTTCATCCCAGGGCCAGATTCTGCACTGGTGGCACGGCTTCACTCGTCCCGCCGTACTCGCCCTAGCGATTGAGGAACTGCTGGGCGGCCCGCTCGCGCAGACGGCCTCCGTCAGCAAAACACAGAATGATCGAAGCGACAAGAAGTGAGACAGCGAGTTTCAATTGCTTGTTACGACACGTGTCAATTGTTGGTCGCAGAGCGACAGCACTCCGAAATGCGCGGGCTGATAACAATGTTATTTCAGATGCGCTGGCCGAAACAGATCAGCCCTGGGTGCGATCCTGGAATTCTTCGTGCCATGCCATTTGAATGGCTTCGAGCTTGCCCTCGTTGGAAGCTTTGGGGTCGCCTTTGAAATCGGGCAACTCGGTGACATAGCGGTGCAGGTCGGTGAAGCGGACGACGAGCGGGTCGAGCTCGGGATGAGCTTCGGAAAGCAGGATGCCGATGTCTTCGGCGTCGTCCCAGGTTAGCGGTTTGGGCATTGATGGCTCCTTGGAAACCAGCAATTAGCAGTTGGCAATTAGCATTTCGCCGCGTTGGGGAGTTGCGGGTTTTAGCGGTGGCCCGACTCGCTGAATGCCAAATGCGAATCGCTAGTTGTCAGCTTCAGTGGTGTTCTTCCGATATGTAATTGCGATTCCAGGCGGGGATCTCGACGACCACTTTACCGGGCTTCGTGATCTGCACCTGGCAGCCGAGACGCGAGTTTAACTGCAAGTCGGCGGCCATGTCCAGACGGTCGGCTTCGTCGTCATCCATGGGAGAAAGATTTTCGGCGCCTTCTTTGATCCACACGTGGCAGGTGGTGCAGGCGCAATTGCCGCCGCAGGCGTGGTCGAGCGGGACTCCGAAGTTGAGCGCGACGTCGAGAATCGACTCTTCCTTGCCATGATCTTCGTAAGGGAGCTTGCCGTGCTCGAACTGGACGGTTTTGCCTTCGGGCAGGAAGGTGAGTTGGACCGTATTTTCGCCGATCGTATTTTCGCCGATCGTGTTCTCGCCAGGAGCTTCTTCGGTGGCCGTGCCGGCGGATTGCGTTTTTTCTTCTGACATGTCTACCTCAATCTTTTTGCCATCTCAGCGGCTAAAGCCGGTTCTTCTTGAGTGGCACTTGCGGCACCCTTCGGCTCGCTTCGCTTGCTCAGGGCAGGCTAAGAACTGAAGACGTGCCCTGATATGAATCGCGAACTCTAGGTGCAAATTGCTAACTGCTCCTACTCGAACTCAGCCTTCGCTACGGGATGCGGCGCCGTGGGGCCTTCGCCCATGTCGGCCTCGTCCATCTTTTTGCCTTTCAGCGCTGTAGAAACAGCGCTGTCCATCATCAATTCGGCCAGACGCGTTGTGCCCTGGTTGAGCGCGTCGATGGCTTTGCGAATGGCCTGGTAGTCGTCTTCGGTTTTCGCCGCGGACTTTACTTCGATGAGGGCCTTCTCCATTCTTGCAATCTTTTTCTTTTCGTCGGTGGTGAGGTGACCCCACGCCGGGCTCTTCTTGCCTTTGTCGAGGGCCGCGAGGATGGTCGCGGCCTCATTGCGGGCTTCGATGACCTGGCGCTGGCGAAAATCTTCTTCGGCGCTGTCGAAGGAGTCGAGAATCATGCTCTCGACTTGCTCATCGGTGAGGCCGTAGCTGGGCTGGACCTGAATTTCTGATTCCTTGCCGCTGCGCTGCTCGCGGGCCGAGACGTTCAGGATTCCGTTGGCGTCGATGAGGAATTTGACTTCGATGCGCGCCATGCCCGCAGCCATAGGCGGAATGCCTTTGAGATCGAAGCGGGCGAGCGAGCGGCAATCCTTTGCGAGTTCGCGCTCGCCTTGCAGAACGTGGATGGCGACATTGGCCTGGCCGTCTACCTGCGTGGTGTAGAACTGCGTGGCCGAGGCGGGGATGGTGGAGTTGCGCAGAATGATTTTGTCGGTGACCCCGCCTGCGACTTCGATGCCGAGGGAGAGCGGCGTGACATCGAGTAGCAGCATGTTCTCGGTGGCTTCGGAGCCGCCGGAGAGAATGTTGGCTTGCACGGCGGCGCCGAGCGCTACAACTTCATCGGGATTTAAATCTGTGTGCGGCTCGCGATGGAAAAGTTCTTTTACAAGAGCGCGAACTTTCGGGATGCGGGTGGATCCGCCGACCAGGACGACTTCGTCAATTTGTTCGGGCTTGAGGCCAGCATCTTTGAGAGCTTGCTTGCAGGGGCCGACGGTGCGGTCGATGATGGGCTGGATGAGTTGTTCGAATTGTTCGCGCGTGATCTCGCGGAGATAATGCTTGCCGCCGGGAAGTTCGACATCAAGCTTTGCCGAGGGCTGCGAGGAGAGCGCGATCTTGGCTTCGATCACGGCTTTGCGAATGGCTTGCACAGCTTCGGCGTTGCGGCGCAGGTCGTTATCTCGAAGATCGTTATTTCGAAAATCGAGACCGAGGTCGCCGCGAATGTCGTCGAGCGCGATGGTGATCAGCAGATTGTCGATGTCATCGCCGCCGAGATGGGTGTCGCCATTGGTAGCGATGACTTCGAAAATGCCGTCGTGTAGCTTGAGAATGGAAATGTCGAAAGTGCCGCCGCCGAGATCGTAGACGGCGACGATTCCGTTTTGCTTTTTGTCGAGGCCGTAGGCGAGCGACGCGGCGGTGGGTTCGTTGACCAGGCGCAGGACTTCGAGGCCGGCGATGCGGCCTGCATCTTTGGTAGCCTGGCGCTGCGCGTCGTTGAAATAGGCGGGCACGGTGATAACGGCTTTCGTTATCGGGGCTGCGAAAAAGCGCTCGGCGTTGCGCTTGAGCTGACGGAGAATCAGGGCGGAGATTTCCGGCGGGGTGAAAGTCTTCTCGCCGAGCTGCTTTTCGCCAAGTCTGATGCGAAGGACTTCACCGGGTTGTAGATCTTCAGCGAGGCGGAAGGGGAAGAACTTTAATTCTTCCTGGACATCGTCAATGCCGCGCCCCATCAGGCGTTTGATGGAATAGACGGCGCGCTCGGGGTGCTCGATCAGAGAATTGCGGGCGGCGTTGCCAACGACGGGCTGGTTGTTTTCGTCGAGCGCGACTACCGACGGAACAAGATTCGAACCGTCGTCGCCGGGGATTACGACAGGGCTCTCCCCCTGCATGAAGGCCACGAGAGAGTTCGTGGTGCCCAGGTCGATTCCGACGATGCGATCAGAGGACATTTTGTGATTTTGCGATCGGGAGATCGGGTGATTGAAAACCCAGGGCTTTCAATCGCACAATCACCCGATCGCTCAATTTCTCAATTCTCCAAGACTTCACTGACATCCCGTACGAGGTTGCGGATGTAGTTTCGGCGGTTCAGGACGTCGACCATTTTGTCGCGTTCCTGCCTGCGTTCTTCTTCTGAAACGGGCTGGCCGTTGTGCTCACGCTGGATCATTCCATCCCACATCTTCCAGCGAACTTCCAACTCACGAAGAATCGCTTCCTGCTTTTCTTCGAGTTCCAGCTTCTGGCGGCCGATTTCTTCGATCAGAGCGGGATCGTCCTCGCCCATTTTTTTTTGCATGCGCAGCTCTTCGAGCTGCATGTTGAGGTCGAAAACCTCTTCAAGCAAATCTGGCGGGACGATCTGCTTCTTGACTTGTCCGGTGGAGCGGGCCTGCTCAGTCGCTGACTTCGATTGCTCTTCCAGTTCCACGCCTTCCAGCTTCAGAAGGTACTCGGTGCGCTTGATCGGATCTTTCAGCGCGCGATAAGCGTCGTTGAGCAGGGAACTTTGCTGCAGGCTCCACTCCTGCTCCTGGCTGCCGGCGCGAGCGTTGAGATCGGGATGCAGCTTGCGGCTCAGTTCGTAAAAGTCTTTTTCCAGAGCGGAGACATCGAGATTTAATTTGCGCGGCAGGCCGAAGAAGGTGAAGTAGTCCACCGGCGCGGGAGGCTGAACTTTGCCGCAGGCTTCGCAGAAGTGCACGGCGCGCATGGTTCCGCAGGACCAGCAGGATTGAGTTTCTGCCGGCGCGGGCTTCGCAGTGATTGCGGTTAAATTCGTCATACTTCAATAACGCTAATAACACTGGGCGTGCGGCGTGAGACAACATGCTTCGTGGTGAGCTTTCGCGGGCGAGGGCGCCCGCGCCACATGGCCACACTCTCAGGCGGAGAATGACGTGCCGCAGCCACAACTCTTGGTGGCCTGGGGATTCACGAAGACGAATCCCTGCTGCATCAGCGTCTCCTGGTAGTCGAGGATCATGCCGTGCAGGTAGATAAACGACTTGGGATCGACGAAAACGCGCACATCGCCGTACTGAAAGATGCGGTCGCGCTCGCGGGGCTGCGTGTCGAAGCGGATGTTATAGCTTAGACCGGAACAGCCGCCCCCCTGTACGCCCAGGCGCAGTCCGCCCTGCTCGGGCGAAATGCCTTCCTTGGCCATCGCGCTGCGCACCTTGACCAGGGCCTTGTCGGTGACCTGGATGCCTTTGGCTGGCGCCGCTTGCGATGGTTGCGCGGTTTGTTCGGTTGCCGTTGTCATACCAAGTCCCGACGCCGTCCCTCAGCGGCTAAAGCCGCCATCAGCACGGACGCTTACGGCACGACTGAAGTCGTGCCCTTCCCGACCTCGCTCTGGCGCGGCTGAAGCCGCGCCCTTTCAAGATCTCAGCCGCAGTCGAAAGCTTACTGCGCTACCGCAGTGGCGACCGGCTTGGCGCTCTCCTGCTTTTTCTTCCAGTCACCGATGGCGGCGCGGATGGCGTCCTCGGCCAGAACCGAACAATGGATCTTCACTGGAGGAAGCGAAAGCTCCTTCACGATGTCCATGTTCTTGATGGCGAGGGCTTCATCCACCGTTTTGCCCTTGACCCACTCGGTGGCCAAGGAAGAGGATGCGATCGCGGAACCGCAGCCGAAGGTCTTGAACTTGGCTTCTTCAATGACATTCGTCTCGCGGTTGACCTTGATCTGCAGCTTCATGACGTCGCCGCACTCGGGTGCGCCGACCAGGCCGGTGCCAACGTCGGCGCTGCTCTTGTCCATGGAGCCGACGTTGCGGGGGTTGTTGTAGTGATCGATTACCTTATCGCTGTATGACATGTGCTCTCCTGAATTCTAAAATCAACAGTTTCTTTCGCCCCTTTGGGGCTTGATATCATTCCTACCCTTACCCACGGCTTGCGCCGTGGGCTGCATTCTTACGCCGCTTCGCGGCTAACCCGATACTCGGTGCAGCTACTCTCCGGCCCACTTTACGTCTTTCAGGTTGATGCCTTCTTTTGCCATTTCGTAGAGCGGAGAAAGTTCGCGGAGGCGCTCGACGGTTTCGATGACGCGGTCGGCCACGTAATCGACTTCGGCTGCGGTGTTGAAGCGGCCGATGCCGAATCGAATCGAGCTGTGGGCCAGATCGTCGCCGGTGCCGAGAGCCTTCAATACATAAGATGGTTCCAGCGTCGCGGAGGTGCATGCCGAACCGCTGGAAACTGCGATGTCGTTGATGCCCATCAGGAGCGATTCGCCTTCCACGTAAGCGAAGCTGATGTTCAGGTTGCCGGGCAGGCGATGCTCCATGGAACCGTTAATGTAAGTTTCATCGAGGCGGCTCATGATTCTGTCGCGCAGGCGATCACGCAAACCAGCCAACTGGACGGCCTCGCGGGACATTTCTTCAGACGCGATGGCGCAGGCTTTGCCGAGGCCGACGATGCCGGGAACGTTGAGCGTGCCGGAGCGCATGCCGCGCTCGTGGCCGCCGCCGTCGATAATGGCGGAAATCTGTACACGCGGATTCTTGCGGCGAACATATAATGCGCCGACACCCTTGGGGCCGTACATCTTGTGCGCGGAGATCGACATTACGTCGATGTTCTGCTTGTTCACATCGACTGGGATCTTGCCGATGGCCTGCGTGGCGTCGGTGTGGAAGATGATGCCGCGCTCGCGGCAGAGCTTGCCAATCTCGGCAAAAGGCTGGAGCACGCCGATTTCGTTGTTGGCGGCCATTATGGTGACCAGGATGGTCTTGTCATCCATGGCGCGCTTGAGGTCGTCGAGATCGACCAAGCCATCCTTTTGCACGGGCATGTAGGTGACTCGATAGCCGTATTTCTCCAGGCGCTTGCAGGTGTCGAGCACGGCTTTGTGCTCGGTAACCGCGGTGATGATGTGGTTGCCCTTCTCGCGGTACATCTCGGCGACGCCCTTGATGGCGAGGTTGTCACTCTCGGTGGCGCCCGAGGTGAAGATGATTTCTTTCGTGGTGGCGCCGATCAGCCTGGCGATGCGCTCGCGGGCAGTTTCGACGCCTTCCTCGCCCGCCCAGCCGAAGGAGTGATTGCGGCTGGCGGCGTTGCCGAACTTCTCCATGAAGTAGGGCAACATCTCTTCCAGCACACGCGGATCCATGGGCGTGGTGGCGTGGTTATCCATATAAATGGGCAGCTTCACGCCTTGCGGAGCGGTGTGCTGCGTGGCTGGGAGTTGCTGGGGGACTCTTACATCCGTGCTCATAATTGCTTCTCCTACCTTCAGGGGCTAAAGCCCTCGTTTTTTCGCCTATCGGGCGGCACCCTTCGGCGCACTTCGCTTGCTCAGGGCAGGCTCAAAAACTGAAGCCGTGCCCTGATACGACTCAAATCCAAATTGCGAACCTCTAAACCAAATCCAGCTTACGAACTCCTAAACGATTGTGACCAGTTCAGCCGGCTTGACCGAGGCACTGCCAGCCGCTTCCGGCTCTTCGCGCATATGAGAGATCTTGATGCGCTTCAGCACGGCTTCGATGCTGTCATTTACTTTGCGCAGCGGTTCGCGGATGTTGCAACGATCGCTCTGACCACACTCCCCGCGAACCGTGACACAGGATGTGATGAACAGCGGGCCGTCGATGGCCTGAATTACTTCGAAGGCCGAAATGGTGTGGGCCGCGCGCGCGAGCCGGTAGCCGCCGTTGGTACCGTGCTGCGATTGCAGCAAACCAGCCCTGGCCAGGCGCTGCAAAATCTTGGCCAACGCCTCGGGCGGAATGCCGAAAGAATCCGCAACGTCTTTGGCGCTTGCGCTGCGCGTTCCCTCATGCGCGTGGTCGGCCAGATGCTTCATCGCCATCAGCGCGTAGTCGGCTTTTTTGGTCAGCTTCAGCATCGGTAGATCGAACCCGCCCTCGATGGAACTAATTACGACCTTTTCCGTCGTATTTCATTCTACGACCTTGGCCGAAGATAACGCAAGTGCCTACAGCCAACCTGGAAAAGTGGCATTGAATGGTAACTCTCAGGGATTGAATGGCTTAGGGTTAGGCGATGATTTTAGTCGGAATTCGAGACCGGGAAGGCGGCGGCAGGCGTTTTCTGAAGGGGCCTGGCTGAAAGAAATTCATTGCGGCGTAACACCTGGGGGCTTGACAAGCGTGAAAGCAGGGCTAAAATACCGGGAAATTCCCCGCGAATGGATCCCTCAGTGTATTTGACGAGGGCGACGCTTCCGGATTTATGACCTCAAAGCCGTTCCCGCAACCTCAAGCCGCTAACAAGCCACCCTGCAAGCATCCGCGCGTGCAAATCGTAAGCCGCGATGAAGACGCAGAGTTCGTGGAGTGCCTGGAATGCCGTGAAATTTTCGAGTCCAGCGAACTCAAGGATATGAGCATCGAAGAGCGGTCCGAAAGCGAAGCCCAGGAATAATCTGAGGGGGCGCGAAGCTGCGAGCTGAGATCACGATAGTAACCAGCGCGCTCGATTCCACCTTGTTACTGACTGAAATGCTCTGCTAGTCTGCGGGCCGGGGGCGTGCATTCCGCACGTTGCAAACTCATGCCTGGCGTAGCGCTGGTGGTCGACGATTCCATGTTGATCCGCTACACCGTTTGCCGCTTTCTGGAAGAGCGCGGCTTTGCGGTGGAGTCGGCCACGAATGGGCTGGAGGCGTTGCAGATTCTCGAGCGGGTTCATCCCGTCCTGATCGTCACCGACATGCAAATGCCGAAGATGTCGGGCAGCGAGCTGATTACCGCACTGAAGAAAGACGCGGGGACCGCTGGAATCCCTATCATTGTTGTAGCGGGACGCGGCAGCGGCTTCGACGAAAAAGAAACCCGCGCCAACTTTGCCATTTACAAAGATATCGACATTCAGGGCCAGCTCGAAAAGGCGCTCGATGCGGTGATGGCAAAGAGCAACGGTCAAGGCGCGGGGAAGTAGATGGCAGTTGGCAGTTTGCAATTGGCAACAGCTTTAACCTTAAAACGCGGACTAGCGCAAAACCAGACTCGCCTCAGCCGAGAAATCCATTGTGGCAAAATCTCGCGCCAGAAACTTGGGAAACGCAGCGGCGGCGATCATAGCGGCGTTGTCGGTCGATAGCGGGCGCGAAGGGAAATAGACGGGCAGGCCGTCTTGGGCGCTATCGCGCTCGAATGTTCTTCGCAATTCGTCGTTTGCCGCAACACCGCCGGTTACAAAAAGCGTAGCCACGTCACAGGCGCGGGCTGCGGCTAGAGTTTTGCCAACCAAGTCTTCAACCATTGCACGCTGAAACGAAGCGATGAGATTTAGCGTCTGCCGATCGCAATTCGCGAGATAGTCTTCAAGTTTCGGCTTGGAGGTTTTAGCGAGCGCCTGGCGGCGCGTCTCGATCGCGCGGTGCAGGTCGTGGACCTCGACGTAGCGCAGCACGGCCGTCTTGATGCCGCTGTAGGAAAAATCAAAGCGCGGGCGAACCTTTGCGATCTGCTTTTGTTCGCCGTGGTCTTTTCCCTGAAGATCTTTTTCTGGGGGGTCGCTTTCCCGATAGTTCCGGCGATCGCGGTGCTTAATTTGCGCCGGCGGAAATTTCACGGCGTAGGGATCGCCATGAGGTGCGAGCCGGTCGATGATGGGACCTCCGGGATAGCCGAGGCCGAGGAGCTTTGCCACTTTGTCGAAAGCCTCGCCGGCGGCGTCGTCGCGAGTGTGGCCGATGTTTTGGTAGGTCCAACCTTCTTTCTGCTTCTCGGCGAGATAAAGGTGCGTATGTCCTCCCGAGACCACGAGAGCCAGCACCGGAAACTGCAGCTCGTGATTTCCCTTCTGACGCTCTTCCAGAAGAACTGCGTGGATGTGTCCTTCGAGATGATTGACCGCGATCAGCGGTTTGTCGAGGGCGAAGGCCAGCGCCTTGGCATAGCTGATGCCTACCAGCAGCGCTCCGGCAAGGCCGGGACCCTGGGTGACGGCGATGGCATCGACTGAGTTGTAAGTATGATTGGCCTCAGCCAGCGCCTGGCGGACGACAGGAACGATCGCGCGCAGATGTTCGCGTGATGCTAGTTCCGGCACGACGCCGCCGAACGGCTGATGCGTGGCGATCTGTGAAGCCACGACGTTCGAGATCATTTGCTCGCCTGAACGCACGATGGCCGCGGCGGTTTCGTCGCAAGAGCTTTCGATGCCGAGGATGTAGGCGTCTGGCATAATCAGTTCGGGTTTTATGTTCGCCTTCTAGCTTAATTCAAAACCCGCTGACCGCTCCGTTGCCGAGGCCAGATGCTGAAAGATTTTGCCAGCTCGATCATTCGAACGCTTCGCGGACGCGGTTTTCAAGCCTATCTGGTGGGCGGTTGCGTGCGCGATCTTCTGCTGCAACGCGAGCCCGCGGATTATGACGTAGCTACTAGCGCAACACCGGCGCAGGTGATGGAGATTTTTCCTGACACTTACGCCGTGGGAGCGCAGTTTGGCGTGGTGCTGGTACCGCTGCCAGAAGAGCAACGCGCGAACGGAGATGATGGCGCAGTGGCGAAGTCGTCGACGGTGGAGGTGGCAACCTTTCGCAGCGATGTGAGTTATTCCGACGGACGGCATCCCGATGAAGTTCGATTCAGCGGCGATCCGCGTGAGGACGTTGCCCGCCGCGACTTCACGATCAACGGCATGATGCTCGATCCGACGAGCGGGGAGGTGCTCGACTTTGTGGGCGGGCAAAGTGATCTTGAAGCGGGAATTATTCGTGCCATCGGCGATCCGGAGCGGCGTTTTGGGGAAGACAAGCTGCGAATGCTGCGCGCAGTGCGCTTTGCGGCGCGCTTTGAATATGCCATTGAAAACGACACGCTGCTTGCAATCCAGCGGCGGGCGCGTGAAATTAGCATCGTTTCGCGGGAGCGGGTTCGCGATGAACTTACGAAGATGCTAACGGAAGGCCACGCACGGCGCGCCTTTCTATTGCTGGATGAAACAGGTTTGCTGCGGGAAGTGCTGCCGGAGATCTCGGCGATGAAGGGAGTCGAGCAGCCGCCCGAGTTTCATCCCGAGGGCGACGTGTTTGAGCACACGCTGCTGCTTCTGGAAAACCTGCCCCAGCCTTGCGCAGCCACTCTGGCCTGGGGAGCGCTGTTGCACGATGTGGGCAAGCCCGCAACATTTCGCGTGGCGCCCGATCGCATCCGTTTCGACAATCATGTGGACGTAGGTGTCAAAATTGCGGAGGAAATTTGCGAACGATTGCGCTTCTCGAATTCCGATACGGCGCAGGTGCTGGCGTTGGTCGACAATCACATGCGCTTCGGTCACGTGACGCGCATGAAGGAATCGACGCTGAAAAAGTTCCTGCGCCTGCCACGCTTCGAGGAGCATCTCGCACTGCACCGGGCCGACAGTCTCGCGAGCCACGGCAATCTGAGCACGTATGAATTGATCCGGGAGAAACTGGCTGAGACTCCGCCGGAGAATATTCGCCCGAAGGTCTTAATTACTGGCGACGATTTGATTGCGGCCGGATATGCGCCGGGGCCGAGGTTCCGCGAGATTTTGGAAGCCGTAGAAGACGCACAGCTCGAGGGGAGGTTGTCGTCGCGCGAGGCCGCGATGGAGTTTGTCGAGCGTGAGTTTACGCCGTAGGGCGCGAAGATTTGTTGGGTCTGCGGGTGCGTGGTTGCGGTGCTAGAATCGAAAGCTCTGGCGGAAACCGACCGTCGAAATTGTTCGCGTGGAGTTGCATTGGAGCAAGCTGGCGCGGGATTAGAAAAGATTGTGGCGTCAACGCTGCGGCGTGTGCCGCAGGGCGAGGCTCCGTTGCTTGCGTGGCCGCTAGTTTGCGGGTCGATGGTTGCCGAGCGCACACGAGCTTTGGAATTTGCGGACAGGGTGCTGCGCGTTGAGGTTCCCGATGCCGGGTGGAAGCGAGAGATGCAAAGCCTGGCTCCGCGCTATCTTGCCGCCCTTAATCGTTATGCCGGGCAAAAAGTGGAGAGGATTGACTTTGTAATCCGGCGAGATTGAACGGGGCTTTCTTCTAAAGAGCCGGTTTTTCGACACAATAAATTCACAGAACATGTTTACAAAAATATGAAGGTTACGGAAAAAGACGTTATTTACGTTGCCGATCTGGCGAATCTTGAACTCTCTGAATCCGAGCGCATCGCGATGGTGCGGGATCTGAACTCGATTCTCGATTACGTGGACCGGCTCAACGAACTGGATACATCGAATGTCGAGCCCATGGCGCAGGTCTCGGATCGATATGGCGTCGATGCGTCCAAGCAGGGAAGCGCGGGATTCGGCTACGCGAGCCGCGAGGATGTGGTTGAGGGATTGCGAAAGTCCCTGCCGCAGGAAGTCGCGCTGGAAAATGCGCCCGATGCGGACGGAACGTTCTTCCGGGTGCCGAAGGTGATTGAGAGATAGTGGTCGGTGGTCAGTGGCCAGTTTGCGACGCAAGGTGACTCGCTGGTCACAGGCCACTGGCCACTTTGCGTATGGACCTAACCCAACTCAGTATCGATGGCATCCGCTCTACCGTTCAAGAACGCAGCACAACTGCGTTCGCGCTTGCGGAGGCGCACTACGCACGCATTGAAAAGGAAGACGGAGAGATCGGCGCATTCCTTACGCTGTGCAAGGAGCGGGCACTCGAGCAGGCGGATCGCATTGACCGCATGGCGGCCGAGGGAAAAGAACTGCCGCCGCTGGGCGGTGTGCCGGTCGCTATTAAAGACGTTATGTCGACGCGCGGCGTGCGCACGACGGCCGGGTCAAAGATTCTTGGCCACTACATTCCTCCATACGATTGCACTGCCGTGGCGCGCATGGAAGCGGCGGGGGCGGTGGTTCTAGGCAAGACGAATTGCGACGAGTTCGCGATGGGATCTTCGAATGAGAACTCGGCGTTTCGTCCGGTGCGCAATCCGCATGACTCGAGCCGCGTGCCGGGCGGGTCTTCCGGCGGTTCGGCCGCAGCGGTTGCGGCGGACATGGCTGTGGTCGCGCTGGGTTCGGACACAGGTGGATCGATCCGGCAGCCGGCATCGTTCTGTGGAGTGGTTGGGCTGATGCCTACCTATGGGCGAGTCTCGCGATATGGGCTGATTGCGTTCGCATCTTCGCTCGATCATATTGGGCCGTTGACGAGGACAGTAAAGGATGCGGCGATCGTGTTGCACACGATTGCTGGACGCGATCCGATGGACCCGACCTCTGCCGATCTGCCAGTGCCGGACTACGTTGCGGAACTGGAAAAGCCCGTCCGCGGCCTGAAGCTGGGCGTAGCTAAAGAATATTTCGGCGAGGGACTCGACGATGAGGTTCGCCACGCGGTCGAATCGGCCATCGATAGATTAAAAAGCTTTGGATGCGAGATTGTGCCGGTTTCGCTGCCGCACACGCCTTATGCGATTCCCACTTATTACCTGATCGCGACGGCGGAAGCATCTGCGAATCTAGCGCGCTACGACGGCGTGCGCTACAGCTATCGAGCGGCGGGGGTGAAATCTCTCTCGGAGATGTACCGGCGCAGCCGCGATGAAGGCTTCGGCGCGGAGGTAAAGCGCCGCATCATGCTTGGGACTTACGCGCTGAGCGCGGGTTATTACGATGCTTACTACTTGAAGGCGCAGAAAGTCCGCACGCTGCTGACTCGCGATTTCGAAGAAGCCTTCAGTAAAGTCGACGCGATCGTTACGCCGACAAGTCCGACGGCGGCGTTTCGGCTGGGCGAGAAGTCGAATGATCCGCTGGCTATGTACCTGGCGGACATTTACACCGTCACGGCAGATTTGGCGGGGATTCCGGGCATTTCCGTTCCCTGCGGGGAAACGAGTGAGAAGTTGCCGATTGGATTGCAGATTCTCGGGAAGCATTTCGATGAGGCGACGATCATGCGCGTGGCGCATGCGTATGAGCAGGGGGCCTAGATTGGCTCGTAGTAGCGTTCCCCGGCGCAAGAACGGCAAAGAACTCTTGTTTCGTTGCGTACTTCTCTTCGGAAGTTGATTCCTTCGCCGCACGCCTCACATACCACTCGCTCGCCTTTGTATCCGGGAAATTCTTCGGGCGGTAGATCGACTTTCACCCACTGCAACGTGAAGAGATCGTCATCGGTGATTTCGCGATAAGCCAGCATCTGCTGCTGATTCTTGTCTGCGATTTCAGGATGCATCTGGCGCGCCAAAGTCTTTGATGATTCTTTCGCCGCGATGCGGATGGCCTTGCCGGTGCTGACGTCGACAAAAGTGGCCGCAACCTTTCCCCAGTCGCGAAACTTCAGAGCGCGCTTGCCCAGGCGGCAGCCGGTGACTACGGCAACGGCGTCGGTGGCGCAACGGTCGATCTCGACGAAGGTGACGAGGCGCTTGCGGTCTTTTCCTCGAGGGTCGTCAATGCCGAGTTTGGCCAGGCCGAGCATGGCAAGCCGGACACCGAGGACTTGTCCGGCGCAGAGATGTCCGTGGGCCTGCTCGGAGTCGAGGAGATATTCGTCGAGGGATTTCATACGGGCTGTCAGCTATCAGCTGTCAGCTTAACACCGGGAGAACTACTTCCTTCGCCAGCGGATACCGTCTTTGGTTTGCTCGATAATTATCCCCGCGGCGGTTTGAGTTTCCGCGCGGATGGCGTCCGAAGTCTTGAAGTCACGAGCCCGGCGGGCGGCTTCCATTTCGGCGATTTTCTTTTCGATGTCCGCGTCTGAGAATTGACCGGCCTGCACCGCTTCTCGCAACTCGGGGCTGATGTCTTTTTCCCGGCCTTCGGTCTGCGCCCAATCGAAGACCTGCTTCATCTTAGGCGCGTCGTCATCTTTGAGCACGGCAAAAATTTCGTCGAACTTCGCGAGCGCCGCGAGTAGCGGGAGAGTATCATGCTGGCGAATTTGCCCGGCATCGAGCGCGGAATTGGCGCTACGCACCATTTCGAAGATCGCAGCCTGCGCCTGCGCGGTGTTGAGATCGTCATCGAGCGCGGCCCGGATGCCGCTGATGGTTTCGCCGGCAAGCGCCTGCAGTTCCGGATTCGAGCCGGGCGGAAAACTTCCCACGCTCAGCCGCTGGCGGAAGTTGCGCAGGCGCTCGACGGAGACGGCCGCCTGCTTAAGACCGTCGAAGGTGAAGTTCAACTGATTGCGGTAGGGAACCGAGGTAAGCAGATAACGGATCGATGAGGGTTTGTGGCCTTTCAGCACCAGGTCGCGCAACGTATAAAAGTTGCCCGAGCTCTTCGACATCTTCTCGCCCTCGACCAGCAAAAAGCGCACGTGGAACCAGAAACGGGCGAAAGTTTTTCCGGTGAGCGACTCCGATTGCGCGATTTCATTTTCGTGGTGCGGGAAGACAAGATCTTCTCCGCCGGCGTGCAGATCGAAGCTCTCGCCCAGTTCCTCCATCGACATGACCGAACACTCCAGGTGCCAGCCGGGGCGACCGGGACCGATCGGCGTATCCCACGAGGCCTCGCCCGGCTTGGGGGCCTTCCAGAGCGCGAAGTCGCGCGCGCTGTCTTTGTCATATTCGTCAACATCGACGCGAGCGCCGTCGAGCATTCCGCTGAAGTCTTTCTTCGAGAGTTTGCCGTAATGAGGAAATTTTGCGATACGGAAGTAATAGGATCCGTCGTCGGTGCGGTAGGCAATCCCCTTTTCGACAAGCCTGGCTACGAAGTCAGCCATCTCCGGGATATGTTCCGTGGCGCGCACAAATTTCGGGGCCTCGATGGCAATCATGCCGGCGTCTTCAAAAAAGGCTTTCTCGTATTTGGCCGTGTATTGCTGAACCCTGACCCCGTCGCGGGCCGCATTGCGGATGATTTTGTCGTCGAGGTCGGTGATATTCATCACGTAGTGGACCTTGTATCCGGACTGGCGCAGGAAGCGCTGCAGCATGTCGACGGCGACGAAGGTTCGAAAGTTGCCGATGTGGCCGTAATCGTAGACCGTGGGTCCGCAGGCATACATCCGGACTTCGTGGTCGCGCAGGGGATGGAACTCCTCGACCTGCGAGGACATGGTGTTGTAAAGGCGTAAGGCCATAGGCGATTGCGGCGATCAGAGATGAACGTTACTGAGACGAACGTTAATGAGATGAATCATTGATTTTAGGGGGACACGAGAAACAGGGTCAACTGGCGGGAGGCGGGTCGTGTGATGCGGCTTGATAGGGAGGCGAGCCAAACGCGCGATTATTGCGTCGCAGAGAACGCGACGCACCGCGCGGCTCGCTCAGATCCTTCGCCGCGCAAAGAACGCTTGCTCAGGATGACAATCGATCGGCGGTCAGGTCGATGAATTGGAAGGCAGGGCGTGAGGGAGTGACCGCAGCCTGTGCTGCACCAGGAAAACGTAATGCAGCGCCGAGATAATGGTGAACGCGAAGGTCGCGCGCAGGAAAACGGTACGCGTGATCCAGACCCAGCGCGACGGGCGGATGGCAAACAACATCACAAAGAAGACAGCCGCGATTTGCGAAAATGTGTTGGCCTTTCCGAAGATGCTGGGACGAAAATTGCGCAGGCCAGCGATGGCAAACAGCACTGCACTGGCTGCGAGGATGGAGGTATCGCGGCTGAAGACCAGCACGGTAAACTTCCATGGAATTTTGTGCAGGATGGAGAGCACCAGGAACATCGTGCTCAGCAAAAGCTTGTCGGCGATGGGGTCGAGGTACTGGCCGAGCAGAGTCTGCTGGTGCAGCTTGCGAGCCAACAGGCCATCCAGCCCGTCGCTGAAGCCGGCGACCACGAAGAGCACGAGCGCCCAGAAGTAGCGGCCTTCCACCAGTTCGATCACGATAAAGGGAACAAACACCATCCGCAACAGCGTGAGTTGGTTGGGCGCGGTGAGGATTTGAGAGAATTTCATGCCACGCCCCTGGTTGGAGGAGTTTCGGATGGCACGTTGCCGCTTTGATCTGGGGCGTTAATCGCACGAGATCCTAGCAGTCGAGCGGGATCGCGTCCGGTCTTGGCGGAAAAGCGCTGTGAAAGGGAAGGCAGGCTGCCATCAGGAAGGTCGAGCTCGATGCGCTCGATTCGGTGCATGGGAAAGAAAACAACGGCGGGAGTGAAAGGCTCACCGTCTTTTACCAGCACCACCAAATCTTCGAAAGAGGCCAGCTCGACGCCGCTTATGCTGAGTCCCTCCGGAGCCAGCGCGAGAATCAAGCCCCAGAATTTATCCCGGGGATTACCCAAGGTCACGATGACCATGGCTCCGGACAGGAAGGGACCGACGGCAGGAGTCGCTTGAGCGGAACTGGCATGCTCCCGCGAGGAGTCTTTCGGCATGGAACGATTGTCGCCGCCGCGGGCTGCACTTGGCAACCGGCAATTGTTTTATCCGGCCTTCAGATCATCTAACCTTCAGATCAGGTGGTCAGCGCGGCAATTGCGGGAACGAGGCAACGACATTAGAATGAGAAGTAACGTAGGCGCGTAGCTCAGTTGGTTAGAGCGCTACCTTGACACGGTAGAGGTCAGGAGTTCGAGTCTCCTCGTGCCTACCATTTCCTTTCCTTTCCAGGCT
>Ga0209380_10000851_pt1 | contig 21451 bp, 28 predicted proteins | sample HubBroMetageWFT6_FD_188347 | JGI IMG/M metagenome (GOLD analysis project Ga0209380, IMG submission 188347) | Warmed and freeze-thawed soil microbial communities from the Hubbard Brook experimental Forest, New Hampshire - Hubbard Brook CCASE Soil... | ecosystem: Environmental > Terrestrial >...
TTTGATTTTTGCATCGGCGCGAACCGCATAGAGCGACTTGCGTAAGCGCCATTATGACCGAATTTTTCAGGTATTCCCCAAGTTGCTACGTTAAGATTTCAGTCATCGGGCCCGCCAAGGCGCTTTTTACCGGATTCCGGCCGGCTCGGTACCCACGAGGACCTCGCGCAGAAAGCGGCCGCCGCGCTCCAGCCCCTCCGGCGAGATCGAATGCTCGACCCCGGGGCAGGCGAGCGTCTCGACCGGGACTCCGGCTTGCGTGAGGGCGGCTTCGGCATGGGCAAGCGATTCGAACGGCACCAGCGGGTCCCCGGTGCCGTGAATCAGGAGCGTACGGGGGCGCGATCGCAGCTCGCTCGCCAGCAGCTCCGGGGCGATCAGCCGGCCGGAATAGCCGAGAATGCCAGCCAGCTGTTTCTCCCGGCGCAACCCAACAAAAAGCGACATCATCGCGCCTTGCGAGAAGCCGACCAGCGCGGCGTTGCTCTCCGTGAGGCCGCGCTTCGCCAGTTCGTCGTCGATGAAGGCGTCGAGCATTGGCGCCGCGGCGCGGACCCCGGCCAGCACCGCGGCCGGGGTGCGGTCCTGCACGCTGAACCACTGGTGGCCGTATGGCCCCATGTCGCAAGGGAAGGGGGCGTTCGGCGAGATGAATTCGGCGTCCGGCAGCACGCGTCCCCAATATTGCTGCAACCCGATCAGATCGTTGCCGTCGGCGCCGAGACCGTGCAGCAGGATCACTAGGCAGCGGGGCTGGCCGCCGGAGAGCGGCGGGCGGGTCGGGCCGGACAGCGCCATGATCATCGATGCGGCCTTGTGATGTAGAAAGGGTAGAGCAGGGATAACCGATGCGCAGTGATGTTGTCACCGCCGTGGCTGTCTTATCCGATCCCATATAGCCGCGCATGGCCGGAGTTGAAGATTTCGTGAAGCCTGTCGTCACACGGTTTGCTCCGAGCCCGACCGGCTACCTGCATCTGGGGCATGTCCGATCGGCGCTGGAAGGCTGGCGCGCCGCGCGCGAAGCCGGCGGGCGCTTCCTGCTTCGGATCGAAGACATAGACCAAACCCGCTGCCGCCCGGAATACACCGCCGCGATCGCCGAGGACCTCGCCTGGCTGGGGCTCGACTGGGACGGGCCGGTCCGCCGCCAATCCGAGCATTTCGCCGACTACCGCGCCGCGCTCGCGCGGCTCGACGCCGAGAGGCTGCTCTATCCCTGCTTTTGCACCCGGCGCGAAATCCAGGCCGAGATCGCCCGCGCCGGCGGCGCGCCGCACGGCGAACCAGGGGGCGAGCTCGGCGCGCTCTATCCCGGCATCTGCCGCCTTCTCGGCGCGGCGGAACGTGCCGAGCGGCTCGGCAGCGGGCTGGATTACGCGTTGCGTCTCGATGCCGGCGCGGCAATCGCGCGAACCGGCGCGCTTTACTGGTACGAAGGCGAGACGCGGATAGAAGCCGAGCCGGGCGCGCTTGGCGATGTCGTGCTCGCCCGCAAGGACGTGCCGACGAGCTATCACCTCGCCGTGACGGTCGACGACGCGCTGCAAGGAGTGACGTTGGTGACCCGCGGCGTCGACTTGTTCAGCGCGACCCACATCCACCGGCTGCTGCAGGCCCTGCTCGGGCTGCCGACGCCGCGCTATCGCCACCATCCGCTATTAACCGACGCTGCTGGCAGGCGGCTCGCCAAGCGCGACCGCGTGCTGACGATCCGGGCGATGCGCGATGCTGGAACGAGTCCGGCCGAGATCCTAGCCGCGGCTCAGTCGACCGGGCAATAGCCCGGCCTTGTTCGTCATTGCGAGCGTAGCGAAGCAATCTCGCCGAGATTGCTTCGTCGCCTGCCGGCTCCTCGCAATGACAGCTTAGTTCGCTCAATCGACGGGGCGGTAGAGCCCGGTCGCGACGTCGAGATATTCCGGCTCCTCCGGCGTCAGCAGCCCGTGGCGCAGCGCGAAATCGAGGATCACCAAATTGACGTTGAACTTGAAATCGTCGGTGCTGCGTACCCGCTCGACGACGCTGGTGGCCGGCATCAGCTCGAAGTGCGCGATCTCGCCGTCGGTGTTCGCGGGCCTGAAATCGGCCGGCAGTTCGAGGTCGTAGACGAACAGCACATCGTCGCGGATGCCAAGCTCGGTCTCCATGCGGTAGCTGACGGCGCCGACTGGCTCTGCGCGGGAAATCAGCGGGGCCGGGATCGCGGCTTCCTCCTCGCCCTCTTTGACGAGGGTCGCATAGACGCCGTAACCGTTGCCGATGCCGCCGGCGACGATGTTGTCGAGCTTGTTGGGTGCCACCCGCTTGTCCGGCGCGCGCCGGCCGACCCAGAGACGCAGCTCGCCGCCGTCGCGGCGATAGCCGTTGAGGTGGACGCCATAGGCGCGCACCCCGAAAAACGGCACGGCGCCGCGATCGAGGCGGAAGATCGGCGGCTCGCCCCAACGCGGCGCCACGTCGAAAGTCTCGTTGCGCCATTTCGGCAGCTTGTTCTCGGCCAACAGTGCTTCGACGACCTCGTCTACCGCGGCGCTGACCGCATCGACATCGCCCTCGGCCAGCAGGACCGCCCGCGCCGGCTCGACCGCGAAGACGCCCGGGAACCGAGCCAGGGTTTTGGCATTGTCGCGCCGCAGCCAGCCGATCCGTCTGCCTTGCGCCAGCAGCGGGATGGCGCGTTTGGGATCGTAGTTGTTGCAGGCGCGGATATGGTCGGCGAAGGACATCGCGATCGGTTCAAGCCTCGGCGGACGTTTCGGCGGTCAGTACGACCTCGACCCCAGTGATCTGGCGCATGCAGCGGGCGATGTAGTCGGCCAGGTCGCGGCCGAGCCCGCCGATCTGCACCTCGATGGTCATTGCCGTTTCCGACGCCGTGCCAAGACAGTGCTGCGGGACCAGCCCACGCTTGGCAAACAGCTCCAGAACGCGCGGCATCACCCCGGGTTCCGGGTGCGCGTGGACGGAAAACCAGGTAGTGCGGGGGAGTGCGCCGTCGTCAGCGACAGCTGCAAAAGTGAGGGACGACATAGGAAAAATCCTCGGCAGAGCAATTGCGAATCGGCACGGCCCGAGCCCATAGAAGGCCCGGGGGGCTAATTCGCCGATCGCCGGCAAGAGGTGTCGTCCTCGTCACGTTAGCGTATGTGAGCCGTCCGCCCCCCGCCGTCAAGTGAACCGCGATGCAGACCGGATCCGACGGGCAGGCTCGAAACCTTCTCCTGCTTCGTTCGCCGGGGAGGATCGTGGACCACCCTGAGGTTCCGCCGTGGAACGCCGCGTCGTCGAAAGCCCGCAGCAGGCCCGATCGGCCCAGAAGCCGGGGATAGTGCGGTATGTCCTTGCCGTATCCTTAGTGCTGGTTGTTATTCTATTCCTGGTAGCCTATACGATCTCGGTCTGACCGGAGGATGGCGATGACGCTGACGCGCCTCGGCCTAATCATCGCCTTGGCGCTGGGCGGCGCCTCCGGTTGCGAAGTCGGCGGCCCCGAGCGGGCGAGCGACATCCAGAACCTGAACGGGATCAGCGACGACATCGCCGCTGTCTCGTACTCCCAGTCGGATACGCGGACCGCCCGCGATCCGAACCTGCGCATGCCGGTCCCGCGCACCTATCAAACGAACTACCAGGCACCCTGAGCGCCGCCCTCGCTGCAGGGTGCGGCCTCTAGCAGCCGCGTTGTGAATCCCGGCCGCGGCGGTATCATATGCCGGCGATGACAACTTTTCTGACGATCCTGCTCGTGCTCGCTATGCTGGGCGTCCTCGGCATCCTCGGCATGGGCATGGTGACGATGGTCCGCGGCGGCAACCCGCGCCGATCGAACAAGCTGATGCAATCACGCGTCGCGATGCAGGCGCTAGCGCTGGTGCTTCTGGCGCTGCTGATGATGCTCATCGGCCACCGGTGATCGATGGGCTGACCGATGGTCCGGCTGACCCGCATCTATACGCGCGGTGGCGACAAGGGCGACACCTCGCTCGGCGACGGCAGCCGGGTGCCCAAGCAGGCGTTGCGGGTCGAGGCATATGGCACCGTCGATGAAGCCAATGCCGCGATCGGTCTGGCCCGGCTCCATCTTGTGTCCGGGAGCGATACCGAAGCCGATGCGATGCTGGCTCGGATCCAGAACGATCTGTTCGATCTCGGCGCCGATCTCTGCGCCCCGGAAGATGGCCGCCGCGCGGCCGGGGCCTTGCGCATCGTTGCCGCCCAAGTCGAGCGGCTCGAGCACGAGATCGACGCAATGAACAAGGATTTGCGGGCGCTCGACTCGTTTGTGCTGCCGGGCGGGACCCCGGCCGCGGCCAATCTGCATCTCGCCCGCACGGTCACTCGGCGGGCGGAGCGCCTCGTCTGTGCGCTCGCCGCCGAGGAGCCGATCAATCCCGAGGCGATCAAATACCTGAACCGGCTCTCGGATCATCTCTTTGTGATGAGCCGCCGGCTCAATGGCAACGGTGCCGGCGACGTGCTTTGGCGGCCTGGCGCCACGCGCTGACCGGACAGCAGGCGAGGCCGAGCCGGACGATCAAGAAGACGGGACCGCCCCCACTTCTTCCCGCCGCAGCGCGGCGCGACCGGGACGGGCGGCGCGCGGCTCGACGGTTACTTTGATCCCGTCCTTCGGGCGCAGATTGGTCCAGGCCGTTGGCTCGACCGGATGTCCGGGCGCCAGAGAGAAGCGGAAGCGCTGAGCCAGGATCGCGACCGCCATCAGCATCTGGCTCATCGCCAGCGAGGCACCGATGCAGACATGCGGACCGACCGAGAAGGGCAGGTAGGCATAGCGCGATCGCTCAGCCACCTGCTCCGCGGCAAAGCGCTCCGGGTCGAACACATCCGGATTGCGCCACAGCTGCCGGTGCCGATGCACCACCCACGGCAGGATCGCCACCACCGCATTGCGCGGAATCCGCCGGCCGCAGACCACGTCCTCGGCGACGGCGCTGCGCAGCATGATCGGCAGCGGAGGATAGAGCCGCATCGTCTCCTCGATCACCATGCGCGTGTAATCGAGGCGGAAAAGGTCGTCGACTCGTGGCGTCCTGCCGCCGAGGACACGGTCGAGCTCGGCGTGAAGTTTCGCTTCCACCGCCGGGTGCGTCGCCAGCAAGTACCAGATCCAGGTCAGCGGCCGCAGCGGGGTCGCGGCGGTCGAGGCGAGGGTCAGGGCCTCGTCGCGCAGTTCCGCCGTGCCCAGCCCCTCGCCGGTCCGTCGGTCTCGCGCATGCGCCAGCCGTCCCAGAAGATCGGCGCGCGCAGTCTCGCTGTCGCCGCGCCGCTCGGCGAACAGGCGGTCGAGCAATGGCAGGAACTGCCGCGCCTCGCGCCGGCTCCGGCCGAACCGCGCAAGCAGGCGCAAGGGGCCCGGCAGCGCCATGAAATCGAAGAACGTGTATCTGCCGGGGAACTGGCCGAGCCGATACAGTAGCGGCTCGATTTCCCGATCGCCGCCGGTGAAGACATGGCCGGTCGTGACGGTCAGCCAATGGGTCAGGGTGTCGCCGATATCGATTTCCTGACCGGGCGGCATTTCGGCCATCAACCGCGCCGCTTCGACGGTCAATTCGATCAGACGCGGTATCGCGGACAGGACGGCGCGGTGGTCGAGGGCCGGGTTGAGCAGCCGTCGGTGCTGCCGCGATGCTTCGCCTTCCAGGTAGAGCATTCCGGCGCCGGAGGTGAAGGCGAACATCCGCCGGATCTGGTCGAGCCGCGGATAGTTGTCGCAATTGTCCAGCAGCACGCGCCGGATGCCTTCCGGATCGCTGATGATGAAGACCGGGTGCCAGAGATGACGGCGCTCGACGAACAGCTCCTGGAAAAGCTCCTGGTCGCAGGCCGCCAGCGTGTTCGAAAACGCCACCCGCATGATCTGCAATGTCGAGAGCGGTCGCGCCGGCTGCGGCGGTGCTGCCAATATCGGTCGCCTCTCGACTTCCTCGGCAGGATCCATCGACGCAGTTCCAATCCCCTATCGCCGCCGATCGCGACACTAACGCAGCCGGCGCGGCGAGCCAAATAGGGCTGCCAGCGATGCGGCCGCGGCGCAATTGACACCCGAAGCCGGCCCGCCGAACATCCGCGATCGTCTCAAGCCGGCCGCGCCCAGCGAATGACGGAGACCGCGATGGAGATGCAGAACCGCAGCGTGATCGTAACTGGCGGCGCCTCGGGCATCGGCCGCGCGACGGCGCGCTTGCTGGCGCGGGAAGGCGCGCGGGTGTTCATCGGCGATGTCGATGAGGCGGGCGGCCGCGCGGTCGCCGCGCAGGCGGTGGACGAGGGGCTAACCGTCGAGTTTCTGCCGCTCGATTTGACGCAGACCGAGACCATCACCGATTTCGCCGCCGCCGTGCAGCAACGGGTCGAGCGAATCGACGGCCTCGTCAACGGTGCCGGCTGGGACCGCATCCAGCCGTTTCTCGAAAACCCGCCCGAGATGTGGGAGCAGCTGATCGCGATCAACCTGTTGGGCGCGGTGCGACTGAGCCGCGCGGTGCTGTCGCCGATGGTCGCGGCGCAGCAGGGCAAGATCGTCAATATTTCGAGCGATGCCGGCCGGGTCGGCAGCACCGGCGAAACCGTCTACGCCGCGGCCAAGGGCGGCCTGATCGCGTTCACAAAATCGCTGGCACGCGAAGTCGCGCGCTATCACATCAATGTCAACTGCGTCTGCCCCGGCCCGACCGACACGCCGCTGTTCCAGGGTCAGCCGGAGCGCATGCGGGAGGCGCTGACCCGGGTCATTCCATTCCGGCGCATTGCCCAGCCGGAGGAGATCGCCGAGGCGGTTATGTTCTTTTTGTCACGCCGCTCTGATTACATCACTGGTCAGGTGTTGAGCGTCAGTGGCGGCTTGACCATGGTCGGCTGAAGCGTCGACTGTCACCATCGCGCAACCCAGCGGAGTAAGAATATGTCGGGGCGTCATCGGCTTTGCCTCTCCTTGTCGGCGGCGGCCGCGCTGATCGTGGCGGCGGCAACCGCCTCGGCGCAGGCGCCGCCGCAACCACGGAACGAGAGCGCGCAGGAAAACGTCAAGCAGAGCGAGCAATACGAGCGGGCTTTGTGCGGCAACGCGGCGTTTCGCGCCAAGCGGATCAAGCAGGAATGCGATCCGATCACCGATCCGCAGCTGCACGAAAGCTGCGTTGCCACATTCCAATGCGGTGCCGGCGCGCAGCGGCATCATTCCAACAAGGCGCCGCCCTCCGAGACGGTCCGGTAAAGGAGAAGATGCCAATGGCTAACCCGGCTCCCGGCTACGCCAAGAAGCCCGAACATCGGGTTGACCTGCTGCCTGAATCGCGGCAAGTGCGCGTCACCTTCGCCGGCACCGTTGTCGGCGACAGCCGGACGGCCGTGCGCTGCGAGGAGACCGGTCATGGGCCGGTGCACTATTTGCCGGAAAAGGATGTCCGCCTCGACCGGCTGCGCGCGACCGAGCACAAGACCTATTGCCCGTTCAAGGGCGACTGCTCGTACTGGACGATCGAGATCGGCGGCAAGCAGGCGGAGAATGCCGTCTGGGGCTATCGCGCGCCCTATGACGAGGCAAAGGGGCTTGCCGGCCATTATGCCTTCTACCCAAGCCGCGTCGATGCGATCGAGGTGATCTGATGGCGCCTCCGGCCCAGAATTGGAACGTCCGCAAGCCGGTCGCCGCCTCGCGCGGCGGCATTGTCGCCTCGGCCAACGGGGCGGCCGCCACGGTAGGCGCCGAGATCCTCGCGGCGGGCGGCACCGCGGTCGACGCCGTCGTCGCCACCGCGTTCGCGCTGGCTGTGCGCGAGCCGTGGAACAGCGGCCTCGGCGGTATCGGCTTTATGGTCGTGCATCCGCCGGGCGGCGCCCGCCCCGAGGTTGTCGATTTCGGCCCGGTCGCGCCCGCCGGCCTCGATCCGGCGGCCTATCCGCTGACCGGCGAGATGCGGACCGAGCTGTTCACATGGCCGCGCGTCGAGGGCGACCGCAACATGCACGGGCCGCTCTCCTTTGCGATCCCGAGCACGGTGCGCGGCTATGCGGCGGCGGTCGAGCGGTTTGGCCGCACGCCGTGGCGCGAGCTGATCGCCCCGGCGGTGGCGCTCGCCCGCACCGGGCTGCCGGTCGACTGGTACGTGACCCTGAAGACCGCCAACGCCGCCGAGGATCTGCGGCGCTATGACGAGAGCCGGCGAGTGTGGCTGCCGGGCGACCTGCCGCCGGTGTGTCCGCCGAGCGGCGACGCGCCGACCCTGAAGCTCGGGCGGCTGGCGGAAACGTTGGCGCGGCTCGCCGAATGCGGCCCCGACGACTTCTATGCCGGCGAGATCGCCCGCGCGATCGCCGAGGATGTCCAGGCCGGCGGCGGCGTGATCTCGGCGGCGGACCTCGCCGGCTACCGGCCCCGCATCGTGCCGTCGCTGGAGATCCCGTATCGCGATTATACCCTGCATGGAGCGCGCGGGCTAAGCGCGGCGCCGACCCTGGCCGACGTGCTCGACCGGCTCGCCGGCCGCAGCTTCGGCAAGCTGCCCGACCCGGAATATTTCGAGGCGCTGGTCGATGCCTTGCAGCAGGCCTATGCCGCCCGGCTCGAAGGCCTCGGCGACACCCGGCCCGGCAGCGACGATGGCTGCACCACCCACATCACCGCGATCGACCGCGACGGCGGTATCGCCGCGTTGACCACGACGCTGTTGTCGAGCTTCGGCAGCCGGTACGTGCTGCCGCAGACCGGCATCCTGATGAACAACGGCATCATGTGGTTCGACCCGCGCCCGGGGCGGCCCAATTCGATGGCGCCGGGCAAGCGCGCGCTGACCAATATGTGCCCGCTGGTGGCTGCCCGGGATGGGAAGCCGCGGTTTGGCGTCGGCGCCTCGGGCGGGCGGCGGATCCTCGCTTCGGTGGTGCAGATGGCGAGCTTTGTCGTCGATTTCGCGATGACCCCGGAGGAGGCGGCGCACCAGCCGCGCATCGATGTCAGCGGCGATAGCGGCATCGCCATCGACCGCCGCCTGTCTCGGGCGATCCGCGACCGGCTCCTGACCCGGCACGGCGCGGCGCTGGTCGAGCACACGGTCTGGCCGCAGCGTTTCGCCTGCCCCAATCTGGTGTTGCGCGGCGAGGACGGGCTCAATTACGGGATCACCGACGTGATGTCGCCCTGGTCGGCGGCGGTCGCCGAGCCCGGCAAGGAGGCCTAGCCGGCCTCAGGTTCAGGCGGGGTGGCCCAGGCGAGCAACTCGATAAACGGCATCAGCTGGAAATTGGGCGTCGTCCCGCTTTCGGCGTAAAGCCGGCCGCGCTCGTCCATCTCCGCGATCAGCCATTCCCGCGGATCCATGCCGTCGATGAGCTCCCCTTCCTCGGTCTCGGCTGCCTCGTATTCTTCGTCGGCGCGCTGCAACTCGGGCGTATCGACAAAGCCCGCAAGCTTCGCCTCGACCTCGCGCATCGCCGGGGATGAGGCCGGGTCGACCCCGGCCCGCGCCATCGCGTCGAGGACAAGAGGATAGGTGGCGGCATAAAAGCGAAGCATGCTGCGCTCATCGACCGCCTCGCTCTCCGTCGCCTCATAGGCGGCCCACAGCCGGTCGAGGCGCGCGTTATGGCCGCGCCGCACCGGCCTTCTCCAGCTTTTGCAGCCGGCGCTCGAAATCGGCGGCGTCAATCGCGCGGATAAAGGTGTCGACCGTCTGCGACAATTCCCAGGCCTCGCCCGAGGTGATCTCGCCCCGCGCCACCGCCGCGGTGATCGCCGCCATCGCCGCGTGCAGATCGGCGGCGGTCTCGATCGGCGGCAAGTCGAACCGCAGCGGCCGCTCGCGGCGCGGGCCGATGATGCGGTCGAGACAGAGCCGCATCGCCACCGCGTCGCCCGACAGCGCCATCTCCAGCACCTTGCGGGTCAGCGCGCGCACTTCGCAATCCAGCATCTCTTCCGCAATTATCGTTACGCGATTGCGGCTGCCGGGCCGCTTGCCGAACGGATTGCCCGACGCGCCCTTCAGGAACGGCTTGCCCGGCCCTCCCTGTCGCCGCTTCTGCTTTCGGCGCATTACCGCGTCTGGCTGCATTTGCAGCGGATTTGCAGCCAGACCATCCCCATCCATCGCATGCCTTCCCGGCCCATGTGGCCTTCAATCCAGATTGCTCCTTGTCAACAATATATTATATTTCACAATTTATTCAAGAACAAAAGGAGGACAACACTGGATCGTGGCCGAGAGTGCGATGTTCTGGATTAAAGTTGCGCCGGGTAGCCCGGGTAGCGGTTGCCGAGGCCGTCGAAGGCTTGCACCAGCCCGTCGCGCCAGCGACGCAGCGCGGTGCCCTCGCCGAGGAACTCGGCGGGGCAGCCGAGCCGGGCATACTGAAAGACCGAGAAAACGACGTAATCCGCATAGCCGGGCGCATCGCCTGCGATGTAAGGCTGCTCTGCCAATGTCTTTTCAAGCGGTGCGGTGACCGCGCCGAATTCGGCAAGCCAGCGCGGCCGGTCGGCGCAATATTCTTCGAGCGTGCAGCCGAAGGCGGCCTCGCGCGAGCGTCGGTAATAGGCGCGGTCCTCGGGATCGAGGCAGAAAACGAAATCGGCCGCGATTAACCGGCGGACCGCCCCGCCGAGCGTCTGGTCGGCCCAGTGATTGACCAGCCGCGTCACTGCGCGCTCGGCGCCGCCGTCAAACAGCGAAGGCCGGTCGGGAAATCGCTCTTGGAGGTAGCAGGCGATGTTCCATGAATCGTGGATCACGCGGTCGCCGGCGGTGATGATCGGCACGAAGTGCTGACCGGACAGCGCCCGGATCGTTTCGACGTCGGCGAAGCGGACATGGCAGAATTGCGGCTCGACGCCCTTATGCGCGAGCGCGTAGCGGATGCGCCATGAGAATGGGCTCGGCCTCCGCCCTTCGTGCCCAATGCGCTCGTACATAGTGAGGGTCATGCCTGATCCTTTAAATGACAATCCGCTCGACCTCATCGAGGCTGCAAGGGTAATTTGGCATCAGGAAGCGCATGCCGGATTAGATTTGCGCTCCGATCTTCCCGCCGAACTCACCATCGCTAAACCGGCATGCCCTCGCCGGAGCGGGCGAGGCGGCCGTCCGGCATCATGTGGCGGTGCGGATCGAGATGCAGCGTCATCCGCTTCATCAGCCGGCGCGCCGCCGGGTCGAACGGCGTCCTCCTATGCATCGTAAAGCCGTTGTCCCACAGCACCAGATCGCCGACGCGCCGGTTTGCCGTATGGCGTAATTCGCTTCGCGTTCAACGCAGCACGGCCTATATGATGAGCGGGTGATCAAGTCATGGGCCAACCGCGCCACACAGCGTTTCGCCGAGGAAGGAAAGGGCCGGTTCTCCGGGCTCGACGAGGCCATGGCGCGGCGGCGTCTTCAGCTGCTGGACGAAGCCGAGCGGCTCGAAGATCTGACCGGGCTGAAGTCGGTTGGGCTGCACCGTCTGCGCGGCGCCCGCAGAGGACAATGGGCGATTTCGGCCGGCGGCCCGTGGCGGATTACCTTCGAGTTCCGGGACGGTCACGCCTGGAATGTCGAGATCGTGGATTATCATTGAAAGGACCGACTGATGCCGATCGCCCGTACCCGCCCGCTGGCCGGACCCGCGCCGCATCCGGGTGAGGTGTTGAAAGACGAGCTGGAGGCGCGTGGCCTCTCCCCGCACGCGCTCGCCTTGGCATTGCGTCTGCCGGCGTCGCGGATCAGCCAGATCGTGCGCGGCCAGCGCGCGATCACGCCGGAAACGGCGCTACGCCTCGCCCGCTATTTCGGCGGGTCCGCCGCGCTCTGGCTGCGGCTTCAGGTCGCCTATGACCTTTCGTGCGCCGAAACCGAGCTCGCGGACAAGATCGCCGCCGAAGTGACCCCAGCAGCAGCGTGAAGCGCCTTAAACCGGCATGCCCTCGCCGGAGCGGGCGAGGCGGCCGTCTGGCATCACGTGGCGGTGCGGATCGAGCTGCAGCGTCATCCGCTTCATCAGCCGGCGCGCCGCCGGGTCGAACGGCGTCCTCCTATGCATCGTGAAGCCGTTGTCCCATAGCACCAGATCGCCGACGCGCCAGTCATGCGCGTAGACGAATTGGTCGCGGGTCGCGCATTCGTAGACCTCGGCGAGGAGCGCCAGCCCCGTCGGCGTATCCATCCCGTCGATGCCGATCGTCGTCGTCGAATCGAGATAAAGCGAGCGGTCGCCGCTCTCCGGGTGGGCGCGGACCAGGGCATGGGTGACCGGCGGCGTCCGCGCCCTTGCCTCCTCGGAGATGTTCTGGTCGCTGTCGCGGCCATAGCCGGCGAGCCGCTTCGCGTAATCGAAAATGCCACGCTGCCCGGTCACCCGCTGGCGCAGCTTGCGCGGCAAGGCGGCATAGGCGGCGCGCAGATCGACCCAGAAGGTCTCGCCGCCCTCGGGCGGCAGTTCGAGCGCGTAAAGCGCCGCGCCCGTCGCCGGCGTCACCATGTAGGACTGGTCGGAGTGCCACTCCAGTTCGCCGTCGCCGAGCCCGCCGATCGGCTGGCCCAGCCCGTCCTTCAGGTTGGAGAGAACAGTGACCTCGGGCACCGCCGGCGAGGCCCAGTCGCTGCGGACGGTGCGCTCCAGCGGCCCCAACAGGGCGCAGAAATGGGCGAGCTCGGCTTCGGAAAGCGCCTGGCGGCGGAACACCAGGACGCCCCAGCGCGACCACAGCTCCCCGAGCTCGGCGGCGGTGTCCTCGTCGAGCGGCTCCCACAGGCGGAGGCCGATCACCTCGCAGGCCAGGGTCGGGTGCAGCGGGCGGGTTTGGAGCGGCATCGGCGTTTCTCCGGATGAGCCAAGCCGATGATCCACTTCCCCGAAGGCGAGGCAAGAGCGCAGAGTGGCGGCATGAACCACGACGATTATCCGGACGAATATCTGCGCCAGATCCTGACCCAGGCGCGCACTATCGCCGTGGTCGGCGCGAGCCCGCGCCCGCAGCGGCCGAGCCACGGCGTCATGCGCTATTTGCAGCGGCAGGGCTACCGCACGATCCCGGTCAACCCTTTCGCCTGCGATGGCGACGGCGAGATTTTGGGCGAGCGCTGCTATGCCCGGCTCGCCGACGTGCCCGAGGCGATCGATATGGTCGATATCTTTCGCCGCAGCGAGATGGCCGGCGCGGCGGTCGACGAGGCGATCGCGATCGGCGCCAAGGCGGTGTGGCTGCAGCTCGGCGTGGTCGATGCCGCGGCGGCGGCGCGGGCCGAGGCGGCCGGCCTCAAGGTGGTGATGAACCGCTGCCCGGCGATCGAGATCCCCCGCCTCGGATTGACCCGGGTCTAGGGGAGAAGACAACCACTCGACGCAGAGGGCACGGAGGATGCGCGGAATACGTAGAGGGAAAAATTCCGCGTCCTCTGCGAAACCTCAGCGGCCTTTGCGTCAAAGCGTTTTTCTAATGCGCCATCAGCGCCGGAATGGTCATCTGCCCGAAGATGCCGCGGCTGACCCCGCCGAGCACGTATTCGCGCAGCCGCGAATGGCCGTAGGCACCCATGACCAGCATGTCGGCGCCGAGATCGGCGGCGCGCGACAGCAGCACATTATCGACCCCGAGATCGCCGGAGGTCGTCGTCTCCGCCAAGGCCGGGATGCCGCGCCGCGACAGCGCGCCGGCGAGGTCGTCACCGGTAACGACAGGCTCGCCGGGGAGCGAGGCCGGCGGGTCGACCTCGATCACGGTCACCGCCTTGGCGTTTCCGAGCAATGGCATCGCGTCGTGCACCGCCCGCGCCGCTTCGCGGCGGCGGTTCCAGGCGATGATGACGCGCTTCCCGACCTCGGGGAAACTGCCGGCATAGGGCACGACGAGCACCGGGCGGCCGCCGCCGAGCACGACCTCCTCCGGCCGCAACCCGAAGGTGCCGGCCGACTCGGCGTCGGGGTTCGGCTGGCCGATCACGACGAGATCGTAGAGCACGGCCGCCGCGGTCACGCTCTCGGTCGCCTCGGCCTCGCTATAGATCCACTCGCCGGTCAGCTTGCGCGCCGCCAGCTCCTGGCGGAACGCGGCCTCGGCCGCGGTCGCCTCGTTGCGCCGCGCCTCCATAAAAGCGTCAACCAGCTGGGCCCAGCCGGAGAGGTCGCCATAGGCGGTCGAGATCGGGTAGCCGGTCGGAAAGAAGCCGATCAGCCGCGCGCCGAAGGCGGCGGCGATCGCGGCCGCCGGTGCGGCGCGCTGCGCGGCGGTCGCGGCATTCTCGATAACGACGAGGATCTCCCGATAAGGCATCGCCTGTCTCCTCGCCCGGCTCGGACGATCGTTGTCGCGGCCGGCGCGCTACAGCGTTAAACGTCGCGGATCGCCTCGCGGCACAGCAGGATCCGGCGCTTGCCGCCGGCGGTGCAGAACAGTGGCGCTTCCGGCGCCGCGGTTCCGGCGCGCAGCGCCACCGCCCGCGCCAGCATGAATTCGCTCACATCGCGCAGCGCCGCAAGCGGCTGCCGCCCGATCGGGTGCCAGCCGACATCCTCCAGCTCCTCGCTCGATGCGGGCTCGCCAAAGACATTGCTGCCGTCGGCGAGGAAGAAGCGGGTGTTGAAGCGGCGGAACACCCGGGTCGGGGTGATCGCCCGGCCGACATAGCTCAGCGTGTCGATCGCGGCGGCGATCCCGGCCGCGGCGTAGGCGGCTTCAACCCCGGTCGCTCCGCTTGCCGGCGATTGCGACGTCTGCTCGGCGCGCCGGCCGACCAGCACGCCGACCTCCTCCCAGGTCTCGCGCAGCGCCGCGCGGGCGCAGCGCAGGAGCCGCGGCGGCAGATGCTCGCCGCCGGTCTCGACCCGCCAGGGCTTGTTGTCCTCGCGGTCGATGGCGCCACCCGGGAAGACATAAACGCCGGGCATGAAGCGGACATGCTTCGGGCGCCGCCCGGCCAGGACTTCGATGTCGCGTCCCTGGCCGCGCAACAGGATCAGCGAGGCCGCGTCGCGCGGACGCACGATGGTCTGCTTGGCCCGGACTACTTCGGCAACGTCGTTCATGGCCGCGCACTATGCGCGAAGCGTGCCGGCATGAACACGCTGACGAGGTAGTTTGTTACGCGTCCTGCCAGACAGGCGGGCGTTTGCCAAGAAAGGCGTCGATGCCCTCGGCGGCGTCGCGGGCGAGCATGTTCCGGGTCATCACTTCGGCGGCGTAGCGATAGGCCTCGGCGAGGTCAAGCTCGGTTTGGCGGTAGAAGGCTTCCTTGCCGATCGCAATGGTGAAGGATGATTTTGCCGCGATCTGCTCGGCCAGCGCCGTCGTCGCGGCGGTCAGCTCGGCCTTCGGCACCACCCGGTTGAGGAGGCCGATGGCGCGCGCGGTCGCGGCGTCGATCAGCTCGCCGGTCAGCAGCATTTCCATCGCCGCCTTGCGCCCGACCGCGCGGGTCAGCGCCACCATCGGGGTCGAGCAGAAGAGGCCGATATCGACCCCCGGCGTCGCGAAACGCGCATCCTCGGCGGCAACAGCCAGGTCGCAGGTGGCGACGAGCTGGCAGCCGGCGGCGGTGGCGACGCCGTGCACCTCGGCGATGACCGGCTTTGGCAGCTGCACGATCTTCAGCATCAGGGCGCTCGATTGCGCGAACGCCGCCGCATAGGCCTCGCGCCGATTATCCGAGCGCATCTCGCGCAGATCGTGGCCGGCGCAGAAGGCGGGCCCGGCGCCGGCGATGACGACAACCCGGACATTGCGGTCGACGGCGGCACGGTCGAGCGCCTCCGTCAGTGCCGTCATCAGCTCCACCGACAGCGCGTTGCGCTGGGCCGGGCGGTTCAGGGTCAGCCGCAACACGCCGCGCCCCAGCGCTTCGAGCAGCACCGGCTCGTTCTCTTGCACCCGCGCCGTGGCTTGCATTGCCATCTCCATTCACATCGCCGAATTTCTTCGCCGGGATGACGATGGTGGAAATATGGGCGTTCTGGCGATCAATAGAACGGAGCTCGACGGTTGGGTTTACGCGGCCGCGGCGGCGCGCAACTTGTCGAGGCCCTGGGCCAGATCGGCCATCAGATCCTGCGGGTCTTCGAGCCCGATATGGATGCGCACCAGCGGCCCTTCCGCCTGCCAGCGCGTCGCGGTGCGGCTGCGTTCGGGGAAGGCGGGCTGGATCAGGCTTTCAAAGCCGCCCCAGCTGGCGCCGATGCCGAACAGGTCGAGCGCATCGATGAAGGCATTGACGGCTTCCTTCGGCGCCGGCTTCAGCACCACGCCGAACAGCCCTGACGCGCCGAGAAAATCGCGCTTCCAGATCGCGTGGCCGGCATCCTCCGGCAGGGCCGGGTAGAGCACGCGCGAGACTTCCGGCCGGGTCTGCAGCCAGCGCGCGACTTCAAGGGCGCTGCGCTGATGGCGTTCCAGCCGCACGCTCAAGGTGCGCATGCCGCGCAATGCGAAGAACACGTCGTCCGGCGCGGCGCTGTGGCCGATCTGCGCCACCGCGGAGCGCACCGGCAGAAAATTCTCTTCGTTGGTGATGACCGCGCCGAGCATCGCGTCGGAATGGCCGCAGATATATTTGGTCGCGGCGTGGATCGAGACGTCGACCCCGTGCTCGAACGAGCGGAACAGGTAGGGCGTGCCCCAGGTATTGTCCATCAGCACCTTGGCGCCGTGGCGGTGCGCGACCGCGGCGATCGCCGGGATGTCCTGCACCTCGAACGTCAGCGAGCCCGGCGACTCGCAGTAGACGACACGAGTGTTGGGCCGCATCAGCTGGGCGATGCCCTCGCCGATCAGCGGGTCGTAATAGGTGGTCTCGACGCCACAGCGCTTGAGGATGCCCTCGCAGAAATTGCGCGCCGGCCCATAGCACGAATCGACCATCAGGCAATGATCGCCGGTGCCGAGCAGCGCCTGCAGCGGCGCCGTCACCGCGGCGAGCCCCGACGACATCAGCATGCCACGATAGCCGCCTTCGATCCGCGCCAGCAGCTCTTCGAGCGGGAAGGTTCCGGGCGTACCGTGCAGCCCGTAACGCACGCCGGTAAAGGGCGGCGCCGCGCGCTTCGCTTCCCACTCCGCCATGTTTTTCGAGAGGATCGTCGAGGCGTGGTAGACGGGCGGGTTGACGACGCCGTAATTGGCCTCCGGGTTGCGGCCGACATGGGTGAGGAGGGTGTCCTTGCGGTAATCGCGCGGCCTATCGTCGTTTTTCATGTCGGCTCAACTTGCTCCCGAAGCCAGTACAATGGTGTTGCCGTGGCATTATGGCAGTCGCGCCGCCGCCCGTGCCAGTCACAGCTTCGCCGCGGGCTCGACGAACTCGCGCGCCATCTGCTCCAATCGGACGACGATGTCGGCCTCGCTCTGCGGCCTGCCGCGCATCAACAGAGCGACTTCCTCGACCCCGGCATCGCGATAGCGCTTGAGGTCGTCGGCCGTGATCGGGTCGATGTAGGGCGACACCGCGAGATACACGTCGGAACGGTTGCGGCCGTTCGCTTGCAGAAGCTCCTCGATGCGGCGGACCTTCGCAGCGGCGTCCGCCGGCGACACCTTGAAGCCGATCCAGCCGTCGCCGTACTCGACCACTCGTCGCAGCGCCGGGCCGCTCTCGCCGCCGAACCACACCGGCACGCCTTTCGGATTGACCGGCTTCGGGTAGCTCGTCACACCCTCGAACTTGGCGAACTCGCCATCATGCGAGCTGTGCGGCTCGCTCCACAGCTTGCGCATGATCTCGATGTATTCGCGGGTTCGGGCGGCTCGGCGCTCGAAGGGGATGCCGAGCGCCTGAAACTCCTCGGCCAGCCATCCGACCCCGACACCGAAGATCAACCGTCCGCCGCTCAGCCGATCGACGGTCGCCACCGTTTTTGCGAGCACCAGCGGGTTGTGCTCGGGAACCAGGCAGATGCCGGTGCCGAGCCGGATCGTGCTGGTGCAAGCCGCCGCATAGGCCAGGGTGGTGAACGGGTCCGCGATCGGAATGTCGGGCGGCCCCGGGAAGCTGCCGTCGGAATAGGGGTATTTCGACGCGTATTGCTGGACCAGCACGACATGCTCCGGCGCCCAGAGCGTGGCAAAGCCGAGGCGCTCTGCGGTGACAGCTACTGTTCTGAGGAGGTCAGGCTCGACCGTTGCGCCGATGCCGACCGCGAAATATCCGATCTTCATTCCCGTCACCTTCGGCTTGCCTGATGCAGGCTAAGAGCCGGCGCGCGGCGGTTCAACCGTCGTGCTACAATCGACCAACCCAGTGCGGGAGGGAGCGCATGTCCGACAGCATCACCGTGATCCGCGAGGCGGAGCGCCCGGTCGTCGATTTTGTCGGCGGCGCCACGTATCGAACCATCATCGGCGACGATACCGGCGCCGGATTGCCGATCCGCACCGGCATCCAGACCTCGCCGCCCGGCTATGCGACGCGCGAGCACTCGCATCCCTATGTCGAGGTGTTGACGGTGCTCGAAGGCAAGGGCGAGGCGTGGCTCGACGGCGAGCCCGGCACGATCGCGATGGTGCCGGGGGTGACGATCTCGATCCCCGCCAACCGGGTGCACGGCTTTCGCGTCCTCGGCGACAGGCCGCTCGTCACTTACGGCATTCACACCTTCGGCAAGCGCATCGTCAATTACAAGGACGCCGACGCGTCCTGAACCCGGTTTTGACTGCCGGGAATTGATCTAAATCAATTAGATGCGCTTCCGCCGCGGCAATCCGCCACTTTCCGGAACGACGATAGAGTAACGGCGTTACCCGCTGGCGAGTTTGCTCGCGCCAGCGATGCCCTAGGCGGCATTATTATTGCTAGCTGCATGGCAACGCGGGTGGTGTCCGCGCTCGAGAGGAGTTTGCCGTGCTGCGTCGGTCCTCTGCCGCGTTTTATCCCCTCGTTTTTCTTGCGCTTCTCGGCGCCGGCGCGCTCGAAGCGGCGTCCCCGGACAATGCCAATCCCGAATTGCATGGCTGGTTCGAGTCGCTGAAGCAGCCGGGCAGCGGCGTCTCCTGCTGCTCGATCGCCGATTGCCGGCCGGTCGATTACAAGCTCGACCCCGGCGGCTACGAGGCCCTCGTCGAAACGCGCTGGGTCCGCGTGCCGGACGACAAGATCCTGCATGGCAAGCCCAATCCGACCGGGCGCGGCGTGCTGTGCCGCTCGCCGATCAGCGGCACGATCCTCTGCTTCGTGCCGGCCAGCGAAACTTGACAAAGAGCTGTCATTGCGAGGCGCCATAGCGCCAAAGCAATCCCGTCGAGATTGCTTCGCTACGCTCGCAACCCTTCCCTTCCGCGACCCTCCGGGCCACACTGCGCCCCCTTTGGCGCATTCATCCGATCGAGGGAGGGAAGCATGGCCGACATCCGCCGCATCGACATCACCGAAGGACCCGGCCCGCGCATGAGCCGCTGCGTCGTGCGCGGCGATACAGTCTATCTCTGCGGGCTGACCGCCGGCGACGCCAGCCAGGACGTCAAGGGCCAGACGGCGCAGATCCTGGAGCGCATCGATCATTATCTGCGCGAGGCGGGGACCAACAAGTCGAACCTGCTGACGGCCAATCTGTGGATCAAGGACATGGCCATGTTCCGCGACATGAATTCGGTGTGGAACGAGTGGGTCGATCCAAAGAACCCGCCGGCCCGGGCCTGTGTCCGCGCCGATCTCGCCCGCCCGGAAATCCTGGTCGAGATCATGGTCACCGCAGCGAAGTAGCCGGTGAGCCAGGAACAACAGCAAAGCGGCTGGGCCGGCCCGCTCCAGGGGATCCGGGTCGTCGACCTGACCCGGGTGCTGGCCGGCCCGTTCTGCACCCAGAGCCTCGGCGATCTGGGTGCAGAGGTGCTGAAGATCGAGCCGCCGGACCGCGGCGACGAGACCCGGCATTTCCCGCCCTTCGTCGGCGGCGAAAGCCATTACTTTCTCGGCATCAACCGCAACAAGAAGAGCCTCGTCATCGATTTGCAGCGGCCGGCCGGGGCGGAGATCCTGCGCCGGCTTGTTGCCAAGGCCGACATCCTGGTCGAGAACTACCGGCCCGGCGTCATGGACCGGCTCGGGCTCGGCTATGCCGCGCTGGCGGAGATCAACCCGCGCCTCATTTACTGCGCGATCAGCGGCTTCGGCCTGACCGGCCCCTTACGCGACAAGCCGTCCTTCGACATCGTCACGCAGGCGCTGTCCGGCGCGCTCAGCATCAACGGCGAACGCGGCCACATGCCGGTGAAGCTCGGCATCCCGTTGGGCGACATGGTTGGCGGCGTGTTCGGGCCGATGGCGATCCTCGCCGCGCTGCACGAGCGCACCCGGACCGGGCGCGGCCGCCTCATCGATATCAGCCTGCACGACGGCCTCATTGGCATGCTCGGCTATTTCACCCAGCTCGCCTTCCTCACCGGCGAGGACCCGCCGCCGATGGGGTCGAGCCATCCGAACATCGTGCCCTATGGCAGCTTTCCGGCCTCGGACGGGTCGATCATCATCGCCGTATTGTCGGAGAGCTTCTGGGGCAAGCTGTGCGACGCGCTGGAGCGGCCGGATCTTGCCACCGAGCCGCGTTTCGCGACGCCGACCGGGCGGCGCGACCACCGCGACGAGGTCGACGCGGCGATCGCCGAGATCACCCGCACCCGCACCGTCGCCGAATGGGAAGAGCGGCTCGCCAAATACGATGTGCCGCATGCGCCGGTGCTCGGGGTGACCGCGGCGCTGGCGCATCCGCAGGCGGTCGCCCGCGAGATGGTGGTCGAGGCCGAGCACCCGACGATCGGGCCCATGCGCATTGCCGGCCGGCCGATCAAGTTTCCGGGCTCGCCGCAGCGTCCCTCGACCGCGCCGCCGACGATGGGCCAGCAGACGGTCGAGGTACTGCGCGACGAGCTCGGCTACGGCGAGGCAGAAATCGACGCGCTGCGCCGCGACGGAATCATCGACCGGGCGAAGCGGCCCTGACCTAGACCTACTGGTGCTTGAAGCGGGTGACGAGGCCGGCCGAGCCCTTCACATGATCCTTGAGCGCGACGGCCAGTTCCTCGCGACTCATGCCCGCTTGCAGCGCCCCCTGTTCGAGGTCGGTCGCGACCAGAGTCCAGGTGTAGTGGTGCCAGTCGGTATTCGGCGGCGTGCCCGGGCCGAAATAGGTGCCGAGGCCCATCAGGCTCTTGCCGCCGACGAACTTGTTCGATTCCTTGCTGAGCTCGCCCTCGGCAAATCCGGTCACCGAGGCCGGAATGCCGTAAACCACCATATGCGATACGCCGCCCGGCGCGCGCCCTTCCGGGTCGAACAGCAACAATGCGAAGCTCTTCGTCCCCTCCGGTACGCCCGACCACGCAAGCGGCGGGGAGATATTCTCGCCGACGCAATTCGGGGTCCTCTGCTTGTCGGCGCACGCGTTCTTGACCGCCAGCGTGCCGTTATCCTGGATCTGCGGCGAGGTCAGCGTCAGCACGTCCGCGGCCATCGCAGTGACGGAGAATGCAGCG
>Ga0209380_10000852_pt1 | contig 21428 bp, 18 predicted proteins | sample HubBroMetageWFT6_FD_188347 | JGI IMG/M metagenome (GOLD analysis project Ga0209380, IMG submission 188347) | Warmed and freeze-thawed soil microbial communities from the Hubbard Brook experimental Forest, New Hampshire - Hubbard Brook CCASE Soil... | ecosystem: Environmental > Terrestrial >...
GGGCAGCACTGACTCGGGCAGCACTGACTCGGGCAGCACTGACTCGGCCGGCACTGGTCCGGCGAGCACTGGTCCGGCGAGCACTGGCTCGGCCAGCCCAGCGGCGACGCCGCGCCCGGCAACGCCGCGACCGCAGCCCCGGCCCGGCACGGCTGCGCCTTCCGGCAGCGCCGCGCCGAAGCCAAGCGCGCCGCGTACCGCAGCGAGCCCGGCCGCCAGGCCAGGCGCTGGATCCTCCGGCGGGGCGACGCCCCGGCCGACGGCTCCGCGCGGCGCCTCCGGCGCCAGGACCACGGCGGGCGCCGCGGCCTCATCGGCTCCCCGGCCGGCTTCGGCCCGCCAGGGCGCGGACGGTCCGGTGCCGTCGCCTCGCACGGTGGCCGCCGGCAAGTCGGCCCGGCCGTCTGCCGGCCCCGCACCCGCGGAGACCAGCGACTCGGAGAGCTAACGAGCTAAGGCCACCTGCGGCCTGAACCAAAAAGCTGGCAGCCCGGCTGCCCAGCACCGAACACCCGTGCCTGACGGCACGCCAGATTGACGTGCCCCAAGCACGACAGGAACGGAGACCCGGCTCGATGCCGAAGATGAAGACCCACAGCGGTTCCAAAAAGAGGTTCCGGCTCACGGCCACCGGCAAGATCGAGCGCCGCCGTGCCAACCGAGCGCACTACGCGGAGTGGAAGCCGAGCAAGAAGATGCGCCGCCTGGCCGGGTACGTGGAGCTCGCGCCCGGTGACGCCAAGAAGATCAGAAAGCTGCTGGGACACTGACCCGGCCCGCCTCGTAGGGAGTCAAGAACATGGCACGCGTGAAGCGGGCGGTCAATGCCCACAAGAAGCGCCGGGTTGTACTCGAGCGCGCCAGCGGTTACCGGGGTCAGCGGTCCCGGCTCTACCGCAAGGCGAAGGAGCAGCAGCTCCACTCCATGACCTACGCCTACCGGGACCGCAAGGACCGGAAGGGCACATTCCGCCGGCTCTGGATCCAGCGGATCAACGCGGCGGTACGGGCCGAGGGTCTCACCTACAACCGGTTCATCCAGGGCCTGAAGCTGGCCGAGGTCGAGGTCGACCGGCGCATGCTGGCCGAGCTCGCGGTGTCCGACCCGCAGGCCTTCGTCGGCCTGGTCGAGGTCGCCAGGACCGCACTGCCTGCCGACGTCAACGCTCCGGCTGCCTGACGGCACCGATGATCGCGGGGGGTCGGCCTCGTCGGGCCGCACGGTGACGAGGCCACCCGCCCGCGGACTGCGACCGGCCGAGCCGCTGGGCATCAGATCGCCACGGGTGAAGGCCGCCCGCCAGCTGGCGAAGCGGGCATTCCGCGAACGCGGACGCTCGTTCCTTGCCGAAGGTCCGCAGGCCGTCCGCGAGGCGCTCGGCCAGCCGGGGGTGGTCACCGAGCTGTTCGTAACGGCGCCTGGTCGCGCCCGCAATCCTGAGCTGGCCGACCAGGCCGCCGCGCAGGGCGCGCCGGTACACGAGATCGGCGGCGAGCTGATGGCCGAGCTGGCCCAGACGATCACGCCTCAGGGCGTGCTGGCCGTCTGCCGGTTCATCGACCAGCCGCTGTCGGCAGTGACCGCTGCCGGGCCGCTGCTGGTAGTGGTCATGGCCAACGTCCGCGATCCGGGCAACGCCGGTACGGTGCTGCGGACCGCCGACGCCGCCGGGGCCGACGGCGTCGTCTTCGCCGCCGCATCGGTCGATCCCTACAACAGCAAGTGCGTGCGGTCCTCGGCAGGCAGCCTGTTCCACCTGCCGGTTGTGGCCGGTCACGACCTGGCGGACGCGCTCGCCGGGCTGCGCTCGGCCGGCCTGCAGGTGCTGGCGGCCGACGGCAGCGCCAGCCAGTTCCTCGACGCACCCGGCGGCCCGGACCTCGCCCGCCCGACGGCGTGGCTCTTCGGGAACGAGGCGTGGGGGCTGCCGCCCGAGCTGCTGAAACTGGCCGACGCAGTCGTCGCGGTGCCCATTTACGGCAAGGCCGAGAGCCTGAACCTCGCCGCCGCGGCGGCCATCTGCCTGTACGCGTCCGCGCGGCAGTTGCGGGCCAGCGGGTAACAAGGCGGGGAAGAGATCTCCTCCGGCAGGCAAATTCTGGCAACCGCCGGGCTATCTGGCGGCGGCGACAGTGCCGGGCAGGCACGCGAATCCGCTAGAGTCTGATCACGTTGCGTCATGAAGTGACCCGGTGCGGGTCACTGGGTGGTGGCCCGGACGCGACAGCGCTGGACCGGCCGGTTTCCCCCGGACTTGCCGGAATGGCTGCGTGACCATGCCCGGGGACAGGTATCTCAGGAGCCTCCCGGAGGCGGCGGTCAGGTGAACGGGAACGGGGCGGGTGGGGCAGCGGCCAGCGCCGCGGGCAGTTCGGCCTCCCCGCCGTCGCGCGGTCGGTCGCGCATCGCGCCCGTGGCCGCGGCCGGAACCGGCAGCGACCCCGAGCCGGACGTGCTGACCAGCCTCGTACTCGCTGACGACCTGCCGGACGGCCTGATCATCGCTGACGACACCGGCAAGGTGGCGGTGTTCAACCGGGCAGCGGCCCGCCTGACCGGGATCGCCAGCACACAGGCGCTGGGCCAGGACATCTGCGGCGTGCTGCCGCTGCGCGACCGGGACGACCGCTGCTGGTGGACGATGACCCAGCCGTACGACGGCCTCTCGACGAGGACCCGCCATCCGGAACGGTCGCTGTTCCTCCCCGACGGCACCGAGGTGCTGGTCACGGTCGGCTATGTACGTGACCCGCGCGGCGCGGCCGCGGCCGGCCGCGCTGGCGGCCGGGAGCCGGGCGCCGTCCGGCGGATCGTGATCACACTGCGCAGCGCGCAGCAGCGCGCCCGGCTGGAGCGCAGTCGCGCCGACCTGGTCTCGACCGTGGCCCACGAGCTGCGCTCGCCGCTGACCAGCGTGAAGGGCTTCACGGCCACCCTGCTCGCGAAGTGGCCGCGGTTCACCGACGACCAGAAGCGCGTGATGCTGGAGACGGTCAACGCCGATGCGGACCGGGTGACCCGCCTGATCACGGAGCTGCTCGATGTGTCCAGGATCGAGTCGGGCCGGATCGAGCTGCACCGCGAGCTGGTCGATATCCCCACCAGGGCCCACAAGATCATCAGCGGGCGGGTCGCCGCCGGAGACAACCCCGAGCGTTACGTCGTCGACGTCGGCCCGGAGCTGCCCGAGACCTGGCTAGACGCCGATAAGGTCGACCAGATCCTGGCGAACCTCATCGAGAACGCCGTCAGACACGGGGCTGGTACGGTTACCACTGTGGTGGAGCCCGAGGTCGTGGCCGGTGCTCCTGGCGTGGCCGTTGCGGTTCGCGACCAGGGTCCCGGCATCGCGCCCGAGGTTGCGCCGCGGGTCTTTGCCCGGTTCTGGCGGGCCAAGCGGCGCGGCGGAGCCGGCCTGGGGCTGTTCATCGTGAAGGGCCTGGTAGAGGCGCACGGCGGGGAGATCACCGTGCAGGAGGCGCCCGGCGGCGGGGCTGAGTTCCGATTTACCATGCCCGCTGGGACGCCTGAGTTCGGCTGACCGGCGGGCACTCACGGGAACGTCTCCCGTCTACCCTGAGGCAGTTAGGCCGCAGTACCGTCCTGCCCGCGCGCGATGAGCTGATCCGCCTCGCGCTTTGTCTTGCTATTTCACTGACCGCAGGAGCATCAGGAACGATGTCCGCACCTAATAACACATACGACCCGGTGGAGGTGGCGGCGCTGGCGCCAGAAGAGGTGCAGCGCATGCAGGCCGAGGCGCTCGCGGCGATCGCCGCGGCGCCGGACCTGGACGCGCTCAAGACGGCGCGGCTCGCCCACGCGGGAGACCGGGCTCCCCTCACTCTGGCCAACGCCGAGATCGGCGCGCTGCCGCCCGCCGCGCGCGCCGACGCCGGGAAGCGGGTCGGGACGGCCCGGGCGGCGATCCGGCAGGCTCTGGCCGAGCGTCAGGTCCAGCTGGAGGAAGAGCGCGACCAGCGCGTGCTCGTCGAAGAGGCCGTTGACGTGACGCTGCCGTGGGACAGGCTGACCCCCGGCGCGCGGCATCCCGTGACCACCATGGGCGAGCGGCTCTCCGACATCTTCGTCAGCATGGGATACGAGGTCGCCGAAGGGCCTGAAGTCGAGGCCGAGTGGTTCAACTTCGACGCGCTGAACTTCCCGCCTGATCACCCGGCCAGGGAGATGCAGGACACGATCTTCGTGGCGGGCGCGGAGCCGGGGGAGCGCTCCGGCGTCGTGCTGCGGACGCATACCTCGCCGGTGCAGATCCGGGCGATGCTGAGCCGTCCGCTGCCGCTGTATGTGGTCAGCCCGGGAAAGTGCTTCCGCAGCGACGCGCTCGACGCGACGCACAGCCCGGTCTTCCACCAGATTGAGTGCCTCGCGGTCGACGAGGGCCTGACGATGGCCGACCTGCGCGGCGCGATCACCGCGTTCGTGGACGCCTTGTTCGGCGGGGGCCTGCAGACGCGGCTGCGGCCGGACTTCTTCCCGTTCACCGAGCCGTCAGCGGACGTGTCGATGCAGTGCCACATCTGCCGGGGCGAGTCGACGAGGCCGGGAGCCGAGCCGTGCCGGGTCTGCCGGTCGCAGGGCTGGGTGGAGATCGCCGGCTGCGGCATGGTGAACCCGCGGGTGCTCGTCGCGTGCGGAATCGACCCTGACCGCTACAGCGGATTCGCCTTCGGCCTCGGCATCGAGCGGTCGGTCCTGATCCGGCACGGCGTCGCGGATATCCGGGACACGCTCGAGGGCGACGTGCGGTTCAGCCGCGCTTTCGGAATGGAGGCGTGATGCGGGTCCCGCTGTCGTGGCTGCTTGAGTACGCGAACGTCGCCGCCGCCGGGGAGGCCGAGGTCGACGCGCAGGAGGTCGCCCGCCGGCTCACCGCCTGCGGCCTGGAGGTCGAGTCCATCGAGCCGGTGGGCGATGACATCAGCGGCGTGGTCGTCGCCGAGGTGCTCGACGTCGAGGAGCTGACCGGCTTCAACAAGCCCATCCGGTACTGCGCCGTGTCCACCGGTGACGGCCAGGAACGGCACGTCATCTGCGGCGCTACGAACTTCGCCGCGAGCGACCGGGTGGCGCTCGCGCTACCGGGTGCCGTGCTGCCCGGCGGGTTCGAGATCGGCGCGCGCAAGACCTACGGCCGGGTCTCCGAGGGCATGATCTGCTCGGTGTCCGAGCTGGCCATCGGGGATGATCATTCCGGCATTCTCGTGCTGCCCGCCGATGCGCCGCTCGGCCTGGACTTCGTAACTTACGCCGGCCTGCGCGACGTCGTCCTCGACGTGAACGTCACGCCGGACAAGGGCTTCGCGCTGTCCGTGCGCGGCATGGCGCGCGAGCTGGCAATCGCCTATCAGGTGCCGTTCACCGACCCGGCCGATGTCGGGCTGCCCGCCGACCTCGAGGCGCCCGCGCCGGAGGCTTACCCGGCCAGCATCGAGGACCCGACGGCCTGCGACCGGTTCATCCTGCGCGAGGTGCACGGCATCGACCTCGGCGCGCGCACGCCGCTGCCGATGCGGATCCGGCTCGCGCGCGCGGGCCAGCGCACCGTATCCCTCGCCGTCGATGTCACCAACTACCTGATGCTGGAACTCGGCCAGCCGCTGCACGCCTTCGACCGGGGCCGGCTCTCCGGCCCTATCGTCGTGCGCCGGGCCCGGCCGGGCGAGCAGCTGGAGACGCTCGACCACGTCCAGCGCGCGCTGGACCCCGAGGACATCCTCATCACGGACTCCTCCGGGCCGATCTCGCTCGCGGGAACCATGGGCGGAGTGGCCACTGAAGTCTCGGAGGACTCGCGCGACGTGGTGATCGAGGCGGCGCACTTTTCCGCGCGGGGCACCGCGCGGATGAGCCGGCGCCACCGGCTGTTCTCGGAGGCTTCGGCCCGGTTCGAGCGCGGGGTCGACTACGAACTGCAGCTGCGCGCGGCGAGCCGGGCCGGGACGATGCTGGCCACTCTCGGCGGCGGCACGCTGGCGCCGGGCCGGACCGTCGTCCGGGAGCCGATCGAGCCGGTGATCATTCAGATGGCCGCCGACTACCCGGACTCGGTTGCCGGGGTCGTCTACGGGCTGGAGATCGTCACGGCCAGGCTGCGCGAGGTCGGCTGCACGGTGCGGGTCGTCTCGGGTGAGCACGGCGAGCGGCAGCCCGCCCGGCATGACCGGTCGGCGCAGATCCTTGAGGTAACCCCGCCGTCGTGGCGGCCCGACCTGACCGACCCGGCCGACCTGGCCGAGGAGGTCATCCGGCTGGAGGGCTATCAGAACATCCCCGTGCGCCCGGCCAGGGCAACCGCGGGCCGTGGCCTGACCTCCTCGCAGCGGCTGCGCCGCTCGACCGGGCGCGCGCTGGCCGACTTCGGCTACGTCGAGGTGCTGAGCACGCCGTTCGCCTCGGCGGCGGACTTTGACCGGCTGCAGCTTCCGGCGCAGGACCCGCGACGCACGACCGTGCGCATCGCCAACCCGCTCAGCGACGACGAGCCCCTGATGCGGACCACGCTGCTGCCCGGCCTGCTGCGCGTCCTCGGGCGCAACCTGGGCCGCGGCTTCACCGATGTCGCCCTGTTCGAGATGGGGCTGGTGTTTCGCCCGCGGCCGGACCAGGCCCCGTTCGCGCCGATCCTGCCGGTCGACCGCGCCCCGACCGTGGCCGAGGTGGCCGACCTCGAGGCGGCGCTGCCTGACCAGCCCCTGCGGGTGGCGGCGGTCCTGGCCGGGGACCGCGAGCCGGCCGGCTGGTGGGGCGCGGGCACGCCTGCCGGGTGGCAGGACGCGATCGAGGCGGCCAGGGTGGTGCTGCGCACCAGCCGGGTGCCGTTCGAGATCCGGGCCGACCAGCACGAGCCGTGGCACCCGGGCCGGTGCGCGGCGATCTTCGTGCAGGCCGAGAACGGGCACCAGTGGCTAGCCGGACACGCGGGCGAGCTGCATCCGCGGGTCATCGCCGCGCTCGGCCTCCCGGCGCGGACGGCGGCGATGGAGCTGGACATGACGGTCATCGAGACCGCCGCGGACTCGCTCGCGCCGGAGCAGGCCCCGACCCTGTCGGCGTATCCGGTCGCGGTGCAGGATGTCGCGCTGATCGTGGACGCGTCGATCCCGGCCGCGGACGTGGAGCGGGCGCTGGTGGCGGGCGCCGCGGGCGCGGGCGACCTCGCGCTCGAGGACCTGAACCTGTTCGACGTCTACACCGGGGACCAGGCGGGGGAGGGACGCAAGTCGCTCGCCTACACGCTGCGGTTCCGGGCACCAGACCGGACGCTCACGGCCGAGGAAGCGAGTGCCGCCAGGGATGCGGCGGTCGCCGAGGCGGGCCGGCAGGTCGGTGCCGTCCTGCGCGGCGCCTCCTAGACCCGCGAGCAACCACCGGCGACGTTTGCATGCCCCGTACGAACATTTCGTACTGGGCATGCAAACGTCGGACCGGCGCGGCTTCCGCGTGCAGAGCAAACCCGAATAAGACAGTCAAACGTGGTGCTGCGGGTGCGCGCATGGGTCGGACTTGGTGCGGCGCGGTTCCCTGCTCATGTTGACTTATCAAAATAAACCTGATTTTGTCGCTCTGCCTACGTCCATGAGCGAAACGGGGAATCCATGATCAAGTCGTTGTCGCGCAGCGCTGCGCTCGTCGCGACAGGCAGCGCCATCGCGCTGGCTGTCAGCGCGCTGCCCGCCCAGGCCTCGCCTCCGCCGGGCTGGCGAGTAAACACCACCGTCGCCACGCGCGGCTGGGAGACCCTCATGACCGGCGTCGCCGCCGTGAGCGCCAAGGACGCGTGGTCCATGGGCGTCGCCTTGAAGAAGGCCACCCTCACGTCGGTGATCCGGCACTGGAACGGCAAGTCCTGGGGCAAGGTAACGCTGCCGGCCAAGGTCGCGAAGGCCTGGAACAAGCAGAGTCCGGTCGACTCGCTGATTACTGCCTCGGCCGGTACCAACGTCTGGGCCTTCGACGAGCTCTTCTCCCGGACGTATCTGCGTGACACCGCCAAGGGCTGGCGCATTGGCACCCTGCCCGGCTCCAGCGCCAACATGGTCGGCATCACCAGCGCGGATGCACTGAGCGCCAACGATGTCTGGGCCTTCGGAGTGCAGGAGAACCTGAACACCGGCGTGGTCTCGCCGTACATCGTGCGGTTCAACGGCACGAAGTGGGTAGGCGTGTCGGCCCCGAACGACGGCGGCATCGTGGCCGCGGGCGCTTCGTCCTCCGGAAGCCTCTGGGCTCTCGCGGAGACCGAGCCAGGTGGCGCACCCCCGCCGTCGGCGGGCGCCGCGCGCAGGTCGGCCGAGGTCGCGGTCGCTCGCGTGGACTTCGCCCGGCGTCCCTTCGGCACTGCCGCGACATCCTCAGGTACCTTCACCGTGCTGCACTGGGGCCCGCTGGGCGGCTGGAAAGCTGCGGCGGTGCAGCCGGTCCTGCCTGCTGGCGGCACGTTCACCAGCCTGCTGGCCGGCACCAACAACACCGTGTGGCTCGGCGGCGCCGTCCGCAACAGCAAGAAGGGCACCACCGAAGAGGTCGCCGACTGGAATGGCAAGGCCAAGGTCTGGTCGACCGCGACCCTGCCGGCCGCGTCGTCGAGCTACCAGTTCAGCGTCGTCGAGCTCGCATCTGATGGCCGCGGCGGCATGTGGGCCGAGGGCGGCAACGAGGGCAGTGCCGGCCCGGCGGCGCGGCTGTGGCACCTGTCGGGCCACAAGTGGTCCTCCGTGAAGCCGAGCTTCGGCAAGGGCCAGTGGGAGCTGTTCCAGATGGCCACGAGCCCGCGCAGTGATTCTGTGTGGGGTGCCGGGGCGGTCCAGGTCGGCAAGGCGACCGACGGTCTGATTGCGATCTACGGGGCGACGCCGCGCTGATCTAGCCAAAGACAGCGGAACGGGCTGCGCGCGGGCGACCGTGCGCAGCCCGTCCGTGTTTTCAGCTAGCTGGGGTTCGGCAGGGTGGCCAGGATCTCGGTCGTGCCCTTCACGCACTTCGAGGCGTCGCCGGTCTTGAGCACCTCCGGAGTCGGGAACCCCTCGCACGTCCAGCCGCTGACGCTCACGGGCCCGCCGCCCCCGTTCCCCGGGGCCTTGCCCTGGTCGATCGCCTGCGCATAGGCCTTCTCGATCGTCATCGCGGTCGGGCAGGCGACATATCCCTTGCCGACCTGCACCGTGATCGGAACGTTGGCCGCCGTGCGGCCGGTCCCGCACGTCTTGCCGGCGTCGGAGGCGGCGGCGGAATTCCCGCACGCGGCGAGGACGAGCGTGGACCCGATCATCGCGGCCGCGAGGCCCAGTGACATGCCCAGCCGATGCCCGCGGGCGCTCTGAGCCGACCTGACCTGCATGGGCGGTCTCCCTTCCGCGCCCATCATGCCGTCTTGGCAGCTATCGGCCCAACCTGGATCGCAGATCTCGCACTCGGCGGTTACTGACCGAATTGCATATTCACTCATGATTGCGCATAATCATTCAGAACAGCCTCTCGCGGACCGAGCCGCGGGCTGAACTGCGGATCTGGCGGGATCCGGTGGAGGATTCGATGGGCGCGCGCGTGGCGGTGGCCGGCGCTAGCGGATATGCGGGGGGTGAGCTGCTCCGGCTGCTTGCCGCTCATCCTGATCTGGAGCTGGCCGCGGTCACCGCGGACAGCAGCGCGGGCAAGACCGTGGGCGAGGTCCACCCGCATCTGGCCGGCGCGCCGGCGCTGGCCGGACTGACTCTCCAGCCGCACGAGCCGGATCTGCTCGGCGCCACCGATCTGGTGTTCCTGGCGCTCCCGGCCGGCCAGTCGGCGGTCACCGCGGCGCAGATCCCCGGCACCACCAAGGTCGTCGACCTCGGCCCCGACTTCCGCCTCGCCGACGGCGCGGCGTGGGCCAGGCACTACAGCGGCCCGCATCCCGGCCGCTGGGTCACGGGCATCCCCGAGCTGGCCGGCGCCAGGACGCAGATCCTGGCGTCGAGCCGGGTGGCCGCTCCCGGCTGCTACGCGACGGCGGCGATCCTCGCGCTGGCGCCGCTCGTCGCTGCCGGGCTCGCCGGCCCGGCCGGCGTCGTGATCGTCGCCGCGTCCGGCACGTCCGGGGCCGGGCGTTCGCTCCGCACTGACCTGCTTGCCAGCGAGGTGATGGGCTCGGTGTCGGCCTACCAGGTGGGCGGCGCGCACCGGCACACGCCCGAGATCGAGCAGGCACTGGGGGAGGCTGCCATCACCGGACCGGTGCCCGTGAGCTTCACGCCAGTGCTCGTTCCCATGCCGCGCGGCATCCTCGCGACCTGCACGGTGCCGCTAACCGAGCCAGGCACGACTACCGGGCAGCTGCGCGACGCCATCGCCGCGGCCTACGACGGCGAGCCGTTCGTCACGCTGCTGCCGGAGGGCCAGTGGCCAGCGACGGCCGCGGTCGCCGGGTCCAACGGCGCGCAGCTGCAGGTCGCGGCCGACCAGCGGGCCGGACGCGCAGTCGCGGTGGCGGCCATCGACAACCTCGGCAAGGGCGCGGCCGGGCAGGCCATCCAGAACGCCAACCTGCTGCTCGGCCTGCCGGAGACGGCCGGCCTGACCGCGATCGGAGTCGCGCCGTGAGCGTCACCGCGCCGCAGGGGTTCCGGGCGGCGGGTGTCGCCGCGGGCATCAAGGAGTCCGGCAACCCGGATGTCGCGGTCGTGATCAACGACGGCCCGTCGGCCGCGGCCGCCGGCGTCTTCACCAGCAACCGGGTCAAGGCCGCGCCGGTCCTGTGGAGCGATCAGGTCCTGCGGGGCGGCAGCGTGCGGTCGGTCGTGCTCAACTCCGGCGGCGCGAACGCCTGCACCGGCCCCGCCGGATTCCAGGACACGCACAAGACCGCCGAGCACCTGGCGGCCCGGCTCGGGCTCTCGGCTGGCGAGGTCGCGGTGTGCTCGACCGGCATGATCGGGGAACGGCTGCCGCTGCCGAAGCTGCTCGCCGGCGTGGATGCGGCGGTCGCCGCCGCCTCGGCCGACGGCGGGCTGGCGGCGGCGGAGGCGATCAGGACGACCGACACCGTCGCCAAGACCTGCGCGGTGCCGGGGACCGGCTACCTCGTCGGCGGGATGGGCAAGGGCGCGGCGATGCTGGCGCCCGCCCTCGCGACCATGCTCGTCGTGCTCACCACCGACGCTGACCTGCCCGCCGCCGACCTGGACGCCGCTCTGCGCACGGCGGTGCACACCACCTTTGACCGCCTGGACACCGATGGCTGCATGTCCACCAACGACACCGTCCTGCTCCTGGCCAGCGGCGCGGCTGGGGTCACACCCGACGCCGCCGAGTTCACCGGACTGGTGACCGCGGCCTGCGCCGACCTGGCGCGCCAGATGCAGCAGGACGCCGAGGGCGCGGGCAAGTCGATCACCATCGAGGTGACGCGCGCCGCCACGGAGGCCGATGCCCTCGCTGTGGGCCGGGCAATCGCGCGCTGCAACCTGCTGAAGTGCGCCATCGGCGGCGAGGACCCGAACTGGGGCCGGGTCCTGTCCTCCATCGGCACGACGAGCGCCGCCTTCGAGCCCGATCAGCTCGCGGTCGCCATGAACGGCGTCTGGGTCTGCCGCGACGGCGCCGCCGCCGCGGACCGCGCCGGGGTCGACCTCAGCCCGCGCGACGTGACGATCACCGTCGACCTCGCCGCGGGCGTCGAGACGGCCACGATCCTCACCACCGACCTCACCGCCCAGTACGTACACGAGAACTCGGCCTACTCGACATGACAACCACGCAGGACAGGAACGACGCGGTCGCGAAGGCCGCGGTCCTTATCGAGGCGCTGCCGTGGCTCGAGCGATTCCACGGCGAGATCGTGGTGCTCAAGTACGGCGGCAACGCGATGACCGACGAGAGCCTGCGGCGGGCGTTCGCCCAGGACGTGGTGTTCCTGCACTACGCGGGCCTGCGGCCGGTGGTGGTGCACGGCGGCGGTCCGCAGATCAACGCGCAGCTGGACCGGCTCGGGATGCGCTCGACGTTCCGGGCCGGGCTGCGGGTCACCACGCCGGAGACCATGGACGTCGTCCGGATGGTACTGACCGGCCAGGTCAACCGGGAGATCGTCGGGCTGATCAACGAGCACGGGCCGTTCGCGGTCGGAATGTCCGGCGAGGACGCGCATCTGCTGACCGCGCGGCGGATCCAGGCCGAGGTCGACGGGGAGATCATCGATCTCGGCGAGGTCGGCGAGGTCGAGTCGGTCAACCCCGGCGCGGTCAGCGCGCTGCTCGCCGATGGCCGGATCCCCGTCATCTCAAGCGTGGCCCGCGGTGAGCGCGGCGGGGTGCTGAACGTGAATGCCGACACCGCGGCCGCCGCGCTCGCCACTGAGCTCGGCGCGGCCAAGCTGGTGCTGCTGACCGATGTCGCGGGCCTGTACCCGCGCTGGTCGGGCGAGGATGCGCTGAGCGCGATCCAGGCCCAGCCGATCAGCCAGCTGACCGTGGACGAGCTGGCCGGCCTTATGCCCGGCCTGTCCGACGGCATGATCCCCAAGATGGGCGCCTGCCTGACCGCGGTGCGCGGCGGCGTGCCCCAGGCGCACGTGCTCGACGGCAGGCTCCCGCACGCGATCTTGCTTGAGATTTTCACCGATGCCGGGATCGGCACCATGGTGGTACCTAGCGCTGGAGAAGCCGATGTCCGCGACTGATGTCGTGCAGGAAAAGTACGCCGCCAGCATCATGCTCACCTACGGCATGCCGCCGGTCGTCCTCGCCCGCGGCAGCGGCTGCACCGTCTGGGACGTCGACGGGAACAGCTACCTCGACCTGATCGCCGGCATCGCGGTCAGCTCCCTCGGGCACGCGCACCCGGCCCTGGTCGCGGCCGTCACCGAGCAGGTGGGCAGGCTCGCGCATACCTCGAACCTGTTCGTGAACGAGCGGCAGGTGGAGCTCGCGGTGCGGCTGATCCGGCTGCTCGGCGTCGACGGCCGGGTGTTCCTGTGCAACTCAGGCGCCGAGGCCAACGAGGCCGCGCTGAAGCTCGTCCGCCGCAGCCAGGGGCCTCGCCGGCCGGTCGTCGTGGCGGCGGTGGGCGGCTTCCACGGCCGGACCATGGGCGCGCTCAGCATCACCGGCAAGGACCAGATCCGCACGCCGTTCGAGCCGTTCGGGGTGCAGGCGAGGTTCGTTCCCTACGGCGATCCGGCGGCGCTGGCGTCGGCGGTCGGCCCGGACTGCGCCGCGGTGTTCCTCGAGCCGTGCCTGGGGGAGGGCGGCGTGGTGCCTGCGCCGCCCGGATACCTGAAGGCGGCGCGCGCGGCGTGCGATGAGGCCGGCGCGCTGCTGGTGATCGACGAGATCCAGAGCGGCATCGGCCGGACCGGCGAGTGGTTCGCGCACCAGCGCGAGGGCATCACGCCGGACGTGCTGACGCTGGCCAAGGGCCTCGGCGGCGGGCTGCCGATCGGAGCGTGCATCGGCATCGGCCGGGCCGGCTCGGCCCTGGGCAAGGGCGACCACGGCAGCACGTTCGGCGGCAACCCGGTCGCCTGCGCCGCGGCTCTGGCCGTGCTCGACACGATCGAGAAGGAGGGGTTGCTGGCCCACGTCACCGAGGTGGGCGGCCGGCTGGCCGCGGGGATCGAGGAGCTCGGCCACCCGCTGGTCGCGGGCGTCCGCGGCAGCGGGCTGTGGCTGGCGATCGCGCTGACCCGGCCGGCCTCGGCCGCCGTCGAGGCGGCGGCGCTGCGGGCCGGGTTCCTGGTCAACGCCGTCCAGCCGGACGCGATCCGGCTGGCGCCGCCGCTCGTGCTGACCGCGGCCGAGGCCGACTCGTTCGTCGCCGGTCTGCCGGGGATCCTGGACGCTGCCAGCGTCCTCGCCGGGCAGGGGGCGTGATGGTCAGGCACTTCCTGCGCGACGACGACCTGTCCCCGGCCGAGCAGGCCGAGGTGCTGGCGCTCGCCGCTGAGCTCAAGACCGCCCGGTTCGGCGCCCGGCCGCTCGCGGGGCCGCAGTCCGTCGCGGTGCTCTTCGACAAGCCGTCGCTGCGCACGCGGACCTCGTTCGCCGTCGGCGTCGCCGAACTCGGCGGCTACGCGCTGGTGATCGATGCGCAGGGCACCCACGCCGGGCGGGGCGAGACGATCGAGGACACCGCGCGGGTGCTTGCGCGTCAGGTCGCCGCGATCGTGTGGCGCACGTCCGGCCAGGAGCGGATCGAGGCGATGGCCGCCGGCAGCCGCGTGCCGGTGATCAACGCGCTGACCGATGAGTTCCATCCGTGCCAGGTGCTCGCCGACCTCCAGACCGTGCAGGCTGGCTTCGGCCGGCTGAGCGGGCTTGCGCTGACATTCCTCGGCGACGGCGCGTCGAACATGGCGCACTCCTATCTGCTCGGCGGCGCGACCGCGGGGATGCACGTGCGGATCTGCGCGCCCGAGCCGTTCTGGCCCGACCCGGATGTGCTGACGGACGCGGCGGCGATCGCGGCAGTCACCGGCGGCTCGGTCAGCGTCGGCGCCGACCCGCAGGAGCTCTGCAAGGACGCCGACGTGCTGGCTACCGACGTCTGGACGTCGATGGGCCGCGAGGGCCAGGAGGACGAGCGGATCGCGGCCATGACGCCCTACGCGCTCGACGAGGCGAAGCTGGCGCTGGCCTCCCCGGACTGCCGGGTGCTGCACTGCCTGCCCGCGCACCGCGGCCAGGAGATCGCCGCGGCGGTGATCGACGGGCCCGCCTCGGTCGTCTGGGACCAGGCCGAGAACCGGCTGCACGCGCAGAAGGCGCTGCTCTGTTTTTTGCTGGACCGCGCATGAACTCCAGCCCGGGCACCAAGGCGGCCAGGCACGCCCGCATCGCGAGCATCCTCACGCAGCGGTCGGCACCGGTCCGGTCGCAGGAAGACCTCGCCGAGCGCCTCGCCGATATCGGGTTCCGGGTCACGCAGGCCACGCTGTCGCGCGATCTGGAGGAGCTCGGAGCGGTGCGGCTGCGCGGCCCGGACGGCGCGCTGATCTACGCGCTCCAGGGCGAGCTCGGCCCGGGCGGGATCGGCATGCCGGGGCCGGCGGAGCCAGTCGGGGCGAGTGCGCCGCGCCGCGCGCCGGCGGAATTCACCGGCGGCCTCTTCGATCCGATGGCCATGGAGCCATCGGCGCGCCTGGCCCGCGCCGCCGCCGAGCTGCTGGTGAACGCCGAGGCCAGCGCCAATCTCGTGGTCCTGCGGACGCCGGCCGGCGCGGCCCAGCTGCTCGCGTCGGCGATCGATCACGCGGGCTGGCCTGGGGTGCTCGGCACCGTCGGCGGCGATGACACGGTGCTGGTGATCGCCAGGGATCCGGCGGGCGGCGAGAACCTGGCGCAGGCTCTCCTCCGGCTCGCCGACCGGAGCAGCGCGAATGTCCGAAGAACAGAGAAGTGACCGAGGAGGAGAAACGGTGACGGAGAAAGTTGTACTCGCCTATTCGGGCGGGCTGGACACCTCGGTCGCGATCGGCTGGATGGCCGAGCGGACCGGCGCGGAAGTCATCGCTCTGGCGGTGGACGTCGGCCAGGGCGGCGAGGATCTGGACACCATCAAGAAGCGGGCGCTGGCCTGCGGCGCGGTGGCGGCCGAGGTCGTCGACGCCAGGGAGGAGTTCGCGTCGGAGTACTGCATGCCGGCCCTGCTCGCCAACGCCCTCTACATGGACCGCTACCCGCTGGTGTCGGCGCTGTCCCGCCCGCTGATCGTGAAGCACCTCGCGCGGGTGGCAAGGGAGACCGGCGCGAGCCTGGTCGCGCACGGCTGCACCGGCAAGGGCAACGACCAGGTCAGGTTCGAGGTCGGGCTGGCGGCACTCGCGCCCGACGTGGTGTGCACCGCGCCGGTCAGGGATTCCGACATGACCAGGGACAAGGCGATCGCGTTCGCGGCCGAGAACGAGCTGCCGATCAACGTCACGGCCCGGTCGCCTTACTCCATCGACCAGAACCTGTGGGGCCGCAGCTGCGAGACCGGCCACCTGGAGGACATCTGGGAGGCGCCGCACGACGACGTCTGGGGCTACACCGATGACCCGGCGGCGGGATTGCCGGCGACGGAGATCACGATCAGCTTCGCCGCGGGACTGCCGGTGGCGCTGAACGGCGCGGCGAAGACCCCGCTGCAGATCATTACCGAGCTCAACAGCCTGGCGGGCGCGCACGGCATCGGCCGGATCGACATGGTCGAGGACCGGCTCATCGGGATCAAGAGCCGCGAGATCTACGAGGCGCCCGGTGCCATCGCGCTGATTGCCGCGCACTCGGAGCTGGAGAGCGTGTGCGTCGAGCGGGACCTGGCCAGATTCAAGCGGCAGGCCGAGCAGCGCTGGACCGAGCTGGTCTACGACGGGCTGTGGTTCTCGCCGCTCAAGCAGGCCCTGGACGCGTTCATCACCGAGGCGTCCAGGCACGTGACCGGCGACGTCCGGGTCAGGCTGCAGGGCGGCCGCGCGGTCGTGACCGGCAGGCGCAGCGCGGCGGCGCTGTACAACTATGACCTGGCGACCTACGACACCGGCGACGTGTTCGACCAGTCGCTGGCCAAGGGCTTCGTCGAGCTGTGGGGGCTGCCGACGAAGATCGCGGCCGACCGGGACCGTCGCCTCGCGAGCTGAAGGATCCCTGAATGAGTGGCTTGCGCAGCAGCGGAGGGGCCGGTTTTATGAGCGGAGCCAGCGCAGACAAGACCCGGACCGCCGGAGGAACGACGATCGTGGCTGAGACCGAAGCAGACCCGCCCCCGCCAGTCCGCCTGTGGGGCGGCCGGTTCGAGTCCGGGCCCGCCGACGCGCTGGCCCGGCTCTCGGTCAGCGTCCAGTTCGACTGGCGGCTTGCGCCCTACGACCTGCTCGCCTCGGCCGCGCACGCCCGCGTGCTCCACAAGGCCGGCCTGCTCACCGACGCCGAGCTTGACCGGATGGTGTCAGCGCTCGACCAGCTCGGGCGCGCCTGCCGGGAGGGCCGGTTCCGCCCGGCGGCCAGCGATGAGGACGTCCACACCGCGCTCGAGCGAGGGCTGCTTGAGCAGGTCGGCTCGCTGGGCGGCAAGCTGCGCGCCGGCCGCAGTCGCAACGACCAGATCGCCACCGACCTGCGGCTGTACCTGCGCGACCACGCGCGGCTGATCGCCGCCCGCCTGATCGAGCTGGAGAACGCGCTGATCGGCCAGGCCGAGCGGCACCTGACCACGCCCGCGCCCGGCATGACGCACCTGCAGCACGCTCAGCCGGTTTTGCTGGCGCACCAGCTGCTCGCGCACGTCCAGGCGTTCAGCCGGGACGCGGGCCGGCTGCGCGACTGGGACAAGCGCGCCGCGGTGAGCCCGCTCGGGGCCGGCGCGCTCGCCGGATCGTCGCTGGCCATCGATCCGGAGGCGGTGGCGGCTGAGCTCGGCTTCGAGTCCGCGGCGGAGAACTCGATGGACGCGGTGAGCGACCGCGACTTCGCCGCCGAGTTCTGTTTTGCCGCGGCGCTGCTCGGTGTGCATCTGTCCCGGCTGGGCGAGGAGGTCGTGCTCTGGTCGACGCACGAGTTCGGCTGGGTGGAGATCGACGACGCCTACGCCACCGGCTCGTCGATCATGCCGCAGAAGAAGAACCCGGACGTGGCCGAGCTGGCCAGGGGCAAGGCCGGCCGGCTCATCGGCGACCTGACCGGGCTGCTCACCACGCTCAAGGGCCTGCCGCTGAGCTACAACCGCGACCTGCAGGAGGACAAGGAGCCGGTCTTCGACGCCGTCGACACGCTGCTGCTCGTGCTCCCGGCGATGGCCGGGCTCATCGGCTCGCTGCGGTTCCATGTCGAGCGGCTGGTCAGTACCGCGTCCGCTGGCTACGCCCTCGCGACCGACCTGGCCGAGCTACTGGTGCGCCGGGGCACCCCGTTCCGCGAGGCGCACGAGATCGTGGGGCACCTGGTCGTGTGGTGCCAGGTGCATGAGTGCGAGCTGGCGGAGGTCAGTGATGCTGACCTCGAGCGGATCTCCCCGCTGCTCACGCCCGACGTGCGCGAGGTACTGAGCACGGACGGCGCGCTGGCGGCCAGGGCCAGCCGCGGCGGCACCGCGCCCGTCCGCGTAGCTCAGCAGCTGGCCAGGCTGCGGCTGACCGTGGACGAGCAGGCGGCCTGGGCCGCGGGCTGAGCCAGTTCAACGCGCTGCCGTACGCTGCAGACCGTGCGCCCCGACCAGCGCGAGCTGCTGCCGCGCTCCTTCTTCGACCGGCCGGCCACGGAGGTCGCGCCTGACCTGCTCGGGTGCATCTTCTGGTCCGATTCGGCCGACGGGCGGGTCGCGGTCAGGCTCGTTGAGGTTGAGGCGTATATGGGCGGGATCGACCCGGCGTCACATTCATTCCGCGGGGAGACGAAGCGCAACGCCGTCATGTTCGGGCCGCCGGGGCACGCCTACGTGTACTTCACCTACGGCATGCACTTCTGCGTCAACTTCGTGTGCTCCCCCCCGGGCGAGCCCACGGCGGTGCTGGTGCGCGCCGGCGAGGTGATCGAGGGCGCGGAACTGGCGGCCGGCCGGCGGCTCAGCAACTCGCGGCCGCGCGACCTGGCGCGCGGCCCGGCGCGGCTGTGCCAGGCGCTCAGCATCGACCGGGGCGAGGACGGCATCGATGTGTGCGTGCCGGGCTCGGCGCTCGGCATCGGGCCCAGGGTCACGTCCGTGGACCCGGCGGACATCAGCCACGGCCCCAGGATCGGCATCACCCAGGCGCAAGACCGGCCGTGGCGTTTCTGGCTGGCCGGGGATACCCACGTTTCCTCCTATCGGGAGGGCAAACCGCGCCGCGCCCGTGGCAAACCGCTTGCCAGCGCGGACGGCCGGGATGGGACGATGCAGCGGTGAGCGACATCATCGATGACCTGAGCTGGCGCGGCCTGATCGCCGTGTCCACGGACCTGGACGAGCTGCGCAAGGCGCTGGATACCGGGATCGTCACGTTTTACTGCGGGTTTGACCCGACCGCGGCCGGCCTGCACATCGGCAACATGGTGCAGTTGCTCACGCTGCGGAGGTTCCAGCTTGCCGGGCACCGGCCGATCGGGCTGGTTGGCGGCGCGACCGGGCTGATCGGCGACCCGAGCGGCAAGTCGGTCGAGCGCTCGCTGAACGAGCGCGAGGTCGTCGAGGGCTGGGTGGAGCGGATCCGCGGCGAGGTTGTGCAATTCCTCGACTTCTCGTCCGGCCCCGCCGGAGCGATCATCGTCAGCAACCTGGACTGGACGGGCGAGCTGTCCGCGATCGACTTCCTGCGCGACATCGGCAGGCATTTCCCCGTGAACCAGATGCTGTCGCGCGAGGTCGTCCGCGCGCGCCTGGAGACGGTCGGGATCAGCTACACCGAGTTCAGCTACCAGATCCTGCAGGCCAACGACTTCCTCGAGCTCTACCAGCGGCACGGCTGCACACTGCAGATCGGCGGCAGCGACCAGTGGGGCAACCTGGTGTCCGGCGTCGACCTGATCCGCCGCGTCACTGGCGGGTCGGCGCACGCGCTCGCGACCCCGCTGATCACCAAGCCGGACGGCACCAAGTACGGCAAGACCGAGGGCGAGGCGGTCTGGCTGAGCCCGGAGCTGATGACGCCGTACGCGTTCTACCAGTTCTGGCTGAACCGGGCTGACGACGAGATGCCGGGGCTGCTGCGGGTGTTCTCGTTCCGTACCCGGCCGGAGATCGAGGAGCTCGACCGCGAGGTCGCCGAACGGCCCTCCGCGCGGCTGGCGCAGCGCCTGCTGGCCGAGGAGATGACCACGCTGGTGCACGGACCGGAGCAGCTGGCGAAGGTGCAGGCGGCCAGCCAGGCGCTGTTTGGCCAGGGCGACCTCCGGGCGCTGGACGAGGACACCCTGATGGCTGCGGTCGCCGAGATTCCGCGCGCCGAGGTGGGCGGCTCGGACACATCGACGGTGGCGGACCTGATGGCCGCGACCGGGATCGTCGCCAGCAAATCCGCGGCCCGGCGGACGATCGCCGAGGGCGGCGCCTACCTCAACAACGTGAAGGTCGCGGCCGAGGATGCAGTCCCTGAGCCCGGAGACTGGCTGCACGGCCGCGTCCTGATCGTCCGCCGCGGGAAGCGGACCGCGGGTGCCGTTATCCGCTCGGGCGCCGCGGCGTAACGCCGACCCGCCTCCGCGGCCAGAGTCGGCCTGCCGCTGCGGACGGCGGCTGGCACTCGCGCGGCCAGAGCCGGCTGATCCGATCGGCCTGCGTGGTCAATATCACTCTCCGCCTGGCGGCCCGCCGCAGCTCGGCCAGCCAGCGGGCCGAGTCCGCCCGGTGATGGCTGGCCGGGATCGCGGGGGCGCGTCGAAACTGTTATGCGGGAACGGCAGCACCGCGGCTTGGTCCCGCGTCGCCGGTGCGGCGCCGCCCGGGGCGATGGAAAGCGTGACCTCGGCGGGCTCGACCGCGATCACGCGGCGGCCGGCCGGCTCGTGCGACCCGCGGGTCCGGCGCCGGCGTTGATGGTCGTCCGCGCATCGCCCACCACGGCGCTGACCTGCGCGGCTCTGCGCGCTGGGCTGGCGGACCCGGGCGGCAGGTCATGCCGATCTCGTCGAGGAGCGCCGCTGAGCTCGTCGCAGCCCTTCCCGCCCAGGGCGAGGCAGGGCCCGGCGGAGCCTAGCCGGGAGGGGCCGTCGCTGGCGTGGCGCGTGCGCCAGATCACAGAATGGGATTCGGCCGGTGATGGTCCATTAATCCGGATTTGGCCGGGCGGAGCACGTGCGCGGGCTGGGTCGGCTCGGCGCCGCCGCGGGCTGCGTCTGCCCAGGTGAGAGAGGGTCCAGAAGGCCCGGGCACGGCCCGCTGACGGCACCCCGGCCGGCCGCCGGAAGGGCCGATTTGACTTGGCCCCCTTTCCTGCCTAATGTTTCGTCCTGCGCCGCGAGAGCGGGGAGCCCCTGCAAGGCCCCAGCTCTAGGCGCCAGCTCCCTCCCCCACAAGCTCCGCCAATCCGGTTACGGGCAGGCGGAGGCCGGAGGTATGCTGCGTGTACAGGAAGTAACCAGGTAAGTCCAACCCGGCTAACCGACTTGACAGCTTGTGGCTGAGTCGGTAAGTTAGCAGGGTTGCCCCCGAAGAGATCGCAAGACCTCTGACGGTGTGCGTCCGCTCCTTGAGAACTCAACAGCGTGCTAAAAGCCAGTGCACATGCACATCCTCGTCAATGAGGTGGCGTGTCCGGTTTATCCGGACTATGTCACCTGAGGAATTATTGCCAGATCGTCTCCGGGATCGCAAGACCCTGGAGGCATCTCTTCAAGTCTGCACACCGCACGGCTCCCACTGGGTGCCTGCGGCTGCGCGTATAGACATTCAACGGAGAGTTTGATCCTGGCTCAGGACGAACGCTGGCGGCGTGCTTAACACATGCAAGTCGAGCGGAAAGGCCCTTCGGGGTACTCGA
>Ga0209380_10000857_pt1 | contig 21388 bp, 20 predicted proteins | sample HubBroMetageWFT6_FD_188347 | JGI IMG/M metagenome (GOLD analysis project Ga0209380, IMG submission 188347) | Warmed and freeze-thawed soil microbial communities from the Hubbard Brook experimental Forest, New Hampshire - Hubbard Brook CCASE Soil... | ecosystem: Environmental > Terrestrial >...
GACGTCACAGAGCAGGAGTTACTGACACAGGAATTGCGAAGAGAACAGGCATACCTCACCGATGCACAAAGTATGGCCCACATCGGAAGTTGGGCTTACAATCTCGTCACACGCAAGGTGCTGCATTCATCGGACGAAAACGCTCGCCTGTATGGCTTTGATCCCAACGAAGGGCCAATATCGGCCGAACGCTTTTTCGCCACTCAACACGCGGAAGACGCACCTTGGGTGAATGCAGTTCTTGAAAGAGCGGTCCGCGAGGGAACGGATTTTTACCTTGACGAATATCGGATTCATCATACCGACGGCAGCATCAGATTCCTGCGTGCGATCGGACATCGCAATCCATCCGGAGAACCAGGCGAGTACGTCGGCGTCACCATGGATATTACCGAACGAAAGCGCGCCGAGGAGGAGCGCGAAAAGTTGCGCCAGCTAGAGGCTGATTTGGCGCACATCAATCGCGTGAACATGCTGGGAGAACTTGCGGCCGCGCTAGCGCATGAAATCAAGCAGCCCATCGCCGCCTCGATCACAAGCGCCAACACTTGTTTGCGATGGCTCGCGCATGATCCCCCAAACCTCGAAAGGGCGCGAGCCGCAGCGGCTCGAAGCGAGCAGGAGGGAAACCGTGCGGCCGATGTCATCAACCGTCTGCGGTCCTTCTACAAAAAAGGCGTGCCCCCTAAACGTGAGATAGTCGACATTAGGGCGATTATTCTTGAAATGGCCGCTCTGTTCAGAATCGAGGCGAATCGCCACTCTGTAACGATTCATTCCGCAGTCGACCCAGATACGCCTAAAATCCTGGTTGACCGCGTGCAGGTTCAACAGGTTTTCATGAACCTGATGCTAAACGCGATCGAGGCAATGCAGGATACCGGAGGCGAATTGACGATTACGGCGCGACCAAACCCCGAAGGTCAGATAATCGTCTCGATCAGCGATACGGGCGTTGGACTGCCAACGGAAAATGCCGAACGGATCTTTGATGCGTTCCATACGACGAAACCAGAGGGAACGGGTATGGGTTTGGCCATTACCCGCTCGATTGTGGAGTCTCACGGAGGGCGAGTGTGGGCCACTGCCAATGAGGGAGCGGGCGCGACCTTTCATTTCACTCTCCCGATCGAAGCCGAGGCGCATGTATGAAATCCGCGGCCGTTCCCACCGTGTTCATTATTGACGATGACCGCGGCATGCGCCAGTCGATGCAGGATCTCGTCGAGTCAGTTGGCCTGCGCGCCGAATCCTTTGCAACTGGCGAGGAGTTTCTAAAGCGGAAGGGCACCAATGACCCGAGTTGTTTGGTTTTGGATGTGAGGCTGCCTCAGATGAGTGGACTTGATTTCCAGCGGCGGTTGGCCGAGACCGGCGTGCAAATCCCGATCATCTTTGTCACGGCGCACGGAGACGTTCCCATGTCGGTCAAAGCATTGAAGTCGGGCGCCGTTGAATTTCTGACGAAACCGTTTAGAGACCAGGATCTGCTGGACGCAATTCAGCTGGCCCTCCAGCGTGACCGCGCCGCTCGAGAACGACAGGTCGAGATCCACGACTTGCAAGAGCGCTATCACGCATTGACCGCGCGTGAGCGGGAGGTTATGACTCTGGTAGTCTCCGGAATGCTCAATAAGCAGATTGCGTCTGAAATCGGAGCCAGCGAGGCCACCGTAAAAATCCACCGAGGCCACGTGATGCAGAAGATGCAGGCCGGATCGATAGTTGATTTGGTCCGCATGGCCGACAAGCTCAAACTCTCCTCTTCGTAAATAGCCTAGCCTGTTTTGCAAGCAGTCCGATTATTCCCCCGCCTTTCCGCTTCTAATCGACTACCACCTAAGTCGTAGTTCGCGCGACTAAGGTCCGATTGCACTCGCGTCGGGATCGCGCCATTCTCCACCCATGGGCAGCGACCAAAGCTCACGATTCATAGCCATCGTCGATGACGATAAGTCTGTTCAAACTGCCCTGCAAGATCTGATCGAATCGGAGGGGCTATCCCCGCTCTGCTTCGGCTCCGCCGAGCAATTCCTGGATTCTGGCGCGCAACGCAAGGCTGCATGCCTGATCGCGGACATTCGGATGCCAGGCATGTCCGGCCTTGACCTGCAAGCCAAGCTAAAGGCGGACCGATGCCGCATACCGATCATCTTCATCACAGCGCATGGCGACGCCAAAATGCGGATCCAAGCCATGCGTGACGGAGCGGTGGAGTTTTTGACGAAACCCTTCGACAACGCAGTCTTACTGGAAACTGTTCATGCCGCCGTCGAGGATCACGCGAAGGCACGTGAGCTCAGGGACTCAAATCGATGACACTCGCTGATCAAGATCGACGGGCCCGCCGATTCGAGCAGATCATCGGGGACAGTGCCGCTCTTAGAATCGTTCTAGAGCAAGTAGAGCGTGTTGCATCGGCCGATTCTACAGTGCTCATCCAGGGAGAGACTGGAACTGGGAAGGAACTGATCGCTCACGCGATTCACAATGCTAGTCCCCGCAGCGGCCACCCTTTGATCAAGCTGAACTGTGCCGCCATTCCCTTCGACTTGCTCGAAAGTGAGCTCTTTGGCCATGAGCGAGGCGCTTTTACGGGTGCCATCGCGAAAAAAATTGGCCGCTTTGAATTGGCGGACAAAGGTACTCTCTTTCTTGACGAACTTGGCGACATACCCCTCCCGTTGCAACCCAAGCTCCTGCGTGTTCTGCAGGAGCAGGAATTCGAACGTCTCGGAAGTGGACAGACCCATCGCGTTGATGTGCGGATTGTCGCGGCAACTCACAGGGACCTCGAACGAATGGTAAAACGTAATCAATTTCGCAGCGATCTTTACTATCGCCTGAACGTATTTCCGATCACGCTGCCGCCCCTGCGTGAGCGAGTCGAAGACATTGCTCCTTTGGTGGAACATTACATTGAAGCCTTTTCGCATCGAATGGGGAAGCACATAGACGCTATCCCCGACGAGTTCATGAGCGCTTTCAAGTCCCATTCGTGGCCTGGAAACATTCGGGAACTCGAAAACGCAATCGAACGCGCCGTAATACTATCGAATGAAGGCTCGCTTCCGAATCCTCTGCGCCCAACCCGGTCCGCTTCAGTCGTTGTGTTTCCTCAGAGGACGACTCTGAGAGAGTCCGAGCGCACTTTGATCTTGCAGGCATTGGAAGTCACGGGTTGGGTAGTCGGGGGACCATATGGCGCGGCCACAAGATTGGGAATGAAGCGCACCACCCTAGTCGCCCGGATGAAAAAACACGGAATCACTCGACCGCCAGATGAGACCACTCCAGATCAAATCGCCTATAACGATTCTTCGGTTGGCGAGCCCAATTAATTGTTCCCGGAACAAACCTGAATGGGCCATGCGCAGCACGCTGCTGCTCGTGCCGTCACAAAGTTGCCGCGCGAACTGATCCACCACCATCTTTCATATTTCTCCTGTGTGAAAAGCACTAGGTGTATCAGGCCCTTAACCACTCCTGTTCCTCTTTACCCCATTGAGATACGCATCATCGCGCGGACAAGTGTCAGCGCATCGCCACTGTTTTTCTATGGTCGCGGCTTGAGTTGGATTGTGCATTGCCGACACAGATTCAATGTGATTTGCAGCGGTGAACCGGTTGGCACGGGAATTGCAACCATCAACACGAATCAGCTTTAAGAAGGATTGGCCTGGCAAAACAAAGCGCAACGGAATTAGTTAACGTTGCAGGGCGGTCATCTACCTATCATGGATACGCTACCTTATCGTTATCGTTGTTCACCGGTCCTTCACGTCAGTCCCCTCAGGGTTGCGGCACGGCACATTCTGACTCTCCTGCCGGTAACCATTCTTCTAGCTGCGGGCTGCGGGAAACCGAACGCAGTGTCCCCCATGCAGAGTCCCGACGTGGAAGTCGCCAGCGTAGTTCAGAAAGACGTCCCGATCTTGAGCGAATGGGTGGCGACCCTCGACGGCTACGTAAATGCGCAGATTCAGGCTCAGGTAACTGGGTACGTCATCCAGCAAACGTACAAAGAAGGTTCGTTTGTCCGCAAGGGCCAGCTTCTTTTTCAAATTGATCCGCGTCCGTTTCAAGCTCTGCTCGATCAGGCGAACGCCCAGCTCGCACAGGCTCAGGCACAACTCGGCAAGACCGAAATGGATGTCGACAGAGATACTCCACTGGCTCAAGAGCGCGCCATCGCGCAGAGCCAGTTGGACAACGACGTACAAGCTAACAAGGCGGCGAAAGCGGCGGTCAAGGCCGCAGAAGCTCAAGTGGAACAGGCCCAGCTGAACCTCGATTTCACGAACGTAAAGTCGCCGGTTGACGGAATCGCGGGAATCGCTCAGGTGCAGATCGGGAATCTGGTCAATCCTACGTCGGTTCTGACATCGGTTTCGCAGATTAACCCGATCAAGGCGTATTTCTCGATTAGCGAACAGGAATACCTCCACTACGCCGAGAGAATTAATGCGGAGACGCAAAGAAAAGTTCCTACCAACGGGCCACCATTTGACCTGATTCTGGCTGACGGATCGGTTTATCCGTATCGAGGTACGGGTCTGCTGACCAACCGCCAAGTGGACATAACCACTGGCACGATTCAAGTTGTTTGCTCGTTTCCCAATCCCCAAAACCTACTCCGTCCTGGCCAGTTTGGAAGATTGCGGGCCGCGCCTGACATCAGACGCGACGCATTGCTCGTGCCACAGAAAGCCGTGAGCGAGCTGCAAGGAACTTATCAACTCGCAGTGGTCGGCAGAGAGAACAAGGTGAGCATTCGGGCCGTGAAGCTCGGTGACCGTGTCGGACCAATGTGGATCGTCGAAAGCGGCGTCAACCCTGGCGAGCTGGTGATCGTAGAGGGATTACAGAAAGTTCAAAACGGTTCAACGGTGAAAATCAAACAGGCTGCCGTGGCGAAAGGCAATTGACCCAATGTCTAAGTTCTTCATCAACCGTCCGATTGTGGCCGTGGTTATCTCGATCCTAACCGTGATCATTGGAGCGGTCGCGATTGCCGCGCTTCCCGTGGCCCAGTTTCCCAATATCGTTCCACCCGAGGTCGCCGTGCTCGCTACCTTTGTGGGCGCGGACGCACAGACCATCGAGCAGTCCGTCGCGACTCCGATCGAGCAGCAAATGAGCGGCGCCGACAACATGAATTACATGTACTCGCTGAACTCGACAGCGGACGGGCTGATGCATCTGATTGTGGACTACGACGTGAAGACCGACCCCAATACCGATCTGATGCTCACGCAAATGCGAGAGACGCAGGGGGCGTCTCAACTGCCGACCGATGTGACGAATTACGGCATCAGTGTGCAGAAGACGGTGACCTCTCCGCTGATGCTGATCACGCTCTACTCGCCCAAGGGCACCTACGACGCCCGTTTCTTGGCCAACTACGCGTACATCAATTTAGCCGATCAAATCAACCGTTCGTATGGCATCGGTAGTGTCCAGGTTTTCGGCGCAGGCCAATACGCAATGCGGTTGTGGGTGAAACCGGACCAGCTCGCGAAATTGGCGATCACGGTTCCCGAGATCGTGTCAGCCATCCAATCACAAAACAGTGTCAACCCGGCAGGACAGGTTGGCAGCGAGCCGGTGCCGAAGGGGCAGCAATTCACATATTCCGTGAGGGCGCAGGGCCGCATGACATCTCCCGAGGAGTTCGAAAACATCGTTGTCCGTGAATCGCCGAACGGTGCCGTGGTTCGGGTGAAGGATGTCGCGCGCGTCGAGCTTGGCGCGCAGACGTACAGCGTAGTGAGCCGCTTGGACAGAAAAGACGCAGCAATCGTAGCCGTGTACCAAGTGCCTGGTTCAAACGCAGTAGAAGCAGCAAACGACCTGAAGAAACTCATGGCAGAGCTGAAGGGTCGGCTGCCTCAGGACGTGGATTACGTCGTCTCGTTAGATACAACACAGGCCGTCAGTGAAGGCATGAAGGAAATTGTCCTCACGCTGATCATTGCCATTGCTCTGGTGCTGGTCGTCGTTTTCATATTTCTCCAAGGTTGGCGTGCGACTCTGATTCCGCTCTTTGCAGTGCCCGTGTCCCTCGTGGGCACGTTCATTTTCTTTCCGCTTTTCGGATTTTCGATCAATACGCTTTCGCTGTTCGGACTAGTCCTCGCCATCGGTCTCGTGGTGGACGACGCCATAGTCGTCGTCGAAGCTGTGGAGCGGCATATCGAGGAAGGTCTCGCACCGAAAGCGGCGGCCTTCAAAGCGATGGAAGAGATTTCCGGTCCTGTTGTCGGAATAGCTCTCGTCCTCGCGGCCGTCTTTGTTCCGACTGCATTCATTCCAGGAATTACCGGACGCCTGTACCAGCAATTTGCCGTTACGATCGCCGTTTCGGTACTCCTATCGGCCTTTAACGCGCTAACGCTGAGCCCAGCGCTGGCCGCATTGTTGCTGCGTCCGAAGACCTCTTCCGGTGGGCCGCGCGCAGGGTTTTTCGCGTGGTTCAATCGCGTCTTCGCTGACGCCACTGAGTGGTATGTCCGGCTATGTGGATTTCTAGTCCGCAAGGCCGCAATTGCATTGATCTTGCTAGCGGCCTTCGCGGTCGGAGCCGCTTGGTTTGGCAGCAAAGTGCCCTCAAGCTTCCTTCCTGATGAAGACCAGGGCTATGTGCTCATCAATCTGCAGCTTCCGACCGCGGCATCGCTTCAACGCACCGACGATGTGGCCGCGAAAATCGAGAGCGCTTTAGCCAACACGCCGGGCGTTGAGCACACGACCAGTATAGTCGGATTCAGCCTGCTCAGCCTCGTCCGAACCACCTATAACGCATTCTTTTTCGTGACATTAAAACCATGGGACGAGCGCAAATCAAGGTCGGAGCAAGTTCAGGCCATCAAGGAGCGTATCAATGAGGAGCTGTCGTCGCTCCCCGAAGGCGTGGCCTTTTCCTTCTCTCCACCGGCCATACCCGGAATTGGGAATTCCGGGGGATTCACTTTCGTACTCGAAGATCGTGCCGGCAGGGATCCGGAGTTTCTTTCCTCGAATCTCAACTCCTTTCTCACGGAAGCTCGCAAGCGCCCGGAACTCACCGGTCTGAGCACGACGTCGCTAGCCAGTGTGCCGCAGTTGTACGCGAATGTGGACCGCGAGAAGGTCATAAAGCAGGGCGTACCCGTGAAGGCCGTATACCAAACGCTGCAGGCGTTCATGGGAGGCCTGTTCGTCGACTACTTCAATCGTTTTGGCCGGCAATGGCAGGTGTATATCGAGGCGGACGGCGACTATCGAACCAAAGCGGAAAATGTAAGCCAGTTCTACGTTCGAAATGACAAGGCCGGAATGGTACCACTCGGGTCCGTCACGCGGTTCGAATCGCGCTCCGGCCCGGAATTCACAATGCGTTTCAACGAGTATCGCGCCGCCCAAATCAACGGCGCCGCGGCTCCCGGCTACAGTTCGGGGCAGGCCATGGCGGCTCTGGAAGATGTTTTCCATAAAACGATGCCACGTGAAATGGGCTTCGACTATCTGGGAATGTCGTATCAGGAAAAGAAAGCGCAGGAGGGTGTTCCGGCAACAGCCATTTTCGGCTTTTCGCTTCTGTTTGTTTTTCTAATCCTTGCCGCTTTATATGAAAGCTGGTCGCTTCCTTTTAGCGTCCTTCTAAGCACTCCCGTTGCAGTCTTTGGGGCTTTCTTCGTTCTGTGGTTGCGCCGCACCATTCTCGCGGCTTTTTTACCCGGGTATATGGTGCAGATCGAAAGCGACGTGTATTCGCAAATCGGTCTGGTGATGTTGATCGGCCTGGCGGCCAAGAACGCGATCTTGATCGTGGAGTTTGCGAAAGAGCAATACGAGCAAGGAAAGCCCCTTCGTGAGGCGGCACTGGAGGGAGCGCGCCTGCGGCTTCGCCCAATCCTGATGACTTCGTTTGCCTTCATCTTGGGCGCGGTCCCGCTCTGGACGGCTTCCGGCGCCGGCGCCGTGGCCCGCCAGATCATGGGCACGGCCGTCATTGGAGGCATGCTGGCTGCGAGCGTTATCGGTATTTTCTTCATTCCTACCATCTTCTGTTTGGTCGAGAAGTGGTCCGGTGCGGACAGGGAGCGCCAACTGCTCGCAGCTCCCGAAAGCTCGCCGGCAGGGGGCGATTAACATGAATCATCGCCTTGTGTTGCTGAGCATCGCCCTGCTGGCTTCCGGTTGCACCGTGGGCCCGAATTACAAGAGGCCTATCGTCGCGGTGCCGGGTTCGTATCGGGGAATGATTCCCGAACAGACCACACAAACGCAGATCGCCTCTCTTGGCGACCAAAAGTGGTGGGAGATCTTCCAGGATGAGCAGCTGCGCGCATTCATTCGCACTGCCCTGCAGCAGAATTACGATTTGCGTATAGCCGCATCGCGTGTGATTGAGGCACAGGCGCAGGTTGGGATCACGCGCGCTGACCAGTTTCCAAGCCTGAGCGGCGGAGCCGGAATTGCGGACCTCCGCAGTGCGCAATCGAAATTCCTTCCAGCATTTGAAACGAGTACCGGACAGGTGAATCTGTCCGCCGCCTGGGAACTTGATTTCTGGGGTAAGTTCCGCCGTGCGACGGAAGCGGCCCGAGCCAATCTCCTGGCGAGCGAATGGGCCCGCCAGGAAGTGGTCTCGACGCTCGTGGCCAACGTTTCTGCGGCGTACTTCCAACTGCGTGCGCTCGACCTGCAGCTAGAGATCTCAAAACGCACACTCGATTCGCGGCAGGAGTCTTTGCGGCTGACGCGAGTTCTGGCAAACGGCGGCGCGACTTCTCTGCTGGACGTTCGCCAGGCCGAACAGCTGGTTTTTACGGCAAGCACGGAGGTTCCTGCCCTCGAACAGCAAATAGTACAGCAGGAAAACTTTCTCAGCATTTTGTTGGGCCAGAATCCCGGCGACATAACCCGAGGTCAGACGCTTACCGAGCAACGACAACCTCCTCAAGTGCCGCCCGGGCTGCCGTCATCCCTGCTGGAGCGCCGGCCAGACATTCGCGAAGCCGAAGCGCAGTTGATTGCGGCAAACGCCCAGATCGGCGTAGCGCGTGCTGCATATTTTCCTGAGATCTCGCTGAATGGCAATGGTGGATTCGAGAGTTCCGCGCTGACCGGCCTGTTCAGCGGACCGGCGGGTGCCTGGAGCTTTGGCGCTTCACTGACCGAGCCGATCTTTACCGCAGGCAGGCTCCGTTCTGGCGTGCGTCTGGCCGAGGCGCGTCAGGAAACGGCGGTTCTGCTTTACCAACAATCAATTCAAGCAGCGTTTCGCAGCGTCTCTGACGGATTGGTGGCTTACCGTAAAACGCACGAATTTCGCGTGCAGCAGGAATCTCTGTTTCAGTCGGCACAGGACGCAGCGCGTCTCTCCCGCATGCGCTACACGGGTGGCGCGACTGGCTACCTGGAGGTCTTGACCAACGAAACGAATGCTTTTTCGGCTGAACTTGGCCTCGCGCAGGCGCGCTTGAACGAATTGCTGGCGCTGGTTCAGTTGTATGAATCACTGGGAGGAGGCTGGCAGCAATAGCGTTTGAACTTTGTGTGCCGGCAGGCCGGGCGTAATTCAAGGGCCGCAAAGCGGAAGTCACTTTATCGATCGGAGTTCAATCGACTTGCGTCGTGAGCATCTGCTCAGAGCTGGAAAAGAGATGTGGAGATATGGTCGAGGACATCTTGATTGTCGTGTTAGCAAGTCTGGTTTTTCTTTGTCTTACCCCGTTTGACATCTCAAGTGCGCAGAACGGCCTAGCGTCGAGAACACGGCCGAAGGGAGAGAAAAATGGCAGGCCGTAAATCAGAAGTAGTGGCGGTCCTGGCATTCACTTCACGTCTCCGTTGCGAAGCTGAATCGAGGTAATCATGTCTCAGCCTAGGATCATCATCGTGGGTGGGGGCTTTGCGGGATTGGCTGCCGCCAAAGCGCTGAGGAGCACACCAGCGAAAATAATCCTGATCGATCGGTCGAATCACCATCTATTTCAGCCGCTGCTCTATCAAGTGGCAACCTCGGTGCTCACGCCGGGTCAGATTGGCACGCCCATCCGCGGAATTCTTCGCAAACAGAAGGATACGACGGTGATCCTGGGCGAAGTCACGGGCGTGGACAAGGCTCGCAAGTGCGTCTTCGTAAGCAACGCTGACCGCCAGAATGTTCCGGTCTCGTACAACTATCTGATTCTTGCAACAGGCGTGAGTCACAGCTACTTCGGCCACAACGAGTTTGCGCAATATGCGCCAGGATTGAAAACCCTCGCCGATGCTGTGGCCGTCCGAAACAAGTTCCTCCAAACATTGGAGCAAGCCGAGGCGGAAGAAGATCCGAGGAGGCACCGCGATCTGATGACGTTCATTCTCGTCGGAGCAGGTCCCACTGGGACAGAGATGGCCGGCGCTTTGGCAGTGCTTGTTCGGGGCATGCTCAAATCGGAGTTTCGCCGCATCGATCCGGCATCCGCCCGTATTGTGCTCGTGGATATGGCGCCACGGGTTCTTCCATCCTTCTCGGAGGACCTTTCGAAGGCAGCTAACGAACGTCTCAAACGATTGGGTGTGGAGGTCCGCCTGGGACAGAGCGTCGATCAAATCGATGCCGACGGAATCGTGGTTGGCGGCGAGCGCATTGCAAGCAAGACAGTGATCTGGACCGCGGGCGTGGCGCCATCACCGGCCGGACATTGGCTACAGACGCAGACGGACCGAGCCGGGCGAGTGCGCGTCGAGAGTGACCTCTCTGTGCCAGGGCAGTCTGAGATTTTTGTGGTAGGCGACACGGCTTCCTTTGATCAAGGCGGCAAACCGCTGCCTGGAGTAGCACAAGTGGCGATTCAGCAAGGTCGCTATGTCGGAAAGCTGATTCACAACCGCATTACTGGTGGTTCGTTGCCTGAACTGTTTCGTTATTCTGACAAAGGCAGCATGGCAGTGGTGGGGAAGGGGTTTGCCGTCCTACAAAGTGGAAAGGTCCACAGGAGTGGGCTTGGTGCCTGGCTCGTGTGGGCGGCCGTGCACCTGCAGTTCTTGGCGACATCAAGCCTCCGCCTTAGTGTTTTTCTTCAATGGATTTGGACCGGGTTGACTCGTCAAAGGGGTTCGCTGCTGATCGTAGATCATCACGGATCTAAGCCGGACACGCGAGTAACGGAACCAGCAGTGAACGCGGCAGCTCCGCACAAGCAGGACTTGCCGGAACTTCTTCCGAAGTCGTCCGGTTCCAGGGCGATGTCAGGATCTGGACAGTTGTAATCGGATAACGCTGACCTGTCAGGATTAGGCAAACGGAGCGACATGAAAGCCACCGGACACAAGACGAATTGGGGAAGGCTCGCAGGGCCAGTAATCGGCATATTGTTGCTACTGGTACAAGTGTTCTTCGCCGTTTGCTTGTGCTCGGCAGAAACTAGCCCGGGAATCCCCAGCATTTTCAAACCCGAGTCAACTCCGGCTGACTCGATTTACAGCCTGTCGTTACTGGTATTGGCTATCGCAGGTTTCATCTTTGCGTTTGTCGCGGGTTTGCTGATCTATTCCATTTCAAAGTTCCGAAGATCTGCGAACGATACTTCCGAGCCGCCACAGGTATACGGGAGCAGCCAAATCGAACTTGCCTGGACTGTGATCCCCGTGCTCATCGTGCTGGTATTGTTCGTGGCGACCGCTCGCGTCATCCATGCCATCCAGGACGCGCCCAAGCCCGCTGGAGCGGTGGATGTGACCGTCATTGGCCATCAGTTCTGGTGGGAACTGCGATACCCAGAACTTGGAATCGTCACCGCGAATGAACTGCACGTTCCTGTCAGCGATCCCGCTCATCCTACTCCAACATTTTTGAAATTGCTTTCCGCGGACACGGACCACAGCTTTTGGGTTCCGCGTCTTGCCGGAAAGACCGATTTGATTCCGAATCGCGTGAACTACATGTGGATCGATCCTCACGACGTTGGGGTCTATGTCGGTCAGTGCGCCCAATACTGCGGAATTCAGCATGCGAAGATGCTCCTTCGAGTCTACGTCGATTCGCGAGATCAGTTCGACAAATGGGTTCGCGATGAGAAACAGTCGGTGGTAACTGACGAGGCCACGGAGGAAGGACGCCGGATTTTTGAAACGACTGCTTGCATTAACTGCCACTCGATTTCAGGAACAGTGGCGAACGGCCGGCTCGGCCCGGATCTGACTCACTTGATGAGCCGGGACACGATTGCGTCGGGAGCCGCGCCAAATACACCAGAAAACCTGAAAGCATGGATCCGAGATCCCGACTCCGTGAAACCAGGCTCGTTGATGCCGGGAATGAAATTGAACGAGCACGATTTGGACATGTTGACCGCGTATCTTCAGACGCTTCGATGAAAGAGGCAGATCCATGGCATCGGAGACAATCGCACTCAACATAGTCGCTCCAGGGTCACGAGGCATCAGCGATCGGCTTCACGATTGGGCCATCACTGTCGACCATAAGCGGCTGGGAATCCTTTATATCCTTTACGCGCTCCTGTTTTTGGTCATCGGCGGTGTCGAAGCGACGATCATGAGGGTCCAGCTGATCACCGCACACAATCATTTTGTTTCTCCCGAAGTCTTCAACCGCATGTTCACCATGCACGGAACCACAATGATTTTTTTTGTAGCCATGCCGCTCATGTTTGGTTTTGGGAACTATTTGATTCCCTTGATGATCGGTGCGCGGGACATGGCCTTCCCGCGACTAAATGCGTTCAGCTTCTGGCTCACCGCTTTCGGAGGCTTTCTTCTTTACTTCAGTTTCATCGGGGGAAGCGGCCTTTATGGTGCTGGAAATGCGCCCGACGTGGGATGGTTTGCCTATGCGCCGCTCACCGCGCGCGCCTTCTCAGTCGGGCACAGCACTGACTTCTGGACGCTGGCGCTGCTCGTGTCTGGATTCGGCAGCATTGGGACTGCGATTAATTTCATCGCGACAATTCTGTGCATGCGATGCCCCGGGATGACACTCGGGAAAATGCCCTTGTTTACTTGGATGAATCTCGTCATGGCGGCATTGGTCATCTTAGCCATATCACCCCTCACGGCCGCTCAGATGATGCTTTCGATAGACCGTTACCTTGGCGGGCACTTCTTCGATACTCAGACCGGAGGGTCTGCGACCCTTTGGATGCACTTTTTCTGGATCTTCGGGCATCCGGAAGTCTACGTTCTGGTAATCCCGGCCTTCGCGTTTGCATCGGAGATCATTCCGGTATTTTCGCGCAAACCGATCTTCGGATACCCCGTCATGGTGGCCGCAACGATCTGCATTGCGTTTATCGGTATGAGTGTATGGGCCCACCACATGTTCACGATCGGTATGACTTCCTACACCAACAGCTTTTTCGTTCTTACGACGATGGCTATCGCGGTCCCCACCGGCATAAAGATTTTCAACTGGCTCGGCACGATGTGGGGCGGAAAGATCCAGTTCAAGACGGCGATGCTGTTCTGCATCGGATTCCTGTTCCAGTTCCTGATTGCAGGGCTCACAGGTGTGATGATGTCCGTCGCGCCGTTCGACTGGCAACTCGGCAATTCCTATTTCGTTGTCGCCCACTTTCACTATGTGATCGTGGGTGGGATTTTGTTCTGCCTTTTTGGCGCGTTTTATTACTGGTTTCCGAAAATGATTGGAACGAAGCTGAACGAAACGCTGGGCAAGCTTCACTTTTGGCTCTTCGCGATCGGTTTTCACCTGACGTTTGACTCAATGCACGTTCCTGGGTTGCTTGGCATGCCGCGGCGTATTTACACGTACGAACCAGGGCGTGGCTGGGAAATATGGAATCTGATCGAAACGATTGGGGTCTTCATTCAGGGCATCGCCACACTCGTATTTATAGTGAACCTTGTTCTTTCCTACTTTAACGGACCGAGAGCCGGTAATGATCCTTGGGACGGGTGGACTCTCGAATGGTCGGTGAGTTCACCGCCGCCCCCGTATAACTTCACTTCCATTCCAACAGTCGCCAGCCGCAGACCATTGTGGGATTTGAAGCACCCAGAAGACCCGGACAGCCTTTATGAGTAGAGGAATCAATCGATGAATGCAATTGCGAGCCCCCTCCTGGAAACACCTACAGCTTGGAAGCTTCCCTATCGTGGGAAGGTCGGAATGGCCTGCCTAATTGCAGCCGAGTCCGCTATTTTTACCATTTTCGTCGTCGCCTATCTCTTCTATGCAGGGAAGAGCCTGACAGGACCAACACCTCGCGAAGTGCTTGAGACACCCATCTTCTACACGATTTGCCTGCTTTCGAGCAGCTTGACGATCCACTTCGCATCGAAACTTCTCGAGCGCGGCAGGCGAGGCGGATTCCTTGTATTGTGGTTTCTCACAATTATCTTGGGTTGTCTCTTTCTGTACGGCACCGGCCAAGAATGGCACCGATTGATCTACGATCTCGGGCTAACAATCTCCACCAACGTTTTTGGAACAACGTACTACTCGCTCGTGGGCCTGCACGCCTTCCACGTTACCGCAGGACTGATCTTGCTCACCATCGTGCTGTTCTTCGGTCTCGCAGACCGAGTTGGACCCGAGCAGTCTGCTCGCGTCGGAGTGCTGTCCCTGTACTGGCATTTTGTGGATGGCGTGTGGGTCGTTGTTTTCACCGTGGTCTATGTTCTAGGCCGGTGAGGAGAAAAATGGCAACGCAGCTATCAGTGGAACAAGAAGAGCAGCGTCCCCGGGCCCCAGTCGAGATCGAAGTGCCCGTATCCACGGCGTGGCCTCTTGTTTTGGCCCTCGGCTTCACCTTAATGTTCGCCGGTCTTCTAACGAGTGCGTCGGTCAGTTCCTTAGGCGTCGTTCTGGCTGTGGCGGGCTGCATCGGCTGGTTCCGCGAGGTGTTTCCTCACGAGCATGAGGAAGCTGTGCCGGTCGTGTTAGAGGAGCATCGTATAACGACGGTGCGCCGCCTTGTCGAACGTGTTCCCGTTGCTCCCGATCTCGTGCGCGCATGGCTTCCTCTCGAGACCTACCCGGTGTCGGCTGGCATAAAAGGTGGACTCGCCGGAGGGGTAGCGATGGCTGTGATGGCCTGCGCTTACGGGTTGCTCAGGGCAGGAAGCATCTGGTATCCCATCAACCTACTTGCCGCTACTGTCTACGCGGAATCACTTAAGCTCGGACCCGCCCAACTGAATTCATTTCATGCCGAAAGCTTCGCGATCGCCCTGGCTCTGCATGGCATCGGATCCATCCTCGTGGGACTGCTCTATGGTGCGATGCTGCCGATGTTTGCGCGGCGGCCAATTGTACTCGGAGGGCTGATTGCTCCAGTTCTGTGGTCTGGGCTTCTGTACTCGACGATGCAGCTGCTCAATCCTTTGCTTGCAAGCCGCATCAACTGGATTTGGTTTATGGCCTCGCAGATGGCCTTCGGCGTCGTAGCGGGCGTCGTGGTTGTGCCGCAGCAACGTGTCTCAACTCGCGAGAACTTGCCCTTCATCGTGCGCGCCGGAATTGAAGCTCCCGGAATTATTCCACAGCGAGAGGTGAAGGAGAACCGGTCGTGAACGCATTTCGGCATCTTTGTGTACTCGTGGGCTTGGCTGCGACCCTGGCTTCGGGTTGTGGCGCGCCACACGGCCAGCCGAACAAAGGTTCGGAAGTTCTCGCGCCGAAAGATGTTCTGGCATTTGGCACTCTGTACGCGGAAAACTGCGCCGGCTGCCACGGTGGGGACGGACGTGGAGGAGCAGCAATCGCGCTTGCCAATCCCGTTTACCTGGCCCTTGTAGACGACGCTGCCATCCGCAAAGTCATCGCCGACGGCACGCGGGGAACTGCGATGCCGGCCTTCGCCGAGAGCTCTGGCGGAATGTTGACACACGCGCAGATCGACGTGATCACCAAAGAAATTCGCACGCGTTGGAGCAAGCAGGGAGTTCTCGACACGGCTACCGCGCCTTCTTATGCGCCCAAAGCGGCGGGGGACGCCCAGCGAGGCGAAGTCGCCTATAAGACCTACTGCGAGTGTTGCCACGGTCCTGGAGGTGGCGGTGGACCCAAGGGCAGCGCCATTACGAATGATTCGTTTCTTGCACTGGTCAGCGATCAGGGGCTGCGCACGATCGTGATCGCCGGACGTCCTGAACTAGGCGCGCCCGATTGGCGTGGAAACGTGCCGGGAAAACCGATGTCGGACCAGGAAGTCACCGACGTAATTGCCTGGCTCGCCTCGCGGCGGGTTCAGAACCCGGGGCAGCCATACTCTGCTTCGAATTACACCCAGCACCAGGAGCCTGAAAATGCCAAACGAAAATAGAATTTCCCGGCGCGGACTATTCATGAAGTTGGGAGTTCTCTTCAATGGCCTCGTTGCGACGGCTCTTGCCGTGCCGATCGTACGGTTTCTTTTGTCCTCGGTTACGCTGGGACACGCAGGCGCATACCTGACGTGGGTGTCTCTCGGGCGGGTCAACGAATTTCCGGAAGGCGAGACTCGGCTGGCCACCTTCCGCAATCCTTACGTGATGCCGACCGACGGCCAGACGGTGGACACGGCCTGCTGGGTGCGGCGGATTGAGGGCGATCAATTCCAGGTTTTTGCCATTAACTGTGCGCATCTGGGCTGCCCGGTTCGCTGGTTTCCGCAATCCGGTTTGTTCATGTGCCCGTGCCACGGCGGAGCTTATTACCGCGACGGCTCGCGCGCGTCAGGCCCCCCGGAACGGGGACTTTTTGAATATTCGCACAAAATTGAGAACGGTTTGATCACCATTCAGGCCGGTGAGCTACCCACGCCCGGACCGAGTGCTGCTATCACAGGAAAGAATCCGCCATGCGCATAATCTCGCAAATTGGAGAATGGTTCGATCGGCGCTTGCAGCTCGCAGCTCCGATTCGTGAAGTCGCTGAACATCCAGTGCCGCGAAACACGGCGAGCTGGTGGTACGTGTTCGGGAGCGCTGCACTCACCGTATTTATTTTGCAGCTGGTGACCGGAATTCTTCTCGCGCTCATCTACGTTCCCTCCGCCAGTGAGGCGTGGAGCAGTCTCCAGGCTCTGAACCACGACGTAACGCTTGGGTGGTTCATCCGCGCGATGCACGGATGGGGCTCTAATTTCATGGTGGCGCTTGTTCTGATTCACATGGTCCAGGTGTTTCTGTTTGGGGCTTACAAGTTTCCTCGCGAGCTTACGTGGATCGTCGGTGTGTTCCTTTTACTCATGACACTAGGAATGGCTTTCAGCGGGCAAGTGCTACGCTTTGACCAAGACGCCTACTGGGGACTCGGCATCGGAGCGTCGATTGCCAGCCGGGTCCCTTTTGCCGGCCCTGCAATCGTGAAGCTGATGCTGGGAGGGCCGATCATCGCGGGCGCGACGCTCTCGCGATTCTTCGCGCTGCACGTATTCGTGATTCCCGGAATGCTGATCGGATTCGTGTGCCTTCATGTCCTGATGGTGCTGAAACTGGGAATCAACGAGTGGCCAATGCCGGGACGCGTGGTGAAGCGCGCCACCTACCTCAGCGAATATCATGAACTGACGAAAAAGGATGGCGCGCCGTTTGTTCCTTACGCGATCTGGAAGGATATGTTCTTTGCCGCATTCATTCTCATAGCTGTCGCGGCGTGCGCTCTGTACTTTGGCCCGTTCGGACCAACTGGTAGGCCGGACCCTACGATTATTCAAACGGTGCCGAAGCCCGATTACTTTTTTCTGTGGCTGTATGCCTTGCTCTCATTGCTTCCGCCGTCTATGGAGACTCCAGCGCTACTCATCGGCCCTGTCGTAGCGATTGTCGGTTTGCTCCTCCTGCCTTTTTTCTCGGGCGAAGGAGAAAAGAGCTGGCGGCGGAGGCCGATTGCGGTTTTGACCGTCATGCTGATCGCAATAACGCTAGGAACATTTACACATCTCGCCGGATTTACTCCTTGGAGTCCGCATATGAACGCCTGGAGCAGCGATCCGGTACCGGAACGATTCTTGAATGGCACTACGGCACTTCAGCGGCAAGGAGCTCTCGTCTTCCAGGCTAAACAATGCCGCAATTGCCATTCGCTCGGTGAACTCGGCGGACAAAGGGGGCCGGCGCTCGATAGCGTTGCCGTGCGGCTCACGCATGACCAGCTCATCCGCCAGGTGATTCAAGGAGGCGGCAACATGCCTGCTTACGGAAAAAACTTGAGCCCGCCGGAAACCACGGCGCTGGTCGCGTTTCTCGAGACACTTCATCCCGAAGGTCAGGCTCCTGCCCGCGAAGCGGCGCACGACATCGTGCTAAGGGAGACCGGTACGCGTCCATAAGAAGATTTCATGCCGCACATACACCACGCCGCCATGGGATTGTCGTTGTCTTCGACTGCAACCATCCTTGTTGCTCTTGTTTTTGTATCCTTATTGTATGTGCGCAGCTGGGGTCGCATGCAACGGGCTTCTGCAAGCGCCATTCCCGGCTGGCGCTTGGCGAGTTTCCTTTCTGGAATGTCTTTAATCTGGGTAGCGCTCGGCTCGCCCCTTGTTGCCTACGATCATGACTTGTTGACGGTCCACATGATCCAGCACCTGTTGCTGATGACCTTTGCTACGGCGCTAATCTTGCTGGGCGAACCATTCCTGATGTTCGGCCCCTTCTTTCGACGGCCATTGGTGCAACGGTTTGCGCGGATGATTTCTCGGCCGGCGTTGTGTTGGATTGTTTCTGCGTCGATCCTCCTGGCATGGCACGTGCCGGCACTGTTTACTTTGGGGATGCGATCAGAGGTGTGGCACTGTGTCGAGCAGGGGTCGTTTTTGGGGGCTGGGTTTCTTTTCTGGTTGCCGGTTGTTCAACCTTGGCCAAGTGTCTCGATGGGGCCGCAATGGTCAACTCTTTTATACCTTTTTCTTGCCACGTTGCCGTGCGACCTCCTCTCCGGATTTCTTGTGTTCTCTGACCGTGTTGCGTATCCCATGTATTTTTCGATGCCGCGGCACTTTGGTTTTTCAGTTCTAGAAGATCAACAGTGCGCGGCTGCGCTGATGTGGACCTGCGTCACGCTGGTCTATCTGGTGCCCGCGGCGATTCTCAGCACTCGGCTGCTCTCGCCGTGCAGTTTCTACCATGTCAATGTGGTGCAATCGGAATTGCACGGCGGTGCAGCATCGCAGAGGGATCAGCAGCACCTGGAGATTGTGTAGAGATGGCAACCGAACCCATTCTTGCCGCGCTCGACGCATCCGCGTTGGAGACTCGTAGCATCGCGAGTTCCAATCTGTCGTTCGGCTATTGGGAGCTAACGAAGCCCGAAATCAACTTCCTAATTGCCATCACGGCAGCGGCTGGATTTTGGATGGGCTTACCCGCAGCGCCTCCACATTTTCCATGGATGCGGTTCATTCATACGCTCTTGGGCACAGTCTTTGTCGCTAGCGGAGCGGCAACACTGAATCAGCTGATCGAGTTGCAGTACGATGCGCAAATGGGCCGAACCGCGCGGCGGCCGCTCGTTTCGGGACGAATTGCTCCTTCGCATGCTTTGTGTTTCGGAGTTTTGTTGTCGGTTTTTGGTGTCGTGTACCTCGCCATTTCGACGAGTGCTCTTGCATCTCTGCTGGCCGCACTCACTCTACTCAGTTACTTGTTTTTGTACACGCCGCTAAAACGAATTTCGCCCCTGTGCACCTTGGTCGGCGCGATTCCGGGTGCCACACCGCCATTGATCGGTTGGGCAGCAGCGTGCGGGCATCTAGATGCTGCCGCTTGGGTGCTCTTCGCGATTGTCTTCCTCTGGCAATTCCCTCATTTCATGTCCATCGCGTGGATGTATCGCGAAGACTACGGGCGCGCAGGCTACCTCGTCTTGCCCGCGAGTGAATTCAAAGACCGCTTTGTTGCCTGGCAGAGTCTACTGCCCACATTGGGCCTTTTCGTAGTGGCCATGATTCCTGTACTTCGCGGTCAGTCAGGACTCGCCTACTTTGCGGCGGCTTTCGTTCTTGGAGGAGTCTTTCTCTACTACAGCGCACGCTTCGCCTTTCAACGCTCTATGGTCTGCGCACGGCAGTTGCTCTTTGCTTCCATCCTCTATCTCCCGGTGCTGTTTGCTTTGCTCGCGTTGGACAAGAAATGAATACGAAAGAGAAAGGCCTCGAAAGGAGTTGCCGGACAATGTTGAATGCAGCCCGACTACCAGGAATACTCCTATCCGCGCTTTTGCTTTCGTTTGTTCAATCTGTCTCCAATGCCCAGGACGTTGAGCCATTGAAATTCTTTCGCAACTATGTTGGCTTGCACGAAGATCAGATTACGGCAATTCGAAGTGGAAAAGCCGTTGCCAGGATAGTTGAATCCCGCACGCCGGATGAAGTGTTCGTATTCGGTTCGGTGTATGTGCGGTCGACTCCCGAAGAATATTTGAAGCTCGCTTCGGATATAGCTGAACTTCGCAAGCTTCCGAACTATCTTGCGATCGGAAAGTTCAGCGATCCTCCGCAGCTGTCTGACTTGGAAGGTTTCACTTTGGAGGCGGAAGACATCAAACAACTGAAAAGTTGCGAGCCCGGACATTGTGACGTTCAGTTGCCCTCCGATGCGATGGACGCGTTTAAACAGTCTGTGAACTGGTCTGCTCCGGACACCACGAATCAGGTGAATCGGCTTGGACAGAAAATGGCACTCGTGGCGTTACAGAGATACATGCAGGGCGGAAATACAGCGCTCGGAACATATCGCGACAAGGATCATCCGGCAGAAGTAGCTGAGGTGTTTCGGTCCTTGCTCAGCCGGTCTAAGGCGCTTCCTGTTTATCTGCCGGACCTCGATCGCTACCTGCTCGATTATCCGGCAGCAGGATCGGAAAACATCCAGTCCGAGCTCTACTGGGAAAAGGTAAATTTTGGACTCAAGCCCACGCTTCGGATCGTGCAGGCTATTGTATATCGAGGTCCGCGCACTACGGACCCGGCCTACGCCATCGCGGAGAAACAACTTTACGCGAGCCATTATTTCGAGACCGCTCTTGACCTAACTGTCTGCGTCCGGGATCAGGATAATCCCCAGGGCCCTGGCTTCTATCTAATCACCCTCAAAGGTTCTAAACAGGCGGGGTTGACAGGATTGAAAGGCGGCATCGTGAGAAAAGTCGCCGTTGATAAAACCCGCTCTTCGCTCGAACAAGCACTCGAGGCAATCAAGCAAAGGTTGGAAAGTCGGACCAACTGATTCACATCGCGGCTACTCAAGGAGACGTATGGTTTTTCCAGACCGTTGTACGGCGAGCGTACTGCTGACAATCCTCCGCCGTGGTACGAGGGCATCAAGTCGTGGGCATCGTGCCGCCGTCGATAATGTAATCAGCGCCGCTGATAAACGCACCTCGGTCTGAGGCGAGGAAGGCTACCAGCTCCGCCACTTCTTCGGGTCGGCCTGGCCGGCCGATGGGAAT
>Ga0209380_10000858_pt1 | contig 21378 bp, 13 predicted proteins | sample HubBroMetageWFT6_FD_188347 | JGI IMG/M metagenome (GOLD analysis project Ga0209380, IMG submission 188347) | Warmed and freeze-thawed soil microbial communities from the Hubbard Brook experimental Forest, New Hampshire - Hubbard Brook CCASE Soil... | ecosystem: Environmental > Terrestrial >...
TTTCCGCCCGACCCGAGATTTTCCTTGCGAAAGGACATGTAAAGCCTTTTCTCGGATTCGCGGACGATCAAATGAAACGATTGCTCGGGCAAAAAGGTCAGAAGAATATTCACCGTGCTGAACTCGAGAAGGAGCACGGATATGACACCAAGTACGCCATGCATGTTATCCGGCTCTACGGAGAAGCCAAGGAATTGATGGAGCGCGGACGTATCACATTGCCACGGCCAAATAAGGATGAGTTGATCGAAATTCGAAAGGGCAAATATTCACTTACCGAAATTCGAGAGCTCGGTGCGCAACTTGAATCAGAAGCCCTGGCTGCTCAGACGACTTCGCCCCTTCCAGATAAGGTTGACCGACAGGCGATCAGTAAGCTACTCGCCGATGCGCACCTTCGCTTCTGGAACGCATGATTCTGCGCCTAGCTAACTCACCCGCGAAACCAACCTCCCCCTCCCCGACCGCATGATGTCCCCATCCGACTCCATGCCCCGCCCCTGACCTGGCGTTTTCAAATGCCCATGCACAACGACCCGAAATCAGCTCAATTTATGTTTTCTCGGGCAAGTAAAATACCACTTGCCTCGGCAGGTGCGGATTTGGCGGGCCACTCAACTCGAAGCTCTCCGCTTCCTCCGAGTCCCTCTGCTAACTCTGTCGTGAACTCTCGCTTCCTTGCTCGCCCCTCACGGGCTGTTCGATACATTGGTCTCTGAAATTATGTCCAGGGTCGTCTCACTTGCCAGAGAGGCTTCCACTCTCATCGATTCCGACTTCCCTTCGTGCACAAAGGTCGCCGACGCCACCGCAGTCAACGGCAGATTTACATCCTTCCCTGGCCCCACCACCTTGAATACTCTCCCGCGCGCTGGCACTACGAACTTCAAAGTTACGGCCTCACGCTTCGTGCTCTCTCCCGGAACCACCGTCAGCACCCCGGCGACATCCTGGTCTGAACTGTTGATGAAAATGTACGACCCTTTGGGCGCCTGGATGCTCTGCGCCGTTTCCACGTTGAACACCATGAAATTCGTAAATGTGTGCCGCCGGTAGTACCTCTTCTCCTTCTTCTCCACATACAGTTCGGCTTTTTGCGGCAACCAGATCTCTGTCTTCTGCATGCGGAATTCTACGGGCGCGTAATGGATTACGATGTGTTCCTTTGTCAGCCCGATCTCCGGAATCGGCTTCTGCAATTCCGATTCCAGCCGAACCACCTGATAATTTCCGGGATCGATCCAAGCTCGCCCCTCGAGATAAACACGATAAGACCGCTCGCCGATCACGTAAGACCTGATTCGCACTGGTTTGTCTGCACGCTGGGCAAAGTGTACTTGCCACGCCGGTTTTCCTTCCGTCCGTCCCAGCCCTTCGCACTTAAATTGAAAATCCCCCGCCAAAACCGGATGAAATATCAGGCCCAAAGCTGGCAACCCATTCGTGGCAACGCGGCTGGGGAACCTTGTTGCGTCGATAGTCCCATCCCGGTACTCCTCCAACAAAAATGTGCCTGCCCTGTTCCGCGAGATCGTCACCACGTATGCAAACTGTCGTTTCTCCTCCGGCCGTTGGTTCTTTCCAGACCCTAGCGGTTCGTGTTTCACCTCTTCCGTCGCCGTGAATTTTTCCAGGTTGCTCACAAATTCCTTCATCTGCTCCCCCACACCATTCAGCACTTTTGGAGTGGGGCACTCCACGCCCGGGTCAACCGGCGGTACGTTCACTTCCAAATCGTGATCTATCCAGAAATTGATGTCTCCGCTTGCGGCCGCTCCCGACCCCTCCAGAAGAGAGTTCGCTCCTGGTGGGGTCTGCCCCGGCGCCGGGGTTTCCTCCTTCGGTTGCTTCATCGGTCTGGGCTTCATCACTAGATACAAAATTCGCTCGTGATTTGTGGCCTCGATTGCAGTGCTCATTCGCACACTAAGAAAGCCGGGTGCTTTTGCTTCCAGGGTGTATCTTCCCGCGGCCAAGCCGGAAAATATCGTCTCACCCTCTTTCTCCGAGGTTGTTCCCACGACCTCATATCCCTCGCTCGGTATCAGACTGACTTCTGCCGCCCCAAGAAACTGACTGTTGTCCTCCAATCGCAAACACACCCTCAGCTTCGCTCCCGAGGGGCCGGTTGTTGGGTTCATGGTTGAAACCGACAAGGAGGTGGACTGCGGAGTTGCCGACGGAGGCGATTCTGCTTTGGGTTCCTGAGCGGCGCACACCCTTACGGCAGCGAGTGACAGCACACACGTCAGTAAAACCAACACACGCTTTCGCGCTTGATACATGGCCATTGATCTGCCGTTCCTTCAAATCTTCCGGCATGGCCCGTTTCACGCTAAGTTTCCAGGTGATCTTCAGTACAAGCGCAGACTCTCAGCCTCCGCATCCTGCCTGGCTACCCGAGCGCTGTTATCGCCAGTCAATAGCCTCTCCCGGTTTCTGTCAAGTCAATTTCATGGGATCCTCGACCCGCTTTTGGGGAGGATTGAGTACCCCTGTCCTTCCGGCCAGATAACACTGCGTCACACTAGTACTCCCGTAGCGTTGACCCCCTGAAATCCCGCCGCCTACTCTTCCTAATGGCGGGGGATGTGTGTCGGAGCGTCCTCACGGGATGCATTACACGTGTCGGCTCATACAGTTTTGTGGCGTTTCTCCGATAAGCCTCCTGAGCGGCTTTCTCGCGTAGTTCAGTTTTTAGGTGAGTTTTTTAGGGAATAGTACTTTTTCTAGCAGCGGGGCAGCATGGCGACAATGGTAAAAGCAGGGCGCTACGAAATTCTCGGTGAACTTGGCCGGGGCGCCATGGGTGTCGTGTACCGCGCCACCGATCCCGTCATCGGCCGCACCGTCGCCGTCAAAACCATCCGCCTCAGCGAAGAAGGCACCGGCCTCAGCCGCCCCGAGCTTCTCTCCCGCTTCCAGACCGAAGCCCGCGCCGCCGGACTCCTCACCCACCCCAACATCGTAGTAGTTTACGACGCTGGCGAAGAAAACGGCCTCTACTACATCACCATGGAACTCATCGAGGGCAAAAGCCTCCAGGCGCTCCTCGACTCCGGCCACTCGTTCCCCGTCCCCCGAGTTCTCCGCATCATGGAGCAGACGTGCAGCGCCCTCCAGTTCGCTCACGAGCGCAACATCATCCATCGCGACATCAAGCCCGCCAACTTGATGCTCACCGCCGACGACACCGTCAAGGTCACCGACTTCGGCACCGCCAAAATCCTCCAATTCGGCACCGTGCAGCAGACTACGCACGTCATGGGCACGCCCAGCTACATGTCGCCCGAGCAAGTCAAAGGGCGCCCCGTCGACGGACGCAGCGACATCTTCTCTCTCGGCGTCCTGCTCTATGAAATTCTCACTGGTGAAAAGCCTTTCCCCGGTCAAAGCATCACCACCGTTATCTACAAAATCGTCAACGAAGAGCCCATTCCCCCGCGCACACTGAACCCTTCCATCCATCAAGGCCTCAGCGACATCGTCATGCGCGCGCTGGAAAAAGAACCGGAAGTCCGCTACCAGAGCTGCCGCGAATTGCTCGAAGATCTCCGCAACTATCGGGCGCTTACTCCCGGTGACCGCAGTCCCGACGCCACGCTGATCTCCCCGCGCACAAATTCCCCGTTTCCGCTCGGCAGCCCGGGTAGCATGCCCCACACCACTCCCTCGGGCAATCCCAATATCACGCCCACGCTTCGCTCGCTGCAAAATCGCGGCGCCAATCCCACGCAAACACCAGTCATTCGTCGCACCGGCCCCATCGCACCGGTCGAAGAACCCAAAAAGAGCAGCCCCGTTCTCACCGTAATCCTGGCCCTGATTCTCGTCGGCGTCATCGTCTACGGCTTCAACAAACTGCGCCCCGAATTCCAGGCCACTCGCGAATTGAACAGCCGTCCTCGCCAGGAAGTCCCGATTCCAGCAACGCCTGCGCCGAAACCCTCTCCTTCAGACTCGAATCCCTCAACAAACCCTGCGCAGGGAAGCACCGAACAGCCGTCTGTTGTCGTTCCGGCCTCTAGCCCCACTCCTTCGCCCGTGCCGGTGAAGGCCGATCCGGTCCCCACGCCCGTCAACGTTGTCGAAAAGAAACCCAGCACTCCTGCCGCGCTGCCTGAACCTAAAAAGGCTGAGCCGACCGTCACCGCTGCAGCAGCGGAATACAAGAATCAGATCGAGGCCGCGCTCACCGACCGCTCTATGACGGGCCGCGTAAAGGTCAAGGCAACCAGCAACACGATTACTCTCACGGGCAAGCTTCGTCCCGCGGAACATTCTTCGCTGCTGCACTTCATGCGAAATGCTCCCGCCAATGTCCATGTAGTCGACGAAATCTCCTACGACGATACGCCGCTCCCCGCTTCCCAAAACCCTGACAACAGCGGCCATCCTATCCCCTCGGCCGGCAACGCCGCCGTGCACGTCCTCACCAACGTAATCGGCGCCAAAGCCACCATTTTTGGCCCGTCAGGCCGCTCCATCGGGACCTGTCAGACACCGTGCAGCTTCAACGATCTCACTCCCGCTCGCTACAGCCTGCAGGTCCAGAAAGAAGGCTATCTCCAGGTCCAGACGGCTCTCGAACTCAAAACGGGCGATTCTCAGGATCAAAAGATTCTCCTCGAAGCCCTCGCGAAAGGCCTTTACGTCAACACTCGCCCCGACGGCGCCGACATCTTCATCAATGGCGATAAACAAGCCGGGCAAACGCCCACCACCCTCCCCCTCGCCGCAGGCTCCTATAATCTCGTCCTGCGTCTCGAGGGCTACGAACCCTATGTCGGCCAGATCCAGGTGAAGGACAACGTCCAAACCGCTCTCGACCTCGAACTCAAACCCAGAGCCGGTCGCGTCGCCTGGGCCCAGGTAGACACTATCCCTGGCGGCGCGGAAATCCTTGTCGATGGCATCTCCACCGGTCAGTTCTCTCCCGCTCGCATCCAGATTCCTACGGGTACCCACACCATCGGTCTTCGTTTGAAAGGTTATGAATTTGCCCGCCGCGGCATTCAGGCCAGCGAAGGCGGCACCGTAAATGTCAGCGCAACCCTCCGAGGCAAGTGAAAATTCTTCCCGAGTACAGCGAACAATATACGAAAGTTAGTCCAGCCTAATGCCCTATCGGCCACCAGTTTGTGGCCATTCAGTCAATACTTAGTCCTAGTAGTACTATTGGCCTCCCCCGCCTCTATCTCTACCCTAATACTTGTAGGGCTCCCGCCACTGGCTATGGCTGCTTCACCCCCTGCCAGTGTGGTGCCCGGAATCTGTTTCTCCCAGCGATGGCCAAATGGGCCTCGCGGAAATTGGGGCAGTCTTTTGGTACAGCGCGCCACAGCTCTTCTCGACGATCGTTCAGGCGCCCATCTCGGCTCCAAGCGCTCTTCGCCGAACGACTCCGGCTCCTCGCGCCGCGAGCCTGTTCGCCCCGTCGAGCCCCTCCTCGCTGATGCCGTCCAGGCCCTGCGTGAACTCCACCTTCTCCTGCGCGCCCATCGCCTTTACAGCACCGCACACCCGCGCGTCCAGGACAGCCTCGACGTCGCGTACGAATCCCTGCGCCGCACCGCGGCCGATCTGGGCGGCCTTGAAATTCGCCCCGAACGCGGCGGCATTGTCGTCACCAAGGTCAGCGAAGCTCATCTTCCCGACGCCCGCGGCGAATTCCACGCGCTCGCCACCGAACTGCAACGCGCCGGAATCCAGACCCTCTGGTTCGCTCCCAAATTCAATGTGGGCGAATTGGACACGCTTGCCCAACTGATGAGGGTGACCTTGCTAAAATCGGATGAGCCCTCCAGGCACGATGCTGCCACTGCCTGGGCGGCGCTACTCCGGGAGCATCGCGTGGAAGGCATTCAGATCAACACCTTGACTGAGCGCAAGGTGGACACGGTATTGGCCAGTCTCATCGCGGCCCTCGTCGCCTATGGCGGAACTTCATCCGAAGAAAGCGGCGACACTCCCATCCACGCCCCGCAAATCACGGAACTAAACGACACCCTCCGCCTCATCGGCCACCTGACTCCGCCGATGGAGGGCGCACGCGGTCTTTCCCCCGAAGAGGCAGCGCGAGCCATTCACTCATCCATGGAACAGGCCAGCCGCGGCACCGTTCGCATGCTGCTCGCCGCCATGACCCACTACACGCCGCAGGAAGGCGAAATCCCGCAAGCCTATCTGCGCCGGCTCTCGCAGAGCCTCGTGCTCGAATATCTCACTTCTGAATTTGCCGCCGCCCTGATCGCGCCTCATTCGGTCCGTCCGATTCTGAACAAACTCGCGGGCGTAATCGTTGATGCGGGCGGCTATAACGGCCCTCATTCTTCCCAGCATCTTTCTTCTCTCGCTACCACGTGGGCCAGCGAATCCTATCGCGAGCAAATCATCGAGCGCTTCTGGCTGGAACTTCCGCCGCGCGAAAAATCCACCGTCCTCCGCAGCCCGGACATCTGGTGTGTCCCCATCACCGCGATTCGCCAGACCATGAATCTTCTCGTCGAAACTGGCGCCGATGCCCCACGCCGCGAAGCCCGCGCCATTTTTCTCAATTACGCGCGCCGTCTTGAGCACGCGGATTCCGGCACCCGCCGCATTGTTGCCGCCGGCCTCGGCGAACTCACTCCGCTTCTCGAATCGCTGTGGCCCAATCAAGTTCCGGAAGAGCTCAGCAAGGGCACTCTCGCCGCTCTCGCCAAAGAGCAAGGCCCCGAAACCAGCGCCCTGCTCGCCGCTTTCCTCGAAACTCTGGGACGCGTCGCGGTCTCCCGCGGCGACTTTTCCGGTTTCGAGAATATTCTTATCGGCCTCGAACGCGTCCCTCGTGATGCCGAGCATGAACACCTCATCGCTCTGGGCCATCGTCTCGTCGCCAATGATCGGTGGATGCTCCTCGTTGACGCGGCTCTCGCCAATCGCGCCCTCGATCCCACGCTCCCTCGCCTCTTGCAGCGCGATCCCGAGCGCCTCCTCGATCGCCTAACCCTTTTGCTCACTGACCCGCGCGGCCCCGAAATGATTCCGCCCATGGCCCGGCTCCTCCGTGCCATCGGCGTCCCCGTTCTCACGCTTCTCGAAACCCGGCTCTTCGAAGCCCGCCGCCAGCGCGTCAGCGCCGCCATCAAATTGCTCGCCGCCGCCGATCCCGACCGCCTCCTTCGGGGCCTCACCCGCGCGATGGCCAGTTGGGAATGGAATCTTCAGGATCTCGCTGTAAGCGAACTCGCTCGCCCCTCCAACGCTCCGTCGGCGCAAAGCACCGCCTTTGTCTTCTCGGCAATCCTCGCCGAAGCCCATCCACTCGTCGTTCCGATGATGATCGATCAAATCGGCGTCGGCCAGGAAGCCACCGCCATTTCCCTGCTCATGGAAATCGCCGCCGGCGAACACGAAATTCTTCGCGACATTTTCGTCCGCATCAAAGCCATTGAAGCTCTCGGCCGTCTCCGCGCCACCGAATCCATCGAAATGCTTCGCCAGCTCGCTGGCAGGCGCGAGGGCCTCACCTACGTCGAACCTGCAGGCCTCCGTTTCGCCGCCGAAGACGCGCTCGCAATGATGGAAGAAACTCCGTCCTCCGCTCGCGTCCGTGCTGCGTTCGAATCCCCGGCCGCGCCGCTCGGCAATTTCGTCGTGCCGCGCCGTTACACGCGCATCCCTCTCGAATCTCCATTGCGCGCGCAAATCGGCAGCCAGGCCCAGATGATGAGCCCCGTCCGCGTCAAAACCATCAGCCTCGGCGGCGCCTACGTAGAATCTCCCAATCGCCTCAGCGTCGGCGATTCCCTCCAGCTCGAAGTCCGCTCCGGCCTCCGCAAAATCCACTTCACCGCCGTCGTCCGCAACATCGGCCCCGACGGCAGCGGCGTCGAGTTCGTCCACATGAAAGAAGAAGACCACGAACGCCTCCGCAAATTGGTGCAAAAACACCTGTAACTGGCACCTTTAGGTGGCCCCGCCCTTTTTGAGTGCGGAAGCGCAGCTTCCGCTTTTACGGACTCCACACCATCACCCAACTACCCGCCGTCAAAACCTCATCGTAACTTTTTCACCCCTCCTCAACATTCCTTCTCCGCACCACCTGCTAAAATGAAATCAGGAGACCTCCACCAATGCTCGCCCCGCAATCCATCGAAATCCTCGGCGCCGTCGCCGGTTTCTGCACCACCTTCGCTTTCGTCCCGCAGCTCATCAAAATCCGCAAGCAGGGCGGCCGCGATCTCTCCTATGGAATGTTGACCTTCTATCTCACCGGCGTCCTTCTCTGGCTCGCCTATGGCTTATTGCTTCATTCCCCTTCCGTCATTCTCGCCAACTCCGCCACGTCTTTCCTGATTGTGCTCGCCATCACTCTGAAAGCCTGGAAAGAACGCCGCCCGCCTTCCGTCGTTCTGGCGCCCGAACAACTCCCCGAGCGTACCTGATCCTGCTCCCTGCTTGTTTCCCCGACGCATTTCCTTCTCGCTCTTCGGATTCCATGTTTGCTTCGAATCCTCCACCCAACAATTCGATCCGCCCAGCGAGCAAACAGCGCCGGAGACGCGACAATAGTTGGCCCAGGGCGTAAGCCCTGGGACTTACGGCGAAAAAAATCGCCAAGCACCGGAGGTGCGACACGCTTCTCCGCCCCTTCCGTGCTTCTTTCGTTCATTGTCCTACTAACAAAACTCGCACCTCTACGCTTCGCACGAATTTCGGGTCGGTCCCACCTATGACAGGTTGGGCACTCACACCGCTCGAAACTCGCCAAACAAACGTCTGGCAGTTTACAGTTGCGTTGGCTCGTACGTTGCCGTACAAGCTATCTCATCTATTTTTTCAGTCATCTCGCGGCGAGCACCGCTCGCCACCGCTAGGGGTAGCGGAGAGACTGGGGTAAATCCAAGGAGGCCAGGTATGCAACGCAGGCAGCCGTTGTTTGCGTTTGTGATTTTTTGTGTGTCAATTCTTTTGGGTGCCAGTTCCGTGGTGGCCCAGGTCAACACTGCTACTCTCTCCGGAAACGTACTTGACCCGCAGGGCCTGGCTGTCCGCGGCGCAAAAGTCACTGTCACGCTTCTCGCTACCGGCTCCCAGCGCTCCGTCAATGTGGATGACTCCGGCCACTACACGTTCGTCGGCCTCGTTCCCGGCGTTTACAAAATGCGCGTTGAAAGCGGCACCAATTTCGCTCCTTACGAAAGGCCCTCTCTGCAACTCACCGTCGGCGAGCAAGCCAGTGCCAACGTGACTCTCCAGTTGGGCACCCAAACCCAGACCGTCACCGTCACCACCGAATCCTCTCCCGTCGAAGTCACCCGCTCCGAAAGCTCGCAAACCGTCGAGCAACGCCAGATCGAAAATCTCCCCATCAACGGCCGCAACTACATCAATTTCACTCTGATCAACTCCCAGACCACGCGCGACAACTCCAACGCGATCGGGCCCGCTCCCAACAGCGGCCTCAGCATCAGCGGCTCACGCGCTCGCTCCAACATGGTCAGCGTCGACGGCGCCGACGCCGTGGATAACTCCGTCAACGGCATCCGCTCCACCGTCTCCCAGGAGGACGTCCAGGAATTCCAGATGATCCTCAGCAACTACAACGCGGAATACGGCCGCGCCACCGGTGGCGTCGTCAACATCGTCACCAAGAGCGGCACCAACGATTTCCACGGCGACGTCTTTGGCTACCTTCGCAACAAATCCTTCCAGGCCCGCAATCCCTTCTCCGGCCAGGTGGATGCCGCCGGCGATCTCGTGCCCACCAAGCAGGCTTACACCCGCGTGCAGACCGGCACGGCCTTTGGCGGCGCTCTCAGGAAAGACAAAACTTTCTACTTCTTCTCCTACGAGTACACCCAGCGCGAAGAAACCGGCTTCTCCAGCATCGGTCAAAATAATTTCGGACTCACTACAGGCAACGTCGCCTGCATCGCCAATCCTGTCACCTTCGCTCCGATTCCGCTCAGCATGACCGCCTCTCAATTGGCCACTTACAATGCCGCCATCGGCGCGGCCATCGGGGGTAATCCGGCGAATTGCCTAAGCCCTGCCGTGCAACCCCTGCTTCAGGCGGCCGTGGCCACCGGCGCCTCCTCCAACGTCGCCGTCAAGGGCGACTTGAACGTCAACGTCGACGGCACACAAATCCCCATGACCACTCTCCTCTACGGTCCGGCGGTCGCGGCGTCTCTTCCCAATTCGAAATTCTTTCCCGGTTCCGTAAATTGCCCGCCAAACACAATTACAGCTAACGTAGCGTGTCCCGCCTCCGGCGTCGGCCTCGTGCCCTTGCCGGCCTCTTACGTCGGCTTGGACTCCCTGCGCGGCAATTTCCCCGTCATGGAGAAGACCAGCCTCTGGTCCGCCCGTCTCGACCAGCGCTGGAACAACCGCAACTCCTCCTTCATCCGCGTCGGCGTTTCTCCTTCGCTCGTCACCGGCATCCAGTCCACCTCCCAGAACCAGGTTCTCGGCCAAAACGCCGGTTCTCGCGTCGGCCTGAATCAGACCCGCGACTTCAATGTCACTTTCCAGCACGACACCATCCTCAGCGACACCGCTTTCAATGAATTCCGGTTCCAGTATTCTCGCCGCGGAATTCATTTCGGCTTTTCCGACCTTCCAGGCGGTTCCAACATCGCCGTGAACATTCCGGGCTACGGCTACTTTGGCCGTGAACCCTACTCTCCCGTCGACCGCATCGAGCGCCGCTTCCAGTTCACCGACAACGCTACAATCACTCGGGGTCGTCACACTTTCAAATTCGGCGCGGATGCCAATCTGATCCAGCTGCGCTCCAAAAAACAGCAGATCTTTCAGCTCGATTTTGGCGGTGACGTCAACTTTGGCGGCATCTCGCTCTTCGGCAGCAGTCTGCCCGCCGTTACTGGCGCGCAAGCCTACGGTCTCGGCATTCCTCAAACCTATATTCAAGGAATCGGCTCCTCCAACCAGCCCTTTGACAATCTTCCCTTCGGTTTCTTTGCCCAGGACACCTGGCGCGCCACCCGAAAACTCACCGTAAACTACGGCTTACGCTACGACGTCGAAATCAGCCCTCTCTTCGCGCCCGCCACCGCCATAAATGCGGCCGCCGAAAAACAGTTTGGCGTTGTGGAAGGCATTCCTCGCAACTACAAGAATGTTGCGCCCCGCATCGGCCTCGCTTGGGATCCCGCAGGCAACGGAAAAACCGTCGTCCGCGCCGGCTATGGCCTCTTCTACGATCATCCACTTCTGGCCATCGCCTTCGATTCAACCACCGCGGACGGCGGTCGCTCTGTCCAACTACTTTCCATCGGCGGCACACCTTCCGCATGTGGCATTATCTCGGCCGCCCAGGCGCCTGCGGGCTACGCCACCTGCGGTGGCAATCTGGATTCTCCTGGAAACCTCAACGGCTCCTCGATCTTCCAGGGAGCGCTGAATGCACTTCCTTCCATGTTTTACCTCCCCAATCAGCAGCGATTTGACCCTCTCAACCCGAACTCGTTGTTCGCCAACCAAAATTATTTGACTGCCGGCTTGCCCCTGCCCATTCTTCCCTTCGTTCTTCCTGTTGCCTCGAACTTTAAATATGGCTACGCGCAACAAGCCAACCTCACCGTTGAACATGCAATTGCCGGCACCTGGAAGCTAAGCGCTGGCTATCAATGGACGCGCGGGATTCATCTCAATCGGCCCATCGACATCAACCCAACCGACCCGGTGTTACTCACTTCCAATGAAGCCAGTGCCGTCGCGGTGGGACTCACCACCCCGGGTAGCAACCCGCTGGGCGTGATCGTTCCTTCCACACCGAACGGTGTCTGCGCGGGCGGAATTCCTGTATTCAACGTCCCCGGTGGCGGCAGCATTGCCTTTGCTACTCCAACCGGGCAGCCTTTGGCTCCGGGCGCACTTGGCCTCGGTTACACAGGTCCGAGTTGCGGCGGTTCGCCGGTTGGATTCATCGGCACGCCAGCATTCTTCAACTATTTCCGTAAGTCCGGGCCGAACCCCTCTTTCGCTGCGGGCGTCGCTTCGGTGGCGCCGCAGTGCGCAGGTGCCCCGGCAAATCTACTTTTCAGCTGCGGCTTCGCCGTGCAACAGGCGCTCGCCCACGCGGCAAACTACCCCGTCGGCGGCGCGCCGGTGCCCTTTAATAGCATCGATGCACAACTCTCCGACGCGTCTTCCTGGTACAACGCTCTCACAGTCAATCTGGAAAAGAGCTTTTCGCGGCACTTTACACTGCTCTCGAGCTACACTTGGTCGCATTCCATCGATAACGGTACGGACCTTCAGTCCACCCTCGAGCCTCAGGACAGCCGCTTTGGTTACCTCGAGCGCGCTAACTCCGTCAATGACCAGCGCCATCGCTGGGTCACTAGCGGCGTTTTCCAGACTTCGCCTCACAAGGGCGGTGATTCGTTTGCCCAAAGCTTCTTTAGTGATTTCACTCTTGCTCCGCTCGTTGAAGTTTCTTCGGGCAGGCCTTTCAATATCATCACTGGCGAGGACCTTCGCTTGTTGTTCAGTTCCCAAGGTGTCCGCCCCGATCTGGGTGGCGCCACCACTTCGCCCTTCATTCATGGCGCCAGTTTCGGCCTTCCCACCGTCTGCCTCACCAATGCCAAACAACCTTTCTCGGTCACTGGTGTCGCGCCGCCCTTCGGTTGCTTCGGCACACTGGGACGTGACAAATTCACGTCGCCGGGATTCTTCCAGTTCGATCTCCGCGTCTCAAAAGGCATCAGCTTCGGCGAACGCTTCCGCCTCGATCTCATCGCCGACGCCTTCAACCTGTTCAACCGGACCAACGTTGCCGCGGTGAACCAGCTCTGCGATCCTACGGCGGGTCCCGTTTGCGCCGCCGGCCAGCCCAGCGCCGCCTTCGACGCCCGCCAATTCCAGTTCGCCCTAAAGCTAAACTGGTAGCGCAAAGCCACAATCAACCCTCTTTCAACAAAGAAGGCCCCGGCAAAACCGGGGCCTCTTTTTATTTTGAGTGCGGAAGCGCAGCTTTCGTTTTTACCCACTACTCCTCGCCAGCCAAACTTTCTGTACACTCGCGAACCACTCCAGCCCATCCGATCTTTGCTTCGTTACTTCATTGCTTCTTTCCTTCATTGTCTCGCCGGCAACAGCCACTTCCCATACACCGGATACGTCGCCCACTCTCCGCGGTTCGCCTTGATTGCGTACACCGCTCCCAAAATCACGCTAACTAGCCATCCGCCCATCATCCCCAGCCAGATAAATGGAAAAACGAAAAAGAACTCGGGTGGCGTCTGGCTATGCGGTTGCGGCGGATTATGAATCAAACTCGTCATCATCAGCGCGAAAAACACCGCCATGCAGCCGAAGGTCAGCGCCAGGTAGATCGCATGCCAGATCAACGCTTGCAACGAATGAAACCTAACAAATCGTGAATTCTGCTTCACGCAAAAAATCACCAGAGGCCCGATAAATCCCGTGAACGCCATCAACAGGTGCGCCAGCATCGCCATCGTCCGCTCATCCTCCGTCGGCGCTTCCAACCCGACCACCCCAGCTTGGCTCGCCATCCATCCCTCCTCACCCCAATTCCTGGGTGAGGATATCATCTTGCATTGCTCTCTTCACCAGTCACCAATCACGAGTCACTCTTAATGACTCTCCGTCGCCCCGCCCGCCGGCCGAAACTTCTTAATCAAAAACACCAGCGGCACCCCCATCAACACAATCCACCCCAGCGCCGTAAAGCAATCCAGAAATCCCTGAAACGCCGCCTGCCTCTCTAACAGCGCAAACGCCGCCGCCTGCGCATGAACCGCCGCATCCGCCGTCGTAAACCCATGCGCCGAAAAATACCCGCACAAATTCGCCAGCAATTGCCGGTACCGCTCATCCAGCGGCGTCGTGTGCGCCACCAGCACGCTTTGGTGATACTGCGTCCGCCGCGCCAGCAGCGTCGTCACAAACGCAATCCCGAAACTCCCGCCCTGGTTCCGGAAAAGATTCGTCAGGCTCGACGCCTTGTTGTTCTTGCTCTTCGGCAAATTCGAATACGCCAGTTGGCTCACCGGCACAAACAGCGTCGCAATCCCTAATCCCTGCAGCGCCCGAGCCCACGCTTCATGCCGGTAATCCGTAGCCAGCGTAAAGCTCGCGAAATGCCACATCGCCAGTGCAAACACAAAATATCCAAACGCCAGAAGCTTCTTCACTCCCAGCTTTGGCAAAATCCTCACCACCACCGGCGCCAGCATCACAATCACAAACGCTCCCGGTCCCAGCACCAGCCCCGCATCCGTCGCCGTATATCCATACAGCCGCTGCAGCATCTGCGGAATCAGCACCGTCGATCCATACAGCGTGAACCCGAACAAAAAGTAAAAAACATTCGCCAGCGCAAAATTCCGGTCCCCTAACAACCGAATCTCCACCACTGGGTCGGGATGCCGCCACTCCCACACAATCGCAAACACCAGTGCCACCATGGCCACCGTAAAAAACACCACGATAAAATTGCTCTCGAACCAGTCCTCCGTCTGCCCCCGGTCCAGCACCACCTCCAGGCAGGCAAACGCAATCGCCACCGACACGATTCCCCACACGTCAATCTTCAGCCGTCCGGCCTTCCGCGCCGCTTCCACTTCGCGCGTAAACTCCGGCGGATCCTTCAGCAACCGGCTCGTCAGAATCAGCGAAACAATTCCAATCGGAATATTGATGAAGAAAATCCACCGCCAGCTCCAGTGGTCCGTTATCCATCCGCCCAGCGGCGGCCCAATGGCCGGTGCCGTCACGATCGCCATGCTGTACAGCGCAAACGCCGCCGCCCTCTTCGACGCCGGAAACGTGTCCACCAGGATCGCCTGCTCCACCGGCGCCAATCCTCCGCCGCCCACTCCCTGCAAAATCCGAAAAAAAATCAGCAATCCCAGGCTCGGCGCAAACCCGCACAGCAGCGAACTGATCGTAAACAGCGCCACGCACATCATGTAGTAGCGCTTCCGCCCGAAAATCCGGCTCAGCCACGCCGAAAGCGGCAGCACCACCGCGTTCGAAACCAGGTAGCTCGTCAGCACCCACGTGCTCTCGTCCGCGCTCACAGCCAGTCCGCCAGCGATGTGAGGCAACGACACGTTGGCAATCGCCGTATCCAGCAGCTCCATGAACGTCGCCAGGGTCACCGTAATCGCGATGAACCACGGGTTGATCCCCGCCCGCTCCCGGGGCGGGTCGAACGGCATCGCCGCTGCCATCGTTTCGCTCATGCTTCCTCGAAACGATTGGATGCAAAAGAGACCGTTTGGTCTCACGCAAATTGTGCTACAATTCTGAAAAGAGACCACTCGGTCCCAGTACTAGCCGTGGGAGGCGCTCAGTCCATCATGTCCAATGAAATGTCCAAAGGTGAACTCACCCGCCGCGAAATCGTCCGCAAAGCCGCCCCGCTCTTCAACCGCAAGGGCTACGAAGGCACTTCCCTCTCCGATCTCATGCAAGCCACCGGCCTCCAGAAAGGCGGCATCTACCGCCATTTCTCCAGCAAGCAGCAGCTGGCCGGCGAAGCCTTCGACTACACCTGGGAAAAAGCCGTCTCCGGCCGCCTCGAAGGCGTCGACGATGTCCCCAACTCCGTCCTTCGCCTCAAGAAAATGATCGACAACTTCGTCGAAAAACGCGAAGGCCTCGTCCCCGGCGGCTGCCCCCTCATGAACACCGCCGTCGAATCCGACGACGGCAACGCTCACCTCCGCGCCCGCGCCAAAAAAGCCCTGCAAAGCTGGACCGCCCGCCTCTCCAAAATCGCCGCCGAAGGCATCGCCCGCCGTGAAATTAATCCGCGCATCAAACCGCTCGATCTAGCCCATCTCATCATCAGCTCGCTCGAAGGCGCCCTCCTCCTAAGCCGCCTGCAAAACTCCAGCGCCCCCCTCCGCAACATCCAGCTCCACCTCCACCACCACCTCGACCACTCCGTCCGCGCCTAACCTGGGTGGCCTACCTTCGTGAACTTTGCGAAGGGTGGGTCTACTCTTCTCTGTAAACTCCGCGGCTCCTCTGTGCCCTCTGTGTTGAAGTCTTCTTTCTTCGCCGTCGGAGCTCTTCGCTGCTTACTTCATTTAATTTCAAAATCCACTTCGATCGGCTCAATCAACGGCATCAACCAGCTCACCAGTTTCTGGTGCACCGGATGCCCTCCATAGCTCTCCAGCGCTGCCTTGTCCGCAAATTTCATCGCGCCTCCCAGCTCATATCCGCCGCCTCGAGGAGAGATATTTATCCCCACCGCGGTCTCCAGCAAGCCGGGGATCTGCCCCTGCAGCGCGCGAATTTCCGCCATCACTCGCCGCTTCTGCTCCTCCGTCACGCCCGGCTTCCATCGAAACGCAAACATGTGCATGTACATAAGCCCTCCCGAAATTCGCTGCCATCTTCTCACACTCGCCTGCCGCGTCCGCCAGCCTCACTCTCCGCCGGCAACCATGCCTGCCAATCAATTGAAAAATTTCCTGTATAATCTCCCGGCCATGTCAAACACGCCGTCCTCGGGCCACTCCAGCGAAGCCTCAACTCACTTAGTCGAAATCCATCGCTCACCCGACGTCCTAACCTTCACCCTCAACAATCCCGATCGCGGCAACGAAGTCACCGGCCCCATGTTCGACGCCATGCTCGCCGAACTCCGCTCCGAATCCCCGCAACCTCGCGCCCGTGTCCTGCGCATTCGCGCCCGCGGCAAAGTTTTCTGCACAGGCCGCGAACGCGCCGCCCGCGAACTCGATTCCGTCCGCACCGAAGTCTCCCGCCTCATCGAACTTAAACGCCTCGTCCGCACTTCCTCTCTAATCTCCATCGCGGAAGTCCAAGGCGACGCCTTCGGTTTCGGCATGGGCCTCGCCATCGTTACCGACTTCCCTCTCGTCGCCGATACCGCTTCTCTCCGGTTCCCCGAAATGAGCCACGGCCTGGCTCCCGCCGCCATCATGTCCTATCTTGGCGAATACGCTCTCCCGCGTTTCGCCTTTCCCCTGGTTCTATTCGGCGAGCCATTTACTCCTCAGCAGGCTCAGGAAATCGGCTTGATCTCCATGGTCTGTCCGGCGTCCAATCTAACCGCCGTAGCCGACAAGCTAATCGCCCGCATCTTGAAACTCGATCCCGGCGCCGCCCGCCGCTGCAAGGATTTCTTCCTCACCGCGCAATCCAACTCCTTCGAGAAAAACTGCAGCCTCGCCGTCGAAGCCCTCACCGCCGGTACCATGGCCGCCCTCGCGGGGAAAAAGTGAGCTACTCTTGACCGTCAACGCCGGCGCGCGTCTCGACCGCCTCCCCATCTCCAGTTTTCATCGCCGCATCCTCACCCTCATCAGCATCGGCATGTTTTTCGACGGCTACGACGTCTACGTCGCCGCCAGCGTCCTCGGCGCCACACTCAACAGTCACTTCTCCACCCTCGCGCAGAACGCTCAATTCGTTTCCGTCACCTTCATAGGCATGATGCTCGGCTCTTTCCTCACCGGTTTCCTCGGCGATCGCTTCGGCCGCCGCTTCACGTATCAAGCCAACCTCATCATCTTCGGCCTCGCTTCCATCGCCTCCGCCTTTGCACCCAACATGCCCACACTCATTCTCCTCCGCGGCGTGATGGGCATCGGCCTCGGCGCGGAATTGGTGGCCGGCTACGCCGCCATGACCGAATTCCTTCCCCCGCAAGCTCGCGGCCGCTGGTGCGGTATCCTCAACGCCGTCGTCGTCACCAGCCTCCCCATCAGCGCGCTCGCCAGCGCCGTCCTCATTCCGCGTTTTGGTTGGCGCATTATGTTTGTCATCGGCGGCGTTGGCGCCCTAATCGTCTGGTATCTCCGCAAATCCATGCCCGAATCCCCGCGCTGGCTGGAATCCGTCGGCCGCACCGAAGAAGCCGAAAAAATGTTGCAGGAAATCGAAAGCGAATTTGCAAAGCAGCAGCCACCGCTTCCTGCACCGGCGACCGCGCCTCCGTCAACTACGGCCCGCAACTTCTCCTCGCTCTTCGGCCCGCAACTCTTCTCGCGCTTGTTCGTCGGCGCAACCGTCCTCATCGTCGCCAACACCCTCATCTACGGCTTCGTCACCTGGCTCCCCACCTTCTTCGTCCAGCAGGGCCTGAGCATCGCCAGTTCGTTCAAATATTCTTTCCTCATGAGCATCGGCGCCCCCGTCGGCGCGGCGATCGGCGCGCTCTCTGCCGACGCCATCGGCCGCAAGCCCGCCATCATCGGCGCTTCCGTGCTCACCATCCTCTTCGGCGGCATCTATCCCTTCATCCGTGATCCCCGTCTGCTTCCCCTCGCTGGCTTTCTCCTCGTCGTCTGCATCTACATCCTCGTCGCCCTGCTCTTCGCCATCTACATCCCCGAACTCTTCCCCACCGACGTCCGCATGCGCGCCCTCGGCCTCTGCAACACCCTCGGCCGCGCCGCCACCATTTTCACTCCTTTTCTAGTCGTCTTCCTCTTCCGCTCCCACGGCGTAGCCGGCGTAGTCGCCCTAATGATCGCCCTCCTCCTCATCCAAATCCTCGCCGTCCACTTCTTCGGCCTCGAACCCAAACTCCGCCGCCTCGAAGAAATGCAATAGCCCGCAGCAGCAGGCACACGTCCACCGCCAGTTGTAGGGGCCGAGTTCACTCGGCCCGCTTCAACGACCCGGCCAAATTAAATTGTCTGGAGTCGATTCCTGTTGTGCCTGGGTTGCGCCGGGTCCTACAGACGCAGCTACGGCCAGCTAATTCCCGAGTGGCTTAACAATCTCATCCAGCAGGTTGGCCTGTCCTTCCACTCGGACCAAATGGGGATACCGCTCACCCTGGTGATAATCCACCGAGTAGGTGCTGTAGTACTCTCCATTCTCCGCCAGAAGCGCGATTGGCTTCTGGTTTGTCAACGAAGCCTGCAAAGCGGCTCGGACAATATCCTTGGACCATTTACGGCCATTCACCGCGATGATCTTCATTCCGGGAGCCAGACCGGCGGCATAGGCCGGTGTGCCTGGGATCACATCGCGCACTTCGCCTTCTTTGGTGACCATCAGGCCGAGAGAAAAGCTGAGGTCAATCCCTTCACCGCTTTTTTCGATGGCGTCCATGAAGGTGTTTTTCTGCCCGGTATAAACCAGTTTCCAGCCGCCACCGGTTATCCCGCCCAGCGGGGCCCGCGGCGATTTGGAATCAAGTCGTTCGCGCAGCAGGCGGGCCCAGTCATTGGGAACCACCTTGTTGAGCGTGGCAACCACATCCTCAAAGTTATATGGCACCACTTTGGGCGGCCCGCTCTCTCCTCCGTAGAAGGCGCGGCAAAAATCGTTCAACGATTTCTGGCCGTTGCTTTTCTGCCGAAGCAACGCATCCACCTCGAGCCAGAGCAGGTAACCCTCGGGATAGTAATCCGCCGTGCGGCGCCAGTTGGTCCATTCCGGCGGAGCGGCAAAGACGCTTTGCACCGATGTCGCTGTATCCTGCAACGGCCGCCACGTCCGCCCGGCCCGGTGGTCCAGCATCGCTGCCGTGTAAGCCAGGCCTTCGTGAAACTGGTCGCGTGAGCGAAGCCCCGTGCGCGCCGCCAGAATGTTCCCAAGATAGTCTGTCAGCCCCTCATAGACCCACAGCAGGTCGCCATGCATCGGTTCCTGATAATTCGCCGTCGCCAGCCCGGCAGGCCTGCGGTACTTGCCATTCCAGGAATGGACGAATTCGTGCGGCAGAAGGTCCGCCTCCAAATCATGCGCCTGCGGGTTGCTGAACATGTCCTCCGCAGCCCCATTATCGCTGGACTCGTGATGCTCCAGGCCGTGGTGCGCCGTCTGGTCGCCCAGAATCAGTAGAAAGTGATAGCTGGTGTAATGCCGGGCGCCAAAGAGTTTTCCCGTTTCGCTCACCAGTTGCGTAAGGCTGGCAATGTCTTTGTCTGTGATCTGGATCGCCTCATCGCTTTCCCCTACCAGGTCCACCACATGCATGAGCGGTTCAGCCGCGGGAGTAATTTGCACCTGGCGATAAATTGCACCCGCGATCACCGGAGAATCCACCAGTGTGGTCAGCGATACCGTCTGGAAATCCACGGAGCTCCCATCTTGCCGCGTTGGCTTCAGCGCCGTGCCAAACTTCCATCCTTCCGGAAGTCGCAGGCTTGCTGTCACTCGCACCGCGTCCGTCGCTGCCCCCTTCGGATACAGCACCACTTGGTTCCACAGCAGGTCCAGCACTTTGCTGGAGGCCAGCGAACTCTTTCGGTTATAGGTGACCGTGTCATAGGAAGCTTCCAGCTCCGTGGCACCCGCGGGGATTTGCAAGTGGAAGGCGTACATGTCTTCCAGATCACGCTGCCACTCCAGCTCTTTGCCCCCAACCTTAAAATGGAGTCCCATAAAGTTCTGGATGGGCCCGGTGGGCCGATGGTTCCCTGGTATCCACTTGGGATAGACCATCGTCAACGCGCCCGGCGAAACGGGGACGACAAGAGTGGCATGCAGGATATTGCGAGGAGCATCTGTGGCATCCACGCTGAGCCGCTCCAAGGTATTCACCTGCGCGCGCGCCGTCACGCTGCAAAAAAAGAGGACCGCCAGTGCGTATTTCTTGAACATGGATTGCTCCCTTGTGATAGTGGCCGGATCAACGCCGAAAATAAAACCGCTCATACTACCTTTTTTGCACGGCGATTGGCGAGTGGATTTCCAAATTTTGTCCGGACTGTCAGCAGCAGGTGGCCGCCGCCTTAATTTCGAACGCTTTTGGGTGCCGTACCCTTGTGGTATTCAAAGTGCGAGTGTTTCCATTCCGGGTGGCCTACCCTATGCGCCTTTTGCATAGGGTGGGTCCACTCTTCGCCCTGCTCCTCTCTTCCGAATTACGGATAGTTCCGTTTACACCTCTGAGTGCCGAGGACTAGAATCTCTCTGTCGTGACTCTCCAACCGACTGGCGAACCCAGGCCTCTTTGCCCCAGGCATTTTGTTGTTATGGTGACGAACACCGACGAGTCGAGAAAAAAAGAATCAAACCGCTCGGAGCCAACAAACATTTTTCTTTGTAACTGCCCTGTCGAAAACTGCACGCAAAATTATTCGCCCGAAATGGGATATTTCGCGATGGAAAGAGTCAAGGACCACTGGTTCGTCACCGGCTCTTCCAGCTTAAAGCTGCACAGAAACGAAACGCAGGTCATCTGCGGAGACGAAGCCAGGAACGTAATGTTTCTCGACAAGATCGACCCCAAAACCAACGAACATACCTTCCGCTGCCCCCAAAAAGACTGCGGAAAGACCATGAAAATACCTGCTAACAGTCCTCCCGTCTACTGGCTGGCAGAGGGATTTCTCGGCCAGCGCAGCTGAAGTCCAATCCGCTCTAGAAACGCGGGGTGCCCCAGGCTCG
>Ga0209380_10000859_pt1 | contig 21342 bp, 15 predicted proteins | sample HubBroMetageWFT6_FD_188347 | JGI IMG/M metagenome (GOLD analysis project Ga0209380, IMG submission 188347) | Warmed and freeze-thawed soil microbial communities from the Hubbard Brook experimental Forest, New Hampshire - Hubbard Brook CCASE Soil... | ecosystem: Environmental > Terrestrial >...
TGCACTTTACAAGGACATCTCATAGCAGCCGAAGGATTTATGTCGCGACCTTGACGGTGAAGCGGGTGTCGCGATCCGTTCGTGCCGCGCACCCGGCACCATACCAATAGCCGTAGCACCCTGCCAAGCAAGAGCAACGCCCAGACGCGAAATTGTTCTGTACAACGAAATGACGCGAGATCTAATGTGGTAGTGAACAAAATAATCCAACTCAATGATTTGGAGACTTGCTGCATGATTTCCTCGCTTTTCCATAGCTTATGTGCGAGACAAGGACTCGGGCTCGTACTTGTCTGCATCGCGGCTCACTGCTACGCACAGAGTTCTAATAACCAAGCCTTGGCGGCCGCTACATCTGCTCTTAAACGCTCCACCCCATCCGAACAGAAACAGGCGGCTCAAGACCGAAGCCAAGCTGCGCAGGCACCCTCTCAAAGTGCCAATTCATCGCTCTATCCGCCTGAACAGGTACAAGCTGGTAAAACTCTCTTCGTCGCGCAATGTAGCTTCTGCCACGGACGCGACGCTGGAGGTGGCGAAAGCGGCCCGGACCTAATGGCGTCGGCACTTGTTGGGCAAGATGTGCACGGCGAAAAAATTGGCACTGTAATCCAAAACGGGCGGCCGAGCAAAGGAATGCCCGCATTTGACCATATTGACGAGCAACAACTAGCGGCACTAGTTGCGTTCATCCATGATCGGAAGGCAAAAGCAAAGGAGGGCCGACGACGCACGGTTGACGTCGCCGATCTCCAGACCGGAAACGCCGAAGCTGGGATGCGGTATTTCAATGGCGCCGGCGGATGTGCTAAATGTCATTCTACTAGCGGCGACCTTGCTGGTATCGCTGGCAAGTTCCAGGGATTAGACCTTCTGAAACGCATGCTCTACCGAGAGAGGGAACCCACTTCTGAGTCCACGCCGGGCGGCGGAAGTCCTGCGGAGTCCACTAAGGCGATTCAAACTGCTACAGTCACGCTTCCTTCGGGCGAAACGGTAACTGGAAAATTGGCATACCGTGATGAATTCACGATCGCAATTACCGATCCATCCGGATGGTATCGGTCCTGGCCTGTCACTCGCGTAACATTCACAGTGACGAATCCGCTCGAAGCGCACATCGAGCAATTAGGGAAGTATACCGACGAAGATATGCACAATGTTTTGGCGTACCTTCAAACATTGCGCTAGGGCAATGCAAGACCGTAGATGGTAATGAGACTGGAGAAGCGTTGTTGTTGGACGCTTCTCTAATGAGGTGGCGCAAGAATGGAGCTTGTAAGGGTGATTTTTTCTCTCGTTGTAGTGCTGGTTCTGCCGTTCGCGTTTTGTGGCCGTGCGTCCGCTCAAGGAATCGATCCCGCTACGCTCTTAAAGCCGACACCTGACAGCTGGCCGTTATACCATGGCGATTACTCCGGCCAGCGTCACAGCCTCTTGAGCCAGATTACTCCAGCAAACGTTCGCGAGCTCACACTCGCCTGGGCCTTTCAAACAGGCCAGACAACGCAAATCAAGTCTTCTCCAATCGTCGCCAGCGGCATTTTATACGTGTCGATACCTGATCACGTTTGGGCTGTTGATGCCCGGACGGGCTCCCCAGTCTGGCACTACAACTATCCGCCCAACGAGGGTTCTCATATCGGCAATCGGGGCGTTGCTTTGTACAAAGACTCTATATATTTCGCTACCCCCGATAATCATCTCGTCTGCCTGGATGCTCGAGACGGGAAAGTCAGATGGAATGTGGTATTAGCTGACGTAAAGGAGGGCTATTGGACATCTGTGGCGCCGCTTATTGTGCGCGATCACGTGCTCGTGGGACTTTCCGGAGATTTTGACAACATCCCCGGAATGCTGAAATCGCTTGACGCGGAAACGGGTCAGGTACAGTGGACGTTTTACAGCACTTCTCCACCAGGCACTCTGGGCGCGCCAAGTGGCGGCGCCACCGGCGGTAATATGTGGATTACGGGAACGTACGATCCGGAGCAGAATCTGGTGTTCGTGGGAACAGGAAATCCTACGCCGGTACTGGCAGCACAGCTCCGCCCCGGCGACAATCCTTGGACGTGCAGCATCGTTGCGCTGAACCCTGACACTGGGAAGCTCGTTTGGGGATTTCAGGCCTCGCCTCATGATACGCATGACTGGGATGCCGTTGAGGTTCCAGTTCTCGTTGACGGGACCTTCAACGGTTCGCCTAAGAAGATGCTGCTGCAAGCTTCCCGCAACGGTTATTTCTTCGTACTCGATCGCATCAGCGGGAAGAGTCTGTTGACCAGTACTTTCGCAGCAGTTAATTGGTCGAACGGCGTTGATAAGGACGGCCGTCCAATTCGCAACGCAGCCAAGGATCCTGCCCAGGATGGACGCTTGGTTTCGCCCGATGAGGCCGGAGCGACGAATTATCGTTCGCCCAGCTTCGATGCAAAGACCGGTTTGCTAGTCGTTAGCTCGCGGGACGCCTATGGCATTTATTTCTCCAAGCCGGAGCACGGTACAGTCGGCTGGGGCGGCGCAGATTACGGAGTCTTCGGAAAGGCGGTGCTGCGAGCCATCGATTATCAAACCGGAAAAATTCGCTGGAATCATGATCTTGGGGGTGGCGGGGCAGCGGCGGGAGTTCTTACGACGAATTCGGGTTTAATCTTCACTGGCGATTCCGTCCGCAGTGTTATGGCACTGCGAACCAGTGACGGCGCAACACTCTGGCATTCGGCGATTGGGCATGTGGGAAACTCCCCAATCACCTATGAGCTTGATGACCGGCAGTACGTGGTCGTCGCAAGTGATGGAGCCTTATTCGCTTGGGCACTCCCGGAGAAGTCTGTGGAGCAAACTAGATTCGGCCGGCATAAGTGAGCGAAAGCCTTCTCGGAGTCGACCTTTCCGGTGTGGGCCGAGGGTCCCTTCACTCTCGCCACGGTCAAGGGGCAGGCCCGCTAACGCGGCTCCTGTCAGGGTCCGTACAAACTTTGAGGACTAGTCTGCACGACTCGGCGTTCAGCTCCGAATGTCGGACGCGGCGCCGGCGAGGTCATGCAGCTATCTTGATTTCAAAGAGAATTTTGGGAGTTACGCCTCGGCTGTTGTGTGCAAGCCGGGCCCCGGCACCGGATTTTGTTCGCGCAGGGCGTGTCCCTTCATTCCTACTCTCATACCGATAGTAGTTCGTCGAGAGCCATACTTGGCCGAGGTAATTACAGACCTGAACCTCGGCATGGAGGGGCCACCACCGGACCTGCGGACCGCAGGTCATAGCTTAATCAAACCGAATTCCTCTCACGCGATTCGTGCTCGGACGGCGCCGAGGCGTCTGCTGCGCTCTCGAGGTCTGCAGCGGGTGTCTGGTTGTCGACTGAACCGCTCGACGGTAACGAGGGCGCGGCTGGTGCGGTCTTGTTAGAGGTCGAGGGTTTAACCGAGTCGTCCCGAGTCTCTTTACCTTGGGTATCAGTCGCTAGAGACCGGAGTTTCGTTTATGCGTAGCGTTCCCGTTCGGCGCGCCAGGTAGGTTTCCAGGATAGCGTCGAGCTCTTGAGGGCGGATGGGCTTGCTGAGATATCCATCCATACCTGCCGCCAAGCATCGTTCCTGATCACCTTTCATGGCGTGCGCTGTCAGAGCGATTACTGCCTGATGCTTGCCGCTAAGTTGTTCCTTCTTACGAATCGCTGCTGTCGCCTCGATCCCATCCATCTCCGGCATTTGTATATCCATGAAGACCAGATCAAAAGCGTCGGTCTCAAGCGCCGCTATCGCTTTCCGGCCGTTTGCGGCAACGACCACGCGATGTCCTCTCTTCTCGAGTAGTCGCGCCACCAACCGCTGATTCACCGCGTTATCTTCCACAAGAAGAACGCTCAAGCACGCCGATGGTTCGCGCCTATCGTGCAGGGGGAATCCCGTGATCAGCGGACCCACACCCTCCTGCTCTTTTGCCCCAAGCGCTCGGGCAACGGCTTCCCGCAATTCGTCTTGACGGATGGGTTTCAAAAGGTAAGCCACCACCCCCAGTTTCCAACAACGCGCTGCATCACCTCGATGACCCGCCGAAGTAAGCATCATGATCGTGGCCGTGGCAAAATGAGGACTCTGCCGGATACGCTCCACAAGAACGAAGCCGTCCATTTGGGGCATGTGCATGTCTGTCAGTATCAGCCCATAGGGATCTCCGGCGTCCCGAGCAAAAGACAATTGCTTTAGAGCTTCATCACCGCTTTCGACCGACGTTGGTTTCATCTCCCAGCGCTTCAGCATGCCCTCCAAAATCCTACGGTTGGTGTAGTTGTCATCGACAACCAGGACCTTCACCCCCCGGAGTATTTCCGGCGGTGCAATCGCTCCTATTTTAATCGCTTGCGCGTCGGCAGCTCCCAGCCTGGCTGTGAAGTGGAAACGCGTCCCCAGACCGGGCTCACTCTCGACCCAGATCCTTCCCCCCATCATTTCCACAAGGCGGGTCGAGATGGTTAGTCCTAGACCTGTTCCGCCGTACTTTCGCGTCGTGGAGGTATCGGCCTGCGTGAAGGCTTCAAAAATCGACTTTTGCTTTTCGAGCGGGATGCCGATTCCGGTATCCGATATCGTAAACTGCAGCAGGCGATTTTCACCTGCGGTCTCCAGAACTCTTACCCCCAGGGCAACTTCGCCTTCGCCGGTAAATTTTATAGCGTTTCCAACTAGGTTGACCACAATCTGGCGCAGGCGGTTCGAGTCTCCTCGAGCGCCCTGCGGCACCTCGTGAGCCACTTCACACAGAAGCTCCAAACCCTTTTCGTGCGCTCGTAGCGCAAGCGTTCTAAGCGTTGCTTCCAAACAATCGCGTAAGTTGAAATCCATCACGTCCAAATCGATTTTCCCCGCTTCAATCTTGGAGAAATCAAGAATGTCGTTGATCACCGTGACCAAAGCGTCGGTCGACATTTTCACCGTCTCTAAATATTCCCGCTGCTCTTCGGTTAGTTCGGTAGCCAACGCCAGATCGGTCATGCCCATCACGCCATTCAAGGGCGTGCGGATTTCATGGCTCATGTTGGCTAGGAATTCGCTCTTGGCCTCACTGGCGGCTTCCGCGGCGTCGATGGCTTTCTGCAGCTTAGCTTGCGTATTCTTACGTTCCACAATTTCTTCCGCTAGGTTCGCGTTGGCGTCCGAGAGCTCCTGCGTGCGCTCCTGCACTCGCACTTCTAATTGTGTTGCATTCTCCGCTTCTCGTTTGAAGATTGAAAATGTGTTACTGAAGAGCCCTACGAGCACGAATAGGTACACCAGAATCTTCAGCGCGTGACCCACCAGGAATTGCACGTCGTACAGCCTGCCGTAAAACGTCATGTATGCGAACTCGCCTGCTGTGGCAGCGATCAGCGAGAGCACCAGCCAGTGCTCGAAATCGTCTATCCTCCACACTCCTCTCCATAAGTAGCCGGCCAATGCGAGCCCAAAAACCAAAGCCGGCACGAGCTCTGCGGGTCGGGGCACCATCAGGTTCGGGTAATAGGCGGGCGGTAGGCTTACCAGGGCGAAAAATAGGAAACTGATGAGTGCCCAAACTCCGACCAGAACATAGACCACATTCTCCTTGATCCCGTCGGCTGCTGGTCGTCGCATCGCTCTATTCGACATCACTAAATTCGCGCACATCAAGAGAGACATAAACACTCGTGAAACGACCCCGCTCCACGGCGTGAGTGCTGAAAGCGCTGATGGCGTGAATCCCGCAAGAAAAGAAGAGGTGATGAATGCATGATATGCATCGAGCAGACTGGCCCCCAGAAAGCAGCTGCCAAGCAGCAAAAATGCACTACTTTTCTTCGCGTAGTAACGCACCAGAGCCATGGCGCCCGCAGTGAGCGCCAGCAAAGAAGAGATCGTCTCCAGTAAAGTATGCAATTCAGCATTGCCGAGCCAGGCCGCCCGGTGCGCAGGATATGCGCCCAGGGACACAGCAGTGGCCAGCAGCAGGCACTGCAAGACTCGACGCCTTACGAGCTGGGAATTTGGTTTATGCTCGGTTTCTTCCAGAATGCCGGTAGGAATGACTCCCCCCAATCTACTACTCGACGCGCACCGCCTAAGACCAGGCGTTTTGCGAAGTTATGCTGAACATTAGCCCACGCAGCAGAAATGACTTCAGACCCGCGGGCAATGAGAAGGGGTAAAATGAGCTTAGCTCACGTATCCCAATGTGAACAAGGCCATCTTCTCCTTCCGTGTTGCAGTGAATATCCCGTCTACCGTTCCGTACGCGAAGACAACCGCGGTCAAGCGTTAGATAGGCACTTCAGGCCGCATGGGACGGCATCCAGACTCGTACAGACACACCCGGATAGCTTGGGCCTGCCCTTTTGCGGCAGAGATCCTCGAGATCGAAGAGCGCGAAGGTGTTTTCCAAGTCCCATTGGGGAAAATCTCAAATCGGATTCACTTCAGCGACAGGGACGGTCCTCGCCAGCGAATTACATATAGGAGAGAACAACGAGTCTCCGGGTTTCCGTGCTTGGAGTGCGACCCACGCCGTTGTACGCGCAAAAGCAATACTGATAGACACTCGTCAAAAGGCCTCGGTAAGTTCGAGCGCCTTTCCGCAGAGCACTACGCGGCTCAAGCCGCCGAACTATCGAGTCGGTCGTGTTCTGGTGACGTGCGGTTTCTGCTCGCAGTAACGAAGACGCTCTGCTCGAGGATGCTTGCAGCGGTGCTGGGATGCAAAGTGTAGAATACGCTCGTGGCTACACCTGTCAGTTTGCCTATCTTCGAGCAGGTTGGCGTGAATCAGCGTTCAACCGCCCAGGCCAAAATTGCTCTCTTTCGCTCTCTGTTTCATGGGCGAGAGGATGTTTATCCGCAACGATTCGAAAGCCGTAAGACAGGCAGACCTGGCTATTCCCCGGCTTGCAGCAATGAGTGGGTCCGGGGAATCTGCGAGAAACCTAGGATCAAGTGCTCCGAATGTCCGCACCAACGCTTTCTTCCCGTTACCGACGAAGTGATTCGTTGGCATCTGTGCGGCCAGGACGACAAGGGTCGGGAATTCGTGATGGGCGTCTATCCGATGTTTCGGGATGAGACCTGTTTCTTTCTAGCCACCGATTTTGACAAAGGAACGTGGCAACAGGATGCGGGGGCATTCTTGGAGACATGCCGCCAAATGAGCGTGCCCGCTGCCCTGGAGCGGTCCCGGTCGGGCAATGGCGGGCACGTTTGGTTCTTTTTCAATGAAGCCGTTCCCGCCGCATTGGCGCGCAAGCTGGGTACACACATACTGACGAAAACGATGGAACGCCGCCCCGAAGTCGGTCTGGATTCGTACGATCGGCTCTTCCCAAGTCAAGACACGCTACCGGTGGGCGGCTTCGGCAACCTGATCGCGTTGCCTCTCCAAAAACGGTTCCGAGAATTAGGTAATAGCGTTTTCCTGGACGAGCGATTCGTTCCCCATTCCGACCAATGGAAGTTTTTATCCTCGATCCGCAGAATCAGGCGGCAAGAAATTGAAGAGATGGTCCGCCGTGCTGATGTAAAGGGCCAAATAGTTGGCGTACGTCTGGCGCCTGAGAGTGAAGAAGATGAAGAAACGCCTTGGAAGAAATCACTGTCACGAAGTCGGACAAAAGTTTCAATCGCCGGCCCATTACCGGAGAGCTTGGAACTCATCCTCGGTAATCAAATATACATTCCTAAAGATGCGTTGCCGCCTGCCCTCCGCAACCGGCTGATCCGGTTGGCGGCGTTTCAGAATCCCGAATTTTACCGATTACAGGGCCTGCGGCTTCCGACTTATGACAAGCCTCGAATTATTGCCTGTGCCGAGGATCACCCCGAGCACATAGGACTGCCGCGCGGTTGCCTTGATGAAGTCCATCAAACTTTGTCGGATCTGAATATCAAGGCGATGGTGCGGGACGAGCGCAACCCCGGCCTGCCGCTAAAAGTAACATTCCAAGGTGAGCTGCGCCCCGAGCAAACCGTTGCCGCGCATGCCATGCTCGCCCATGATACGGGAGTGTTGGCAGCCACCACCGCCTTCGGAAAGACCGTGGTCGCCGCGTGGCTGACTGCGCAACGGGGAGTAAATACACTCGTCTTGGTGCATCGGCGGCAGTTGCAACTTCAATGGATTGAGCGCCTTTCCACCTTCCTTGGAATGCCGGCGCCCGCTATTGGCCGGATCGGCGGCGGCCGCACAAAGCCAACCGGCCTGCTTGATGTGGCCGTGATGCAAAGCATGTTCCGAAGCGGTCTCGTCGACGATCTCGTGAGCAATTATGGCCACCTGATTGTGGATGAGTGCCACCATCTCGCTGCCCAAAGCTTTGAGCAGGTTGCCCGCCAGTCTAAGGCGAAGTTTGTGACCGGCCTGTCTGCGACCGTCACCCGGAAGGATGGCCAGCATCCGATCATCTTCATGGAGTGTGGTCCCGTACGCTATCGGGGCAATGTCCGGCATGCTGTTGCAACTCACCCTTTTGCGCACAAGGTAGTGGTTCGTCCGACGGGTTTTCGTCCGCTGCGACCAGCGGATCCTGATGTGCGGGTACAATTCCAAAAGCTCTATGAAGAACTAATTACCGATGAGGCGCGCAATCAACTCATCTGTCAGGACGTCATCCATGCCCTTCGGGAGGGGCGGTCGCCGCTGGTGTTGACCGAGCGAAATGAGCATCTTGACTCCTTGACGAAGCAATTGACCTCTGAGGTGCCGCACCTGATTGTGCTAAGAGGAGGGATGCGCAAAAAGGAGCTTGACGCTACTCAAGCTCGCTTGGCCGCGATTCCTACTGACGAGGCTCGGCTGCTCTTGGCAACCGGCCGGTATGTGGGGGAGGGTTTTGATGACGCTCGACTCGACACCTTATTCCTGACGCTGCCCGTCTCGTGGCAAGGGACGATCACGCAGTACGTCGGTCGGTTGCATCGCCTCTTTCACACCAAGCGGGAGGTGTGCGTGTACGACTACGCGGATCTCAACGTGCCGATGCTGGCGCGAATGTTCGACCGCCGCTGTCGCCGCTACGAAGGTATCGGCTACACGATTCAGCTTCCGGGAAGCGCAGTGCCCGGCTGGCCTGCAGATGTACCTCTCCCCGTCGATCCTGACTGGAAAAGCCAATACGCCGCCAGCGTGCGCCGTTTGGTGCGCGATGGCGTAGATTCTCCTTTGGCAAAGCTATTCGTCCATGCTGCCGTAATCCCGCGGTCCGATGCCGACAGTCCCGATCGAGCTCGAAGTGCAACGGAGGCATTTCTCTTTCGCCGATTGGAAAAATTAGCCGAGACGGCCGGGAGGTTTCGCTTGAATGCAGAGCTGCCGATTCCCTTCGATGGCTGGGGCCGCATGGAAGTCGACCTGCTTTGCGAGCCGTCGCACATCGCCATCGAGCTTGACGGCAGACAGCACCTGGGCGACGCCGAAGCCTACCGGCGAGATCGTCGCAAGGATACTTTGCTGCAGGAGAACGGTTATCGGGTCCTCCGCTTCCTCGCAGAAGACGTCGCCAAATGTCTAGATCAAGTTCTGGACGCTATACTGCGAGCCTTAGCACACCAAAACGTGAGAATCTGAGCAGATGACTAACTTTGTCCGGCAATGCTAATCAGACTTACATGATTCCCACCATGATTAGTGCGTCGTACGCTTCAATTGATGCCCAACCACACATGAACAACAATTGCTGAGACATTGGATTTTTGTTGTCAGCATGGGTGAAGCAGCTCAGGGAACAGAATCTCCGGTTGTGGAGTCTGAATAGATATGCGCCCATCCACAACTGGGCAAATTGGAATCGCTCTCATTCTGGTGGGCCCAGAGTGAACTGGCATGAAAGCCAGCGACTGCCGTGGAGGAGGAATGCTGGATGAGATTAGGGTTCGACCGTGGAGCGCGTTGTATAGCCAATGTCGCGATAGATTTCCAGGTTGTGATGGATGGAATTCGAGAACTTCACGCCGCGGAAGTCGCTATAAACGATGCGTGTTGTGATTTGCGTGGGTTGTTTGCCGCGGAAGTAGAATGCGCTGGTATCAAGAAACGTGCTGATTTCCTTGCCGCCGGGGAGAAATGTAAGTGCGCGGAAAAGAGGTAGAGCCGAGACTTCAACGGTACCTTCGACGCCCATGAGTTTATGACTGAATTCGACGCGCACGGCGAAGGCGGGCCGGGAACCGATGTTCTTGATCGAAATCGCGAGTACGCCTCGATCAAAAACAAAATCGACGATCACGTAGGGATCGGGGAACGGCATTCGTTTGTTAGCGAGCTTGGAAGGCATACCGCCGCTCCTGCGTGGGCTCAGGCCGATCAAGCGCGTTCGAGGCGTTCGTAGGAAATGACCAGAGTCTCGATGGCGACTTCGTTGGATTTGGCATTAAACACTGGCCCGCCCCATTTGCGCGGCCAGGCGTTGAATAAATTCCATTGGATGACATCATTGTGGAGTTCGTCCTGCAAAACTATGGACATCGTTCGACGCGAGACATTACCCTGAATGAAACCGTTTATCCAGTCCCATAAGGACGAGTCCAGGGTGATGCCGCGCTTGAGGGTGATGTCAGTGACCTTGTTCAAGCCTGGCAGTTTGCGCACGGAGTTTTGCGCGTCGTTGCCATTGCGGTATTCGACTACGTCAATCTCGACTTCCAGGCCTGAGACTTCACTGAACGATGCTGTCTGGATGCCATCGATCTCGACCCGGAAGTTGCACGCGAGAAAGGGATCGGTGCGGGTCGCGGGGGACATGATGAGCCTCCTTTGGGGATGATGCGGTCGGGTGAAGTATAGAACAAGCGGGAGAAATTGGAACCTGTGAAGAAAGCGAAGAGCGAGGGCAACCCTTAGAACAGTTCTCCAAGGAGACACCGGAGAATAGCCAAGAGGAACTAGTACCCAACGTGCCGCGGCGCGTGTGGGCGCGCGAAATCAAAGATCATGACAGACACCGGCAGAATGGAACAACGATCGCCAACTCGGTCGACTCATTCCATCCCCGGTTTTGTTCTTCCTCATGCGCATTTCCTTCCCAAAGTAGATCGCTGCCGACATTGGATCGGCTCCGAGAAAATCTTGGCTTAGAACGCCAAAGCAGCGTCCAATTGAGGAGACGGCGTCCCATCTGGCGGCTGCTGGCGCGACGACCGGAGATTAGGCTGGACAAGCAGACAACGATATGGGCATTAGTCGCCTCCCCCCTCCAACGCAAATTCCTAAGCTTAATGATTGCATTTACGAATATTTGTCGAAAGGGGAAGGCGCCTGGTCCATGCTAAGCTGCCCGGCTTTTTCACTAAGTGTAATGTCGCGAGGCGGCTAAAAGTTCCCGGACCAGGCTGAATTTCTCAACCTGGTCCGAACTTAGAATGGTCAGGAATTCTTGGGAGCTTGGGCGTCACTGAAGGCCAGCTGCGAACGGCGGCGCCAGAAGTAGCGCGCCGGGAAATAAATCAGCACCGCCCACAAAACGAGGAGCGGGCCGTGGCCTGCCATGAACACTAGGATGGAGGAGAGGCTGTCGAGAACATCGTTCAAACCGCCCATCGCAGCGCTGCGAAGTTTCGCTCCAATCGTCTCGGCAGTCGAGGTGCGTTCCTCCCGAAGGGAAAAGAAAATGTTGGCGAAAGAAACGCGGCTTCTGGATGCAGAGCGCTCCGCTTCGACGTGCTCAATTTCGCCGCGCAGTATCACCACCTGGCGTTCGAGGGAACCAAAATCGCTGAATTTGTCGTCGCGATTCTGCAGAATTCGCTGGATGCGCTGCTCTTCGTTCTGCGCGTTCACCAGGCGCGCTTCGAGTTCGCCGTGCTGCTGGGTGATTTCGTCGGCAGCTTCTTCCTCGTGGCCCACCTGGCCGATCCCTTTCAGTTCAGTGAGAGCGGAGCGATATTCCGACGAAGGGATACGCAGCGTCGCGGAAAGGATGCTCCCCGTCGGCTCCCCCACCATGCGCAGTTTGGCCACATAGCCATGGTGGCGCTCAAGAATTTCTTCCAGGCTGGCGCGCGAATGCGCGAACTCCCGCGTCGCCACAGTTAACTCCGCGGAATAGGCGACCTGCGGCTCGAGATACGCGCTCGCGGAATCTAACTGCGCCGACGAATAGAGTCTGGATGGGACTCCAGCGGGCACAGCCGCGTTGAGTTCTTTTGTATTATCAATCAGGGATCGAATTCCGTCTGCCGGAGGGAATTCGCTGCTTGTGGTCGCGCGAGCCGGTGCGAAAGTAGAACTACTCTGGTGTGCGGGCGCAACATTCTGCTTTGGTACGGACAAGAATAGGAGAAAGACTCCGGCGGCGACGCAAGCCGCCAACACCAATCGGGGACGGGCCGAAAAAGCTTCACGGATTCGAACGACGATGGATCGCAGACGGTCTTCCATGGCAATGCCTCCTGTCGCTTCACAGTTAGAACGGGGACGCTCCGATTCCTTGCAGCACACTTAGGAGAAACTTTGGCGACAGGGAAAAGAGAACCTAGGGAGACGCAGAGGGCTCAGCGATATCGCAGAGAGACGGAGATCAGGCGCCGATTGAGGAACGCAGGGCGTTGGCGAGGGATTGGGTGAAGCGCTGCACGTCGACTTCGTGTTCGGCTTCGACCATCACTCGGGCAAGCTGTTCGGTCCCGGAGTAGCGTAGGACCACGCGGCCATTGTCACCTGGCGCGGCTAGCGCTGAGGCGTAGATCATTTGCAGATTGTAACGGTTCTGGAGCTTAAGTGCCGATAACCGGATCTCCCACCAAACGTCATAACTGGACTCCCCCGAAGTCGCTTTTCGGAAGTGGCATAAGCACAGGCGTGGAACTGTCCACAAAACCCTTGCAAGTAGGCAACTCCCTCGGTGGTTACAAACGCTGCCGGTTAGCGACAGTCTGAACTTATGCGCTGCAGGTGCCGCGCATGCATCTGCTGAAGCGGAGTGGTTCAGAGTACTAGAGTACTCGCCAGCCGGAGATCCACAGTGTTGACATTGTGCTGCCGGCGGTCGAAGGGCGAGAGATCTGGCTGCCACGCATCGCCAAGCTCGATGAAGGACAGCAAAGAATTCCTCACCAGATAAAAGTTCAACTGCCGGAACGTCTGGAGCCAATTCAAATTCCAAAATGTAGTGCAGACTCGGCCATAGTCTAAACTGATTTCAAAGGACTTAACCCTCTTTTGGCCCTCTCAGTGACGAACTTGGGCTAAGGTCTTCCTCGGGATTCTCAGTTCGACTCCTCCACCATTCAATAGTCTGCCGAATCCCGCCTGCCAAATCGTATTGCGGTTTCCAGGCCACCTCGTGCGCGAGTCTCTGCGTGTTTGCCCAGAAGGATTGCGCTGGGCGTTTAGATTGTCTGGTTCCAAATCGAATTAGGTCCAACCTGCCGAGTTGTCCGCCAATTTCCTCCAGTACGCAGCGCACCGAGACAGGATTGCCTGAGCCTATATTTACTGGTCCCTGGACTTTGCTCTCGAGAAGGCGCACAAACGCCGAAGCGACATCGGCGACGTGCATAAAGTCTAAGACTTCGCTCCCTTCTGCGCAAAGAGCAGGTTCGCCGCGCAGGAGCGAAAGCACTACGTAAGCGACAACGCGCGAGGGAAGTTCGTGCGGGCCATACAGAAAGAAAGTTCGCCCCCATGCGGAACTCAAGCCTATTTGCAAGCTCCACAAATGCAGAATTCTTTCGAGGCTGTGTTTAGAAACTCCATATAGCGACGAGGGAAGCAGAGGCGTCTTGCTCTCTTCGCATTCGCCGCTAGTGGCACCGTATTCGGCACAAGTGCCTGCCGCCACCAGCCTGCTTCCGCCGTTCACTGCGAATGCATGGAATAGTTCCAAGCTAGCCCGGACCCATTCTACATTTTCTCGCGCTTCCCAGTATTTTGCAGGTTCGGTGTACCAGGCCAAATGCAGAAGACATTCCGGCTTCACTTCGGCGACGAGATCCGTCGGACAACCAGGTAGGAGAAGATTCCGCTCGTGCCAATTGAGCCTTGGGAGCACCAACTCGGCCTGGCGCCGCCGGGAAACAGCGTGGACGTCATGCCCCTTGGTTGCCAAAAACTGCAGACAGTGCCGTCCAATGAATCCGCTGGCACCCGTGATGAGGACTCTGCTCATAGCAGGTGGTCAGAGAATGATCGGTCGCGTTGAGAAATAGTCGGATCGTGAACCGGCCATTCGATACCGAACAACGGATCATTCCACCGGACGCCGCGGGCGGATTCCAGGTGGTAATTAATAGACATCTGATAGAAAACTTCGGTGTCGTCCACAAGAGTCTGAAAGCCATGGGCCAGGCCTTCGGGAACGTAGAGTGCCTTTCGATTTGTCGCGGTCAGTTCGACAGCAAACCACTTGCCGCAGGTGTCCGATGCCGGGCGCAGATCGAGGATGACATCATAGATGGCCCCCGCCGTACATCGAACCAGCTTAGCCTCCGCGTGCGGTTCCGCTTGATAATGTAATCCGCGAAGCGTCCCCCTGCATTTGTTATGGGAGATGCTGCACTGCGCGAGGCTGGAATTCAGCCCATAAGCGTGGAACTCTTCTGCGCACCATGTGCGTGCGAAGAATCCCCTCTCGTCGGCCACCGGCTCAAGCTCGACGAGATGCGCCCCGCCTAGTGGAAGGCGAGTTATTTTCATGCCAACACTTCAATGATTGGGATGGGAATCACAAAGCGGCAGCCCCATTGGCGGAGATCCTTCAGCTGCTCCAGAATTTCTGCTCGCAGGTTCCAGGGTAGGATCAAAACGTAGTCGGGCCGGGTTTTCCGGATCATGTCCGGGTGGTGGATCGGGATGTGCGTACCCGGAAGAAAATGGCCTTGTTTATGCGGGCTCAAGTCCACGGTATAGTCCAGGAAATCTCGCCCGACGCCGCAATAGTTCAGCAGCGTGTTGCCCTTAGCGGGAGCCCCATAGCCAACCACGGACTTCGCCGCGTTTTTTGTATCCACCAGGAAGCTGAGCAAAGAACGCTTCGTTTTCCGAACTTTCTGCTCGAAGGCAGCATAGGTGTCCAATTGACGAATGCCGGATGCCATTTCCAGTTTGCGAAGGTCGGAGACACGGGCTTGGGGTGTCCGGGAATCGTCCTCGACATGGCAGGCGTACATGCGAAGCGAACCGCCATGCGTCGGGATCTCTTCCACGTCGAACACGCTGAGCCCCTGCCTCACCAGAATATCCTCGGCAGTCAGAAATGAGAAATAGGAGAAATGTTCGTGGTAAATCGTATCGAACTGGTTGCCCTGGATCAGGCGCAGCAGATGAGGAAATTCCAAGGTGATGATTCCGCGCGGCCTCAGCGCCAGCTTCAAGCCCGCGACGAAATCGCGCAAGTCCGGTACGTGTGCCAATACGTTATTGGCCACTAGGAGGTCGGCCTTTTGCCCGGCGGCGTGCAGTTCGCCGGCGGTCTGCACTCCGAAAAACTTTGCGAGTGTGGGGACGCCTTTTTCCTCGGCGGCCTTGGCCACGTTCTGCGCTGGTTCCACTCCCAGAACAGGGATGCCGTGCTGCTGAAAGTACTGGAGCAGATGGCCATCGTTACTGGCGACTTCCACGACCAGGCTCTTTGAATTCAGGTGGAAGCGATCAATCGCGCCTTCCGCATATTCCTGGGAATGGCGCAGCCAGGTCTCTGAAAAAGAGGAAAAGAAAGAATAATCCTCAAAGATTTTCTCCGGGCGCTCATACTGTTCGAGTTGCACGAGGAAGCACCGCTCGCAAACACGCGCATGGAGCGGATAGAAGGGCTCCATTGAGTTCAGCTGCTCTGGGCCGAGAATGGCGTTCGAAAGCGGCGACATCCCCAAATCCACAAATGTGTGATGCAGAGTCGCGCCGCAAGCACGGCACTCCGGACCCCTCATCGCGCGAGAACCTCTGGCAATCTTTCCCGGGATTGGAAGCTGCGAATCTGCCCCAGGGTTATGGAACGTAAATCCTCATGAGACTGATGGGCCTTGTACCACTGGGCTGTCGCTTCCAGGCCGCGGTCCAGATTCCATGCGGGCTCCCACCCGAGCAGAGCTTTTGCCTTGGAGCAGTCGAGCTTCAGGTAGGTATCCTCGTGCGGTTGCGGGCCAGCATCGAACTGCCACGATAGACCCGGCCCCCACAACTCCCGGAGTCGGTTAAGCACGGTCACTACAGGCACACAGTCCGAAACTTCGGGACCAAAGTTCCAGCTCTCTGCAAATTGATTGGGAGACTCGTAAAGCTTTTCGGCTAGTGTGAGATAGCCAGACAAGGGATTCAGCACATGCTGCCAGGGGCGCGTGGCGTTCGGATTTCGAATGAAAAGCCGCTTGCCTTCGAGTGCTGCACGCATCACGTCGGGGACGAGTCGGTCGGCCGCCCAATCTCCTCCGCCAATGACGTTCCCCGCCCGCGCCGAAGCGACTCCTGTTCTGCCCGCAGATTTTCCGGCATCAAAAAAGGATTTCCGATATGTGGCGACGGCGAGTTCCGCCGCAGCTTTGCTGGCCGAGTAGGGATCCGCTCCCCCAAGGCGATCTGTCTCTCCATAGGCCCGCTGGTCCTCTAAATTCTCATAGCACTTATCCGAAGTGATGATAACCATGGATCGGACAGAGGAAACGTCCCGTGCGGATTCGAGAATGTGTATCGTTCCCATCACGTTTGTAGAAAAGGTGCGAACCGTTTCAACGTAAGAGCGGCGCAGGACCGATTGGGCCGCAAGATGGAAAACAACTTCAGGTTGCCGTTCCCGCAGAACGCGGTGCAGATGCTCGAGATCCCGCACGTCGCCGGACACGGATTCCATTCCCTCGCTGAGTCGCGCCAGCTCAAAAAGATTCGGGTGCGTGGGCGGCTCCAGGGAATAGCCCGTGATTTCCGCACCCAGATCCTGCAGCCACAGGGAGAGCCAGCCTCCCTTGAAGCCCGTGTGCCCGGTAAGGAAGACCTTTCTCGACCGCCAGAATTCCGGGTTCATGTCCAGACTTTCCAGGGAGCTTGCCCCGAATTCCAAAGCGCTTCCAAATGATTCTTATCACGCAATGTGTCCATGGGTTGCCAGAACCCCTCGTGGGTGTACGCTGCAAGCTGGCCCTCGCTGGCGAGGCGTTCGAGAGGTTCGAGCTCCCAGACCGTCCTGTCACCCTCGATGTAGTCGATGACGGCAGGCGACAAGACAAAAAAGCCTCCGTTGATCCAGCTGGTTCCTTGCGGTTTCTCGCGCATCTTGATGACTTTGCCATCATTCGTATCGAGTGCGCCGAAGCGTGCCGGCGGCCGCACCGAAGTCACGGTGGCTAGCACTTTCTTTTGGCGGTGAAAATCCAAGAGGGATTTCAGGTTGATATCGGCGAGGCCGTCCCCGTATGTCATGAAGCAGTCTTCTTTGCCAAGATGCTCGCGCACACGCTTCAGGCGTCCCCCGGTCATGGTGTCTTCACCCGTGTCCACGAGCGTGACTCTCCATGGTTCCGCTGCGTTTTGGTGCACGGTCATCTTGTTGTGTGCTATATCGAAAGTGACGTCTGAGGCGTGAAGAAAATAGTTGGCGAAATAGCTCTTGATCACAAATCCGCGGTATCCGCAGCAGATCACAAAGTCGTGCACTCCGCCGGCCGAATAGATTTTCATGATGTGCCAGAGAACGGGCATGCCCCCGACTTCGATCATCGGCTTGGGGCGAAGATAGCTCTCCTCACTGATGCGCGCGCCCTTGCCGCCTGCCAGAATCACGGCCTTCACGACGGTGTCGCCTCGATTGTGGCGCTCCTCCCTGACGATCGCGAGTCCAGAAGATGATTGCCTTTCGTTCCGCGCTTCACGGCCGACGCTTGAAAAATGCATCTCATGAAATTCTCCGCTCTCGCAAAACAAACGGCAAATATAGCTTAGCGCGAATTATTATTTGCGACTCCGCAAGAAAAAATCGCAGATGCTCTAAGAGACATGTGGAATCCCGGGATTCCGCTTGCCGTGCTCACGTTTGGCCCGGACGGCAGCGCTATTTTTCGGAGGGTGCGGCACAGACCGCGATTGCCTCCATGAGGGCGCCTGTACCCGCAAGCCAGCTTGCTCCGGCGAGCAGTGTGGCCGGCACCACCAGGACAGCGCCCAGCACGAAGGAAAGAAGCACGGCAGGCCCGAAGGGATCGAGTCCCATCAGAAACCGGGTGAGCGTATTTGCGCGCCCGGTCAGTCGGCTCACGGTGCTCTCGACCCAGCCATAGGGGTCATGCTCCGGCGAAGCGAAACTCAGTTCGATCAGTTTGAGTCCGCCGCGCTCCAGGGTCTCCTGAAGAGTTCGCGGAGTGAAGTGAACCAGGTGGCGCGGTACGTCGAGATGCAGCCAACTTGACCCTGCAAATCGCGACTGCCAGCTGGAGAAGTTGGGCACGTTGGTGACCAGGCGGCCGCCGGGCGCGAGCCGCCGGGCGCACTCCCGAAGCAACGGCACCGGCTCCCCGATGTGCTCGAGCACCTGAAACATGATGATCAGATCGAAACGCAAATCGACAGAAAGCTCGTCAACCGGAGTGGCGACAATTTCCAGCCCTAGGACGCGGCGCGCGGTCTCAGCCACCGCTTTGTTACGCTCGATTCCCAGCACCGTCCAGCCCCGTTTGCGAAAGTCCGCGAGCATCAGTCCCGGACCGCATCCCACCTCCAGGACACGTCCTCCCTGCCGCTTGAAACGAGCCCAGCGAGCAATACGCATGCGATAAAACTTCTGGAGAAGGCCGGTGACCAGCGGGCCATATGCCCTGTAGCGCTGTGGATAATAAGAGTCCATCGAGGCAGGGCGTGGCGTCGTAAAGACGATATGGCACGTACAACACTCGACGACCCGAAAGAAGTTCAAGGTGATGGGATCTTGCGCTTCGGAGTAGATTGGCTGGTTAGCTTCTCCCCGGCACACGGGGCAAAGATGAGTCGCGGGCGGTTTGGTCAGAGACATACGGAACCGCCACGCTGGCTATCGTAGTTCATACTAGCACCGTTACAGTTTGACTGGCCTGATTTGCGCGCGGTGCAATGACGTTGCAACCGTCGGTCGCACCTCGCTCCTATAAGTTGGAACCGCATTAGTCCGTAGGAATCCGGGAATGAGGACGGCGGTCCGCGCTTGTTGTGTGCCCCTCTTCCTCGTCGAGCGGCCGCTGCGGGATGCTCTTGCTATGATTGATGAAAGCGTTGGGACGATGCAGACCGTTCTTATAGGTACGGGCGACATACAATGCCGTGAATGCAAGCGTCCCACCGGTGTACGCCGCGAAGATCAGCAAGCCGCCAAGCAGGAACCAGAGCGAATGAGTCTGGGCGTAGGCTGCGCACAATCCCGCCAAAGCCAATAAGCAGAACGGCAGCAAAAAGATGGGCAACCGCAGGAACAGCGTGGAAGAGGACAAAATCCCAGCAATCGCAAAGATGGACAAGCCCATCAAGCTGTAGTGGGTGCTCCCGCCTATGCGCTTCTGGCGCTTGAACGGGATGGCAGCACGACGAAATCCGACTCGGCCGACGGAAGCACGAAGGAATGGAAACGACGTGTTTTCACTTATGATCGCCTCGCGGACATCCTTCGTGAAGAGCGAAAACTCGGCCATGTCTAGAATGATCTCTTCATCCGCGACCATATAAAGCAGCCGGTAGAATAACTTCCGCGCGCTCTTGAGCAACGCCGGCTCTTCTCGATCCGCTCGTTCCCCATAGACAATGTCGTAGCCCTGTTCGTATTTTTCCGCGAACTGCAGGATCATTTCTGGAGGATCTTCGCAATCCACGTCAATGAAAACCAGCACGTCACCCCTAACGTTTCGCAGACCGCATTCCAGCGAGGCCTGGTAGCCGACGTTTCTGCTCGTCGTTAGGACGTAGGATGCGGGCCAGGCCTGCTGGACTTTCTCGATCTCTGCGAGGGTCCCGTCTGTCGAAGCGTTATTCAGAAAAACCAGATCCACCGAATAGCGCTCGGAGAGCTTCGCTAGGACCGGGCAAATCCGCTCAAAAAACAGCGGAATGGCGTGCTCTTCATTGTAGACGGGGCAAAGAATGGTCAGAAGCTGAGGTGCCATGGTTTGGTGTCCCGCGAGTTAAACAGAATTATTTTGCCCCACAATTGAGTACAGGACAATCCACCGGACTTCATAGATGTCGCAGCAGTTAACCGAAGCTCGTCACGGTACGGGAGATTTTCACTTTTGAGCATGATTTTCCGCTGCAACACCCTTTGTTTTCCGCCCGGCTAGCAGAAAACGTAGGGCTCGCGCACGAGCGCGACAGTGAAACCGCTGGGTTGTCGTTTTGTTACCTTTCCTACGCACTCAAAACCGAAATCTCGGAACTTTCGCTATGATTCAATGAATGAGGATCGCATATTGCAATGACGCAACCATTTCTGATTTATCGGAGCCGTCTCTTCAGGCGGTACCCGTTCGTGACGAGCCACAATCCTCGCAAGGGCCTCCGACGCCAGACACTCCGTGGAACTATGCCATCTCAGTCTCACTCCTGACGCTAGTGCTGCTGTGGGCGTGGAAGCTGTATACCACGTGGGGAGCGTGGGGAGACCTGACGAGCGACTCCGGCCACGAGATGTACATACCGAGTCTTCTCTCTCAAGGAAAGCAGCTATACCGCGACGTATGGTTCATGTACGGCCCGGCCGCCCCGTATTTCACCAGTTTTCTGTTTCGTTTGTTTGGCGTGAACTTGAACGTGCTCTATTGGGCCGGTTCGCTATCCGCGCTGGGCTCCGCAATATTTCTTTTCCTGATCGGAGTGCGGTTGTCTTCGTGGCTCATCGGCTGGACAGCCGGAGCGGTCATACTACTTGAGGCATTTCAGCCATCGCTTTTCTGTTTTCCTCTGCCCTATACGTCCGCCGCGGTATACGGTTGTTTTGTCGGTTGTCTATTCCTTTGGCTGGTGATCCGCGGGTTGGAGTCCTCGGCTTGGGGATGGATGTTCTCCGCTGGCTCAGCAGCTGCCGTTGCTCTGCTTTTGAAGCCGGAGTTTGGGACGGCCTGCTACGCAACTCTAGGCCTGATGAGCCTGCTCCGTTGCTGGTCGCAGCGTTCGTGGAAGATCCTCGCGCGAGACGCTTTGGCGATCCTGCCCGGAGTCGTCCTTTGTGGTCTGGTGTTCCAATGGATGGTCTCCATCGCTGGAGTCGATTTCATCACGCATGAGAATTTGGTTTTTTGGCCATCGTCCTATTTCATGAGAACCTACGGAAAGATGTGGCTTGCGAAGAACGGTTTCGCGATTACCGGTTCCTCATTTCTTGGGGTCCTCATTCGCGCCATGCCCGTCGCCGCCGCTTTATTGGTTTCGTACTGCTCTCTATGGTGGAAGCGCGCGGACAAGGT
>Ga0209380_10000863_pt1 | contig 21324 bp, 18 predicted proteins | sample HubBroMetageWFT6_FD_188347 | JGI IMG/M metagenome (GOLD analysis project Ga0209380, IMG submission 188347) | Warmed and freeze-thawed soil microbial communities from the Hubbard Brook experimental Forest, New Hampshire - Hubbard Brook CCASE Soil... | ecosystem: Environmental > Terrestrial >...
CCAGCCCGAAGGCCCGGCCATCTGCATCGCTGCCACGGGCTCCACGTCCGGGCCCCTGGACCTGGAGCCGTGCCAGCCCGGCCAGCAGAGCGAGCTGTGGTACGGCCCACCCTGGCTGTAGCAAGTCAGGGTCCCGATCCATGACAAAATTGGATGCATGGGCACGCTGGCGCAGGTTGAGGTTGGCCGCGACCGAGCCGTACTCCGCGAGGCCCGGCCGGAGGATGTGCCCGCGATCGTGGCGCTGATCGCGGCGGACCAGCTCGGCGCGACCAGGGACGGCGTCCGCGATGACTCCGACCGGGCGGCCTACGAGCAGGCGTTCCGCGCGATCGACGCCGATCCGGCGCACCTGCTCCTGGTCGCCGAGTCCGACGGCCAGGTCGTCGGCACCATGCAGCTGTCGTTCCTGCCGGGCCTGGCCCGGCGCGGGGCGCTGCGCGCGCAGATCGAGGCGGTCAGGGTCGCGGAGAGCACCAGGGGCAGCGGCCTCGGGGCAGGGATGATGACCTGGGCGATCGACGAGGCCCGGCGCCGCGGCTGTGCGCTGGTGCAGCTCACCTCCGACAAATCCAGGACGGACGCGCACCGGTTCTACGAGCGGCTCGGCTTCGTCGCGTCCCATGAAGGCATGAAACTCAGGCTCTGACGATGGCGAGTGGCATGAAGCTGTACGTACTCCATGAGAACCCCGAGTGGTACGCGCCGCTCGCGGCCGCCTTCGACCGGGCGGGGCTGCCGCACGAGCAGTGGCTGCTCGGGGAGACCGCGATCGACCTCGACGAGGAGCCGCCACCGGGCGTGTACTGGTCGCGGATGAGCGCCTCCTCACACACCCGGGGCCATCCATTCGCGAAGGACCAGACCCGTGGCGTGCTCGCCTGGCTCGAGGCGAGTGGCCGCACGGTGGTGAACGGCCGCCGCGTGCTCGACCTGGAGATGAGCAAGGTCGAGCAGCTCGCGGCGCTGAAGGCCGCCGGGTTCGACGTGCCGAGGACCATCGCCGTGGCCGGCACCGGCGAGCTGGCGGCCGCGGCCGGGAAGCTTTCCGTTCCTTTCATTGCCAAGCACAACCAGGGCGGCAAGGGCCTCGGCGTGCGCAAGTTCGACGACCACGCCGAGTTCGATGAGTATCTGGCCGGGCCGGAGTACGAGCCGCCCGTGGACGGCATCACGCTGCTCCAGGAGTACCTGCTGGCGGCGGAGCCGAGGATCACCCGCGCCGAGATCGTCGGAGGCGAGTTCATCTACGCGATCACCGCAGACACGCTGCGCGGCGGCTTCCAGCTGTGCCCGGCCGACGCCTGCGCGATCGGGTCTGGCGAGCCAGGTCAGGCCGAGCCCGAGCCCAGCCTGTTCGCACTGCGAGCCGGCTTCAGCCATCCGGTGACCGCGCGCTACGTCGACTTCGCGGCGCGGCACGGCATCGGGATCGCCGGCTTCGAGTTCATCGAGACCGCCGACGGCCGCCTGGTGACCTACGACATCAACACGACGACGAATTACAACGCCGAGATCGAGGCCGCGGCACCCCGCTCGGCCCTGGAGGCCGTGGCCGCCTATCTCGACCGCCTGCTCCGGAGCTAGACCCCGCCGGTCGCCGCGGCATTCAGCCCTATCTTCCGTGGTTGCGGTGATCTATGGTGCCTTGTAATGGCTTAGCGCCAGAAACGGGGACGGGGACGGGGAGGCATCATGCGTACTCGCGATATTGCCGTAGCTGCAGCCGCTGTCGGCGCGGCGTGGCTGGGCTTGCCTGCGGTAGCTCAGGCAGCTGCGCCGGCGCCGACCGCGCTGACCCTGTCAGCCAGCGCGAGCACCATCAGGTACGGCCAGACGATCACGATCTCCGGCACCGACGTCGTCGCGGGCTCGAGCACGCCGGTCGCTGGCCAGCGGGTCGACATTGCCGCCGGACCGGCAAGCTCGTCCGTGACCGGGGAGTGGACAGCCACGACCGACAGCGAGGGCCGCTTTGCCGTGCGGGTCAGGGCCGGACTGGATGGCTCCGGGGCGATGGTCGACGGGATCAGCGCGGGCTCGGTCGCGAACGCCACGGACGGCGCAGCGGTCGTGCATATCGCCGCCAATGTGGTCGCCGTTCCCGTGAAGGTCGCGCTGAAGTGGGACCCGGAAGTCCCCGCGTACGGCAAGAGTTTCAAGTTTTACGGCGGTGTCTCCTATGCGGAAGCGGGCAGGCAGCATCCGCTCCCTGGCGGCGTGGTGGTGATAGGCGGCCTCGGATGCTTCGGGGGCCAGGACGGCTCCTGTGACGTCTTCCCGCCCGCATACCGGGCGCGGATCCGGGCTAACGGCAGCTTCGAGCTGTCGCCGAAGGCGGGCTTTCCGCTGCAGTTCGGCGCGAGCGCGACCTCGCCCAACGGCTACGACGGCTGGTTCAGCCAGGCTTCCCCGATCTTCACGGTCGTTACCGGTCACCTGCCTACCGGCGACTTCATGGTGGCGCGGCGGACCGTCGACGGCGACGTTGGCATCTCGGCCTGCGTGAGCCTGGCCGGCGACCCGACGCTGAACGTGGTCTACCCGCCGGCGCTACCGCCCCTGCCGGCCGCCGAGGTCCAGATTGCAGAGCGCAAGGCGGGCCCCTGGCACACGCTGGTCAGTCATAAGGTCGCTCGCAACTCGCCGCAGTGGGGCTGCTACCACACCGTCTTGAAGCCACCTCCGGGCAGGCTGTTCTACCGGGTGGCGAACCCGGCCACGGCCGGCGCGCGCGGATTCCTGGCCGGGCACAGCGCGGCGATCCGGGAGGACATGACCCGGCCGGGAACGTCCGCGGTCACGGACCTCAGGGTCGGCCCGCGGCGGGCAAAGCCGGGCCAGCGGATCACCATCGAAGGCGGCATCACGATCACCGGAGGCTACTCCGACGGCAATTACCCCGGCTGGGGCACGGCCGATGTCCTGTACCGTCCGGAAGGCTCGGCCCGGTGGTCAGTGAGGGCCCGGGAGAGGCTCTCCGGCGACCTCGGCTTCATCTTCCACGTGGCGCTGCCGCGCAGCGGCGAGATCGAGGTCCGGTACAACGGCACCCTCTACGTCTTCGGCTGCCACACCCGTGAGGTGAGAATCACGGTCGGCTGACGGTCCGCGCCGGCCGGCCCTCGGCTGCCAGTACGTACGCTAAAGGACGGGCAAGGACAGTCCGGACGTCTGGGAGGCGCAGGGCGATGCGGTTTGGGTACTGGATGCCGATCTTCGGCGGCTGGCTGCGGAACGTGGCGGACGAGGGCATGCCCGTGTCGTGGCCGTACCTCCGCGACCTCGCGATGCAGAGTGAGCAGGACGGGTTCGACCTGTCGCTCATCGCCGAGCTGAACCTCAACGACATCAAGGGCCACCGGGCCCCGTCGCTCGACTGCTGGACACTGGCGCCGGCAATCGCGGCCGCGACCAGCACGCTGGAGCTGATGCTGGCCGTCCGGCCGAACTACCACTCTCCGTCGCTGACCGCCAAGTCGCTCTCGACGCTCGACGTCATCGCGCCGGGCCGGATCTCGCTGAACGTGGTCTCGTCGTGGTGGAAGGACGAGGCCACGCAGTACGGGGCTCCGTTCGACGTGCACGACGCCAGGTACGCCAGGACGGAGGAGTGGCTCGACGTCGTCGGCAGGCTGCTCCGCGAAGAGACGGTCACGCACAAGGGCCCGCTGTACGAGCTCGACGGCGCCGTGCTGGAACCGAAGCCGAGCCGCGTCCCGCCGGTCTACATGGGCGGCGAGTCGCCGAAGGCCAAGGAGGTCATCGCGGCGCAGGCCGACGCCTACGTCATGCACGGCGACGCGCCCGAGGTCATCGCGGCCAAGGTCCAGGACCTGAACGACCGGCGGGCCGCGGCCGGGCGGCCGCCGATGATGTTCGGCGTCTCGGGCTTCGTCATCTGCCGCGACACCGAGGCCGAGGCCCAGCAGGAGCTGGCCAGGGTGCTGGACGTCAGGTCCTCGCCCGAGGCGTATGCCTCCTACCAGGACTTCGTCGCCGGCTCGCAGCTGGAGTCGCAGGTGTCGCTCGAGGAGTACAGCGTTTCCAACCGCGGTCTGCGCAGCGGCCTGGTCGGCACGCCGGACCAGATCGCGGCGCGGCTGCATGCGTACGAGCAGGCCGGGGTCGGCCTGATGCTCCTGCAGTTCTCGCCGCAGCGGGAGGAGATGGCGCGGTTCGGGCGGGACGTGATCCAGCCCTGGCGGGCCGCCTAGCTCGAGGCTGAGCGGGGAACCCCCCGGTCGAGCTTCTCGACCACGAGGCGGTAGGCGAGCCGCGGGCGGCCTGGATGCTGCTGGCGGGCGGGCGGGAGTGGCAGCGCCAGGCCCTCGTCCACCAGCGCGCGCAGCTGACGCCGCGCGGTCCGCGGCGTGACCGACAGCAGCTGCCCGGTCAGCTCGGCGTCGACGACGGGCGCAGAGTCCGCGGCGAGCTTCTGCGTGAGCTTGGCCAGCGTCTCGAGCGCGCGCAGCCTGCTCAGGCTGTCCGGTGACCCGCGCGAGCCCGCTGCCGGCTGCCCGTGCTGCAGCTGGCGGCCGAGATCGGTCATGCCCGGCAGCTCTCCGGTCCCCGGCGCCCGCCCGGCTGGCCGTCCCTGCCCGCTGCGAGGCCGCGCGGACGCGGCGTGCGCGGCCCGGCTGAGCGCCAGCCGCGCCTGGGCCTCGGCCTCGTGCTCGGACCGGCCGGTCCCGACCCCCACATCCAGCGCCACGCCGAGGGCGGCCCGTGCCTGAGCGGCGAACGGCGGCTCGCCCGCGGCGGCCAGCGAGAGCCGCGTGGCCAGGATCAGGAAGCCGTGCTCGCCCATCCGGCTGACCGTCGCCTGGATGCGGTGGGCCTCCCTGACCAGGAAGCGGTGGACCGTGAGCTGCAGCTCCTCCCTGGCCTGGCGCGGCCCCGGCCGGCGGGCGGTGTCACGCAGCGCCGGTACCTCCACGATGGCAACGGCAAGCTGCGAGTCGCCGAGGGCCCGGTGCCCGGCGAGCAGCGTCGCCACCTGAAGCGCGGACCGGATCGACTGGTCGGTGGGCCGCAGGCGGACGACCGGCACGCCGGCCGCGGGGAGGCGCCGGGCGACCTGGTCCAGGGCAGTGAAGGCCGCTGACGTCTGGCCCAGGCGCCACAGCCGCTCGTGGAACGAGGCGATGGCGGCCGCGCCGGTGGCCTCGTCCCTTAAGTGCGCGCCGTCGCCAGGGATCGCGAGATCGGCCAGCCCGGCTTCGAGATCGGCCCGGCTGAGTCCGTCGTAACTCGCGCGGCCAGGATCGTAGCCGTCCCGCTGGGCCTGCAGCAGGGCCGCGTACAGCGGTGTCCCGCCGAGCTGGATGCAGGTCGCCGGGCAGCTCAGGACGCCGGACCGGCGGGCGTAGTCCAGCGGGACCCGGCTGGCGAACAGGCACGCGTCGACGGTGTCGCCCAGCCGGGCGACTTTCTCGGGCGCCTCATGCTCGCTGAAATACGGCGCCATGACGAGGCGCCGCCGGAGGCCGAGCTCGCTTTCGGAGGGCTGTACCTGCGCCGCGCCGCTGCTGGCTCCCGGCAGGCCAGACAGCATTATCCGTTCCACGAGCTCGTGCGGGCCGACGATGGCGACCCGCACCTCGCGATCAGGCCGTGCATACACGCTGATACCGGCCATGCCAGGCACTCAGCCCCTAGGACCTTCCACGCAGGTGTCGTAGTAGCGTCTATTCCTTTCGTAACTCACAATTGCCCAATTCGGAAGGGCCAAAAATAAAACCGCCTGCCGACGGAGTACATCGGCAGGCGGCAGCGTCGTTCCGTTAGTCGATGACTTCCTGCGTGATGTCGGCGCCCAGCGTGGCCAGGCGCGAGGCGACCGACGCGTGCCCGCGGTCGATGAAGTAGCCGGGAGAGACGATCGTCTCGCCCTCGGCGGCCAGCCCGGCCAGGATGAGCGCCATGCCGGTGCGCAGGTCGTGCGCGACCACCTCGGTGCCGTGCAGGGTGGTCGGTCCGTGCACGAGCGCGGCGTTGCCGGCGACCTCGACCTTCGCGCCCATCTTGTTCAGCTCGCCGACCAGGTTGTAGCGGCCGTCGTAGATCGTCTCGCGGATGTAGCTCGTGCCGTCGGCCAGGCAGCTCAGCGCCATGATCGGTGACTGCAGGTCGGTCGCGAAGCCGGGGTAGGTGTCGGTGATGACGTTGATCGGGCGCAGCTGCCGTTCGCGGCGGACCTGGACGATGGCGCCGTGCGTGGCGAACTCCACGCCCATCTGCTCGAGCTTCCACCGCGCGACGCCGAAGTGCTCGAGCGACGCGCCGACGAGGCTGAGCTCGCCGCCGGTGATCGCGGCCGCCATCGCGAACACGCCCGCGTCGATGCGGTCGGCCATGACCGTGTGCTCGACCGCGGTGAGTTCCTCGACGCCCTCGACCGTGACGAAGCCCGTGCCGCCGCCCGAGATGCGCGCGCCCATCTTGGTCAGGAACGCGATGACGTCCAGCACCTCGGGCTCGAGCGCGGTGTTGTCGATGATCGTGGTGCCGGGCGCCAGCGACGCCGCCATGATCAGGTTCTCGGTGCCGGTGTGCGACGGGGTGTCAAGGTACAGGTGCGCGCCGCGGAGCCGGTCGGCCTTGATGTGGATCTCCGACTCGCGGTCCTCGTCGACGATCGCGCCGAGCCGGGCGAAGCCGCGGTAGTGGAAGTCGAGCAGCCGGCTGCCGAGGTTGCAGCCGCCGATGCCCTCGATCGTGGCCTCGCCCAGCCGGTGCAGCAGCGGCGGGACGAACAGCACGGACGCGCGGAACCGCTGCGCGATCTCCTCGGGCAGCACGGAGCTGGTCAGCTCGGAGGCGTCGATGACGAGCGTCCGCTCGGCCTCGTGGAACTTGCAGACGGCGCCGACGGCCTGAGCCAGCTCGATGGCCCGCCGGACGTCCTCGATGACCGGCACGTTGCGCAGGACGGTGCGGCCCTTCGACGCCATCAGCGACGCGGCGATCATCTTGAGCACGGCGTTCTTAGCGCCCTGCACGAAGACCGTTCCTTGGAGCGGATTGCCGCCGCGGACGAGATAGCGGGTTTGTGGGCCTGCTGTCATCTCGAGGGAACTCCTGTCCGTTAGCTGCGCTGCGCCACTGCTTACCTGACCTACCTGGTCTACCGTGCGCGCCAGGCGCATTGCCGGTAGCTCGGGCCAGGTCGACGGTGCCTCGCCAGAGACTCGGCCGGCCCCGTCACGTGACGTCAAGTATTCCACCGCTTCTGACCCCCCCAGACCATGACGACAGTGTTACGTAACGTACTTGAACGGCTGCATCGCGTAATCAAAGGGGGTTACCGGCATCATCTCCGGCCCCCGCTGGTGATACCCTCATCGGCCCTGCAATTGCACGCGGTCACGCGAGCTTCTCCAGCCGGTCGAAGACGGGGCCGAGCCGGCGTACGTACCGCTCCGGCGTGCATACCTCATCGAGCCTTTCCTCATCCAGAACCTGGCCGCGGCCCGCGGCATGCTTGCGCAGGCTCTCCCGGAACGGCGCGCGGGTCTGCCAGGTGTCCATCGCGGCGGCCTGCACCAGCGAGTATGCGTCCTCCCTGGACATCCCCGCTGCCACAAGTTCAAGTAGCACCGCCGAGGTGTAAATGAGACCGTGACTTGACTCCAGGTTTGCGAGCATCCGCGCCGCGTCCACGGTCAGCCCGGCCATCAGGCCGGTGGTCTGCTCAAGCATGTAATCGGTGGCGGTCGCCGCGTCGGGCAGGGCGATGCGCTCAGTGGATGAGTGCGAGATGTCACGCTCATGCCACAGCGGGATGCCTTCCATCACCGGAACGACGAGGGCCCGGACGATTCGAGCCAGTCCGCTGATGCGCTCTGACCGAATGGGGTTCTTCTTGTGCGGCATCGATGACGAGCCCTTCTGGCCCGACCCGAACGGCTCCGCCAGCTCGGCCACCTCCGTCCGCTGGCCGTGCCTGATCTCCAGCGCGATCGCCTCGCACACGCTCGCGGTCAGCGCCAGGACGCTGACCCACTCGGCGATGCCGTCGCGGAGCACGACCTGGGTGGCGACGTCGGCCGGGCGCAGCCCCAGCTTGCCGAGCACCTCGGTCTCGATCGCCGGGTCGATGTTGGAGTAGGTGCCGACCGGGCCGGACAGCTTCCCGACCGCCACCGACTGGCGGGCCCGGATGAGCCGGTCGCGGCAGCGCTGGATGCCGAACGCGAAGTCCGCGACCCGGTGTCCCCACACGTCGGGCTCGGCGTGGATGCCGTGGGTCCGGCCCGCCCGCAGGGTGGTCCGGTGCGCCAGCGCGTGTTCCCTGAGCACGTGCAGCAGTCGCTCGCAGCGCGCGACCAGCAGGTCGGTGGACTCGGCCAGCTGCAGGGCGAGCGCGGTGTCCAGCAGATCCGATGAGGTCATGCCGAAATGGACGTAGGCCGCGGCCTCGCGCGGATTCGTGTTATTAGCCCAGGCGGACAGGAACGCGATGACATCGTGGCCGGTCACGGCCTCGAGCGCGGCGACGGCCTCGGGCGTCGGTGGCGGGGCGGCCGCGACCGGGGCAACCGCCTCCTCGGGCACGGTGCCCGCCTCGGCGTGCGCGGCCAGCACGAGCGTCTCCACCTGGCACCACAGCTCGTACTTGTGCGCCTCGCTCCAGACGTAGCCCATTTCCGGCAGCGTGTAGCGCTCAATCACGACTTCTATCCTGCCCCATCGTCCGCGCCGCTCCCATCGGTGGCCGGCCCGCCCGATGCAATTTCACGACGGCCGTCCGAAGCGTCGGGGCCGCGCTCGGCGACCAGCGGCGCGACCAGCACGGCGGCGACCAGGATCAGCTGGGCGTTCAGGCCGGCGAAGATCCCGACGGGAATGGTCGCCAGCGCGGCGGCGGCCGCCATGGCCCGCAGCCGGACCGGCCCGGTGTGGAGCTGCCTGCGAAGGTTGGCGTTGCCGCCGAGGAACAGGGCCGCGCCCACGGCCAGCACCGTGGCCTGGTCGGCCCTGATGCCCAGGGCCGGGGAGACCTGCGGGGACGCGGCGAGCACGACCGCCCGGAGGATCCCTGCGGCCAGCGCGATCAGGCCGAGGAGCAGCGGGATGAGCCCGTAGAAATAGGCGCTCAAAGCCAGGACGCTTCGCCTGTCGGCCGGGGCCGCGGCCAGTGCCTGCTCTGACCGCTCCTCGTCCCCGGCGCCGAAGACCATCCACCACAGCGCGGCACCGACCGCGAGGCCGAGCACGGCGCTGGCCAGCAGGTGCCAGCTCACCGGGCCGGCCCGGCTCGCCGGCCCGGCGGCGCCGATCCCGACCGCGGCCACGGACTCGCCGATCGCGACGATCACCAGGGCGTTGTGGCGCTCGCTGAAGTGGCTCGGCCGCAGCTCGAAGAGGCCGGCCGGATGCACGATCAGCGGCGACCCGAGCTGGACGGCCAGGGCCGCGACCCAGAGCACGTATCCGGCGAGGCTGGTCGCGCCGCTCGGGCCGTGCAGCAGCCCGGCGCCCGTGACGAGCAGCGCGGAGGCGATGTTGAACGGCGCGACCCTGATGATGTTGGGGTTGACCCGGTAGTACAGGACGGCGTGGACGATCACTACCAGCAGGTAGCCGAGCCCGAGCACGACCCCGTAGCTGCCGAAGCCGCGCGGTATGGCCAGCCCGATCACCAGGAACCCGGCCATCCCGACCAGGAGCAGCAGCCGTTCGGCCGTGTGCACCGGCGGCCGGCTGTTGGTAAGCCAGGCGTAGGCCCCGTACATCCACCAGAGCAGGCCGAAGACCAGCAGCACCCGGCCGGCCGCGGCCCAGGAGAGCTGACTGGCTAGCAGCGCCGTCAGCTGCGTGAGGGTGAACGCAAAGACCAGGTCAAAGAAGATCTCCAGGGTGGTAACCCCCGGTGACTGGTCAGCTGTCTCCTGGGCCGGGGGCGCCTGGTCGCCCGCGGTCATAGATTCCGGGCGGCCGTGCCCGCGGCGGGCTTTTCTGCGATGTCGCGGCGGTACCACCCGCCGGCCAGCCGGATCAGCCCGGCCGCCTGATAGGCAGCCGACCGGGCCTGCCCGAGGTCGGCGCCGGTGCCCACCACGTTGAGGACGCGGCCGCCGGCGGCCGTCAGCTGGCCGTCAGGGCCCGCGGCGGTTCCGGCCTGGATCACGTACGCGCCGGGAACGCGGCCGGCCTCATCCAGGCCCTCGATCGCCGCGCCGGTCACGGGCCGGGACGGGTAGCCCGCGGCGGCGACGACAACGGCGACGGCGGCACCGTCCGACCACTGCGGTGCCGGCGCCCCGGCCAGGTCGCCGTCGGCCGCCGCCCGCAGCAGGCCGGCGAGCGGGGTGGCCAGGCGGTCGAGCACGACCTGGGTCTCGGGATCTCCGAACCGGGCGTTGAACTCCACGACCCGCAGGCCCCGCTCGGTCAGGCAGAGCCCGGTGTAGAGCAGCCCGGCGAACGGCATGTCCCGCCGGCGCAGCTCGGCAAGCGCCGGGGCCACGACGGCCGCCAGGGTCTCCTCCGCGAGGCCGGGCGGTGCCCAGGCCAGCGGGGCGTAGGAGCCCATGCCGCCGGTGTTGGGGCCCTCGTCGCCGTCGTGGGCGCGCTTGTAGTCCTGCGCCGGGAGCAGCGCGACCGCGGCCTCGCCGTCGGTCAGGGCGAAGACCGACACCTCGGGGCCGTCGAGGAACTCCTCGATCACGACCGCGCCGGTGTCCCTCGCGTGCCGGAGCGCGGCCGCCCGGTCGGAGGTGACCACCACTCCCTTGCCCCCGGCAAGCCCGTCGGCCTTCACCACGTACGGTGGCCCGAACTCATCCAGCGCCGCTTCCGCCTCGGCGCCGGTGTGACATGTCCTGGCCGCCGCGGTGGGCACGCCGGCAGCGGTCATGATGTCCTTGGCGAATGCCTTCGAGCCCTCGACCATGGCGGCGTCGCGGCCGGGGCCGAAGCAGCTGATGCCCGCCGCCCTGACGGCGTCGGCCACGCCGGCCACCAGCGGCGCCTCCGGCCCTATCACCACGAGATCCGCGGCCAGGCGGGTGGCCAGGCCGGCCACGTCGATCGGATCGGTGGCGGTCACCTGATGGATCACGGCCAGCTCGGCGATGCCCGGATTGCCCGGTGCCGCGTGCAGCTCGGTTACCTCGGGGTCGCCGGCCAGCGAGCGCGCGAGCGCGTGCTCCCGGCCGCCGGAGCCGATGACCAGTACTCGCACGGACCCGACCTTATCGCTGCCGGGCTCGCGCAGCCGTCGCACTCCGCGCAGGGCGAGCGCGGCGCACAGCGCTGCGACCGGCAGCTCGGCGGTCAGCGCCATCGCCGCGGACATCAGCAGCCCCGATCCGGGCGGGGCTGTGGTCACGTCGAACCAGGCGTCAGTGACCAGCAGCGCCGAGGTGACGATCGCGGTCAGGCAGTACCTGGCGTCGCCCTTCCGCAGCAGCAGGCCGGTGCTCGCAAGGCCGGCCGCCTCCATGGCGTCCAGCCCCACCCAGGCCGCGGGCCAGTGCCACGCCCGCGGGCTGGCCGGCAGGCTGACCGCCAGATAGACCATCCACGGCAGCAGGCTGAGGCCCGCGGCGATGAAGGCCATTGCAAGCAGCCGCAGCCGCGGCGGAAGTCGGTTGGCCGGAGTCGCGGCCCGCGGGGCCGTCGGCGGGGTGGTCGTCCGACGCTGCAGGCAGCCCGGCTGCGGCGCGGCCAGCATCAGCACCATGGCCGGCCTCCGGCCACCCGCTGCCGCAGCACTGCAGCCGGCGCGCGCACCGTAACGGTCGCGAAGGATCCCTCGGCGAGGGCCACCCAGCACCAGCTCACGATCGCGATGACGCTCGCGGCCTGCACGCCCCCGCGGCGCCTCCGCGCACCGAACTCGACCTCGGGGCACGTGCCGGTCGCGGGCATGCGGCCCCAGGCAAGGACGCGCGGGCCCGCGTAGCCTGCGGCTGTCCGCGCGCCGCGCAGGTGCCGGACGGCGATCCGCGTCGAGCTCACGATGTCGATCAGATCGCCGCCCTCATAGATCTCCAGGGCCGGGCACGCCGATCCGGGACCCGCCAGCCGGACCGACCACGGGTATCCGGGTAGCTCGGGCGCCCTGACCGGCGAGCCCGCCTCGCCGTAACCGGTTTCCGGCGCCATAGCCAGCATCGGTCTCACGCTCCTCGGTGTCGCGCTCGGTTTTGGGGACGGCTTCAGCCTTCCGGGCAGCGCGGGCCCAGTCAGTAGCGCGCAAATCCCGATCTGGGGTGGTGCTAGGTACACCTTGCGTACGGGTCTGCGCTGCATGGCCGGGAGTTCGCGCAGGCGCATACGGTGTCTGCATGGCGACAATGGCCGCGGAGCGGCGCGGCCGGCGGCCGGCCCCGCTTCGAGGGGCGGCCGCAATCGCCAGGGAGACCACGTTCGCCGTCGCCGGCCTCCCCGTCGGCTTGATCGCACTCGCTGTCCTCGTCGCGCCGTGGGCGAACCGGTACGCCATGCATCTGGGCAAGGAGGAGTTGCTCGCGCTCGTGGTGGCGTCGGTCGCTCTGGTCCTCTTGCTCAGGGCGCCGCTCACCGCAATGCAGCGCAGCCGGTGCTGGTCTCTCCTCGGCCTCGACATCCCGAAGGCCGCCGCTGAGCCGGGTGCGCCCTGGCTCTACCGTGCGGGCCGGAGCCTGCGCTCGGATGTGACCTGGCGCCAGCTTGCGTACCATCTCGCCGTCAGCCCGGTGATGGCGGCGCTTGGCCTGGCCACCCTGGCGGCCTGGGCCGGCGGGGCTGGGTTCACGGCCTGGGGAGCCCAGCTCGCGGGCCGGAATGCCTACCGGTTCGTGTCCTCGACACCGGAACACGCTTCGGATTTTGGCAAGTCCGGGCTGTTCGCCCTGGCCGCCGGGCTAGTCATGCTGGTGATCGCGCCGTTCCTGGCCAGGGCCACGACGCGGCTAGACCTCAGGGCCGCCAGTGCGCTGCTCGGCCCGAGCCGATCGCAGGAACTGGAACTGCGGGTCGAGACGCTGTCGGAGAGCCGGGCCGGCGTCGTGGACGCCGCCGATGCTGAGCGCAGGCGGATCGAGCGCGATCTGCACGACGGCGCCCAGCAGCGCCTCGTCTCCCTGGCGATGAACCTCGGCATCGCCAGGGAGAACCTGACGGACCTGCCGGACGACGCCAGGCAGGTGATCATTGAGGCGCACGAGGAGGCGAAGGAAGCCCTCGCCGAGCTGCGCACCCTGGTCCGCGGCCTGCACCCGGCCGTGCTGGAGGACCGGGGCCTGGATGCAGCCCTGTCCGGGATCGCCGCCAGGGCGCCGCTGCCAGTGCGCCTGTCCGTCGAGGTGAGCGCGCGGGCGGCGCCAACCGTGGAAGCGGTGGCCTACTTTGTCGTGTCGGAGTGCCTGGCAAACATCGCGCGGCACTCGCAGGCGTCCGCGGCCGAGATCGACGTCAGGCGTGATGACGGCACGCTGCACATCCGCGTGCTTGACGATGGCGTCGGCGGCGCCGATCCGGCCCGCGGCACCGGCCTCGCGAGCCTGGCCCAGCGCGCGGCCTCCGTGGACGGCACATTGTGGCTGGACAGCCCGCCCGGCGGTCCGACTGTGGTGAGGGTGGAGCTGCCGTGCGTGTTGTGATTGCCGAGGACTCCGTGCTGCTCCGGGCGGGCCTGGTGAAGCTGCTGGGAGCCGCGGGCATCGAGATCGCCGCCGCGGTGAGCGACGCGTCCGAGCTGCTTGCGGCGGTGCCTGAGCACAAGCCAGACCTCGTGATCGCGGACGTGCGGATGCCGCCAACCCACACCGACGAGGGCATCCGGGCGGCCCTTGTCATCCGCAGGCAGTGGCCGGACGTCGCCGTCCTCGTTCTCTCGCAGTACGTCGAGGAGAGGTACGCGGCCGACCTGCTGGCCGCCAACACCAGCAGCGTCGGCTATCTGCTCAAGGACCGGGTGGCCGACGTGGGCGACTTCGTGGCGGCGCTGCGGCGGGTGGCCGAAGGCGGGACGGCGCTCGACCCCGAGGTCGTCTCCCAGCTGCTGGTGCGGCGGCGCAGCGACCCGCTCGACCGGCTGACCCCGCGCGAGTTCGAGGTGATCAGGCTGATGGCCGAGGGCCGGTCGAACACCGCCATCGCCCAGACGCTCGTCATCACCGAGAGCGCCGTGGCCAAGCACATCAACAGCATCTTCGCCAAGCTGGACCTGCATCCCGGCGAGGGCGATCACCGGCGCGTGCTGGCCGTCCTGCGGTTCCTGGAGATCGCATGAGCCCGGCGACAGTCGTGCTAGAAGCGCCTTCACGCCCGCGAAGACGGTGGATCTGGATTACGGTCGCGGCAGTCACTGCCTTCGTCATCGTGGCCCCGGTGTCGCTCCGGCTCTGGCTCAAGACGTCCCACCGCACTCTGTCCCTGCCGACGCAGGTCTACACGCAGCCGCTGAGCCAGCTGCAGGTCGCGGCGCCGGCCGGGAGCGTGACGATCGTGCCGAGCCGGGGCCGCGCGGTCTCCGTGGCGACGAGCCTGTCCTGGGATTTCGCAAAGCCGACGGTGAGGCAGGCCGTGCACGGCCACACGCTGCGGGTGGCCGCGCGGTGCCCCGGGCCGGACGTTTTCGAGGACTGCCAGGTTGGCCTGACCATCCACGTGCCCGCGCAGCTGGCGGTCACGGTGTCGGCGGGATCGGGCAGCGTCGCCGTCACCGGCCTGACCGGGCCGGTCCACCTCGCGGTCACCTCGGGCAGCATCACGATGACCCGGGTCAGCGGCCCGGTCTCGGCTAATGCCGGCTCCGGCTCGATCACGGGGACCGGGCTGGACTCCCCCTACGTCGAGACGGTGATCGGATCGGGGTCGCTCCAGCTCGGCCTCGGCACGGTGCCCCAGGTCCTGGATGTGGCGATCGGGTCAGGGTCCGCGAGCGTCACCCTGCCGAGCGGTGCGCGGATGAAGGTCCTGGCCAACTCTGGCTCCGGGAGTCTCGTCATCGCGCCCCGCATCTCCGACGCTCGGGCTCGGGGCACTCTGACCGCCACGCTCGGCACCGGCTCGCTCACGGTCGGGTATCCGAGCTAGTTACAGCACCTCGCGCAGCTGGAGCGTCTGGTCGCGGCGCGGGCCCACGCCGATAGCCGAGACCGGCGCGCCGATCATGCCTTCCAGCGCGCGGACGTAGGCCTGCGCGTTCTTCGGCAGGTCGGCGAACTCCTTGGCGTGCGTGATGTCCTCCCACCAGCCATCCAGGTACTCGTAGATGGGCGTGGCGTGGTGGAAGTCGGTCTGGGTCATCGGGATCTCGTCGAACCGCTGCCCGTGCACGTCGTAGCCCACGCAGACGGGCACCGTCTCCAGGCCGGACAGCACGTCCAGCTTGGTGATGAAGAAGTCGGTGAGCCCGTTCACCCGCGTCGCGTACCTGGCGATGACCGCGTCGAACCAGCCGGTCCGGCGCGGCCGGCCGGTGGTCACTCCGTACTCCCCGCCGGTCTTGCGCAGCCACTCGCCCTGCGCGTCGGACAACTCGGTCGGGAACGGGCCGGCGCCGACCCTGGTGGTGTAGGCCTTGAGTATCCCGAGCACCCGGGTGATCCGCGTCGGGCCGATGCCCGAGCCGGCGCAGGCCCCGCCCGCGGTCGGCGAGGATGAGGTCACGAACGGGTACGTGCCGTGGTCCACGTCCAGCAGCGTGGCCTGCGCCCCTTCGAGCAGCACGACCTTGCCCTCGTCGAGGGCGTTGTTCAGCACCAGGCCGGTGTCGGCCACATAGGGCCGCAGCCGGTCGGAGTAGGCGAGGTACTGGGTCGCCACCGCGTCGGCGTCGATCCCGCGCCGGTTGTAGACCTTGGTCAGGACCTGGTTCTTCTCCCGCAGCGTGAGCTCAAGCTTCTGGCGCAAAATGCCCGGATCGAACAGGTCCTGCATCCGGATGCCGACCCTGGAGGCCTTGTCGCTGTAGGCCGGCCCGATGCCGCGGCCGGTGGTGCCGATCCGCGACTGGCCCAGGTAGCGCTCGGTGACCTTATCGAGGGCGACCTGGTGCGGCATGATCAGGTGCGCATCGGCGGAGATCAGCAGCCGGTCCCGCCAGACGCCCCGCTGCATGAGGCCGTCGATCTCCTCGAGCAGGACATCCGGATTGATCACGACCCCGTTGCCGATCACGGCCGTGGCGTTCGCGGAGAGCACGCCCGATGGCAAAAGGTGCAGGGCGTAGCTTTCCTCGCCAATGACCACGGTGTGCCCGGCGTTGTTGCCGCCCTGGTAGCGCACAACGTAGTCGACCTGGTCGCCGAGCAAGTCGGTCGCCTTGCCCTTGCCTTCATCGCCCCACTGCGCGCCGACGATCACGATGGCGGGCATGAAACCCGTCCTTCCGCTACCAACAGGAAAGCCCCGCCGACGCGGTGCTGGCTCGAGGGGCCGACCCTCGAACCCCAGCGCGGCAAGGGGCTCTTGCAATCAGATGCTACTTCAGAGCCCGCCGGCGGGGCCCGGGGGACGCAGGCCGTCAGGTCTGGCTGAGCGCGGCGACGGCGGCCGGGCTGGCGTCGGCGAGAAACTCTTGGCAGCGGGCGGCCTCATCGTCCTCGCCGATGGCCGCGGCGGCCTCGCCCAGCAGGTACAGGGAGAGCAGGAAGCCGCGATTGGGCTCGTGCTCCCACGGCACGGGCCCGTGACCGTGCCAGCCCGCCCGGCGCAGCTGGTCCAGGCCGCGGTGATAGCCCGTGCGGGCGAACGCGTAGGCGCTCACCGGATCGCCCGCGGCCATCGCCCGCTGCGCCAGCGCGGCCCATGCCGCGCAGTAGGAGGGATACCGGGCGGCGACCGGCGCCGGGTCGGCGGCAGCAGCGAGCGCGGCGGCGGCCTCGTCGTCGGCGGGCAGGTAGGTTTCCGGCGGCCCGCCGAGCAGGTTCTCACGCATCATGACGCCATCCTCCCGCAGCGCCGGTGTCCGGCGGCGAAGCAGCCTCGGTAAATTGAGACCGGTGACAGCGAACGAACGACCTGCGGCCGCCAGCGGCACGTTCCTTCTCGGTGGTGACCTGCCCATCACCCGCCTCGGCTTCGGCGCCATGCGGATCACCGGACCCGGCATCTGGGGCGATCCGCCCGATCGCGCCGTCGCGATCGCGCTGCTGAGACGGGCGGTCGAGCTCGGGGTCGACTTCATCGACACCGCGGACGCCTACGGCCCGTTCGTCAGCGAGGAGCTGATCGCCGAGGCGCTGCACCCGTATGACGGCGTGGCGATCGCAACCAAGGCCGGCTTTGTCCGTCCGGGGCCGGGCCGGTGGTATCCGGTCGGACTGCCGGCCTATCTGCGGCAGTGCGTCGAGATGAGCCTGCGGCGGCTCCGGGTGGACACCATCGACCTTCTCCAGCTCCACCGGATCGACCCCAAGGTGCCGACGGCGGATCAGCTCGGCGAGCTGGATGTGCTGCGACGCGAGGGGAAGATCGCCAGAATCGGCCTGTCCGAGGTCAGCGTGGCGGACATCAACGAGGCTCGGCTGACCGCGCCGGTCGTTTCCGTGCAGAACCAGTACAACCTGGTCGACCGGAAGTCAGAGGACGTGCTCGAGTACTGCGAGCGCGAGGGCCTCGGCTTCATCCCCTGGAACCCGGTCGCGGTCGGCAGGCTGGCGGAGCCGGACAGCCCGGTGTCCAAGGTCGCCAGGCAGGCCGGTCACGCACCCGGCCAGGTCTCGCTGGCCTGGCTCCTGCGCCGGTCCCCGGTGATGCTGCCGATCCCCGGCACAGGGTCGGTCGCGCACCTGGAGGAGAACGTCGCCGCGGCGGGCGTGGAACTCACCGACGACCAGTTCGCCGACCTGTCGGCGCTGGGCTAGCCCCGGGCGTCAGGTCAGCTTCTTGCCGACCGACAGCAGGTCCTGGCACGCCTCGACGACCCTGGCCGTCATGGACTCCTCGGCGGCCTTGCCCCAGCTGCGCGGGTCGTAGGCCTTCTTGTTGCCGACCTCGCCGTCGATCTTCAGCACGCCGTCGTAATTGGTGAACATGTGCCCGGCAACCGGGCGGGTGAAGGCGTACTGGGTGTCGGTGTCGACGTTCATCTTGACGACGCCGTAGGAGATCGCCTCCCGGATGTCGTCGAGCGAGGATCCCGATCCGCCGTGGAACACCAGGTCAAATGGCTTGTCCCGGCCGTACTTGGCGCCGACGGCATCCTGGATGTCCTTGAGGATGCTCGGCCGCAGTTTGACGTGACCCGGCTTGTAGACCCCGTGGACGTTACCGAACGTCGCGGCCAGGATGTAGCGTCCGCGCTCGCCGAGGCCCAGCGCCTCGGCGGTGGCCAGCGCGTCCTCGGGAGTGCTGTACAGCTTCTCGTTGATCTCGCCCACGACGCCGTCCTCTTCGCCGCCGACGACGCCGATCTCCATCTCCATCACGATGTGCGCCCGCGCGCACTGGTCGAGGAGTTCGCTGGCGATCTGCAGGTTCTCCGCCAGGGGCACGGCCGAGCCGTCCCACATGTGCGACTGGAAAAGCGGGTCCTCGCCGCGGGCGACGCGCTCGATCGAGATCTGCACGAGCGGCCGCATGTACGCGTCCAGCTTGTCCTTGGGGCAGTGGTCGGTGTGCAGCGCCACGTTGATCGGATACCTGGCGGCCACCACGGCGGCGAAGCTAGCCAGGGCCTCCGCGCCGACGACCATGTTCTTCACCCCGGCGCCCGACAGGTACTCCGCCCCGCCGGTGGACACCTGGACGATGCCGTCGCTCTCGGCCTCGGCGAATCCGCGCAGGGCGGCGTTGAGCGTCTGGCTGGAGGTCACGTTGATCGCCGGATAGGCGAAGCCGTGCTCCTTAGCCCGGTCGAGCATCTGGGCGTAGATCTCTGGCGTCGCGATCGGCATGGCCCGCTTTCCTCTCCCTCGTAAGTCCGTGCTCAGTATCCCCGAGGCCGGAGTGCCGCCAAAGCCGGCCACGGCAGTTACCGGCAAAGGCCATCCGGCCGGCAGGGCGGCATCTACTCTCGGTCCATGGGACGCCACGATGCTGATCCCGCTGAACGCCGGAGATACGCCGGTGTCATCCTGCTTTGCGTGACTGTGCTGATGTTGCTGCTAGTCGGCGCGTACGCGCTGAGCGCGCTGTCGCACGGATAACTTGCGGGGGACCTCAGCCCTGGGCTGAGCTCAGGCCAAGATCGGCTAGCTCGAAGGCCGGCAGGTATGCCAGCCCGCGCTCGGTGACCGCCGGGCGCGCGCCGCGTTCGACGACGACCGCAACCCCGACGACCTCGGCCCCGGCTTCCTCGAGTGCATCCACCGCCGTCAGCACGGACGCGCCCGTGGTGGACGTGTCCTCGACCGCGAGGACCCTGCGTCCGGCCACGTCCGGCCCCTCGATCCGGCGCTGCAGGCCGTGGGCCTTCCCCTCCTTGCGCACGACAAAGGCATCCAGCTTGCGGCCACGGGCCGCGGCTGCGTGCAGCATGGCCGTGGCGACCGGGTCGGCGCCGAGCGTCAGCCCGCCAACGGCGTCAAAGTCGAGGCTGGCGGTGGCGTCCAGCATGACCCGCCCCGCGACCGGCGCCGCCTGCCCGTCGAGGAGCACCCGCCGCAGGTCTATGTACCAGTCGGCCCGCCGACCCGAGGACAGCACGACTGGCCCGTGTACGACGGCCAGTTCCTTGATCATTTCGAGCAGGTCATCTCGGTCGGCCATGGCAGCCGAGCCTATCGCGGGCCGCCGGGGGCCCTGAGCATCCGGCCGGGCGGGGTACATTCTGCGGGCTGGCAGGGTTCCGGCACGGCTGTATTTAGCGGACGGGTCAGCTAAATGGGGCAAAATGCTTGGAACAGGTGATTAGAACCCGGCCCGGATGATACGTCCGCGATCCGCGCTATGTGTCACGGCTGCAGCCACGCGCTGGTAACGTCACGCGCAAGGGAAGGACGGTGTCGCGTTGGATCGCTGCGCGCTGTTCGTGGACGCGGGCTATGTGCTGGCCGAAGGCGCACAGGCTGTCCACGGCACTCGCAATCGAGACTCGGTTTCGTGGGACTACGCGGGCCTGCTCAAGCTGCTCGGCGGACTGTCCAGGGACCGTACCGGCCTGCCGCTGCTGCGCTGCTACTGGTACGACACCGCCGCCGAGGGCGGCCGGGCCGAGGAGCATGACACGCTGGCGGACGTGCCCGGCGTCAAGCTCAGGCTGAGCAAGGTCAGGCCGAGCCGCAAGGAAGGCGTCGAGGCCGAGATCCGCCGCGATCTCAGCGCCCTGGCGCGCAACCGGGCGGTCAGTGACGCCGTCATCGTGAGCGCCGAAGAAGACCTCGCCCCCGTGATCACCGAGATCCAGGACCTGGGCGTCCGGGCGATCCTGCTGCACGTCAGCGCCGATGGCAACTGGGCAGTCTCGCGCTCGCTCCGGCAGGAGTGCGACGACATCATCGACATCTCGCCCGGGCACCTGCGGCCGTTCGTAGACCTCATCTCCGGCGCCGAGCCAGCAGGCAAGGACGCCCAGCTCACCTCCGGCAGCTATCGTGAGCTTGCTTCCGGCTCGGGCAGCCCGCAGCTCCACGGCGTTTCTCAGCAGCCCGCCATCGCCGCGCCCGTCCCGCAGCTTTATCCGGCGCCGGTCGCCTCGGACTTCGAGCGCATGGCTCCCGCCCAGTTCGCCGCGTCCGCGCGTGACCAGGACGCTGTCCTTCCGCCGCACGAGGCTTCGAGGCTGGCCGCAGCCAGTGCGAACGAGAACGTTGCGTCGGCCCCGGCCCAGCGCCGGGCCGCCGACTCGCCGCCGGTCACGCAGCAGTACCAGGCACCGGACCAGGGCCGGGCCCAGACCGCCGGGCCGGCTCAGAACGGCTACGGGCAGAACGGTTTCGCCGACCCCGCGCACGGCGGGGGCGGGCAGGGCCGATCGAGCAACGGCGCGCACGCCGCCGATCAGGGCGGCGCCTCGCTGCCCGGCAACCCGGCGCAGAACGGGCTGCAGTCGCTCAACGGGTCCGGGCACAACGGCGTCCATGGTGGCGGCGTGCCATCCGGCAACATGCCATCCGGCGGCCAGCTGAACGGCGGCTATGCGTCCGCGCCGCCGGCGTCGATGCCGCCAGGCGCCGGCCTGCCGACCGGCAACGGGATAGCCGGGCAGGCAAGCCAGCACGGCCATGGCGGACAGCACAGCGCCAACGCACCGCAGGGTCAGGGCATGCATGCCGGCCAGGTTCATCCGGCGCCCGGCCCGAGCCTGCCGGGTGCTCCCGGCCACGGGCTGCCACCAGGCCTGCCCGGCCAGCCGGGGATGCCTGTCGGCCAGGGCATGCCGCCTGGACAGGGCATGCCGCCTGGACAGAGCATGTCTCCGGGACAGAGCATGCCTCCCGG
>Ga0209380_10000864_pt1 | contig 21303 bp, 15 predicted proteins | sample HubBroMetageWFT6_FD_188347 | JGI IMG/M metagenome (GOLD analysis project Ga0209380, IMG submission 188347) | Warmed and freeze-thawed soil microbial communities from the Hubbard Brook experimental Forest, New Hampshire - Hubbard Brook CCASE Soil... | ecosystem: Environmental > Terrestrial >...
TAATGATTCACTGTGCTGCAGGAAGGAACTTCTGCAAAGGACATTGCTCACACCGCGCTTGTGACTTTAGGCAGTAATGCTTGCCGACCCCGACAAGCAGCCCGTGCATCTCATTGAAGGTCTGCACTTGCGCCGTGCGACCGCCCCGACTCAGCCGCGAAGGACGGTGGCGGGATCCAAGCGGGCCACTGAGCGCGGTCACTCCGTGGCAGCCCGGCCCCGGTGTGTCCATCGTCGCAAGCGCTCCTTCAAACAGAAGCCGAATTTCCTCATAGTCTGCCCCGCTCCCCACAATACCGTGGCGTTCAAGAATGCGGCGCGTGTATGCGTCCACCACAAAGACTGGATGATTCCCGGCGTACAACAGAATCGAGTCCGCTGTTTCCGGTCCCACTCCATTCAGCGCCAGCAGTTCGTCGCGCAATTCGCTCGTCGGTCGAGCGAACATGCGTGTCAGCGAGCCGCCATAATGCTCATCGAGAAATTTCACAAACGTCTTCAACCGCTGCGCTTTTTGCCGGAAGTATCCCGCCGAACGAATTAATTGCTCAAGCAGCGGCTGCGGCGTTAGGCGAAGTCCGCGAATCGTCAGCACCCTGGCTGCGCGCAGATTGCGCAGCGCCTTCTCCACATTCGTCCAGGCCGTGTTCTGCGTCAGGTACGCGCCGACTATCATTTCGAAGCGCGATTGCGCCGGCCACCAATGCTGCCGTCCCCAGGAGGAGAACAAAGTGTGGTAGTAAGCGCGGATTGTGTCGCGTTTGTTTTCGTTCATGCGTCGCGAAGCGGGAACGCTTGTTTCAAAATTGTAGGCGTCGTCAGTCGTTGGCGGCGCGCCAGATTCGCGCGGGGCGACCCATTGTGGCCAAACGACTAACGACTAACAATAGTTTAGCGACGGTAGCGAGAGGCCCCCAAGGCCTCGCGGGCGAGCCAAGCCAAGGCCGATTTTAAATGCCTTCATTTAGCCCTTTTCCGACTACGGAACTCCAGTGCGGCTTGGAAATCGTGGGCGGGATCGGCCAATTATGCCCCGCTCCCGCCCCCGCTGCGGAGATGAAAATACTGGCATCGAGTTTGAAGCGTGCGGAGAGTTTTCGTATTTGTTCCACGGTGAGGTTTCGTCGCCCGCTGAGGAACAGGCTTACTGCGGTCTCTGAACCAAACTCCGGAATCAAGTCCTTCTGCTTGATGTTTCCCTGTTCCAGGAGATACCGCACCATGGAAACCGGGTCAACATCGGTGGTGATGGGCCAATGCTCGTCCTCATAGCGTTCCACAAGCAGGGCCCGGCAATTCAATGGCTTCCTCTTCATCGGGAGTAGGATTCTGCAAGGCCGTTAACTTGAAGAGTGCTTCGGTATAGACCTCCAGCTCCTCATCATTGTGGATGATATGGGGAGCGCCTTGGGAAATCATCTTTGCCGGATTCGCCAGAACTTTGCTCATTTTTTCTTCCTCGTCCCGTATTTGTTGTCCCAGTTGCCCTGATTGTCGTATTCTTTGCGCGTCAAAAAAGACCTGATATCAACGCCCCCTTTGGTCTTTTTTTCTTCCGTCGTTATTGCATAGTGGGTGACCGTGATGAGCCTGTGGCGATTGCCCGGACGTCAAGAATCACATAATCATTTGGCACGCCATGGACTTTATCGGCATCCTTGAAGATGCTCCTCGACTTCCTCAAAAGTGTGCCAACGGGCGGTTTTTACGGCTAGTCGCCCTTTGTTGAGTTCATCCCTCGCATCGCTGTAGTTTTTCGCCGCCTCTTCCAGATGCTTTCACTCATTCGGCGCACCTTACTGTGATGGTTTCTGTACAGCAGGAATGTCATTTGGACATCTCTGACAAATGTGGCAAACCACGGTAACCCCTCTTTTCAACAAGTTCCATGGGCTCAATGCCTTGTAGTTACCACCCTCTAATACTTAAGTTACTTTTTCGGAATTCCCATTGGGTTGACAATTTGTGTCAGTGCCAATGCGTCCTCGCCTGATCCCCCCCGAAATCAGCGGTTTCGCATTGGCATCGACGCCGACTTCGCGAATTTACTAGGAGAGATATGTCTCAGCGGCTGGGTGACCTGCTCGTCAAAGAAAAGGTCATTACCCCGGAGCAGTTGGAGCAAGCTACCAAACTCCAAAAGGAGTCGCACACTCGCCTCGCCTCCGCCCTGGTGAAGTTGGGCTTTCTTTCGGACGAAGACGTCACCAACTTTCTCTCCCGCCAATACGGCGTACCCGCCATCAATCTTTCTTATTTTGAAATCGATCCCGCGGTTGTCAAGCTGATTCCCTACGAGACCGCGAAACGCTATCAGATTTTGCCGCTTAGCCGCGTCGGTGCTTCGCTCACCATCGCCATGGTCGATCCCACCAACGTCTTTGCCATGGACGATATCAAATTTATGACCGGCTTTAATATCGAACCGGTCGTCGCCTCCGAAAGCTCGATCATCACCGGCATCGACAAGGCCTACGGCACTTCCAAAGAGGAAGAGCTCGAGCAGGTGATGCAGTCGATGAACGACATGGGCGAAGCCGCCGATGTCGAAGTGCAGGCGGAACAGCAGGAGGTTGAGCTCAAGGAGCTCGAGAAAGCCGCTGACGAAGCGCCTATCGTCAAGCTCGTTAACCTGGTGCTCACCGACGCCGTGAAGCGCGGCGCCAGCGACATTCACATGGAACCCTACGAAAAAGAATTTCGTGTCCGCTTCCGTATTGACGGCGTGCTCCAGCTGATCATGAATCCGCCGCTCAAGCTAAAAGACGCCATTACTTCGCGCCTTAAGATCATGGCCAAGCTCGACATCAGCGAAAAGCGCCTGCCGCAGGACGGCCGGATCATGCTGAAGATGCAGATCGGCGGCAAGAAAAAGCAGCTCGATTTCCGCGTCTCTACCCTGCCCACGCTCTGGGGCGAGAAGATCGTGCTCCGCTTGCTCGACAAAGAAAACCTGCGCCTGGACATGACCAAGCTCGGCTTCGAGCAGGAGTCGCTCGATAAATTTCAGAAAGCTATTCTCAAACCCTACGGCATGGTGCTCGTCACCGGCCCGACCGGGTCCGGCAAGACCAACACTCTTTATTCCTCGATCTCGCAGCTCAACCAGGTCGACACCAACATCATGACCGCCGAAGACCCGGTCGAGTTCCAACTCGGTGGCGTCAATCAGGTACAAATGAAGGAACAGATCGGCCTCAATTTTGCGACCGCTCTTCGCGCCTTCCTGCGGCAAGATCCCAACATCATTCTGGTCGGCGAAATCCGCGACTTCGAAACCGCGGAAATCGCCATTAAAGCTGCGCTCACCGGCCACCTTGTTTTGTCCACACTCCACACCAACGGAGCGCCCGAAACCATTACCCGTCTCATGAATATGGGCATCGAGCCTTTTCTGGTTGCGACCTCGGTCCACCTGATCTGTGCCCAACGCCTGATTCGCCGCATCTGCAAGGACTGTGCGGAGCCCGTCGAAATGCCGGTCCAGGCCCTGATCGATGAAGGTTTTACGCCCGAAGAGGCCAAGACTGTGCAGATCATGAAGGGCAAAGGTTGCACCACCTGCAATAAGACTGGCTACAAAGGACGCACCGGTTTGTACGAAGTGATGGAAGTGGACGACGAGATTCGCGAACTGGTTCTTGTGGGCGCTTCCGCTCTCGAACTCAAGAAGAAGGCGATTGAACGCGGCATGATCACTCTGCGCCGCAGCGGCCTGGTCAAGGTTGCGGCAGGTTGGACCACGCTCGAAGAAGTGGCTCGAGAAACGATCCACTAAGAAACGTCGTTCGCCTTCGCCTTTTGCCTTTTCGTCTGGCGAACAGCGAATGGCGAACGACGGATTAGCGATAGCGAATTTGCAACAGGAACTGGCAAACAGAAGGAAGAAAGAAAAACTATGGCTCTCTCATTAAGCGATCTGCTACGCCGCATGCTGGAGATGAACGGCAGCGACCTTCACATCACCACCAACTCCCCGCCGCAAATCCGCGTGCACGGGCATCTGGTGCCGCTCGACCTGCCGCAGTTGACCCCGGCTGAAACCAAGCAGCTGGCCTATAGCGTGATGACCGATTCACAGAAGCATCGCTTCGAAGAAAGCCTCGAACTCGACTTTTCCTTCGGTCTGAAAGGCCTGGCCCGCTTCCGCGCCAACGTTTTCAATCAGCGCGGCGCCACAGCTTGTGTATTCCGTCTCATTCCCTTCGAGATCAAATCCTTCAACCAGCTCGGTCTGCCCGCCGTCGTCAGCAAAATGTGCGACAAGCCGCGCGGGCTGGTGCTCGTGACCGGCCCGACCGGTTCGGGCAAATCCACGACCCTCGCTTCCATGATCGATAAGATCAACACCGAGCGCCACGATCACATCCTCACCATCGAGGACCCGATCGAGTTCGTGCACATGAACAAGAACTGCGTGGTCAACCAGCGCGAATTGCACTCGGACACCAAGAGTTTCACCGACGCGCTGCGCGCTGCTCTTCGTGAAGACCCGGACGTTGTCCTCATCGGCGAAATGCGCGATCTCGAAACTATCGAATCCGCCCTGCGTATTGCGGAAACTGGCCACCTCACCTTCGGCACATTGCATACCAATTCCGCATCGTCCACCATCAATCGCGTCATCGACGTGTTTCCGGCGCACCAGCAATCGCAGATTCGCGCCCAGCTTTCGCTCGTGCTGGAAGGCATCATGTGTCAAAGCCTGTTGCCCAAGATCGATGGCAAGGGACGCGCTATGTGTATGGAAATTCTCGTGCCCAATGCTGCCGTGCGCAACCTGATCCGCGAAGACAAGATTCACCAGATCTACTCTTCCATGCAGTCTGGTCAGGAAAAATTCGGCATGCAGACTTTTAACCAATCACTTGCCAACGCTTATTTCCAGAAACAGATCACGCTCGAAACGGCGCTGGTCCGCTCCAGCAATCAGGACGAGCTGCAGGAAATGATTGCGCGCGGCGCCATCACTGTGAATCGGGGTGGCGCAGCCCCGCTAGCCAAGGCTGCGGTCCCGGCCAAACGCTGATGTCAAGTTCGTAGCAGGGCATCGCTTCAACGATGCCAAAAGTTCTGTGAATTCGGACGCTCCTTGCAGGGGCCGGACACAGAAAACGAAGTTAAGGAGAAGTAACCATGCCGGTTTTTACATTTTCAGGGAAGACCGCTTCGGGCGAAAAAGTTCAGGGAGAGCGCATCGCCGCCAACAAAGACGGATTGGCGCAGCAGCTCCGCAAGGAACGCATTACGCCAGGCTCCATTCGCCAGAAGGGCAAGGAATTTTCCATGCCCACGTTCGGCAGCAGCAAGATCAAGGTCAAAGAAGTGGCCGTGTTCTTCCGCCAGTTCTCTGTCATGATCGACGCCGGCTTGCCGCTGGTGCAGTGCCTGGAAATTCTCGGCGCCAATCAGGAGAACCCGAGCTTTCAGAAAACGCTGCTGGGGGTTCGAACCACGGTCGAAGGCGGCGCGACGCTGGCCAACGCCATGCGCCAATATCCCGTGATCTTCGACGACCTCACCACCAACATGATCGAGGCCGGTGAAACGGGCGGTATTCTCGACATCATCCTCCAACGCCTGGCTATCTATGTCGAAAAGGCCGTCAAGCTGCGTGCCGCCGTCAAATCGGCGTTGATCTATCCCGTGGCGGTCGTCTCGCTCGCCGTGGTGATCGTCGGCGCATTGCTCAAGTTTGTCGTGCCCATCTTCGCCAACCTCTTTGTGGGATTGGGCGTCGCACTCCCGCTCCCCACCCGCATCGTCATCGGCCTCAGCAACTTCGTCGGTCATTTCTGGTGGTTCTTCATCGTCGGCGGCGTGGGAATCTTTTACGGCGTGAAGCAGGTTCGCAAGCATCCGCGCGGCCGCTATTACTTCGACGCCATGCTGCTCAAGTTGCCCATCGTTGGCGTGCTGCTGCGTAAGATCGCCGTCGCCCGCTTCACCCGAACCCTGGGCACGCTGATCACCTCGGGTGTTCCGATTCTCGAAGGCTTGGCGATCACCGCTCGCACCTCGGGCAACGCTGTCCTCGAAGAAGCGCTCATGAAGGTGCGCAAGGCCATCGAAGAAGGCCGCACTATCGTAGATCCGCTCCGCGAATGCGGCGTATTTCCGAACATGGTGACGCAGATGATCGGCGTTGGCGAAGCCACCGGCGCCATGGACGCCATGCTGCAAAAAATCGCTGACTTCTACGAAGACGAAGTCGACTCCGCCACCAAAGATATGTTGGCCATGCTCGAACCGGTCATCATCGGCGTTCTCGGCATCAGCATCGGCGGCATCGTTATTTCGCTGTACATGCCGTTATTCGCCATGATCGGAAAACTGGCAGGATAGAAAAGCAGTCGTTGGTCGTTCGTCGCTAGTCGCTGGCACAGCGGTTCGCGCTGGCGACTAGCTGCGAAATCGCCAGCGACCGGCGATGAAACCCGTACGACCAACGATCAACGACCAACGACCAACGACCGAAATTCATGCACCCCATCTCCGATGAGCGAAACTGGCTGACCTGGTTGGTGAAGGTTCGCATCCTGATCCTGATGGTCCTGCTCGCCATCGAGCTTGCCGTCATCCGGCTCACGCCCAGCCCCCTGCCCATCCTTCCGTTTCTCACTGGGATGGTGCTCTGGTTCGCGCTCTCGCTCTTCTTCCTCTTTCTCGTTTCCGTTTGGAGCGAACATCGCCTCCAGGCCATCCTGCAAGTGCTCGCCGATCTCGCCATGGTCACGCTCGTCGTCCATGTCACGGGCGGCATCGACAGCTCGCTGAACTTCCTTTATCCGCTCGTCATCGTGGTCGCCTGCATGCTCCTGCCCCGGGTCTGGGGATACCTGAGCGCTGCCCTCGCTTTCATCCTCTTCGGAAGCATTCTCGAACTCGATTACTATCTCGTCGTTCCCTCATACTCCACCTCGCATCCCAAGCTCAAGGCGCTCCAAGTCGTCATCTTCGTCAACCTGTTCGCCTACTTCGCCATCGCTTACCTCGCCGGGCTGCTCATGAGCAAGCTCCGCCAGGTCGATGTACAACTCAAGGACGCCAGTGGCGCGCTCCGAAATCTTCAGGCGCTCCACGAAAATATCGTGCAGTCGATGAGCGGCGGCGTCATCACCACCGGCCTCGACGGCCGCATCACCCTCGTCAATCGCGCCGCTCAGCAACTGCTGGAAATTTCCGAAGCCGAGTTGCGCGGACGTTCCGTAGCCGATCTCTTTCAGGATCCCTTGCCCCATTTTGGCGGAGCCCGCGCCGATGCCGAGGTACGCTACGTCGCTGTCAATGGCTTCCGCAAGACTTTTCGCGTCCTCGTCTCCGCGCTCAACGTCAGCGCCCGCGGCGACCTCGGCTTTGTTTATTCGTTCGACGATCTCACCGAAATCCGGCGTCTCGAACGCGAAGTGCGCATGCAGGATCGGCTCGCCGCCGTCGGCCGCCTCGCCGCTGCCATCGCCCACGAGATTCGCAATCCTCTCACTTCCATCGCCGGTTCGGTCAGCATGTTGTCCGATGCACCCAGCCTTAGCCCGGAAGAACGCCACCTGTTACAGATTGTGATTCGCGAATCCGATCGCCTCAACAACATCATCACCGACTTCCTGGCGTACTCCCGCGGCAAGCAATATACCTTCGCTCGCGTGAATCTGATTCCGCTGCTCGAAGACACCCTCACTTTGCTCGAACACCGCCTCACCGCCGAAAACGCCGGCATCGAACTGCAGCGCAATTTTCCAAAATCGGAAGCGTGGGTGCTCGCTGACGGCGACAAGCTCAAACAAGTCTTCTGGAATTTCTGCGAAAACGCCGTCCGCGCCATGAAGTCGATATCAAAGGATAAAGGCGGCATCCTCAACGTCATCCTCGCCGAGCGCGGACCCGATTGGGAGATGAGTTTTTCCGACACCGGCCCGGGCATCAATCCACAGCAGACAGAAAAGATATTTGAGCCGTTCCAGTCGAACTTTGAAGGTGGAACCGGCCTCGGCCTCGCCATCGTCTACCAGATCGTTCAGGCCCACGATGGCAAGGTCTGGGCGCGCTCCGAGCTCGGCAAAGGTACTAGCTTCGTAGTCCGGCTGCGCCGCATGGATTACGCGCATGACGAGCCCGCCGTTCGCGTGTCCTCAGCCAAATCCGCTCCCGCCGCCGAGGCGTCTCCCGCCGCGCTCGCCGCCAGTGGAGGCCAGCGTGGGTAACATTCTCGTCTGCGACGACGAACGCTCCATCTGCGAACTGCTCGACATCGCCCTGCGCCGCGACGGCCACAAAGTCGAAACGGTCACCGGAGGCGACGCCGCCATGCGCAAAATCGACAGTGCGCTTTTCGACGTGATCGTCACTGACATTAAAATGCCAAATGTCGACGGCGTCGACGTTCTGCGCCACGCGCACCAGATCTCGCCCGAATCCGCCGTCATCCTGATGACCGCTGTCGACGACTACGAAGCCGCCGTCGAAGCTGTTAAAGCCGGAGGCGCGACCGATTACATCCGCAAGAGTCCTGGTCTCGTTGACGAAGTCAAACTGGCCATCGCCCGCTCGCTCACGAAAGTTTCGCTAAGCCGCCAGAACTTTGCGCTGCGTCGCGATGCTGCCACGCGCAACTCGCTAGACAATATCGTCGGCGTCAGCTCAGCTGTCGACAAACTCAAGCAGACTATTCGCACCGTCGCCACCACCAGCAGCACCATCCTCGTCTTCGGCGAAAGCGGAACCGGCAAAGAGCTGGTCGCCCGCGCCGTTCACACCTGCTCGCCGCGAGCCGGCGAAGCCTTCGTCTCCGTCAACTGCGGAGCCTTTCCGGAAACACTGCTCGAAAGCGAACTCTTCGGTTACGTCAAAGGCGCTTTCACCGGAGCCAATCAGAATCGCCGCGGCCTCTTCGAAGTTGCCGACCAGGGCACCATCTTTCTCGACGAAATCGGCGAGATGACCATGCCCATGCAAGTCAAGCTGCTGCGCGTGCTGCAGGAGCGCACCGTCCGCCCTGTCGGAGGCACCGCCGAAATTCCTATCGACGTCCGCGTCATCGCCGCAACCAACCGCGATCTCGATCGCCAGGTCACCGAAGGAACCTTCCGCGAAGACCTCTACTATCGTCTCAACGTAATTCCCATTCGCGTCCCCGGACTGCGCGAACGCCGCGAGGATGTCCCCCTGCTTGCCAATCATTTCCTGAAAAAATATGCTCCCGGAGCCGGCAAGAGCATTCACAGCGTGCAAGCATCCTCGCTCGAAAACCTAACCACCTACGACTGGCCCGGCAATGTCCGCCAACTCGAAAACACAATCGAGCGCGCGGTAGCTCTCGAGACCAGCGCCGAGTTGCGCGTAGAGTTGCCCGCCGAGCGTCCTAAGGCCCGCGCCGCCGCCGCCGGAGCCGATTCCGTCGCCGCCGTTACCGTGGGCGCCGGCGCCGTCCTGCCTGAAGGCGTCAACATGGAAAACTACGTAGCCCAGATCGAGCGCAGCCTGCTGCAGTCCGCACTGTCGCAAACGCACGGCGTACAAGTCCGCGCCGCCGACGTCCTCGGAATCTCCTACCGCTCCTTCCGCCACCTGATGAAGAAATACGAGCTGTAACTAAGCTGGCAGCCAGCAGCTTTAGTTGTCAGTTACTTATCCACGTTGTCCTCTTGAGCGAAATCGAAGGACCCCTACAGTACTCTTACGCAACGGCACTCCGTGAATTCCTTTTTCGTGCATTAGTTAGGGCTGAAAGGGTTCGGCTCGATAAGTCGGGCAAAAACCCGGTCGCGCCAGCCATTTTTTCCTGCTTGACGAACGCCTGCTTCCGGCTATACTCAGGCGTCTACTGCTGTTTTCTGAATTCTCGCTTGAGGGGGCGCGAAATTCGGAGGAGGCGGAATTAGTGTCGCCGTGTATCTCGCTACCTCTCCCCCTGGAGCACGCGGTTCCCGCCTGCGTTACATCTGGTTTCTCGATAGCACGTTGAACCGCATGATATGAACGTAAGAACCTAAGCAAGTTGAACTTATAAGACCGAAAGCTGCCATTATCTCGGGAGTAAGGACAACAACTATGTTCCGGTCATCCAAATGGGTTCTACTCGCGACCTGTGCAATTTCCCTGTTGACAGCCCGGCAAGCCGAGGCCAGCCTCGGCTTCCAGCCCATTTCGCAGGATGAACTCAAGATGACCAGCGAGCCCCACGCTCCTGGAGCCCCCGCCGTCATCTTGTATCGCCAGGTCGATCGCGACGACAACATTCACACTCCCCACGAAGACCATTACTTTCGTATCAAGATCCTTACCGAAGAAGGGCGGAAACACGCCAACATAGAGATTCCTTTTGTAAAGGAATTCGATAACGTTGTGAACATAAGGGCTCGGACCATCAGGCCGGATGGGTCAATCGCCGAGTTTGACGGCAAAGTTTTTGAAAAGGAGTTGGTCAAGGAGAGGGGAGCGAAAGTATTGGCAAAGGTGTTCACGCTTCCGGATGTGGAGGTTGGGTCTATCATCGAGTACTCGTTTACGATTGACTTCGCCGAGCACAAGCTGTTCAGGTCCAACTGGATACTGAGCGACGCGCTATTCACCAAGAAAGCGCAATTTTCGCTGAAGCCCTACGAGGGCATCTACGTGAAATATACCCTGCGCTGGAGCTGGCACGACCTGCCTCCTGGCGCGGCGCCGAAAGAGGGGCCCGACCACATCATACGGATGGAGGCGAGCGATATACCGGCGTTTCAGACCGAAGACTACATGCCCCCTGCGAACGAGTTGAAGTCGCGGGTGAGTTTTATTTATGAGGAGGGCGTCACCCCCAAAGACCAGGTCGATTTCTGGAAACAGGTCGGGAAGAAGCGGAACGACGAATTGGAAAGTTTCATCGGAAAGCGGAAAGCCATGGAGCAGGCCGTCGCCGGAATCGTCTCCCAGAACGACCCGCAGGACGTGAGACTGCGAAAGATCTACGACCGCGTGCAGCAGATTCGAAACAAATCGTACGAGCTGCGCAAAACCGAACAGGAATTAAAGCGGGAAAAAGAAAAGCCCGTAGAAAACGTCGAGGAGGTTTGGAAGCGAGGTTATGGGAGTGGCGTCCAGCTGACATGGTTGTTCCTTGGCCTTGCGCGAGCTGCGGGGTTGGAAGCCTATGGCTGCTGGGTTTCAAGTCGCCGGGAATATTTCTTTACTCCCACTACCGCGGAAAGCGCGAAATTGAACGCCAACGTTGTGCTCGTCAAGCTCAACGGCAAAGATCTTTATTTGGATCCGGGAGGACCCTTCACCCCGTTTGGCTTGCTGGAATGGTCGGAAACCGGGGTGCCTGGACTGCGGCTGGATAGCGACGGAGGGAGTTGGATTCGGACCACGCTCCCGGAACCCTCGGAATCGCAGATCGAGCACGTTGCCAAGCTAAAGCTCTCCGACACCGGCGACCTGGAAGGGAAGCTAACCCTCACTTACACCGGCCTGGAAGCGATGTACCACCGCTTGGAAGAAAGACACGCCGACGACGTGGCGCGCAAAAAGTTCCTGGAAGAGCGCGTGACATCTCAGATCGGGGTGCCGGCCGAGGCCGCGCTGATCAACCAACCGGACTGGGCTAGTTCAGAAACGCCTCTGGTCGCGGAATTCAACCTGAAAATTCCGGGTTGGACCGCGAATGCCGGCAGGAGGGTGCTAATCCCCGCCGCTATCTTTACCGTTGGAGAGAAGAAGGTGTTCGAACATGCCAACCGCGTTCATCCAATTTATTACGAGTATCCGCACGCGAAGGTGGATGACATAACCATCGAGATTCCCCCAGGCTGGCAGGTAAACAGCGTGCCCCCTCTCCAGGATCACGATGGCAAGATCATCACTTACACCTTGAAGGTTGAACAGAGCCCAGGAACACTGCGGCTGACGAGGAAATTGTCGATCGACGTTTTGTTGCTCGATCAAAAATACTACGCTGCCTTGCGGAGCTTCTACGAGAATGTCAGGACAAGTGATGGGGTGCAGATTGTCGCGGTCCCAGGAGAGATTCATGCCAGTAACTAAGCGACTTACTACAAGGCGGGCGTTGCTGCTCTTATTCTGCGTCGTTATCTGGATCGCAGCTCGCCAGGCTAAGGCCGGTCTTGGTTTCCAGCTGATTTCGCAGGACGAGCTCAAGATGGCCAGCGAGCCGCAGGCTCCCGGGGCGCCTGCCATCATCCTGTTTCGACAGGTCGACCGCGACGACAACATTCATACTCCCCATGAAGACAATTACTTTCGTATCAAAATCCTCACCGAAGAGGGGCGGAAGCACGCCGATATCGAAATCCCGTTCCTGAAGGAAACTGAGAATATTACGGGCATTAAGGCCCGAACTATCCGGCCAGATGGATCGATTGCCAACTTCGACGGCAAGGTTTTCGAAAAGTATCTAATCAAGGGAAAGTTCGAGGGCAGGCAATTGAAGGTCCTGGCGAAAACTTTCACTCTGCCCGACGTCCAGGTGGGCAGCATCATCGAATATTTCTACACCATCGATTATGGCGAATACCAGATCTTCAACTCGAATTGGGTTCTGAGCGATGAGCTGTTCACCAAAAAGGCGCTATTTACGCTGAAACGCTTCAACGACAGCTACTATGGAACCTATTCGCTGCGCTGGAGTTGGAACAATCTGCCCGTTGGCGCCGTTCCTCCGAAGGAGGGACCCGACCACATCATTCGCATGGAAGCGACCAACATACCCGCATTCCAGACTGAAGACTTCATGCCCCCGGAGAACGAACTGAAGTCGCACGTTGATTTTATCTATGAGGAGGGTTTCTCCGAGAAAGACCAGGCCGGCTACTGGAAGCATTTGGGAAAGCAACGCAACGGGCAATTGGAAGGCTTTGTAGGCAAGCGCAAGGCGATGGAAGAAGCGGTCGGCCAAATCGTTGCACCCAGCGACTCGGCCGAAGTCAAGCTGCGCAAGATCTATGACCGCGTGCAGCAACTTCGCAACACATCCTTTGAAGTCGAAAAGACCGAGCAGGAACAGAAGCGCGCCAAGGAAAAAGCGGTCGAAAATGTAAACGTGGAGGACATCTGGAAACGCGGCTACGGCAACGGAGTTCAGCTAACCTGGCTATTCCTCGGTTTAGCTCGAGCCGCGGGTTTCGAAGCGTATGGGTGTTGGGTCTCCGGACGCAGCCAATACTTCTTTACTCCAGTTACGATGCAAGGTTCGAAGTTGGACTCCAATGTCGTGCTCGTCAAGCTCAACGGTAAAGACGTCTATTTCGATCCCGGAGCGGCCTTCACCCCGTTTGGCATGCTGACTTGGTCGGAAACCGGCGTCGTGGGCCTGCGGCTCGATAAGGATGGCGGAACCTGGATTCAAACCACGCTCCCGCAAGCGTCGGAATCGCGCATCGAGCGCGTCGGCAAATTGAAACTTTCTGACACCGGCGATCTCGAAGGCAAGCTCTCCATCACCTACGTTGGCCTGGAAGCTATGTACCGGCGTCTCGAGGAACGCCACGAGGACGAAGCGGCGCGCAAGAAATATTTGGAAGATGGGCTGAAGGAGCAAATCGAAGCCGGAATAGAAGTGGATTTGACGAATAAACCCGATTGGACCAGTTCAGAGACGCCGCTGGTCGCGGAGTTTGACCTGAAGATTCCCGGCTGGGCTTCGAACGCCGGCAGGCGCGTGATGATTCCCGCCGCCGTTTTTACCGCCGGAGAGAAAGGTGTCTTCGAACACGCCAAGCGGGTATACGCGATCTATTTCGAGTATCCCCATCTAAAGGCGGATGACCTAACCATCGAGCTTCCGGCGGGTTGGCAGGTGAGCAGCGTGCCGCCGCCGCAGAATCAGGATGGCCATGTCATTCTCTATACTCTGAAAGTTGACCAGAGCCCGGGCACGGTGCGCCTGACGAGGAAATTCACTGTAGATTTCATGATGTTGGAACCAAAGTACTACACCGCGCTACGCAACTTCTTCCAAACAGTAAGAACCGGCGATGGGGAGCAGATAGTCCTGCAACCGGGGGAGATCCATGCGAGTAACTAAGCATCGAGCTAACCGAGTAACTGAACTGACCATGCGAGTAACTGGCCACTGGCCATTGGCGAGTCTCTTGCTAATTGCGCTGTCGATTACAGTCCTCGTGCCGCCCGCCGATGCTAGCGCAGATGCTCCCCCATGGATGCACGCGCTCGTCAGTGTCACCTTGCCTCCCTATGATGACAAGACCGACGCAGTGTTGCTCTATTCCGACATCAACGTGACCGTGCTGTCAGCGGAAAAGATCCGGACGCACGTGCGCGAGGCCTATAAGATTCTGCGGCCAGAAGGACGCGGGCGGGGAATAGTGGCTGTCGATTTCGGCCCAAGCAAGAAAATCAGGAGTCTGCATGGCTGGTGCATTCCGGCGCAGGGCAAGGATTACGAAGTTAAAGATAAGGACGCAATCGACGTGGCGTCATCGGCCGAAGGCGGCGAATTGATCGACGATTTAAAGTACAGGGTGCTGCGCATTCCAGCGCCCGACGTCGGAAACATTGTGGGCTACGAGTATGAAGTGGAGGAGCAGCCTTTCTGGCTGCAGGATATTTGGCACTTCCAGGAAATCGATCCAGTGCGCGAAAGCCATTTTTCGCTGCAACTTCCTCCCGGATGGGTTTTTAAGGCTTCCTGGCTTTCGCACCCCGAGGTGAAGCCTGACGAAGCGAGCGGCAACGTTCTGCAATGGGCTGTCAGCGACGTCAAAGGGATTCGGCGTGAGCCCGAAATGCCGCCCTTGGAGGGTGTGGCCGCCCAGATGATCGTGTCATTCTTTCCTTCAGGAGGAACCGCGAAGAGCAACGAGTTCGTCAGCTGGGAAGGCATGGGGCATTGGCAAGAAGGCTTATACCAGGGACGCATGGATGCTTCCGATCTGATCAAACAAAAGGTAAACGCTTTGGTGGGTGGGCAGACCGGCCAGCTCCAAAAAATGCAAGCCATCGCTGCTTTCGTGCAACATGACATTCGCTATGTCGCCATCGAGCTCGGCATCGGCGGATGGCAGCCTCACGCCGCCTCCGACGTTTTCTCCCACCGCTATGGAGATTGCAAAGACAAAGCGACTCTGATGCGCACCATGCTGAGAGAAATCGGCGTGGAATCCTACCAGGTAGTGATCAACACGGAGCGGGGCTCGGTAACGCAGGACTCGCCGGCGCACAGCGCCTTCAACCACGTAATTCTGGCCATTAAGTTGCCCGATGAAGTGGCGAAGGATCCTTCGTTGATAGCGGTGATACCGCATCCCAAGCTCGGCAAAGTCTTGTTTTTCGACCCCACCAATGACATAACACCTTTCGGTCAAATTGGCGGATATTTGCAAGCCAATTACGGTTTACTGGTAATGCCCGAAGGCGGCGAACTAGTCGAGTTGCCGCAACAACCATCGGCAATGAACAGTATCCAGCGCGTGGGCACGCTGACGCTTGACGCCACCGGAGTTCTGAAAGGCGATGTCAAGGAAGTGCGGCTGGGAGATCGCGCGGCATCGGAACGCTACCGATTGCGCACCGTGACCAAGAACGAGGATCGCATCAAGCCCATCGAAGGCCTTCTCGGCGGATCTCTCTCGAACTTTCAAATCGCACGAGCCAGCCTGATTAATCTCGACAGGTCCGATCAACCCTTCGGTTTCAGCTACACCTTCCAGTCCAGCAACTACGCGAGAAGTGCAGGGAATCTCTTGCTGGTCCGCCCGCGGGTGTTGGGCAACAAATCGTCCGGAATACTCGAGACCAAGGAGCCGCGGAAATTTCCGCTTGAATTTGACGGCCCATCGCGCGATACCGACACTTTTGATATCGCGCTGCCACCGGGCTATGAAGTGGATGAACTGCCCCCGCCAATGGATGTCGAATACAGCTTTGGCAGTTATCACAGCAAAACCGAAGCCAGCGGAAACGTCATCCACTACACCCGCTGTATGGAAATCAAAGAGTTAAGCGTTCCCGTCAGCAAAATGGACGAACTGAAAAAGTTCTATCGCATGATCGCATCCGACGAGCGCAACACGGCTGTCCTGAAACCGGCGGGAGCTGCGAAGTAGCAGTATTCGAGTAGCGGCACGAGCGAAGTAGCAGCTCATTAAGAAAGTCTGAACTCCCCCAGAGACAAAAATGAGATTGGTCGGGGCGCGCGGATTTGAACCGCGGACCCCCTGCGCCCAAGGCAGGTGCGCTACCAGGCTGCGCTACGCCCCGACATAAGTAGCAGAATTGATTCTAAAGCACTTTCCAACTTCGTGACCACTCCGGATCATGATTTCCGGCCTCGACCCTGCCAAAACCGTGTCAAATCCGCTCACGGTACAATTCGCGCGGTGGACATCCCAGCGTAATCCTTGCGTGCCGCTGCCTTCGTATACACCTCATCTGCTTGCTGGATCGCTTCGCCAAGCCTTCCTTCGCAATATTCTTTGAGCGCTCGTAAGTTTTGAACCGCAGGGCTGGTTTCCGGCAGGTAATGCCTGAAGGAGTATATTCGGGCGGCATCATCGAGGCACGGGCGAGCATCCTTTAAACGTATAGCCTGTTCCTTTGTTCCTTTCCCGGTATCGCGCACTGGCACGCGCACATGCAAACCTGGCGCATACGAACATCCTGTTGGCTATGAAGCCGGGTTGCCGACAAAACCTGGAGCGAGCGCAGGGTGGTCCGAATCGCAAATTTCTCCGCCAGTTGCACCTGCCTTGCGCTAAACCCTCGAATACGCTTTGATAAACCCCATGACAATCTCCCGCCGCCGCTACCTGCTGTGGTTCCTCCTCTTTTCGTTGGTCACCGTAACCGCCGCCAAGGATCCCCCAAAGCGCAAGTATCTTCTCTTCGTCGGCACATATACTGAAAAGGAGAGCAAAGGCATTTACGCCTACCGCTTCGATGCGGCATCCTCTGCACTGACTCCGCTAGGCATAGCGGCGAAAGCCAGCAACCCGTCATTCCTCGCGATCGACCCGAGCCACCGCTTCCTGTATGCGGTCAACGAAATCCAAAAATATAAAGATGCCAACAGCGGAGTGGTCAGCGCCTTCGCCATCGATCGTCAGAAAGGCGACCGCCAGACCGGCAAGCTGCAACTCCTGAACGCAGTCGCCTCGCGCGGAGCCGACCCCTGCTACATCGCGTTCGACAAGACCGGAAAGTACGCGCTGGTAGCCAACTATACTGGAGGAAGCGTGGCCGTATTTCCGGTTCAGTCCGATGGCCACATCGGCGAATCTTCAGCTTTCGTTCAGCACGTAGGGTCGAGCGTCAATCGCGAGCGCCAGGAAGGTCCGCACGCGCACTGGATCGAAACTACCCCCGACAATCGTTTCGCAATCGCAGTTGATCTGGGCCTTGATGAGCTGCTGGTCTTCCGCTTCGATGCAAAAACCGGATCCCTCACCCCGAACAATCCTCCCTACGCCAATCTCGATTCCGGAGCCGGCCCTCGTCACCTCGCCTTTCATCCAAATGGCGAGTTCGTCTATGTAGTAAATGAATTACAGTCCAGCATCACCGCATTTGCCTACGATGCCAGCCGCGGCATGCTGCATAAGCTCAAAACAGTTTCAACCCTTCCCAAGAATTTCTCGGGGAGCAGCGCCGCCGCCGAAATCAAGATACATTCCAGCGGCAAATTTCTATTCGCCTCCAATCGCGGAGACGACACCATTGCCGTCTTCTCCATTGACAGCAAAACCGGCGCTCTAACTCTGGCAGATAACTTCCCCACCCAAGGCAAAACTCCGCGTAATTTCGAAATCGACCCCACGGGCAAGTTCTTGTTTGTAGCCAATCAAGATACTAATAACATCGCGGTCTTTCAGATCGACTCCAATAACGGCCGACTAACCCCTACGAAACAGACACTCAGGGTCCCCTCACCGGCTTGCCTGAAGTTCATGGCCGTCGAATAAGAACAAGCCCACTTCTTGAGAAGTGGGGCCGCTCAAAACCGTCTTAGTAAAACAGGGGCCAGGGACGCCGACTTCGATTCGCGCAACGGAGATGTGCAGATTGCGAGAAGAATACTTCAATCGCATTGCTCACACCTTGGCCCGAATCGCTTCAAGGAGAGCGTTTATATAGATTCTGTCGGCTCATCATTGCGGTGCCGAAATCGGCACTGCTCAAAGAACACACAAGCCCTCATTTCGCTCGGGCCCGAACTCTGAAAGCGCGTGCCGTTTGTCATGAATTCACCTCTCACCCGATTTGCGAGTTGACCGCATTCGTTTTCGCCGATGGCTTAATACCCATTGAGGGTGACGACGAAGTTCCCTCCTCTTTCAGAGCAGTGATAACGCGATTATTTCGCCAACCATCTACCGACGAGCCATCGAGCTACTGGATCAAGCCCACCCGCCGCAGAAGATTCTGGAACCGGGGGTCGTCGCGCAGCGGGTCGTAGACAGGATCCACCTTAAGCCCAGTCAGGCCATTCGAATGTTGAGCGAATGCCTTTTCCAGCGAGGCGATAGCTTGATCGTTGTTCCCCATGCCGATGTAGGCTGGGACAATCACTATCGGATCCATGGGTTCTCGCTGGTTCGAGGCCAGCAATTTCCGCAGTTCCTTCTGTGCTTGTGCCTGTTTTCCGGCGCGACCATAAGTGTAGGCCCGGTGCGACAAGCACCAGGGAGCGTCGCCCAGGCACTGTTCTTCTAGAAAAGCCTCAGCCTCCGCGAACATTCCTTTTTGCACGTACGATTCAAAAATAATCCCAGCGCGCGGAAAGCCAGGGTCCAGTGCGCGAACGGCTGTGAACTGAGCGATGGCGCGATCGTATTGCCGGGAGTAATACAGAATTGCTCCGTTGTCGGTGGCGATAATCAGCGAAAGTGGATCCAGTTGTCGCGCGCGTTCACTTTCGCGGAGAGCCTCATCGAAACGGCCCCGCCATGCCAAGTGCTCAGCGTACCAATGATGGCCGGTGGCATAGTTAGGATTCAATTCAATCGCCCTTTTGAACTCCTTTTCGGCTGTTTGCCAGTCATAGTCATGATTTTGGACAATCAAAGCCAGGGCCGCGTGAGCTTCCGGCAGGTTGTCATCAAGCTGTAACGCCCGCAGCGCGGTGGTACGTGCCTGGGATGCAGATTCGGCGGACGGAGTTCCACTGTAAGTGCCGATCAGAGTGTAGCTGGCAGCCAAACCTGCATAGGCCCGCGCGTAGTTGGGATCCTTGTCCGTTGCTTGACGAAAATATCCGATCGCCTCCTGGAATCCCTCCACCGTTCTCTTGTTCCAGAAGTACTGTCCCTTCAAATAGAGGTTATATGCCTCGAAAGCCTCGGGAGAGAGAGTCGGTTGAGGAACGGGAGCAATCGGCCTGCGCACTCCAAGAGCGCTTTGGATCTCGCCGGAAATTTCTTTCGCGATTTCGCTCTGCACCACCAACACATCCTTAGGTTCCCGGTCATACTGTCGGGCCCAAAGGTGAGTCTGGTCCTTCATCTGAATGAGCTGGGCTGTGATTCTCACCCTCTCGGCATCGCGTCTTACGCTCCCCTCCAACACGTACTGCACTCCGAGTTCACGGGCGATCTGTTGCAGCGGTTCTTGGCTTCTCTTGTAGTGCATCACCGAAGTGCGGGCGATGACGCCCATGTGTTCCGGATCGAGGCTCCCCAACTGCGTGATCATTTCCTCCGTCATGCCGTCGCTGAAGTATTCCTGACCTGCGTCCCCGGTAAGGTTTTCAAAGGGGAGAACTGCCAGCATGGCTCGTCCCCCGGACCGGAAGGGCTGGACTTGGAACTCGAACCATTGACGGTAAACACCCCAACCAGCAATCAGGACGATTGCTGTCGCAAGAATCGATATTCCGAGCACTCGCCTTCGTCGAAACTACGGAGCCGAATCCTCGCGGACGGAAGATTGCGCCACCGTGGCCGCCGCCTCCGATTCCGTATCGAGACCGGTGAGTGGCGCAATGACCGGCGAAATGACGGGCGCAATAAAACGATAGCCCTTACCGGTAATTGTCTGAATGAAATGAGGCGCTTCGGGGTCGTCCTTCAACACTTGCCGAATCTTTCGGATCGCACCGTTAATGCTATTGTCCGTGTCGAAGTAGACTCCCTTCCCCCATATCTTCTCCACGATTTGTTCGCGGCTCACCAACTCTCCTCGCTGTTGCACAAGGAAGAGCAGAACCTCCATGGGGATACGCTCGACTTTGAGAATCCGGCCGGAGCGGCGCAGTTGCCCAGCGGCGCAATCGAGTTCGAAATCGTCCCCAAATTTTAGTGAATCTTGGATTCTGGCTGGTTCCAACGACACAACACTCCCCTAACGGTCAGCGCAACATTCTATCCGCTTTTCAAGCTTCACAACATCGTCATTGTTTCCTGGAAGTCACCGGGACATGAAAATTAAGAATCCGACAGGCGCCCGCTATGGTGGTAGCCGCGAGCATCGGCCACACTGCCGCAGCGTTTTGGGAGCAGCGCCTGATTGCCATCGTCGGCGCAACAAATACTCTACGCAAAAAGTCTAAAGGGGATCGCTAAATGAAAAAACAATCTGGAAAGTCTGCTCTTGTGATATTGGCCGCCGTTTTGGGTGTTGCTTGCGCCCAACTTGGATTCGCACAAACCTTCAAGAACGTACCTGTTCAGTCCAACACTGATATAAGCCAGGTCTCGGCAGGTGGTCACAGCGTATGGGCGCTGGACAACTTCGGAAACCCCTATTTGTACCCGGGCGGTAGCGAGTCCGCTCTCGATAAAAGCCCGGCACCTTTCATTCGAATCGCGGCCGGCGGAGGAAGCTTGTTCTCCCAGCCGGATGCGATCTGGGCACTGGATGCGTCGCACAATGTTTACACAATCGCGGATTCAGGATTCTTCCAGGAGCCCGGGTCCCTCGTCCAAATCGCTGTGGGTCCGGGCCACCAGGACAATTGTTTGAAAAGCTGCTGCGCGAGGTATTCGAAGGACACGAAGAATACCTCGGAGTGACGCCGGATTCGTAGGGCTCGTCTTGAGTCTGCGCTGGAGATCTGCGACACGTCGCCGTTTGTTCAACCCAGTGAACCCTATTCATGTGCAGACCGTGTTCTGAGTCGGTTACCCCTGCGGGCCAGGTTCTAATCCAGCAGGGCTTGATGACATCATCTCAGCTCACAGCGTTGGGGGCCGTAGCTCCAACGTTGCCGGAAGCACCTGCCAATCAGGTGAATTTGGGTTGGCTGCGCGTCTTCGACACAACGCTGTCGTGGACCTATTCCGTCCACGAACGAATAACCATCAAACCGTCAGTCGGGTTCTACAACCTCTGCAACTTTGCGAACTTCGACTT
>Ga0209380_10000865_pt1 | contig 21261 bp, 20 predicted proteins | sample HubBroMetageWFT6_FD_188347 | JGI IMG/M metagenome (GOLD analysis project Ga0209380, IMG submission 188347) | Warmed and freeze-thawed soil microbial communities from the Hubbard Brook experimental Forest, New Hampshire - Hubbard Brook CCASE Soil... | ecosystem: Environmental > Terrestrial >...
CAGCTGCCCTTGCAAAAGGCCGGTTGATAATCCCAGTCCCGGTCAGGCTGAAGCAGGGGTTCCGCACCGCGCAGCAGTCCTGCCGCCCTTCATTGCGCCCGGGTGCGCGCCGGGAACATCACCGGCTCCTCGATCCCGGCCGGGTCCTCGTGGATGATGATCTCGGCATGCGGAAAGGCGCGGCGCAGCCTCGCTTCGACCGCGTCCGACACCTCGTGCGCGTGCAGCAGGTTCATCCCGCCGTCCATCTCGATGTGGAGCTGAATGAACGCGGTCGGGCCGGCGACCCGGGTTCGGATGTCGTGGACGGCAGTCACCTCGGGATGGCCTTCGGCGATGGCGCGGACCCGGGCGCGCTCCTCGTCGGGCAGTTCGCGATCCATCAGCTGGGTCAGCGACAGCCGCGCGATCTTGATCGCGCCGTAGATGATCCACAGCCCGACCCCGGCACCGAACAGCGGGTCGATGATCGGCACCGCGAACAGGCTGCCGATCGCCAGCGCCGCGATGACCGCGAGATTGAGGATTAAGTCGCTGCGATAGTGTAGTTCGTCGGCGCCGATCGCGAGCGATCCGGTCTTGCGGATGACATGCCGCTGATAGGCGAGGAGCCCGACCGTCACGACGATCGAGAACACCATCACCGCGATGCCCGCCGCTGTGTCCTCGATCGGTGCCGGCGAAACCAGCCGGCGCACCGCCTCGAACATCAGCAGCACCGCGCTGCCGACGAGAAAGGCCGATTGTCCGAGCGCGGCCAATGGCTCGGCCTTGCCGTGACCGAACCGATGCTCGCGGTCGGCTGGCACGATGGCGTGGCGGACGGCGAAGAAATTGACCAGCGAGGCGGCCGCGTCTACCAGAGAATCGACCAGGCTCGACAAGAGCGCGACCGAGTCGGTGTTGATCCAGACGATCAGCTTTGCAGCGATCAGCACCGCCGCCACGGCGAGCGAGGCATAGGTCGCGCGGAGCCGCAGCCGGTGCGCCGCCTCTGTGCCGGCTATCGAAAATGTCGCTGTTTCGGTCATGCCTTGCCTTCGCGCACGAATTAAGCCGCCGATCGCTTCATCGACGCAATACCGCGCGCCTCCTGCCGCAGATTGGCGACCAACACCAAGGGACAAGTGAGGGCCAGAACGCCGCCGCCAATAACCGGGTCGATGGCGGTGAGCTCGATCAACGCCCCCGAAACCGCGACGATCAGGAGTATGGCGAGCGTCAATCGCGCGTCGCCGAAGAACATGCCGATCAGCTCGGCCGCGATCTCCTTCAGCAAGGTCATCGTGCCACCTTCATCATCGGGCTGCGGGCCAGCGCGATGCCGGCGAGCCCGGCGCACAGGAAAATCGCCGTGAAAACCAAGAGCGCCAGATCGTGACCGGGCCAGTCGAGCCCGAATCCCTCCCCGGTCCAGAACACGCCGAAGGCCGACAGCATCACCCCGACGCCGAATTTCAGCGTGTTCTCCGGCACCCGCGACAGCGGCCGATGGACGATCGCGCCGATCAGAAGGACGAGCGCAACGGCCAGAAGCGCACCCAGGCTGGCGGGCAGCAAAAGGCCGCCCCCGGCGCCGACGGCGATGACGATAAAGACGACCTCGAGGCCCTCGAGCAGCACTCCCTTGAGTGCGGTCATGCCGGCGATCCAGTCGAGCCGCGCCTCGTGTCCCTGCGTTGCGCCGCCGAGCCGGGCGGCTTCGGCGACGAAGATCGCGTCCTCGTCGTGCAGCGGGATCGCGCCGGCGCTGCGTAGGCACGCCTTGCGCAACCAGCTCATCCCGAACAAGAGGAGGAGTATGCCGATAGCGAGTTGCATAGCACGAATCGGAATGAATAGTAGCAGCGGGCCGAGCAGCAGGACGGCGCCGGCCAGCAGAATGAGGGCCGCACCGGCGCCGAACACGGCCGGGCGCCAGCCGCGCAGGGTCGCCGCGGCGAGTACGATCGTGAACGCCTCGACCACTTCCACCGTCGAGGCCAGGAACGCGGCGCCGATGGCGGGCGTGGCGGTTGACCAGATCAGCATCGCACCTCTCTCAGCGGTTTTCGTCATGCGCCTCAAAAACGCGTCGGGCGTAGGCGTCGAGCAGCCGCTCGCAGCCCTTGAGCCGCTCAGTTGCCTCTGCGGCCAGTTCCGCGCCGTAAAAATCCAGCTTCCTGATCTTCTCGCACCAGACCTGCAGCTTCTTCAGGTCGACGTCGTTTTCTTCCAGCTCCGCATAGGTGAAGTGCTGAGCCGCGGTTTCCTTGGCTATCTCGGCCTCGAAATCGTCGCATTTGTCGATCAGCTCGCGATAAGCTTCGTCTCGATCGGCCTTGAAGCGTGCGACGACCTTTTCCTCCTGGCCGCGATCGAGCGCGATCGTCTCCAGAATCACCGCATCGCCGCCAATCTCGGTGACGTCGTTTTCCAACATCTTGAGCCGCCGCGCGTGGTCGTCGGTCTTCGGCAGCAGGCAAACGCCGTTCTGCAGGTAGACCGCGCCCATTCCCTTGAGCCGGCGCCATAGCGCGATGCGCTTCGCGGCCGGTTCGGGTGGCACTTTGTAGGTCAGCAGCAACCATGGTCGACCAACCATGGCACCCATGTAATGTTACGGCCGTAACATTACAACTGCACGGAAATAAGAATTCTCTGCGAACCGAGCTCCTGCGATGTCCTCTACCGCCAAATCATGGGAAGAGGCGTTGCTTCCGCCATCTTTCGCCTTCACGGGTGAAGAGCACCCGGTCGTGCAGGCGAAACGGGCGCTCCTGCCAGAACTCGACCCGATCCGGCCGCACCCGGAGCCCGGACCAATTGTCCGGCCGCGGCACCACCGGCAATTCGGCGTATTGCTGGGTGATGCTCGCAAAGCGTCGTTCGAGTTCGCCTGGGTCGGCGAGCGGCCGCGATTGGTCCGAGGCCCAGGCGCCGATCTGGCTGTCGCGCGGCCGCGAGGCGAAATAGGCGTCGGCCTCGGCATTGGAGACGAGCGAGACGATGCCTTCGATGCGGATCTGCCGCTGCAGCGATTTCCAGTGAAAGCACAGCGCTGCATGCGGGTTCGCGGACAGCTCCTCGGCCTTGCGGCTCTCGAAATTGGTGTAAAATACGAAGCCCCGCGAATCCGCCCCCTTCAGCAGCACCGCACGCAGCGAGGGGACGCCGTCGCGGGTCGCTGTGGCGAGCGTCATTGTTTCGGCCAATGGCTCGCTTCTGGCGGCCCGCTCGAACCAGCGTTCAAATGGCGCAAAAGGCTCCTCTTCGGCGATTTCATCGCTCATCCGCGAGACATCTCCATTGGCGCCCCGCCGGCGCCGCTGCCTGCCTACTCCGACGCGACTTCGCGGGCAACCGCCCTAATCGGCGGCGGGGCGCTGCCGATCTCGGCGAGCAGCGCGGCCAGGGTCACGCGCATCGCCGCGGCCTCGGCCGAGACGATCCGGTCCATCGCCGCAGACACTTGCTGCTGCCAGGGCGCCAGCGGTAGCGGCGTCCGCCAGCTCCCGGCCAAGGGCAGGTCGAGCGCGACGTAAAGGTCGTGCAGGGTCGCGGTCTCCGGGTTCCAGGCGAGAACCCAGCCGCCGGCCTGTGTCTGCGCGGTGAAACCGGCCTGTGCCAGGCGTTTCAAGTGATCGTCGATCATCGAGGTCGCGACGCCGAGAGCATTGGCCAGGTCGACCGTGCGGCAGGTTGCGCCGCGCCGCTGCGCCCGCGTCAGCGCCGCGATCAGCGCCAGGCTGAAGCCGAGGCGCACGCCACCGCTGCTGAGATGGGCAAGCCGCTCGTCGATTCGCCAGGTCGGCAGGTTCGCTGCAACGACAGCGCCGAGCAGCACCGCCAACCAGGACAGGTACATCCATAACAGGAAGATCGGGATCGCGGCGATCGCGCCATACACCGTCTGATAGGACGACATCGCGCCGATATAGATCGCAAAACCGATCTTCAGGAACTCGATCACCACCGCCGCGACCGCCGCGCCGACGACACCGTCGCGCCAGCGCACCGCGCAGTTCGGAATGAGGCAATAAAGCAGCGTGAAGGCGATCAGCTCCAGGACGAACGGCACCAGCCGCGCGAAGTAGTGCATCCAGCCGCTGGCCAACTGGGCGATCGCCTGCGGATCGAAGCCGGCGCGACGTGCCGCAGTATCGAGATACGTAGACAGCGTCAGGCTCATGCCGACGAGCAGCGGGCCCAAGGTCATCAGCGTCCAATAGGCGAGGATGCGCTGGCTCCACGGCCGCCGGGTCGTCACCCGCCACAGCATGTTCAGCTGATCCTCGACGGTAACCAGCATCAGGATCCCGGTCCCGGCGATGCCGATGATGCCGATCGCCGTCGCCTGGGCCGCTGAGCCGGCGAAATACTGGAACCACCACGCCGCCTGGTCGCTGATGGCCGGCACGAAATAGCGGAAAGCCAGCGCAAGCATTTCCTGGCGCGTATCGGCGAAGCTCGGGAATAGCGACAGGATACCGATCACGATGACGCCGAGCGGCACCAGCGAGACCAGCGTCGTATAGCTCAACGCGCCCGAGGCGGCGAAGCAGCCATCGGCGCTGAAGCGGTGCAGCGCGTAGCAACAAAAAGTCCACACTGCGGCGAGATTTCGCCGCAGCACGTTGACCCATCCGGCCTCGCGGCCACGTTCTTCGGCCCGTCGCATCACTCGACCCTATAAGGCCGATTCGTTGAAATAAACAAGCGTAGCGGGCAATTCTTCTTCGGGTTGTCAGCGGTAAGCCTGAGCTTCCGAAAAGCAACCCACTCCGCTCACTACGTGCCGTTGGACGAGGTCAAATCCAGCGGAACCATGTCAGAGGCAAACGGTCGTAGAGCGCGCTAATCCGCTTAGCTAGGTCGTTTTGACCCGAAGGCAGGAACGAGCGATAAAGATGGCGGCGCGCATGCAGGACTTCCCTAGGCCGTTGTCCCGCATGCTGCCGCCGGCAGGCGTGGGGCTGAGGCCTGACGCCTGTTCCCTTTGATTATAGGCAGGGCAGGGTGAGATCGTTTCTGCCGACCGCCGCACCGAACACTTGCTCCGTTCGGGCCCGGCCGAGTGGGCGGCCTGCGATGTCTGCTCCCGGTCCAGCCGAGAGGCGCCTCATCTACCGACAATTCGGTCATCGGCGAGAACCGGCGTCTCCTGGGACATGCGCCGGAAAATTGCATCCCCTGAGGATGTCGCAAAAGGAGCGATGCTCCTGTTGACGCAGTGCGAAGAACGGAAGATATAGGCGCATGGAAATGATGCTTCCGATCGTCACCAGAACCGGCTACCTGCCAGGCGGGTCGCCGGGAGTCTGCGCGCGCTGATCGCGAAACGCATCCCACTCCCAAAAGGCCCCGCCGGAACCGGACGGGGCCTTTTTAGTCGGTATTCGTCCGGTCCGCCGGCATCACCGACGGAGAGAACGTGCGATGACCCAGAATATCTACGACAATGACGAGTTCTACGCCGGGTACAGCCGGCTCAGCCGGTCCGTCGAAGGCTTGGACGGCGCTGCGGAATGGCCGGCGCTGCGGGCCTTGCTGCCGGATTTGCGCGGGCTCAGAGTGCTCGATCTCGGATGCGGCTTCGGCTGGTTCTGCCGGTGGGCGCGCGGTCAGGGCGCCGCACAAATCCTTGGCATCGACGTTTCCGAGAAAATGCTGGCACGGGCATGGGCCGAAACGCATGACGAGGCGATCGCCTATGACCGGGAGGATCTGGAGCAGGTCGAGCTGCGGCCGGGCGCGTACGATCTGGTGTTCAGCTCCCTGACGCTGCATTATCTGGAGAACCTTGAGCGGCTTCTGGCAGAGACTCACCGCGCGCTGGCCCCCGGGGCGCATCTGGTGTTCTCGGCCGAGCATCCGATCTACACCGCGCCGACCGAGCCGGGCTGGCTCGTCAACGCCGCCGGCCGCAAGGCTTGGCCCGTCGACTCCTACCGGGAGGAGGGGCCGCGCACGACGGATTGGCTGGCCAAGGGCGTAATCAAGCAGCACCGCACGCTCGGAACCTATCTGAACATGCTGCTGCGCCTGGGCTTTACTCTGCGCCACCTCGAGGAATGGGGGCCGACCGGCGCGCAGGTCGCGGATCGGCCGAGCCTCGCTGAGGAGCGCCAGCGTCCGATGTTTTTTCTGCTCTCGGCGCAGCGCTCTTAGATCATCTCCGGCGGGGCGGCCGGATTGAGCGCGGCGCGCCAGCGACTGAGGGCGGTGCGCAGGCCCCCGGCCAGTTCGCGCCGCATCGAGGGCGCGAGAAAATCCCCGATTGCCAGCATTCGGCCATGTGAAGCGAGGAGCAGCCGGTTCGCCTCGTCGCCGCGTTCCTCAAGTACGACCCGCAGCCAGAACGGCTGAAAGCGCCAGAGGCGTCGCTCGCCGCTGATACCGACCCGCTCGACGGTGAACTCCTCGTCAGCGAGGCGCAGCGTCTCGCGCTGGCGCGCGCTGCGGTAGCTGAGCCGGAACGCGAGGTAAAGGAGCGCGACGTCGAGCCCGAAAAATCCGCAGACCGGCCAGGCGCCGATCGAGACGAAGCCGATCCCGACCGCCAGGCTGACCAAGACGAGCAGCAGCATCAATAGATGAAAACCACGCGGTGGCAGGCTGCGGTAGGGGAGAAGCACCCGCTCGAAAAAGACATGGCCGAACGGCGCGGGTGGAAGCTCGGCGGAGGCCGGATTCGCGCTCATGATCCGGCAAAGATAGGCCATGCGCGCGGCGTCGCAAAGCCGGCTCACGAGATTTGTCGGGCGCGGCTTGCGTCTCTACACTCGCGCCGCATGCGCCGGTTTTCCAAACGCGAGGTCGCGGAATTCTATCGCAGGTTGGCCGCCAGCCGGCCGATCCCGCAGACCGAGCTCGAATTCATCAACCCGTTCACTCTGCTCGTCGCGGTCGTGCTGTCGGCGCAGGCGACCGATGTCGGGGTCAACAAAGCGACTCCGGCGCTGTTCGCGCTGGCCGACACGCCGGCGAAAATGCTGGCCCTCGGCGAAGAAAAGCTCGCCCAGATGATCCGCACGATCGGGCTCTATCGCACCAAGGCCCGCAACATCATCGCGTTGTCACAAATGCTGCTCGAGCAACATGGAGGAATGGTGCCGCGCGACCGCGAGGCGCTGGAAAAGCTACCCGGAGTGGGCCGCAAGACCGCCAGCGTCGTGCTCAACGTAGCCTTCGGCGAGCCGACGATCGCGGTCGATACGCACATTTTCCGGGTTGGCAACCGGACCGGCCTCGCCCCAGGAAAGACGCCTTTAGAGGTCGAAAAGGGGCTCGAGGCGGTTACCCCGGCGCGCTACAAGCAAGGCGCGCACCACTGGCTGATCCTGCACGGCCGCTATGTCTGCAAGGCGCGCAAACCGGACTGCCCGGTTTGCGCCGTCGCCGATCTATGTCGCTATCAGGCGAAAACCGCACCGGCCGAGATGATCGCGGCGCGGGCGGAGGCCATAACCGCCGCACCCCTGACAGAAAGCATCGTCGGCGGCGCCGGCGGGACCGACAGGGTCAGGACACGGCGCGCGCGCCGGGGACCTCGCTGAGGAGGTCGTCTCCCGGCTGGGCCTGGACGTCGCCGGAAATCTGGCCCCCGCATTCGATCTCGATCTGGCCGTAGCGGATCGTGCCCGAAACCCGACCGCTAGCGCGGATCAGGAGCCGCTTGCGGACGGTCAGATTGCCCTCGAAGCGCCCGCGCACCTCGGCCTCCTCGATCGAGGCCGATCCTTTGAACAGCCCACTCTCGGCGATATCCATCTCGCGAGAGTTCTGCAAATTGGCCTCGACGCTGCCCTCGACGATCAATTGGTCGCAGGATTTGATCTCGCCCGACAGCGTGATCTCGCGGCCGACGATCAGCTTGCGCGAATCGGCCTCGCGGGACCGCTGACCCGCAAGCGGCGCGTTCGCGGCTGCGCCCGGCGGGCGTCCCGCATCGGCCGGCTTCGGCATATCTACGGCCGGGCGCGGCGTATCGGGCACGCGCGGCGGCATCGGCGTTGGCGTTCGGCCGAGCGGCGCGATGCTGGCAGTTTGTCCCGGTGGGCGGGCGGGCTTCATCGGGATGCCCAGATCGTCAGGCAGATCCGACATCTTGCGATCCTCTGTCTCGGGTTTTTTCCGGCTGAACATGGATGGGGAATCCCATCGAAATGACTGGTAAGGGACGCGAGGCTTTCGAACGCGATCAGCGGGCGAGGAATTGCGGCTCGCGGCGTCGCAGCTCCTGGAACATATGTACCATGAATGCGGTGGCGATAACCGGGGCGACGAGATTGACGAGCGGCACCGCGAATAAGCCGGCGATCACCACCCCGCCGATAAAAACGCGACCGCCGAATCGCTGCCGCACTGCACGTGCCGCCGTGAAATCGAGCCGTCTCAACGCGACCACCTCGAAATACGCTCGACCGAGAAGATATCCGTTCAGCCCAAGGAAAACAAAAACATTTATCCCGGGCGCCAGCAGGTAAACCGGCAGCGCCAGCAGATTAAGCAGAATGGTCAATCCCATCAGCCGCAGGGTTGTCGCCATCATTTCGCGAATGGGCGCGCGCCGGGCTGGTGGCTGCCCCGGATAGTCGCTTGCCTCGACCGCCGCGGCTATACCGTCGAGAAAGAACCCCATGACCAGGGTCACGACCGCCGGGAACAGCAGCCAACTCAGCGCCAGCACCGCAAGCGCGCCGAGAATGTTGACGAGCCAATTGAGCGGGGACCAGCCAAACAATGCCGTGTTGTCGAGGAGGACGGCGGCGCTTATCCACAGGAGCGCGAACGTCGCGAGAGCGAGTGCCAGGCTCAGCAGAACGACGCGGCGCAACGGCGGCGTCGGCAGCGCGGCGAAGGCGCGAAGGAGGAAGGTGAGCATCAGCCGCAGCCTTCTATGCGAACCCCGCGATCAGACCAAGGCGGGGCGGCTCGCCGGTTGCGGCAGGCGCCGATGCCCCTATACTCCGCCCCTCATCTCCGGAGCAGGTATATGACTTCTACCGCCATCGATGTCGTTGGCATCGGCAACGCGATTGTCGATGTGATCGCGCATGCCGAGGACGCTTTCCTGGCGGAGGAGGAGCTTGTCAAGGGGGCGATGACTCTGGTCGACGCCGCGAGCGCCGATGCGCTCTACGCCAAGATGGGCGCGGCGGTCGAGAGCTCTGGCGGCTCGGCCGGCAACACGATGGCCGGCATCGCCTCACTTGGCGGCATGGGGGGCTATATCGGCAAGGTCCGCGACGACTTCCTCGGGCAGGTCTTTCGTCACGACATCACCGCGATCGGGGTGCGCTTCGATACCCCGGCCGCGACCAGCGGGCCCGGCACGGCGCGCTGCCTGATCTGCGTTACCCCCGACGGGCAGCGCACGATGGCGACGTACCTTGGCGCCTGTGTCGAGCTCGGGCCGGATGACCTCGATCCGGAGCTGATCGGCGCGGCGCAGGTGACCTATCTCGAAGGTTATCTGTTTGATCCGCCCCAGGCACAGGAAGCCTTCCGCGAGGCTGCGGCGATAGCGCATGCGGCCGGGCGACGGGTCGCACTGAGTCTTTCCGATCCGTTCTGCGTGGAGCGGCACCGCGCTGCATTCCGCGAGCTTGTCTCCGGCGAGGTCGATATCCTCTTCGCGAACGAGGCCGAGATCTGCTCGCTCTTTGAGACACACGACTATGCCGCCGCCGCCAGAGCGGTCTGTGGCCACGTCGAGGTCGCGGCTCTGACCCGCAGCGCCGCCGGCAGTATCATCATTTGTGGCGATGAGGCGCACAGGGTTACTGCCGCGCCGGTCGCGCGGGTCGTCGATACGACGGGGGCGGGCGATCTCTATGCATCAGGTTTTCTTTACGGCTTGACCCGCGGGCTCCCGCTACCCACCTGCGGTGAGATCGGCAGCCTCTGCGCCGCCGAAATCATTAGTCATGTCGGCGCTCGGCCCGAGACCGGGTTGCGCGAACTTGTCACGGCAGCAGGGCTACTCTAGGCGCTCTGTTGCCGCTGTCGTGTTTAGGTTTTCATGGATATCCGCAATATCGCGATCATCGCGCATGTCGACCATGGCAAAACGACGCTCGTCGATCAGCTGCTGAAGCAGAGCGGCGCGTTTCGCGCCAATCAGCAGGTCGCCGAACGGGCCCTCGATTCGAACGAGTTGGAGCGCGAGCGCGGCATCACGATCCTGGCCAAATGCACGTCGGTGCTCTGGGGCCCCGAGGAGCACGGCGTGCGGATCAACATCGTCGATACGCCGGGGCATGCCGATTTCGGCGGCGAGGTCGAGCGCATTCTCAGCATGGTCGACGGTGTTCTGGTGTTGGTCGATGCGGCCGAGGGGCCAATGCCGCAGACCAAGTTCGTCACGGCCAAGGCGCTGGCGCGTGGGCTGAAGCCGATCGTCGTGATCAACAAGGTGGACCGGCCCGACGCGCGCCCCAGCGAGGTGCATAACGAGATCTTCGACCTGTTCGCACTGCTCGACGCCAGTGAGGCGCAGTTGGATTTCCCGACCCTGTTCGCGTCGGGCCGCGACGGCTGGGCGGTTGCCGACCTCGCAGCACCGCATGAGGATCTGGCGCCGCTTTTTGAGCTGATCGTCGCGCATGTGCCGCCGCCGGTAGCCAATGCCGACGCCCCATTCACCATGCTGGCGACGACGCTTGACTACGACCCGTTCCTGGGGCGCGTCTTGACCGGTCTCATCCATTCGGGGGTTGCCCGCCTCAACATGCCGGTCAAATCGCTGGCCCGCGACGGCCGCACGATCGAGCAGGCGCGGCTGACCAAGCTGCTCGCTTATCGCGGGCTCGAGCGGCGGCCGATCGAGGAGGCGCGGGCCGGCGATATCATCGCCGTCGCGGGTCTGGCGGAGACGACGGTCGCCGACACGATCTGCGCGCCCGAAGTGACCGAGGCCTTGCCGGCTGATCCGATCGACCCGCCCACCCTGGCGATGACCTTTTCGGTCAACGATAGCCCGCTTGCCGGCCGCGATGGCGGCAAGGTCACTTCGCGCGTCATCGCTGAGCGCCTCTATCGCGAGGCCGAGGGCAATGTCGCCTTCAAGGTGCAAGAAAACGTAGCCCGCGATGCGGTCGAGGTATCGGGCCGTGGCGAATTGCAGTTCGGCGTGTTGATCGAAACCATGCGCCGCGAGGGCTTCGAACTGTCTATCTCGCGCCCGCGAGTGCTGTTCAAGACCGATCCGAAAAACGGTCAGCGGCAGGAGCCGATTGAAGAGGTTATCATCGATGTCGACGAGGAATTCGCCGGAGTTGTCGTCGATAAGATGAGCCGCCGCAAGGCGGAGCTGCAGGAAATGCGGCCATCCGGTGGTGGCAAATTGCGGCTGTCGTTCCTGGTGCCGACACGGGGGCTCATCGGCTATCACGGCGAATTCCTCACCGACACGCGCGGTAGCGGGGTCATGAGCCGGCTGTTCCACGGTTATGCGCCGCACAAGGGGCCGATCGAGGGGCGCCGGAATGGGGTGCTAATCTCGAACGCACAGGGCTCAGCCGTCGCCTACGCGTTGTGGAACCTCGAGGAGCGCGGCGCGATGTTTGTGTCGCCCGGCGATGCAATCTATCCGGGGATGATCGTCGGCGCACACAGCCGTGACAACGATCTCGATGTCAATCCGGCGAAGGGCAAGCAGCTCACCAATATCCGCACCACCGCGAAGGATGAGGCGGTGCGCCTGACCCCGCCGGTGCAGATGAGCCTCGAAAAGGCGATCGCCTATATCGAGGACGACGAACTGGTCGAGGTGACGCCAACGGCAGTCCGGCTCAGGAAGCGCCTCCTCGACATCAATGACCGCCGTCGCGCAAACCGCACCGCGGCGGCGGAGTAGGATTTGTCGCAGGCGGCGCGGCCGTTGGGCCTATGCACGGGCCATGACGGCGATCAGGAACAGCGCCAAGGCGAGCATTCCGATCCACCATTCCTCACCTCGGATGGCGCGAGCGGCCGATTTGACTTCGCCGGCTCGCTGACTATATTCCACCCCCTTTCCCGAGAACGCGGGCGATCCGCCCCGGCCCTTGCGTGTTGACGCGTGGAGGAGGCCTTATCGGGACAACAACAAGCTAAAGCGGATTAGGCTGTTATGAGCAAGCGCGAGGAATCGAAGTACAAGATCAACCGCCGTCTCGGCGTCAATTTATGGGGCCGCTCGAAGAGCCCGCTCAACCGCCGCGAATACGGGCCCGGCCAGCATGGGCAGCGGCGCAAGAAGCCGTCCGACTACGGCACCCAGCTGATGGCCAAGCAAAAGCTGAAGGGCTATTACGCCAATCTCGGCGAGCGCCAGTTCCGCCGGCTTTACGAGGAGGCGGTGCGGCGGCGGGGTGATACCGGAGACAATCTGATCGAGCTGTTGGAGCGCCGGCTCGATGCCTGCATATACCGCATGAAGCTTGCGCCGACCCCGTTCGCGGCGCGTCAGCTCGTCAACCATGGGCACGTGCTGGTCAACGGCAAGCGGGTCAACATCGCCTCCTACCAGCTACGCGACGGCGATACGATCGAGCTGCGTGATCGCGCGAAACAGATGGCGCTTGTGCTCGAAGCGGCGCAGTCGAGCGAGCGCGATGTGCCAGACTATATCGAGATCGATCACGACCGCATGCGCGGCCGCTTCGTGCGCGCACCAAAGCCAACCGACGTGCCCTATCCGGTGACGATGGAGCCGAACCTCGTCATCGAATATTATTCTCGCTGACCGACTGGGTGGCGAGGTCGGATCTGCTCGGGCTCTCGCTGCCCTAGGCTGGTCGCCTCACTCGTCACCCCCGCGGTAGCGGGGGGTCCAGGGCAAAAGCCGGAGCCCCTTCCCCCTGGATTCCCGCGTTCGCGGGAATGACAGACAGAAAAGCGGGCTCCCATGCTCACCCTCTCTCTTGCGATTGTTCTGCTGCTGATCCTGGTCAACGGCTTTTTCGCCATGGCCGAGATCGCACTCGTCTCGGCGCGTCCGGCGCGCTTGCAGGCGCTGGTCGCCGACGACAGCGCCGGCGCTAAGGCCGCGCTCGAGCTGAAGGCAGATCCGTCGCGGCTGCTGGCGACGGTTCAGATCGGGATCACGATCATCGCCGTGCTGACCGGCACCTTCGGCGAGGCGACGATCGGTGAGCGCTTGCAGGATTTGCTGAGCGACGAGGGTCTTTCGGTTGGCGCCGCGCATGCCATCAGCATGGCGGTCGTGGTACTCGGGATTTCTTATTTCTCGTTGATTCTTGGCGAACTGGTGCCGAAGCGGGTGGCGATGATGCATCCGGAGGGCATCGCCGCCGCGCTTGCCCGGATGATGCGAAGCCTGGCGCAGATCAGCGGGCCGATCGAGTGGGTATTGAGCGCGACGACCGATCTGATCCTGCGGCTTCTGCCGATGCGCCAGGAGCCGCCGTCGGTCACCGACGAGGAGATCGGCTTCATGCTGCGCGAGGGCGCCGCGGCCGGTCATATTCCGATAGGCGAAACGGCGATCGTCGAGATGGCGCTGCGGCTCGGCGAGCGGCGGGTCGGCGCGGTCATGACGCCGCGCACGCGAATCGAGTTCCTTGACCTCGAAGATCCCGAAGAGGAGCTGCGCCGGCACATCCGCGACAGCGCCTATTCGCGGTTTCCGGTGGTGCAGGGCGGCACTCACCAGCTCGCCGGCATCGTGCAGGTCAAGGATTTGCTGGCGGCGTGTTATGCCGCCGAGCCGTTCGACCTGCGCCCGGCGCTGCGGCCGCCGCTGTTCATGCCGAACACGGTGACGGTGCTGCGCGCGCTGGAAGTCTTCCGGACCAGCCGCGAGACGATGGTCCTGGTGGTCGACGAATACGGCGATCTCGAAGGGCTCGTCACGCTGACCGACATCCTCGAGGCGCTGGTTGGCGACATTCCGGAAGCCGGCGAGACCGACCCGCGCGTCGTGCGCCGCGAGGACGGCACCTTCCTGATCGACGGCATGGTTGGGCTCGACGAGCTGAAGCAGGTGCTCGGGGTCTCCAGCTTGCCCGGGGAGGGAGCGGACTTCCACACGCTCGGCGGCTATCTGATGGCGCGGCTCAACCGGGTGCCGATGGTCGCCGACCGGGTGACCGCCGGCGATTACCGCTTTGAGATCGTCGAGATGGACGGGCGGCGGGTCGACCGCGTGCTGATCGTGCCTGTCAAGGAGCAGTAGCCGAGCCGGCGGTCTCGTCGCCGTCGGCGCCGGAGAGGAGGCGAGTCGGGAAGCCGGCGGCGACAAGCGCGTCAATGATCGTATCGACATGGCGGCGGTTTTGGGTTTCGACCACCACGTCGAGCTCGGCGCGTTTGACCGAGGTGTCGTGGAAGAGGCGCTGGTGGTGCACCTCGACGATGTTGCCGCCGAGGCCGCCGATAACCCCCGAGACGCGCGACAACACACCCGGAATATCCGGCAGCTCGGCCCGCAGGCGGACGAGCCGCCCGCTTCGCACCAGGCCGCGCATCAGCAGCGAGGCTAGAAGGCGAGCGTCAATATTGCCACCGGTCAGCACGATGCCGACGCGCCGACCCTGGAAGCGCTCGGGCTCGGCCAGCAATGCCGCCACCCCGGCGGCACCGGCGCCCTCGACGATCAGCCTTTGCCGCTCGATCAACAGCTCGACAGCGGATTCCAGTTGCCGCTCGGTGACGAGGCGCACCGCGCCCACCAGCGCGGCGACGATGCGGCGGGTCAAGGCGCCGGGCTCCTTGACCGCGATGCCTTCCGCGAGCGTCGTTCCCTCTGTTGGCAGGCCCGGGTCGATGCCGCGCAGCACGCGATACATCGACGGATAGAGCGCTGATTGCACGCCGATGATCTCGATTTCGGGCGACAGCGTCTTGGCCGCGACCGCGATGCCGGAGATGAGTCCGCCGCCGCCGACCGGCACCAGCAAGGCGTCGAGCTCCGGGCATTGCGCCAGCATTTCCAGCGCGATCGTGCCCTGGCCGGCGATGACGGCCGGATCGTCATAGGGATGCACCAGCACCAGGCCCCGCTCGCGGGCGAGCGCATCGGCGGCCTGACGCGCATCCACCAATCCCTCGCCTCGCAGGACCACCTTGGCGCCAAGCGCTTCAGTCCGATCGATTTTGGTGAACGGCGTCGCTGCGGGCATCACGATTGTCGCCGGGATGCCGAGACGGCGCGCGTGATAAGCCACACCTTGGGCGTGGTTGCCCGCCGACATGGCGATGACCCCGGCGCGGCGCTGGCCGTCGTCGAGCGTCAGCAGCTTGTTCAGCGCACCGCGCTCCTTAAAAGACCCGGTCGGGTGCAGGGTCTCCAGTTTCAGAAAAACCTCGCACCCGGTCAGATCCGAGAGCGCCGCCGCCCGGATCGTCGGTGTCGGGCTGACGGCTCCGGCGATCGCCGCCTCGGCGCGACGGACGTCGTCGATGGTCACAGAAAGGGGCTTCATCGCGTCGGCTCCAGAACCAGCGTGTCGACCGCCGGCGCCTGGCCGGGGACCAGCCAATCGAACCGGCGCCAGCGCGTCAGCAGATCGGCAAAATGCGGGGAGAACGGGTTTCCCGACTGCCCGGGTGCCGTGATCATGCGCGAACCGGCCGGCACGGCAAGGTCGGTGATCATGCGAAGCCCGGCGCCGAAGCGCTGCTCGTAAGGGTGCGCTTCGTCGCGGATCGAGCTCGGACCGCGGTTGATCGTGTCGTAGCCACCAGGGGACGGCACGCTGACCCGGACCCAGTCGCGCAGCACCGGGATGCGGCTCAAGACCGGGTTCTGGAATTGCGCGATATGCGCGCGCCCCCACTGCCATTGGGTCATGTCCGATCCATAGGCCTGGCGCAACTCGGCGAGCGCGCTGTCGAGGGCGGCGGCCAGACGCGCATCGCAGTTCTCGCCGGGCTGCTTCTCGCCGGCGCACCACTCCGCATGTCCGGTCAGCACCGCTTCCATGACCTGCGGCTTCAAGTCCCAATAATCCGCCGCGGCGTCGCCAATACGCCCGAACAGCACGTCGTGAGCGAAGGCGCGCAGCCACGCGGTAAACAGCAACGGCTCGACCTTCTCCGCGTCCATGCGGAAATCCCACTCTCGCAGGCGGTCTATCGCCTCGCGGGCCTGATCGTTCGCCGGCGCGATGCGGGTCAGCAGCGGCACCAAACGGCGCGCCATCAGCGACCGCGTATCGGCCTGGATCGCCGCGCTCGCATCAGGCGATTGCCGCGGCGTCATCGCCAGCAATTCCTCGATCCGCTCGGCGCGGTTCGGCAGGTCCCAGTCGCGCGACAGGAAATAGGGGTAGCGGTCGGGCACGATCTTGTTGTTGGCGCTGACAAAATGCCCGGAGGCCGGGTCGGTCGCCTGCGGCAGCTCCGAGAACGGGATAAAGCCGGTCCAGTCATAGGCGCCGGTCCAGCCCGGCACCGGTAGCCAGCCGTCGCCGTTTTTGCGGATTGGAATACGGCCCGGTGCGATGAAGCCTATCGTGCCGCCGGCATCGGCGAAGACGATGTTCTGCTGCGGCGCGACGAAGTTTTCGAGCGCAGCGCGAAAGCCACTCCAATCGCCGGCACGGTCGATGCCCCAAAGCGCCTCGGCGGTACCGTCGTCGGCGCCAAGATAGGTGGTCGCAAGCGCCAACACGTAACCTGATTCGACCGTACCACCTGCCAGAACGTCGGACAGAACCGGACCATGCCGGGTACCGCGCACCGTCATCGTCACAGGCGCGGCGTCGCGTACCGCGATGGTTTCCTCCCGGGCGGCGAATCCGACGCTGCCGTCCGGGGTCACGTAGCGGCCGGAATCGGCTGGATCGAGCTTCTCGATGAATAGATCTTCGATATCGCTGGTGGTCGTCGTGAAGCCCCAGGCGATCCGGTCGTTATGACCCACAACCACCAGAGGGATGCCGGCGGCGGTACCCCCGGCGATTTCGCCGGCGGGGGTCTGGAGGCGAGCCAGATACCAGAAGCCGGGAGCCCCGAAACCGAGATGCGGATCGTTGGCGAGTAGCGGCTTGCCGCTTTCGCTGTGCGCACCGTCAACGACCCAGTTGTTCGAGGCATAGATCGGGCCAACGATTTCCGGGAGTGCCGCGTAGAGCCGATCGAGCGGCAGCCGGCGATAGATCGCGCTCAGCTCGGCCAAGGTCGTTGGGGCGTCTTTCGGGTATTCGGGATAAAGAAACGCCAGATCCTGCGGCGAGACGGTCGCCGCAAGCCGTGCGCGCAGCAACTCGCCGCGATAATTCCCGGCGAGCTGCACATCCATCAGCTTGCCCCAGACGAGGCTGTCAGCGACATGCCAGGGCTCGGGTGTAAAGCGCAGAAGCAGGAATTCGGGCGGCAAGGCACCCCGGCGCCCCGCGAGGAACGCGTTGACTCCCGCGGCATAGGCCTCGAAGCCGCGGCGCACCGCAGGCGACAACAGCGGAATCTCGGCTTCGGCGGCGCGGTAAAGCCCGAGCACCCGCATCTGCCGGTCGGTCGGCAGCGCCTCGGCGCCGAACACCTCGGCGAGGCGTCCCGCCGCGTAGCGCCGCTGCAGCTCCATCTGGAACAGCCGATCCTGGGCGTGGACAAAGCCGAGCCCGAAAGCGGCGTCCTCGTCATTGGCGGCGGAGATCAGGGGCACACCGTCGGCATCGCGTTCGATGCGCACCTCGCCCTTGAGGCCGCGCACTGCGACGGCGCCGTCGAGCTGAGGCAAGGACGAGAGCAGGTAAAGGTAGAGCCCGCCGCCCAGGACCACCAATGTAAGCGCCAAGCTGGCGAGAATACGGCGAATCAATGTTTGGAGCGCTGTAGAGCCCGGCCGTCATTCCGGGGCGTCGCGTAGAGTGGAACTCGGAATACGTCTTCCAGAGGCCTGTGTTGATGGATTCCTGGCCCGGCCCTTCGGACCGTCCCGGAATGACCCGTTTCTTGCGTCTCTATGATGGCCGCGGCTCCGTGGGGCACTCGGTCAGGAAATTCCCAGCTCGCGCAGGATCTTGGCGCGGTCGGCGTCGAGGTCGGGGGCGGGCGCACGGGTCTGGGGGTCGGGGAAGGCCGACAATTTCATCGGATTGCCGGCGAGCCTGAGCGGCCCGGTGACCGGGTCGTCGACCTCGACCAGCATGTTGCGCGCCGCGGTTTGCGGATGTGCCAGCGCTTGCGCGACGTTGTTCACAGGACCGCACGGGATGCCGGCCTTCTCCAGCACCGCGATCCAGTGCTCGGTCGAGCCGGTGCGCAGCACATTCTCGATCTCCACCTTCAGCGCCTGCTGATGCTGGTTGCGCAGCGGGTTGGTCTTGAACAACCGATTGTCGGCGAGATCCGGCCGATTGAGCGCCTGCGCCAGCTTGACGAACAGCCCGTCATTGCCGGCGGCGATGATGACATGGCCGTCTTGCGTAGCGAACGCCTCGAACGGAGTGATCGAGGGGTGGCGCGCACCCATCGGCCCCGGGATCTCGCCGGTTGTCGTATAGCGCATGATTGCGTTTTCGAGGAGCGCCAGCTGGCAGTCGAACAGCGCGACATCCACTTTGGTCGCCTCGCCGGTACGCTCGCGATGTAGAAAGGCGGCGTTGAGCGCGATCGCGGCGTAGAGCCCGCCGGCCAGGTCGCCGACCGAGGTGCCAACCCGCACCAAGGGCCCGTCCGGGATCCCGGTGATGCTCATAATCCCGCCCAGCCCCTGAACGACCATGTCGTAGGAGGGGTAATGCGAATAGGGCCCGGTATGGCCGAAACCAGAAGCGGCGGCGTAGATCAGGCGGGGATAGCGCTGGTGCAGCGTCTCCCAGCCATAGCCGAGCTTTTCCATCGTGCCCGGGCGGAAGTTCTCCACCAGCGCGTCTCCGCGGTCGAGCAGCCGCTCGAAAATCTCGCGGTCGCCCGGCGCCTTGAGATCGAGCACGATCGACTCCTTGCCGCGGTTGACCGAGGCAAAATAGGTCGATTTGTTATTCTTGAACGGGCCGTATTGGCGGGCGTCGTCGCCGGTCCTCGGCGCCTCGACCTTGATGACCCGCGCGCCCAGCTCGGCCAGCAGCAGCGTGCAATAGGGGCCGGCGAGAATGCGCGACAGATCGATGATCGTGATACCGGAAAGCGGCCCGGGCTGTGCCATGCCCTCAATCCTTCTGGGAAACCCACCTGGTGCGGCGAGCGCGAGCGTCAATAGCCCAGACCTGGGCCGCACTGCAATCCGGCCGCGACGCGCGCGTCCGGATCAGGCGGCCGGCGGGCCGCTTATGCCGAGCTGGTCGGCGAGCCGCACCAGTTGCGCGACCCCGGCGGCCTGCATCTTCCGCATGACTTGCCGCCGGTGCATCTTGACGGTCATCTCGCTGACCCCTAGATCGCCGGCGATCTGCTTGTTGAGCCGCCCGGTAACGACCAGCCCCAGCACCTGCCGCTCGCGGGCGGTCAACGTATTGAAGCGCGCGCGCAACTCGGCAAGCCGCATGTCGCCGCGGCGGCGGACCCGATCCTTTTCCAGCGCGGCGCCGACCGCATCGAGCAGGTCTTGGTCGCGGAACGGCTTGGTCAGGAACTCGACCGCGCCCGCCTTCATCGCCCGCACCGACATCGGGATGTCGCCGTAGCCGGTAATAAAGATAATCGGCTGCTCGATGTTCGCCGCCGACAATTCCTGCTGCATATCGAGGCCGCTGCGTCCCGGAAACCGGACATCGAGCACGATGCAGCCAGGCCGGTCCGACCGGTTGCTGTGCAGGAATTCCTGCGGCGAGGAAAACAGCTCCACCTCGAAGCCGACCGAGCGAAACAGATTGTCGAGCGACTTGCGGATGGAAACGTCGTCGTCGATGACGACGATCACGGGCGTCGCGTCGCTCATCGGGTCCAGCTGCCCTGCGGGTTCACTCATATGCCCGGCCATAACGGGCAAACACGGCGTTGAAATCCCGGACTGCCGCGCGAGCACCCTGCGGGTGGGACCAGATTGCACCGATGACGGCGAGGAAATCGGCGCCCGCCTCGACCAGCGGGCCGCAATTTTCCTGGGTGATGCCGCCGATCGCGACGCAGGGCACAACGGTCGTATCCGACCAGTCGTGCAGCACCTCGGGGCTGGCGCGGTGCTTCGCCGCCTTGGTGCCGCTCGGGAAGAACGCGCCGAAGGCGACATAGTCGGCGCCGGCTTCGGCGGCGACGACGGCGCGGTGCCGACTGTCGCCGCAGGTCACCCCGACGATGCGGTCGGGCCCCAGAAGCCGGCGCGCCTCCGCATAAGGCGCGTCCTCGTCGCCGACATGCACCCCGTCGCAATCGAGTTCGGCGGCGAGATCGGGCCGGTCGTTCATGATAAAGGCGACGCCGCGATCCTGCGCGATCGGCTGCAGTATGCGCGTCGCGCGCCGGATCGTGGCATCGTCGACATCCTTGAGGCGCAACTGCAGACAACCGACATCGCCGCCGGCGAGCGCGCCTTCGAGATCCTCGGCGAAACGGTCGGGTTCGAGCGCGGGCGGCGTGATCAGGTAGAGCCTGGTCGTCGCCCGCGTCTCGTTACGCTGTGCCGGAATCAGTCTTTCCCCTGATAGATCTTGATGATGCGGTTCAGCATGTCGAGCGCTTCGGCCTTTGGGCGCTGGAAGGTGTTGCGGCCGATGATCGAGCCGTTGCCGCCGCCGGCATAGACCGCGCGCACCTCGTCGAGGACACCGTCGAGGTCCTTCGCCTCGCCGCCCGAGAAGACGACGATACGGCGCCCGTTGAAGGCAGACTGTACGACGTGGCGGATGCGCGCCGCCGGGGTGGAAATATCGATCTTCTGCGCCTCATAGACCTTCTTTGCGGCGTCCAGCTCGATATGGGCTGTGGGTGGCTTGACCTTGATGATATGCGCGCCGAGCTGAGCCGCGAGTTGGGCGGCGTAGGCGCAGACGTCGATCGCGGTTTCGCCCTCGCGCGAGAGATTGCCGCCGCGCGGATAGGACCAGATCACCACGGCGAGGCCATGCGCCTTGGCCTCGCGGCCCATCTCAGCGATCTCCTCGAACATGTCGTAGGCGACGTCCGAGCCGGGATAGATCGTAAAGCCGATCGCCGAGCAGCCGAGCCGCAGCGCGTCCTTGACGCTGGCGGTCACCGCCTGGCTGGCGCCTTCCTTGGCGCGCGACAGGCTGTTGGCGCTGTTGGCCTTGAGGATCAGCGGGATCTGCCCGGCATAGCTGCCGGCGCCGGCCACGATAAAACCGAGCGGGGCGGCATAGGCTGAGAGCCCTGCTTCGATCGCCAGCTGGAAATGATAGTGCGGGTCGTAGGCCGGCGGGTTCGGGGCGA
>Ga0209380_10000868_pt1 | contig 21246 bp, 21 predicted proteins | sample HubBroMetageWFT6_FD_188347 | JGI IMG/M metagenome (GOLD analysis project Ga0209380, IMG submission 188347) | Warmed and freeze-thawed soil microbial communities from the Hubbard Brook experimental Forest, New Hampshire - Hubbard Brook CCASE Soil... | ecosystem: Environmental > Terrestrial >...
GAGGACAGCTCGCGATGAGCGTTCGCTTGGGTGAGCAGCGCATTGGCCTTGGTCTCGAAGGTCTGCACGGCATCGGCACCAGCGGCAAACCGGAACGGAGGCTCTTTGAGTCCGGCGAGATGCACAATTGCATGAGCGAGCTTAGCCGGGTCGCCGCCCTGCTTGCCGTCCATGCTGCTCCAAGCGTCAACGATTTCCCGGGTTTGCTTGGCGTAATCGTCGATGGCGGCCTTGGCGTAGGTGGTGGAGTTTCTACTGAGGAGCTCAGTGCGGAAGAAGCCAGGCTCGACCAGCATCGTGCGGATGCCGAAGGGGGCGATCTCCGGGGCAAGCGACTCCGTCCACCCTTCGATGCCGAACTTCGCGGCGGCATAGGCGCTGCAGAACAAAAGGCCCGAGATTCCCGCAGTTGACGAGATTGTGAGGAGCAGGCCGGCGTGCTGGTTGCGCATCACTGGTAGCACCGCGCGGGTGACGTTCATCGGGCCGAACAGCAGTGTCTCGATCTGATTTCGGACCTGTTCGGGACTAAGTTCCTCGAAGAAGCCGGCATAGAAGTTGCCGGCATTGTTTACCAGGACGTCGAGCCGGCCGAATTTGGCGACGGCGGCCGTGACTGCGGCCTGGGCGTCCTCACGGCGGGTAACGTCGAGTTTGATTGCCAACAAGTCGTTGTGCTGCCCGATCGCAGCCGCGACTTTGGCAGGCTCGCGCCCGGTGGCGACGACCGCGTGACCAGCAGCCAGTGCCGCCTTCGCGATGTCGAGCCCCAAGCCACGGCCTGCGCCGGTGATGAGCCAAACCTTCTTATCAGTCATTGGATGTACTTCTCTGGTGCAGGGAAGGGCCTCGTAATCAGTCCGTGGCGAATTTTTCTCAGTGTCCGTATGGCTGTCCGTACGACCACCATCGCTTGACGCAGAATGAAGCTAACTACGTGATTTATTTGGTGGGCGGTACTGGGATCGAACCAGTGGCCCCTGCCGTGTGAAACGGGGGTACGGGGCTTACGGATCAACCATATGCGAGTGCAGTTCCCAATTGCAACAGGCACTTGGTATCACGTGATGTCACTTGATATCACGCAATGTCACGATCTGACTGTCCCAAAATTGTCCCTTCAGTAGCGATAATCGAGCGTGACGCCAACCGTGCGTGGACGAATAATGTACTGTTCGATCGGAGTGCCAGGATAGTAGCTGGCATTCGTTACGCTGTGCCGGTCGGTGATGTTGTTGACGAACACCGTTGCCTCGACAGCCTTGATATATGCGCTGATGCGGCTATCGAGGACGTTGAAGTTACCCTGGGACAGGGGAGCGACAAAGCCAAATCCCGCGGGAGCGCCCGAGATAAAACGATCCGCTAACAGGATTGAGGGCTGCAGCAGCGAGAGGCTCCGCAATTGGTAGCTCACGCTCCCGGAGACGTTCCACTTCGAGGCACCGGGCAGCACGGCTCCGGCGGGTTCGACGTTCGTACCGGAGTGGAAAGGTTGCCTCAGAGTCGCGTTGAGGTAGGTGAAGCTGCTCTGGAAGCTAAGGGCCGGGATAGGGTGCCAGAGAGCGCTACTCTCCACACCGTAGTTGGTGGCTTCGCCCAGATTCGTAGCATAGGCCAGGCCGCTGGCTGTGCCGAGGCGTACTTGGATGTTGGTCCAGTCAATGTAAAACGTCGTCACATCCAACTGCAGCCGCCGATCGAACCAGTTCGTTCGAGTGCCCAGTTCATAATTCCACAGGGTATCGGGCGCATAGGTTGGAGGGAACGGATTGGTCGTACTGGGGGGATTCACATTGGGCCCCCCGTTGCGGAAGCCCTTGTCCACAAGGGCGTACACCATAATGTCGGGGGTCACGTTCCGGGTGAGCGAGGCCTTCGGTGTGAACCCCCGCGAGCGCTCGGCGCTCGCATAGGAAAAGCTCAGCACCTTGGGGTCGGTTGCCAGATATTCCAGCAGGCCGGTCGCGGAGGTGGCGCCGATGATCTGAGAATCAAACAACCGTCCGCCGAGGGTCACGGCCCAACGATCATCAAAATGGTACGTGCCCTCGCCGAACACGGCACGCTCGTCGCCCTCGACACCGAGGGTGTCCCTATAGAGAATGTCGTTTGGGGCTGCACTCGCGCCAAACCCCGGGCCGAAGATCGGATCGTAGACCGCCGTTGCGTATTGCTGCGCACCAGGGGCGCCAATCAGGCCGAGAAAGTACTCCCGAGTCAGATCGCGCATTGCTCCGACCAGGTACGTAAAGCGCTCTCCGCTGGGCGATGTGAGTCGGACCTCAAGTGTCGTGCCGTTAGAATGCGACGCATCGGATAGGTCAATAGGGCGCAGCTGGTCGCCAAACAATGGACCGTACGCCGTGGTCTCGTCGTTCACCGAGGTCCGCGCTTTCTGATGGTACGACGCCGTCGCGGTCAGCGTTCCAAAACTGAGGTCTTGGTCGAGCCGCAGGTTGTTGATGATGGTCGTGAAAATATAGGGTTCCGGAAAGAGCGTCGTCTTCTCTAGTGGGCCGGCCAAAACGGGCTCCTGATAGGGATCATCGGCGGTGTCTTCGATCTGTTTCAGGTAAAGATAGCTGACCTTGGTGCCTTCAACCGGCGTCCAAAGAACCTCTGCACGCCCGCCCCTGATCTGAGTACTGTTGGCGTCTTTGATTCCAGTTCCGATGTTATTGATATAGCCGCCGTCGTCGCGGTAGATGAATACCGCCCGAACTGCCAGCTTGTCGATCACCAGCGGCACATTGACCATGCCCTTGCCGGAATTGCTGTCGGCGCCGTGGGCGGTGCTGGAAAATGTCCCCTGCAGATGCGCATGAAAGCCAGTCAGATCGGGGACTGCCGCCTGATAGTTGATGGCTCCGCCAAGCGAGGCTGATCCAAAGAGTGTGCCTTGAGGTCCTCGCATCACCGCGATGTTATCGACATCGAACGTGTCGATGTCAGGAATCGCCACCGCGAAATTTGGGTCGGTCAATGGCACCTCGTTCAAAAAATAGCCGGTAGTGCCCTGTCCTTGATCGAGCGTGGTGGTCGTCGAAACACCGCGGATCACCGCCGTAGACAGTCCCGGCAGGCCGGCATTGAATACAACACCAGGCACCCCTGTCAGATAGTCCTCGAAGCTCTGCGCGCCGAGCTCATCGACCTTCGCTCCGGAGACGACGCTTATTGATCCGGCAATAGTGCGTGCGGGTTGGGGCAGCTTAGTGGCGCTCACCTCGACTTGCTCGAGCGTCTCGGGGCTCTTTTGACCTGACTCTTGACTCGGCGCTATATCCTGCGCCATCGACGGGTCAATTAGAGACAGGCTAACGGCGGCGACCAGAACCATTAGCCGCATCAAGAGTGTCTCCGGCCCGTGCGCGAGTGTGTCTCATCATTTCGTCAACATCGATTGCAGCGATCGGCAGTGAACCAATCACTCCATGCCTTACTTCCGGATCTGCTCGTCGTGGTACCGAGTGGCGACATAGGCACGAGAGGCTGGAATGGCTAGATCCACTTCGGTGCCCAGGCCCTGCGCACTCCAAACTGTAAGCTTCCCCCCCACGACCTCGGCGCGCTCCCGCATTCCTGGCAGGCCGAAATGGCCTTCCCGACCTCCCGCCGCAAGAACGTTGGTGTCGATGCCGGCACCATCGTCATGCACCCGCAAACGAAGCGCCCGTAGCCCGTAGTGCAGCTCCACCTCTATCCGGGTTCCGCGCGAATGCTGAACAGCATTCCGCAGCGCCTCGGCCGCGATTCTGTAGATCTCATCCCGGACAATGGGATGTAGGCCCTTCGTTACTCCGTCGATGTTTAGGTGAATGTCGATTGGTCGAGCCGGGCTGCCCTCAGCGGCTTGAGGCTGCGCTTTCCCCGCGGAAAGCTCCTCGGCCAGCTGTGCGATCGCTTCCGCGAGATTGTTGGGTTCCTCGATCGAGCTGCGCAGGCCCTCGACGGCATCCCGTCCCTCCGTGATCGCTTTGGCCGCCTGGTCGATTGCGCCATCGAGTAACTGTTTGGCATCGGTCGGCCGATGTGTGAACAGGCGCGAGACCGCCTGAAACTGCAGCAGTAAGCCGTGGAAGCTCTGCAGCAGAGTATCGTGCAGCTCGCGCGCGATTCGTGTTCTTTCCGCAACGCGGGCGTCCAGCGTGCGCTCGAACCCACGAGCGATTTGGCGCATGCGAATCTGGTATAGCAACCAAAGACCAGCGGCGAGCGCTACCGCGCAAGCCGCACGGAACCAGAGCGTCTGCCAGTACGCCGGCGCTATCGAGAAATCGAGCGTTGCGCCGCGTTCGTTCCAAACCCCGCTGTTGTTGCTGGCGACGACTTGGAAGCGGTAGTTGCCGGGGGCGAGGTTCGTGTATTGCACTCTTCGATCATTCACCACCTCCCGCCAGTGGCTGTCCTGTCCTTGCAGTCGATAGCGAAAGTGCATTTTCTCCGGCGCAACGAAGCTCAGAGCCGTGTACTCGACTGTGAGATCCCCAATCCCGGCCGGCAGGCGCACCGGCCTCGAGAGATCGTATGTGAGACCATCGGCGGTCATGCGCTCGATGTGTACCGGGGGGACGACCGGATTGACTGCGAGGTGATGAGGTCTGATCACACTGAGGCCCGCAAGGGTTCGGAACCAGATGCTGCCGTCCGGAGAGATGGCCGCCTTGGGCGAAATAGCCTGCGACAGATCTCCTGTGAAGAGACTGACACCGTCGGACGCATCAAGTAGCGCGCTTCTAATTTTCAAGGTCTTCCGTGCAATCCAAGCATCAAGCTCCGCGCTAGCAATGTGTATGAGTCCACACTCCCCGTACAACCACAGGGAGTGGTCATCGGCCCCTTCCGACCAGAAGAGTCGGTCACAAGGCAGTCCGTTGTTCGAGGTAATCGTGTCAAAGTGACCGTGCTTCAGCCGGCTCAGGCCGCCGTCGGTTGCAACCCAGAGCGTGCCATCACCGTCGAAGCGGAGATCACTTACCCTCCCGGGTCCAAGTCCGTCCGATGCCGTGAAGGATCTGCGGAGATGGTCACGACCAAGGGCGGCGACACCTCCTTTGGAGAACCCTATCCAGACGCTCTCGTCCTTGGGATCCATGGCGAGTGCCGTCGCAATACCGTTATCTCCCAACGCGGACCACGGAAGTACCTCCTGCAGATGGTCCTCAAATACATGGACGAGGCCGTGCTCAAAATTTGAGAGCCATACGTTGCCCGCCGGGTCGCCGGCCACGGCGTAGACCGTTCCGCGAGGCGTGCTCCGGATCGAAACAAAGAGCCCATCTTGGAGATATCCCGCTATATCGGGTCCGACGACCCAGATCCGACCGCGAGCGTCCTCGAACAGCGAGGCGGCGTCGTACTGCGGCAGATCGCGGACGATAATCTCGCTGGAGGTTCGCGAAATTCCGGACGAGATTAGATTCGAGCGGGCACCGGGCGCCCGGTAAAGCGTCACTTGACCATTTTGAATTCGGCAAATCCGCCCGGGTTCGGCAGTCCAGATGCTTCCATCGCGCGCAGCGACGAGCGAGTAAAGAGGAGTCGCGATCCCATCTCGCTCCGAAAAGGTCGCTACAGAATTGGCTGAGAAGTGATCCAGGCCCTTGTCCGTGGCTACCCAAATGTTGCCCTCGCGATCCTCAAAGATCGCGAAGATTACATCGCCCGTGAGCCCGTCAGCCGACGCAAAAGTTTCGTGCGCGCCCCCCTGGGCTCGGATGAGACCGCTGCCCACGGTTCCAATCCAGTCGGCTCCATCGCGATCGCGCAGGATTCGATGGCCGTGAGCGTTCCGGACCCGCGACGGGTATGCGTACGCCGTCTCGAGGACGCCCGCGTTCACTCGCCCCACCCGCCCGAGAAGTGGGATCAACAGAGCCCCGCTGCCATCTTCAGCAAACTCCTGATCGATTCCGCTCTGATCCGACACCGGGTAGAACTGCGGCGTGCCGGGCGCCCAGCGCCAGAAGCCGCCGACCGCAGCGACCCAGAGCGTACCGCGCCGATCGACGTGGAGGCCGAGTGCGCCGTGACCGAGCCGGTCGTCCTTGTCACAATGCAACTGGTTGTTCCGAATTGCGCAGAGTATTCCATTTGAATTGAAGGAGTAGCCGGCCGCCCACACCGTCTCGTCGGGACCTTCAGTCAATGCGTCGATGGAAAGACCTGCAAGTTGTTCGTATTCAGTAGCTCTACCCGACTTCCAGCTGACGAGACCGCGCAAAGTCCCAATCCAGAGTGTGCCGTCATGCGCATCGAGAAGCGAAACAATGACCGGGGACGGAAGACGAGGATCCTCCGGCTCCCATGGGACCGCCCGCACGCCATCGAAGCGCACTAGTCCGAAGGACGTGCCGAGCCAGAGATAACCGTCCGTGGTTTGCGTGATTGCAAACACCGGTCCTTTCGTGAAACCCTCGCGAACGGTCCAGGTGCGGTGGGCGTACTGGGTGACATGCTGCGACGCATCGAGCGCACAGGCGCCGGAAGTACACAAAGCACCGCACTCCGCGAAGCTAAGCACAGCTAGCGTCAGCCGGACCCGTGTGGTCATCTTTAAGCTCCGCACCAGCAGCGGGGGATGTAGCGGAGCAAATCGCCGAACGCGGGGCCTAGTGATCGTGCGCTTTCGGTTGGCGGATTCCACCGCCGGCGGGTCATCGCCAATGAGCCGAAAAGCACGGTGTGGCGACGAGCTTCCGCGACTTCATGAGTCTTTTCACTTTTTCAGTTTAGTCTCTCACTGCCCCTCTGGCGAGAGTTACGATCTGTATTAGGTGAGCGGGGAACTGAGTTCGGAGTAGATCGTGTCCGCGGAGTCTCTGATTCGCATTCTGACCGTCGACGATCACCCCTTGATTCGTCAAGGGATCGCTGCCCTCATATCCGCTGAGTCTGACCTCAAGCTGGTGGCCGAGGCGGCGAACGGCCGCGAAGCCATTCTGCAATTTCGGACGCACCGACCCGATGTGACGTTGATGGATCTGCAGATGCCAGAAATGAGCGGAGTAGACGCCATAGGGGCAATTCGCGGCGAATTCCCTGACGCCCGCATCATTGTTCTTACGACCTACGCTGGTGATGCCCACGCCCTGCGCGCGCTCAAGGCTGGGGCACGGGCTTACCTGCTCAAAAACACTCTGCATCGCGAGCTGCTAGAGACAATTCGGGCCGTGCACGCGGGTAGGAAGAACCTCTCTGCTGAAGTGTCATTCCTGCTTGCGGAGCATGTAACGGATGATCCATTGAGTGCCGCGGAAATGCGCGTTTTGCGGCTGATCGCCGAGGGAAAGGCGAACAAGGAGATCGCGATTGCACTGAAACTGAGAGAAGAGACCGTAAAGGCACATGTACGCAGCATCCTATCCAAACTGGGAGTCAAGGACCGAACCCACGCCGCGATGGTGGGTTTGAAGCGCGGGATCATTGAGTTCTAGTCCAATCGAGGTAACCGATTTTACCTCTTGAGGGTTACACGCGACCCGTCCGCTGCATAGTTTAGAGGGTGGTGCAGCGACTCTTCTCCACCTTTGCGACGTGCGCCCCCGGTCTTGGGCTTCTGCTCGCGCGCGTGGCTTGCGGTCTCGATCTACTGACTCAGGCAGTAATGGCTGTCCGGCAGGGCGCCACGACTGCCGACGTTGTGCTTCAAGCCGTATCTGCCGGAATAGGGTTCCTGTTTTCTATAGGGCTCTGGACGCGAGTTGCCGGAGTGTTGATCGGGCTCGCTGCACTTCTGCACTGCCTTTTCCATTCAGGCGACCGGTGGCACTGGATCGTGTTGGGGAGTGTCAGTATCGCGCTGGCACTGCTGGGACCGGGGATTTGGTCGATCGATGCGAGACTGTCCGGTTGGAAGCGCATCGAGATTCCAAAACGGTGAAGCTCGCCTCCCCTTCTGAATACTGCGGCCCCGGGCGGCGCAGCGCCTGTTCGTAGCACCCGAGGTTCCAGTCCCAACAGAGTGTGGAAACGACCCCATGCGAGGGATTCGCGCGGTAGGTCCGCCCCTTAAAACACTAACTAGGCCAGCCTCGATGGGGCGGATGAGCGTTCATTGCAGAGGTAACCATGACTCTCAGGTATGCGGGTATGGGTTCAGCGCACGCACTTCGTCTTCAGATCGGGGTTTCCTCCATTCCGAGCCTCGGCCGCGTGCCGTTACTGGTCGACGACTCAACTAACTTCGACGACAAGACCGGGGCGACGTCGCCTTCTCGATCGAGTCAAGCAATGGGCTGCGAGGAGCTGCCGAAGCTCATTTCCGCTGCAGTCGCGGCGTTGGACTGTGATCGCGCTACTGCGAAAGCCTGCCTACAGCGCGCCGTTGAGCTTCTGAGCGTGACCTATGAGGGACGCCCTGTCCAAGCTACAGCCTGTATTCGCGGTGGCCTCGCGCCCTGGCAAAGAAAGGTCGTTACGGCATACATTGCCGCCAACCTAGGCTCCACGATCCGGGTCAGTGACCTTGCTCGTGTCGCACGACTGAGCGTCGGGCATTTCTTCCGGGCTTTTCGCGAGAGCTTCGGTGAACCTCCGCTCGCCCATGTCGCGAGACGTCGCAGTCAGCGAGCACAGTCACTCATGTTGAGTTCGCAGGCGTCTCTATCACAGATAGGCCTCGACTGCGGGATGCATGACCAGTCGCACTTCACGCGTGTCTTCCGTCGGTTCGTCGGTATTAATCCGGGCGTCTGGCGGCGACAGTTCAGCGCCGGCGATGCCAACACGACCGTGGAGAAGAGCGCGAGTAAGGCCACAGAAGATCTGACAACGGTGCAATACGGCTCGCGTCGTACCCGGCATGACGAATCTTGAATCATTGGAGCGAAGTGGCAGGAAAACATCTTCGGAATTCCCTGCAAGCCAATCAAGATTGTGGAGTATCGGATCGGCCGCTACTTGTCCCGCCGCGGCCATGTTAGCAGCTGCGTGCGCAGCGGATCCGCCCAAGTCACTCGGTTAGAGGCAGTCGGGCATCCGGGCGACGAAAGAGTTCTACTCCAAGTTGAATTCCGATCACATCTATTAAATCAGATCTGTTTTCGGCCGGGCGCCTGGGTTGGAAGACCGCGTGTTCTTACTTCAGAGGACCACGAATGAAAGGGGGCGATATGAGTGCAGAAATGAAATCGTCGAAGCCCGCCAACATGACGAAATCGCCTGATCATCCTTCGGCTGCGTCGCTGGCCTTTGAAGCTAGCTCAGGCCATCCTTACCTCTATGTCGTCGGGGCAAACGGCACGGCGATCATCGACCCCTCGAACTGGCAGGTTATTGTCACTGCTCCCAGGATCCCTCCCGGGACACACGATCTCATTTTCGACAATCACTATCCTGATCACTTAGGTCGCGTCTGGAGCGTTGCCTCGGCCGAGGAAGACGGTTCTGCTCTGGCCGCCGTGCACGTGGTGGACCCGAAGACCCTCACCAACGCCAAAACGATCTCTCTTGGCCAGAACGTTGCCCACACCCCCGGTCTCACGCCGGATCGCAAGTTTGCGGTTGTACCAGTCTCCTCGGAGAACAAGCTCCACGTCTACGACACGAATACCTTTGAGAAGGTCGCGATGATAAACGTCGGCGCCCATCCTTGGGACATGATGGTGAGCGCCGACGGAAAGTACTGCTGCGAGCCCGACATGGACTCCGACACGCTCACGATAATCGACCCGCACACGTGGAAAGTCATTGGTACGGTTCCCACTGGCGAAGGGACCGGACCTTTCATGGTCACGATCTGGCCGGACAACCACGGCGCGTCCGTCGAGTGCAGTGGTCATCACGGTGCGGAATACCATCACCTCGGTCCTCCGGCAGTCCCAACGGGGAAGGGGTTCTCGGTCAGTTTCGTGGACCTGCGCGCGCGGTCGGTCATCAAGAGCATCCCGCTGGACTTCCTCGCGGTGTGGGATGAATTCACGCCGGACGGAAAGTACAACTTCTTCTTTGGGTCCGAGGATGCGAAGGTCGTCGTCGTAGACACAGCCACATTGGAGGTGGTGAGAACGATTGCGCTTGAGTCGAAGCCAACGTTGAACGGATACATCACCCCAGATCCGAACGGTAAGTATCTCTACGCGAGCGTTGAGACTGGGCTCCAAGTCATCGACACCAGCTCGCTTCAGGTTGTGGAAACCATCCGCATAGGCGGAGTCGTGGGAACTCCATTCCTCCTCAAATAGGAGAGGCAGACCGCCATGCACTAGGAGAGCAAATACAAGAATCTCAGCTTTCACCGGGAGAACGGCGTCCTCGAAATCACGCTCCCTACCAACGGGCATTGGCTTTCAAAGTCTTGAGCTTTCATGGCCGTCTCCAATTCAGTCAAGCGGCGACCTCATTCTTCAAGAGCGAAAGCACCGGCAGCAGTCGCGGGTTCGGGACCAAGCGCCAGGAGGGCAGCACCCCGGAAGTCCAATCGCAGCGACGGACCGACTTCCAGCAGCCGTAAATTCACCTCTCCGCACCTAATGCATCGAAGGATCATTGCCCTGCTCCCTCCGTACAGATGGAGTCTCCCGAGTACCGTTTCCGCCCCGCAGCTGGCGCAGGTGACCCTCAAATTTGTCGCCTCAAACGCACAGAAACGACCCAGCGTCCCAGCGGCCGCGTTTCCATCGAGCCGCGCCACCTCGTCTGTCATCGCTTGTCTCCTGTTGGACCGAAACGCTCGGTCTTGATGGCCGACTCACCATGCCCGAGGGTGACCAACTGATCGGCGACGGTCTCCACGAATGAGGTCGGGCCACATACGAAAATCTGAGGCTCCTCTGCCGGCTGGAAGCCGTACTGGGCGAGCATGTCTCGGTCCACCCGCCGCGTCTGGCCCTTCCATCCGGCAGGGGCACCGCGCGTGAGTGTGTGGACGAGGTCGAAGCCGTCGCGATTCGCGGCCAGCTCCAACTCACCTCGATAAATGATGTCCTCGACCGACCGTGCGGAGTAAAGAAGCTTGGCCGGGACTTTACTGCCGGCTTGACTGCGGGTCCGCAGCATCGACATCAGCGGAACCACACCGGAACCACCCGCGATCAGCATCAGTGGCGACGAGATTCCGGGATTCCAGGTGAAGTATCCGCCAATAGGCCCGCGAAGTTCGATGGTATCCCCAGCGCGAAGTTCTTCGATGAGGAACGGGGACACCTCGCCGCCACTCACGCACTCGACCGTCAGCTCTACGCGCGGCGCACGTCCGGCCGGGGATGCGATCGAGTAGCTACGCTGTGCCTGATAACCATTGTCTGCTGTCAGGCGTATATCGACGTGCTGCCCTGCCGTGTGCCCCGGCCATGCGGTGGTCTCAAAGGTGACGCTTCTCACCCTGGCCGTCTCCTGGCGGAAGAGTGTCGCGGTCCCGACCTGCCAGTTCAGGCGTGCAGGAGAATTCACCGCTTAATCGCCCGAGTACCGCTGCTCGCGCCACGGATCGCCGTAGATGTGATAGCCAAGAGACTCCCAGAATCCCGGGGCATTCGTCTCCATGAAGACCAGTCGCCGGACCCACTTGGCGCTTTTCCAGAAATATAAGTGAGGCACGAGCAGTCGGGCTGGGCCACCGTGTTCAGCCGGCAGCGGCAGTCCGTCAAAATGCGTGACAACCATGGCTTTACCTGCAATCAGGTCCGCCACCGGTAAGTTCGTTGTGTAACCGCCATCACAGTGCGCCATCACATACATCTGCGGAGTTGACGTGAGTCCGGCTGCCCTCAGCAGGTCATCGAAGGTGACCCCGCGCCAGCGCGTGTCGAACTTGGTCCACTTCGTGACACAATGGATGTCGAAGGTACGCTCCGTCTGCGGGAGCGCCTCGAATTCCGCCCAGTTCCAACGCGCGAGCAGTTGCCCCCCTCCTTGCAATACGAGGGACCAGCTCGCGAGCGGAGTCCGCTGCGTTGGACCGGACGTCAGCACCGGAAAGTCCTGAGTCACATACTGTCCAGGCGGGACTCGATCGGTCGTTGCCTTCGAGTCACCCTGTTTACCTTTAAACCCTCTGGTCACCTGCATGACAATCTCCTCGCCCCAGCATCGACAGTCACGTTACCTGTGGTGCAGCAATAAGCCTGAAGTGGTTAAGGCATCGAGGCGATCCTCCAGGCCACCGCTCTCGAGGATGAAACGTGCTATGGCACAAACTCCTTTTCCGGCCTTGATATTCGTAAAGACAAACGGCCGTTTTCCCCTCATTCTCCGGGCATCCGTTTCCATGACATCGAGACTTGCGCCCACGAACCGAGCCAGGTCGATCTTGTTGATGACGAGAAGATCGGAGCGCGTAACGCCAGGTCCGCCCTTGCGGGGAATCTTCTCGCCTGCCGCGACATCGATCACATAAATCGTAAGGTCAGCGAGTTCTGGGCTGAAGGTCGCCGCAAGGTTATCGCCGCCTGATTCGATAAAACACAATTCCGCCGCAGGGAATTTCCGCTGCATGTCCTCGATAGCGGCGAGATTCATGGAGGCATCCTCCCGAATCGCAGTATGCGGACACCCACCCGTTTCCACGCCCATGAGGCGCTCCGCTGGTAGTGCCTGGGCACGCATGAGAATGAGCTGATCCTCCTTGGTGTAAATGTCGTTGGTGATCACGTAGATGTCGTACTGGTCGCGCAGCTGCTTGCATAAGGCCTCAACGAGTGCCGTCTTGCCGGAGCCGACCGGGCCACCAATGCCGACCCGCAAGGCACTCCGGTGGGTCGTCCTCATTTTTTCGGGACACGTACTGGAATTCATGAGCGAAACAGCCTCGTGTATTGTGTCTCATGGGCCATAGAGACCAGATCGAGGACGAATGCGGCGGACCCGAGATCCGCAAGCGTGTCCTGCTCGGTGCGAGTGCTTGCTTTGAGCACCTCTGACTCGAGCTCAGCGACGGCGAGCTGACCCGCCGTTTGGCCGAGCGGGATGAGGCGGACGGCGGCAGTCACCAGGTTGGCTACATAGCTTTGCAAGAACGCAGGCAACGCGAAATTCAGCGGAATCCCCTCCCTGGCCAAACGAGCTCCAAGCACGACCGCAAGCGCAGGCGGAATCTCTCGCTCGGAGAGCGTCTCCGAGAGCCACTCCAGCACCGGATCCGGCCACACACGGCGTAGCACCGTGAGAGACGCCGCTGCCTGCTGCGACGATTCGAGCACAAATTCCGCTGTCCCGCGATACGCAGCGGCCACTTCCGCGACCTCGAGTAACTTCGCCGGCTCGCAACTGCTCGCTGAGTTCCACGCCTCGCTGAAGAAGATCGCCTCATTCCGCACCGAGCCGTAGCGCAGATCTGCTTTGAGCCATTCCAGGAGACTCGCGAGGTCGTTAACGTAGCCGAGCTCGACAGCCCGCTCGAGACCATGCGAATAGCTGTATGAGCCTGTTGGAAACGCAGGCGAAAGCCAACTCTGCAGCCTCAACAGCGCATCGGGGAAGAGGCTCAAAGGCTCAGCGTTCATGACGATGCACGCTGGCGTCTGAGTGGACGTGGTGGCGTTCACCGTGGCTACTGTAGGCACCGCCTTCGGGTTGAAAGGGCGCGCGCATTTTCACGAGATTCGCTCCTAGGCTTTCGAGCATAGCTTCGATCACATGGTCGGGGCGAATGCGAAGAACCGTGCGATCGATTTGCGTCGGCAGATGCCGATTTCCCAGATGCCAGGCAAGACGTGTCAGTTGTTCGGGAACTCTATGGCTGATCTCTACCACTGACTCGGCTGCCGCCTGTATTCTGAGCCATCTCCCGTCATGCAACCGCAAGCCATCTCCATCAGCCATGGCAAGCGCCTTCGGCAAATCGAGAAGGAACTCTTCGCCTTGATCCGTTACCAGACGAATTCGCCGGCGGTGACGTTCTTCAAACAAAAGTGTGACGGTTCCCGTAGCCTCATGCTTTGGCCAGCACCCGGAGGACCGATGAATCGACGCGCAGGCTAAAGCCATATCAATACAGGAAATAGCGCTGTGTCATCGGGAGAACTCTCGCCGGTTCGCAGGTGAGAAGCCGCCCATCCGCACGCACCTCATACGTTTCGGGGTTTACCTCCATGCGTGGTACGGCGTTATTCAACAGCATGGAATGCTTACCGATCTTGCGGGTGTTCATGACGGGAAGGACCTTTTTTGCGAGTCCGAGTAAGTGGGCCCTCTCAACTCCCGCTTGACTGACGAATGTAACGGAGCTCTCAGTCCGGCAGCGGCCAAAAGCGGCAAACATCGGCCGGTAATATTGCGGTTGGGGGGTCGGAATGGAGGCGTTCGGATCTCCGACGATTGCCGCTGCGATTGCCCCGCTCTTCAACACCATATCCGGCTTCACTGCGAAAAATGCTGGATCCCAGATGCACAAATCGGCCAGTTTTCCAGCCTCGATGGACCCGACGTAGCTTGAAATTCCCTGTGCCACCGCGGGATTAATCGTGTATTTCGCGACGTAACGTCGTGCCCGGAAGTTGTCATTGTCTCCGTTCTCTTCTGACAAACGTCCGAACTGCTTTCTCATCTTGTCCGCGGTCTGCCAGGTGCGAATGACCACTTCGCCAACGCGGCCCATGGCCTGACTATCCGACGACATGATCGAGAGCGCCCCCATATCATGCAGAATGTCCTCGGCGGCTATGGTTTCCTTGCGGATACGGCTTTCGGCGAAAGCCACGTCCTCCGGAACGTGTCGGTCGAGGTGATGCGTGATCATGAGCATGTCGAGCGCTTCATCCAGCGTGTTGACGGTGTAAGGGCGCGTCGGACCCGTAGAGGATGGGATGACATTGGCTTCGCCGCAGACCTTGATGATGTCGGGCGCGTGGCCGCCGCCGGCTCCTTCGGTATGGAACGTGTGAATGGTTCTGCCCTTGAAAGCCGCGATAGTCTGATCGACGAAGCCGCTTTCGTTCAGCGTGTCGGTATGGATCAGAACCTGGATGTCCATATCGTTGGCCACTGACAGACAGCAATCGATCGCCGCGGGAGTCGCGCCCCAGTCTTCATGGAGCTTGAGCCCGCACGCACCCGCCTGTATTTGCTCGATCAGCGCCGCCGGGAAGCTTGCGTTGCCTTTTCCATAGAAGCCGAGGTTCATGGGAAAGGCATCGGCAGCCTCGAGCATCCGCTCGATGTGCCAAGGCCCTGGCGTGCAAGTGGTTGCATTGGTTCCGGTCGCCGGTCCCGTCCCTCCGCCCAACATGGTCGTGATGCCAGAATAGAGTGCCTCTTCAATCTGCTGAGGACAGATGAAGTGAACGTGGGTGTCGATTCCCCCGGCCGTGACAATCTTGCCTTCCCCCGAGATGACCTCGGTTCCGGGGCCAATGACGATATCGACGTTCGGCTGCACGTCGGGGTTGCCGGCCTTGCCGATCGCGGCGATATGCCCGGCCCTGAATCCGATATCAGCCTTAACGATCCCCCAATGATCGAGAATCAGTGCGTTGGTGATGACCGTATCCACGGCTCCTTCGGCCCGGGAGCGCTGCGACTGACCCATGCCGTCGCGAATCACTTTGCCGCCGCCGAACCTCACCTCCTCGCCGTAGGTCGTGTGGTCCTGCTCCACCTCAATGGTAAGATCCGTGTCCGCGAGTCGGACTCTGTCCCCAACCGTCGGCCCGAACATCTGCGCGTAGGCGGCGCGGCTCATGACATGGGGCATTTCCGGTGACTCCGTGCTGTGCTGGAGAGCTATCGCGAGGGGCCCACAGGCAATGGACCCATGATCGCCTGTTGAAAGCCGTAAATTAGGCGCGCGCCCCCAAAGGGGATCACGCTGACCTCACGGACCTGGCCGGGTTCGAACCGCACCGCGGTTCCCGCGGGAATGTCCAGACGGCATCCGAGGGAAGCATGTCGGTCGAAGGTCAAAGCTGCGTTGGTCTCTGCGAAGTGATAATGACTCCCGACCTGAATCGGCCTGTCGCCCGTGTTGGCCACCCGAAGGGAAGTGGCTGTCGCACCCGCATTGCAGATGATCTCGCCAGCTGCAGGGAAAATCTCGCCCGGTATCATGTCAGGCCCCGATCAGTGCCAGTCCACCAAAAACGGTAAGAGCGCCCATAGCCTGCACCGCAAGCTTGCCGACGGAACCTTCGGCGGCGAGAGCGAGGCCGATGCCGGCGGCGTGAAGTGCAGCCGTCGCTAGGGCAAATCCTGCCCCATAGGCGACGAGGCTGCCCGCGATCGCCTCGGTGCCGTGTGCGTGACCATGAAAGAGAGCGAACAGACCGATGAGGGCTGCACCCAGCCACAAGGGCGCCCTTGCCGCCAGTGCTACCATGAGTCCTAGCACGATGATCGAGGCGGCCACCGCAGCGGGAACCCCCGGGAGCTGCAATCCCAGAGTTGCCGCGGCAAACCCGGTCAGCATCGTTGAGACGAATACCGCCGGCCATACCCAGAGCGCGCGACCGCCCGCGAGCACTCCCCACGCACCCACGGTAACCATTGCCAGAACGTGATCGATTCCAAGAACAGGATGTGCAAATCCCGTCGCGAAGGAAGCGAATGGCTCTACGGCACTATGCGCTGGGCTTAACAAGCACCCTGTTCCGAGTGTGAGGATTGCAAGGTTGAAGGCTCTCATGATTGGAACTCCTCTAGCGGATCGGGTTATGAATCGGAACGAGCTTCGTGCCGTCCGGAAAGGTCGCCTCCACTTGCATCTCCGGGATCATCTCGGCGATGCCTTCCATGACCTCAGAGTGCGTCAGAATCTTGCCGCTCTCTGACATGAGCTCAGCCACGGATTTGCCGTCGCGCGCTCCTTCCAGAACGAAGTCTGTTATCAGCGCGATGCTCTCGGGATAATTGAGCTTGAGGCCTCTCGCGCGCCGACCGCGAGCAACGATAGCCGCCAGCGCGATCATCAGCTTGTCTCTTTCGCGTCGCGTGAGATTCATTGTCTTGCTCCGTGAACGCTGCCGCTCAGCACGACCACATCTTCGGAACACGAAACGGGCCCTGCGCCCGCGTCCGCTCGAAGTTCAACAGGATCTCCCGCAGACCCGCTCTCAACCCAGCCGCCTCTCGCGCGGCGAGGCGCGTGATCACCAGCCCCGAGACCATGGTTGTGACGCAGTGACACGGCAGCTGGGAAGCCAGGGCACGCATGAATTGCACCCACGCCTCCGCGTCCGGACCGAAATAGATCAGCGTGCCGATGGCTTTGAAGTCGGCGAGCAATGCCGGGCTTCGAAGCCGTGGGAAGACGTCATCGGTCGCACGGAAGCGATCTGCCCAGATGAGACGGCCGTCCAACTTCACCTGCCAGCCATCGATAATCTGTCCGTCGAGCATCTCCTCGCCGTGCGCCGCACGACCGAGCACGAGCCACTCGAGAACCAGCATCTCCGCTCCAGCGGAGATTTCGACCTCGGTATTTCGTCGCATGCGCGCGCCGTTGTAGACGATCGTCTCCTGCGGCAGCCATGCAAGTTTCGAGGCCTGGCGCAGCTTCAGCCGAGTGTCGATCAGTGCAGACTCGCTCAGGGCTCGGTAGACCCGTTCAGCGGCTTGTGAGGTGACGGTGACGGACGCATCGGCGAGTACCGTCACAGAAATTTCAAGCCGGTCTCCGCCCGCAATACCGCCAGCAGTGTTCACGACAACCGCTTCCTCGATCGGAGCGCCCCGAATTCCCGGGAACATGATCCTGATGGGACTCCGTTCGAAAAGATCGACGATACGGGTGCCGCTTGCCGAGCCAGTGAGAACGAGCCGCGCCAACCCTTCCGACCGCTGCAGGTCCTTGTCGGCCAAAGTCCCCAGCGTCGATGCGCAGACATTCGAACAACCGGTGAGATCATCGGATAGCAAGTCAACGAGACTAGCGGACACCTTCGGGCCTCAAAGATGGATACCCACCCACGTAGACCCATCCGGTGGCTTGTGCCGGTACATGACAGCCGCGGCAGTTAGTCTGGTAATCGGTGGACGTAGTCTTCGTCGGATTTCCGGCATCGAACCAGGACCATCCCCAACCATCACCCCAGAGCCTGTTGCCGGCATGCCGCCCCGTAGTGTCCCGGACCATGACGAACCACCCCTTCAAGACGTCCGCGTGGCTCACCGTGCCGGTGGTCATGGGCGCCGTGGCCGCCTGGAACACCTCTTTGACGAGGACCGTGCCGTCCGGGAAATCTCCGCCGGCTTTATAGGCCTCCGCCGTGCCGGGCGATGCGTAGACGAGATGAAGGTCTTTTGAACCTTGACCCTGGTCAGCCGCTACTGCCCAGCTCCCCAGATATTCATACTCGCGCCGATAGTTCTCGGGCACATGCAGGTTACCGTTGCCGTCCACCACGCTCTCCGCAGCAGACGCGCCGCCCGACTCGCGCGCGCCACTCTCTCCAAGAGCGGCCATTAGGAGCACAGATGCCGCCGTGACGAGAGCGCCGCCCAGGTAGCGCCTGTTGATCACTGTGGTTCTCCTTCAACCGGATAGATGTTCGAGTATCGACCCGAGTCAATGATCCAAGCGGACGTAGAACTGCGTCCAAACCTCGTCTTTCTTGGCACTTGCCATGTGGCAATACCCACATTCCGTCTTGGGTTTTAACTTGGCGGTAGGTGCTTTCGGCTCATAGTGATGGAAGTTGTAATAACCCCATCCCCCGGTATCGCCGTAGCGCTTGCTATCCTTGACCGTCACATCGGCGCCGTTCAATTTTCCGGGAAAATAACCCCTGCCCGAGGGCTCAGTTCGCGAACCGTCCGGAACCTGTCCCGGGATCGTGAGCTGCAGCTCCTTGAACATGATCGTTCCTTCGGGAAAGACATTCGTCTTCTGGTATTCCTCGTATGCCCACGGCTGCATGTATACGTTGTGAAACTCCGGAAAATTCGCCTTCCCTCCGTTGAGAGCGTTTGGGGTGAGCGGCGACCCCAGGTACACCCATTTCTCGAAGTTCTTCGGCAAGATGAGGTCGCCAGCGGCGGTGTACTCGGGCATGTAACGCTCGCTGGTTTCACCCGCCGTAGCCTCGCTCTTCGCGTGCAACTCCGAAAAGACCGCCGTCAGAATGAGGCCGCTCGCGATCGCAGCAGTTGCTAGCAACGCTCTTCCACGTCCTGTCACCTTCGTCGCAGTCATGTTCTGAACTCCCAACCAATTCATTCGAGATTAAGGGGTGCGGCCATCAGAATCCCACCAGCCCCACCGAACTGTTGTAGGGGATTTCCACGCGGGTCATTTCCGTGAGCGAGCCATCCGGTTGAGTGGCATAGCCGATCAGCTTCGCTGCGTTTCCATAGATCTGGTAGAAGAAGGCACCATCTGGTGTAACCCAGCTATCGGCAGGTCCACTGGTGACAACCGTGTTGAGACCTCTGGCGGTGCCATCTCCCGGAACCCTCGGGGACGCGGGATCCTTCGCGATCTCGAGTCCTTTGGAATTGATGCGGAAGCTGCTGACGTAGCTGTAACCAAAATTCGTCGCGTATACGAACCGGTCATCCGGGGAGACGGCCAGCCAGCACAGCTCAGACGGCAGCCCCACGCTCGTGTCGACCTTCATCAGCCGGCCGACGTTGAGTTTTCCATTTGCATCGATGGTTGCCATGGCGCATCCATCGCCGACGGCATATCCGATGATGAAGGTATCGGGGCGGCTATGCAGGAAAGCGAGGTAGAACGGAGAGCCCGCCTTCCCGTCCTGGAAGCTGGCCGTACCCAGCGCACCATCCTCTCGCACTGGAAAGACGATGAGGCCGTCCGGATCCGGCGCGTTGGAGGCGATCACTCTGTATTTCCCGTCAGCCGTTGGGACCCACAGGATCGGCGAGCCGTCGGGATACAAACCGGTATGCGCGATGGGCTGATCGAAGGTGGTACCGACCAAGAGAAATTTCCCATCTGGCGAGAGAACGGCCATGGTGGGAACGCGGTCGGTCTTGTCCTTGGTATTTACCGTATAGGACTCTTTGCGCGCGGTGAGCTGACCTTCGCGATCGACGGACATCAGCCGGAGATGGTCGGGTCCGAAAGAGTGCAGAACGTAAAGGATGCCCTTCGAGGCGGAAAAGGCCAGCGATTTGGCGGTGCCGCTTTTCCCCATCACGGGATTCCCCGTCGGCTCGCAATCCACGAGCGTAAGCCCGCCGTCTTCGGCTACGGCAAAACTCGACACTGAATTATTGCCGCCGTTCGTAACAAACAGAAAACGCCGATCCGGTGAAAGAATGACGCTTGCTGCCCCCTCGAAGGCGTTCGGCGCACTTTCTTGGCCGCTGATGGGCTTGAATTGCCCGGAACCAGCGCCTCCCGTGTAGACACGCCCGGCGTCGATGAGAGTTCCGTCGGCAGCTCGCCGATAGTGAACAACGCAGTTGCGCGTCTCGTTGGTCTGCAGGTAGAGATGTCCACCACGAGCCATGCCCGTATTTGCCATTGCCATGAGAGTGACTCCGCGTTTCAGTTGGTTACCGCTACCGAACATCCGATGGACATTCGGATCTGAGCCACAATCATCAACGAGCCGATAGCGCCCGTATTGCACGAGACTAATGCTCGTCTGCCGCTGCTCGCATTTCAGATACCGAAACGCAAACGCTGCGTTGAATCCACACGAGTCCGTTGTGCAGGGACGAGCAGCAGAAGCAACGGGGGACGCGCCAATCCAGGACGGCGCGTTATCGCGCCAGAGGAGCGCGGGTCCCAATGCAAAGCCATCGACGGTCTAACGCGCTAAGGGCGGAGCGATCGATGAGAAGTGCCTGCCGCTATCGCATCGTCACCGTGACGAGAGAAGCCGCGAAACGAGAAGCGCCGGCCTCCGCCGCGCGCTCGTTACTCGCGAACGGCAGCCTGTGGTACACGCCAGCTCACCGGGGATCGTAGAGCCACTAGCATTGGATGGTGTATCGAGAGATCGCGCGCTTCTTCAATCTCCACCTCGCGAATCAACCCCTGTGGGAGCTTCTTGTTCAAACGCGAGGTCTCGAACCAGCTCTGCGCGGAAGTCTCCAGGCCGGCCGTACGAAGTGGCAGGTGTACCCGTCTGGAATGCGCACGAGATAGTCTTGGTGCTCTGGCTCGGCCTCCCAGAACTCACGGGCCGGCACAACTTCTGTGACGACCCTTCCGGGCCAGAGACCTGACGCATCGACGTCCGCAATCGTGTCTTCGGCGATACGTTTTTGCTCGTCGTTTGTATAAAAGATGGCTGATCGGTAGCTTGGACCGACGTCATTGCCTTGACGGTTCAGAGTCGTCGGATCGTGAATCTGAAAGAAGAATTCCAGCAGCTCGCGATATGAGATTTTCGAAGG
>Ga0209380_10000869_pt1 | contig 21223 bp, 14 predicted proteins | sample HubBroMetageWFT6_FD_188347 | JGI IMG/M metagenome (GOLD analysis project Ga0209380, IMG submission 188347) | Warmed and freeze-thawed soil microbial communities from the Hubbard Brook experimental Forest, New Hampshire - Hubbard Brook CCASE Soil... | ecosystem: Environmental > Terrestrial >...
GGCTCAAACCGCGTGTGCGCAAACTTTTCGCACAGCAACTTCAGCGGCACGCCATGCTGCAGCGCAATGGACGTAGCCAGCGCAAAGCTATCCATCAGCCCCGAGACCGTCGAGCCTTCCTTGGCCATGGTGATGAACAGTTCCCCAGGCTCGCCATCAGGATAAAGCCCGACTGTGATGTAACCCTCATGCCCACCAATATTGAACTTGTGCGTGATCGAAGCCCGCTCTTCCTGCAGCTTGTGCCGCACCGCACGAGGAGGCGCATTCAGGTTGTCTTCTTGTGACGCGGCCGCTCCCGGCCGCGGATCATCTTTCGAGGAGTTGGCAGTCTTAGTCCCAGCCGCCGAAAGCGGCTGCGACTTCTTGCACCCATCCCGATAAACCGCAACAGCTTTCAAGCCAAGCTTCCAGGCCTGGAGATAAGCCTCCATAATGTCTTCCACAGAAGCATTCTCCGGAAGATTGACCGTCTTCGATATAGCCCCCGAGATAAAAGGCTGCGCCGCAGCCATCATCCGCAAATGGCCCATGTAAGCAATCGACCGAGTCCCCTTGGCCGGCTTGAACGAGCAATCAAACACAGCCAGATGCTCGTCCTTAACATGCGGAGCCCCTTCGATAGTGCCCGTAGCATCAATGTAACTAACAATCGCGTTAGCCTGATCGTGATCGTACCCAAGCTTGAACAAAGCCGTAGGCACAGTCTGATTAACAATCTTAATCATCCCCCCACCCACCAACTTCTTGTACTTAACCAAAGCCAGATCCGGCTCCACTCCAGTAGTGTCACAGTCCATCATGAAGCCTATTGTTCCTGTCGGGGCCAGGACCGTTACCTGACTGTTCCTGTAGCCGTGTTTTTCGCCTTGGGCCAGGGCTTCGTCCCAGCATTGTTTGCTGGATTCGTAGAGAGCGCTTGGGACATTACTTTTGTTGATGTTGTTTACGCTGGCGCGGTGCATTCGGATTACGTCCAGGAATGGTTCGCGATTTATGTACCAGCCGGGGCAGGCTCCTCCGGGCATGTTGTTGGCTTCGGTAATGCCGAGGCGAGTTGCCACTGTGTCGGTTGCGGGGGTTAGCGGCGGGCATTGTTCGGCAATCTTTGAGGATTGCAAATAGGCTTCGCCGCACATGATCGCGGTTACGCAAGCCGCGTAGTCGCGGCCTCCGTCGGAGTCGTAGGGTAGGCCCGCGGCCATTAATAACGCGCCTAGATTTGCGTAGCCCAGGCCTAGCGGACGGTAGTCGTGCGAGTTGCGCATGATCATTTCTGTGGGGTATCCCGCGTTGTCTACCAGGATTTCCTGCGCGGTGATTAGCACGTCTACTGCGTGGCGGTAAGCCTCGACGTCAAACGTTCCGTTGGGGGCGAACTTCAGCAAGTTCAGGCTGGCTAAGTTGCAGGCTGAATCGTCGAGGAACATGTATTCGCTGCAGGGGTTCGAGGCGTTGATTCTTGCGGTGTTCTTCGAGGTGTGCCAGCGGTTTGTCGTGGTGTCGTATTGCATGCCGGGATCGCCGCAGTGCCAGGTGGCCTCGGAAAGTTTCTTTAAGAGGTCTTTGGCTTTGTAGGTGTGCATGACGCTGCCGTCCTGCACTTTTTTCGTGGAGAAATCCGTGTCGCGGACTACGGCGTACATGAAGTCGTCGGTTACGCGGACGCTGTTATTCGCGTTCTGGAAGAAGATGGAAGAGTAGGCGTCGGAGTCAGGGTGCGAACCGTCGTAGCCCTGAGCTACCAGGGCGTGAGCCTTGGCTTCTTCTTTCTGTTTGCACTCGATGAAGTCGACGATGTCGGGATGGTCGATATTGAGGATGACCATCTTGGCGGCGCGGCGAGTTTTGCCTCCGGACTTGATTACGCCGGCAAAGGCGTCGAAACCTTTCATGAAGCTGAGCGGGCCGCTGGCTGTGCCTCCGCCGCTTAGACCTTCGGTCGAACTTCGCAACGGGGAAAGATTGGAGCCGGTGCCGCTTCCCCACTTGAAGAGCATGCCTTCGGTTTTCGCCAGAGTCAGGATGGAATCGAGCGAGTCTTTTACCGAGTTGATGAAGCATGCGGAGCATTGCGGTTTGCTGTAGCCGGTGATGCCGAACTCGACTTGCTGAGTCTGGGGATTCCAGTGCCAGTTGCGGGCGTCGGAGTTGGGCTCGATGCGATCGCAACCTACGTTGAACCAGACGGGCGAGTTGAAGGCAGCGTACTGGCGGACGAGGATGTGGACTAGCTCGTCGTGGAACGTCGCGCCGTCTTCCGGTGTCTTGAAGTAGCCCTGGTCCAATCCCCAGTTGCGGATGGTTTCGGCCACGCGCGTGACTAACTGGCGGACTCCGGTTTCGCGCTCGGGAGTGCCAACCTTGCCATGGAGATACTTGCTGGCCACTATGTTAGTGGCGGTCATGGACCAATCTTTGGGGGTTTCGACGTCTTTTTGTTCGAAGATCACGTTGCCTTGGGCGTCGGTGATCTGGGCGAGGCGGAGATCCCACTCGATTTCGTCGTAGGGGGAGACGCCGAGCTTGGTGAAGAAGCGGCGGAAGGACAGGCCGGGAGCGGTCTTCTTAGTCAGGGTGGACGCGGGTGTGGAAACGGTAGTGGTTTTAACCTCGGGCATTGCTCTCTCCATTATTAGTTAGATTCTATCTATCTCGGCCCGATTCGGCGTCCCTTTGGGGGTGGACGGGGGAGTCGGGTTGTGCCCGAACGGGAATTTGTTCGGGGCTGTTTCTTGTAAAGAGCTTCCCCTCTTTGGGGGCTGTGCTAGTGGGGCTAAAGCCCCGGATTCTTGTTTCTAACGCGGTGCTGAAGCGCCGCTCTTCCACGGTGCTGCGTGCTTCGGTGGTGCTCGATGGTTCTGAACCTCGCGATACTTCCGTCCCTCAGGGGCTAAAGCCCAATCTAAGTGCCTGTCTTTAACGCAGACCTGAAGGCCTGCTCCACCCGTTTGAAAGACCCTTCCGGTTAGAAGCCGGAGGGGAGGGGGTGAGGACAGTGAAGGTTCCGGTTGGCTCCGGAATCCAGATGCTGGCCTGGGGGTGCAAAATCTGATGCTTGTGCGGCCTTTGCTTTTTGGGCCGGGGTTGGAATGGTGTCTGCCTTGTCTGACACGGGCGTCCTGCCTATACGGCCTGAGGTGCTGTTTGCGGTAGCGGGCGAGGGCGTCCGCTCCACATAATCATCTGTTAGCTCCAGGGAGGACTGGAAGTCGGCTCCGATGCCGGTGGCTTTTTCGGCGGAGGAGAGCATCCATTGATTCAGGGCCGCGCAGATGCTGCGGCGCTGGGCCTGGTCTTCGATGACTACGAAGCGGAGGAAGCAGCGTCCGGAAGCGAGGCGGGTGCGCAGGGGATTGGCCCGGGTGAACATGCGGTCGAGGGTGAAGGCCATGTCGTCGTCTTCGGAGAATTGGAGGACGGCTAGCATGCGGTGGACGGGCGCCTCAGCGGCTAAAGCCGGCGAGTTTCTTTCTGGCGTAACGGCACGACTAAAGTCGTGCCCTTCCCGAACAGTGCTTCCCCATGAAGTTGAGGCACCGGACGCAGCTGCCGAGCTTTGCTCGCCTGTCCCCACATGAGGCTTGGAGAACTCCATGATTTCTTCGGCCAGGGCGAAGATGCCTGGCTTGCTGGGGACTACCAGGAGGCTGTGCGGGGAGTCGCAGCGGAACCAGCGCGACCATTGCAGGCGGCGCGGATCGACAGGGCGGTCAAGGCCGTGGCGCGCGAGGGAGTCGGCGACGAGTCGAGTTAAAGCTTCCATCCAAGGGCTCCTAAAACCGGCTTCGGGCTTTGGCTTTCGGGCCTCGGCCAACCTCACACTGCGTTCCGGTGTACGGCTTTCTGGTTGCTGATTTAGTCGGCCCCCCGGGGGAGGATCGGGGGAACGGCCACCGCATTTCCCACTACTTTCCGGAGACCGGCTTTCTGGCTTCCGGCTGGTTATACATCTTTGTTTCCTTACATTTACGCGGGGCGCCGGGTCACCTCTGGCCCGCCGCCCGCACGCAAATCCTGCCTGACTTCGCCCTTCGTTTTTCGCCGGGCCCGTTCCCGCGAGACCGGTTTCAAAGGGCTATGGGAATGCAAAGTTACTCCCGCTTATAGTGCCTGTCAAGAGGGAAACACCACAGGTTGTATCCTCAGCAATGACGGGCTTGGTGCGGGGGCGTGGGATTCGTTTTCCACAACGGGAATTCATCGTGGGTTCATAAAGGCAGTGGCCAGTGGTCAGTGGGCAGTGGCCAGTTAAACCGGTGCGGCGGGGTTTGTTGGCAGAGAGCTGGGAGGCGGGCACCTCAGGGGCTAAAGCCCTCTGATTTCTTGGCGCCTTTTGACGCAGGCCTTGAAGGCCTGCTCCACCCTTGTCACGCAGGCCTTGAAAGCTCGCTCGGCCCTCGTTACATAGGCCTTGAAGGCTTGCTCCGCCTTCTTGCTTCCTGGAATTCATCAATAGAGAGAGCGCAGGCCTTGGTTGGGGCTGCGACTGTTGCGGTAGGGTTGCGGAGATTTGCGGGCTAGTTGCGGAGGGAGCAGCGGCATGGGTGGAGTCGGTGGCTGTTCGAGCGTTTCGCCCGAGAGCAAGGGTACGTAGATATCCTCGAAGATCTGACGGGGTGCTATGCGGAGAACGCCGTCGGAGGATTCGACTAAGTAGTCGCCTTTGCGTCCGGAGTGTTGCCGGCCTAGAACGTCGGCGAAGGTTAGGTTGGTGGTGAGTTGCTTGGCTTTGACTAGAAACCGGGTGCGATAAGTGATCCATGGGTTCGATGCTTTCATTCAGTTCTCAGTTTCCAGTTCTCAGTTCTCAGTTTTTGATCATGAAGTTCACAGGCGACTTTTATGAGAGGGCGAGAGTGAATGTACGAGCGAAAGAGCGCGCGGTCAATTCAGTATTTTTGGTGCAGTTGAGGAAAATAGTTGCCACGGATTTTGCGGATCGGCAGGGATGGAAACCCTTGTCGGAAATGTCTCGCTAAGCCGCACGGAGGGCTTGCGTTCTGTTTGGCGGACGACGGTGGAGGGATTTTTTTGGAGACCGGGTCAGGGATTGTTCACAGGGGTTGCACAGGAAATGCAGAAAGCAGTGGTCAGTGATCAGCGGGTAGTAGGCAGTCCCGGTTGCTGGCTCACGCTGAACCAGGCTAGGAGGCGTCGGTTGAATTCTTGTGGAGCTGCGCTGATGGCTCCACAGTGATCGGTGTTGGGGACTTCCCAGAGAATTGCTTTTGGATTGCGGGCCTGAATGCGACGGGCGTGGCGGAGTGGAATGTTGCTGTCGATCTGGCCGTGAATCAGGAGGACCGGGACTGTGGTGGTTGCGACCGAACCTTCTGGCGAGACTTGCTGCATATCGAGGTGGTACTTCCAGCGAGCGCGGAGGAAAGCGAATTCGACGATGGGGCGGAAGAGGGTGCGTCCGAACCAGGGGCCGAGGTGAAAGGGCTGGCCCATGCGGTCGTAGGCAATCTCGCGGAAGTTGGAGAATGAGGATTCTGCGGCTACGGCGCAGAAGCGGGGCTCGGCGGTGAGAGATTGCAGGAGTTCTGCGGCGCCCATTGATTCGGCGAATCCGAAGATGCAGTGGGGGTGATCTTGTGCGGTGATGAAGTCGAACCACTGGTGGATGTCGTGGCGTTCGAGAAGGCCGTAGGTGGCGAGTTGTCCGTCGCTGGCGCCGTGGGCGCGGGCGTCGGGGAGAAGCACGATGAATCCGTTGGCGAGGAAGAGTTGCGCGTATCCGGTCATGCCGATGCGGTTGTCGGCGAGGCCGTGGAGGAGAATGACGGCGTTGCCGTTGGTGCTATGGGGATGGATGGTCCAGGCGCCGAGGGTGACGGCGTCTGGCGTGGTGATGGAAACGTCTTCGAGAGTGGAGTTGAGTTGGTGGGCGATGGTGCGCATGGTGGATTCGTCTTGCTGCGTTAGTGGGCGGCGGGCGGGATGCAGGGTTCCGTCGGCTACAAAGATGCCTGCTACGGCGGAGAACATAAGGTAGAGAGAAAGGAATAGCAGGAGGTAGCGGGCTTTCCTGGTTGGGCGCATGCTTACTGGTTGGTACGGATTGGGGGGACTCGCGGTTCCGCGGCGGAGAGCGCTCCCTCAGGGGCTAAAGCCCGGCGATTCATCGTGGCTTTTTGACGCAGGCCTGGAAGGCCTGCTCCACCGTCTGGTGCTACTGCTCCACCGTTTTGTGATTCCGCGTCGCTCCGCGCGGCGGGACAGCCGAGGCGGCTGTCTCTACATGGTTCTTGCTGCGGCCAAGTCGCGATCACAGTCAAAAGAGGCGGGCGAGGGCGCCCGCCCCACATTAGCATCAGCATCCTAGCGGCTGGCCAGGGCTGGTTCCTGGAGTGATTTGCCGCTTTTGTAGGCTTCGTAACGCTGGTTTACTTCGTCCCAGTTGATTACGTTCCACCAGGCGGTCAGGTATTCGGGACGGCGGTTGTTGTATTTCAGGTAGTAGGCGTGTTCCCAGACGTCGTTGCCGAAGATGGGAAAATGGCCTACCGAGATCGGGCTGTCTTGATTCGGCGTGCTCATGATGTGCACGTCGCCTTTAGCGCCGGCAAGCCAGACCCATCCCGAGCCGAATTGTTTTACGCCGGCGTCGTTGAACTTGGTTTGGAAGTCTTTGAAGCTGCCGAAAGTTTTGGTTATGGCCTGGGCGACGGGGCCGGTCGGGTCGCCTCCGCCTTTGGGCTTCATGATCTTCCAGAACATGGAGTGGTTGACGTGGCCGCCGCCGTTGTTGCGGACTGCGCCGCGAATGTCTTCTGGGATGGCATTGAGGTCGCGGATCAGATCTTCGGCGGACTTGCTGGCTAGTTCGGGATGCTTTTCGAGGGCTGCGTTTAGATTTTTTACGTAGGCGCCGTGATGAAGGTCGTGATGGATGGTCATCGTCTGTTTGTCGATGACGGGTTCGAGGGCTGCGTAATCATAAGGCAGGGGCGGTAGTTCGAAAGCCATGATTGTTCCTCCAGAGTATCTATTGTACTGATGACTGGGGCGCGGGTGTGGTTGCGAAGAGATTTTTCGCTTGCGGGGCGACGGACCGCCCGGGCTAAAGCCCTTCTCGAACGGAAATCTTTACGCGGCGCTAAAGCGCCGCTCTTCCACGGTTGTGCTTGCTGCACGGGCGCTTACTCGGTGATGGGCGCTGCATGCTGACGCCTTGCTGCGCTTGGCTGGACGGACGAATGCGTCCGTCCCCACACGAGCTGGGATGGCTACCGTCTCGACGCGGCGGCCGTCCCTGCATCAGAGGAAATCCTTGGGAGAAGACTTAGTTGGTTGGCGGGCCTAGGATTTCGCGGACTTTGCGGGTCAGGCTTTGGAGGGTGAAGGGTTTTTGCAGGAACGTTTTCTGGCTGTCGGCGGCGGCGGTGGCGGGGAAGGCGTCCTGCGCGTAGCCGGAGAGGTAGAGGACTTTCAGGCCGGGGCGCGCGAGTTGGAGTTGCTGGACTAGTTCGTGACCGTTGAGGCCGGGCATGACTACGTCGGTGATGACTACGTGTATGGGGTCGGGATGATTGGCGGCCAGAGCCAGGGCGGCGTTGCCGTTGGCGGCTTCGAGGACGCGGTAGCCGCGCGATTCGAGGGTTTCGCGGACTAGCTGGCGGACGGAATCCTCGTCTTCGACGAGGAGGACGGTTTCGGATCCGCCGACGGCAGAGAGCGGAACGGGGGCTGCTCCGACGGCGTCGGAGGGTTCGTCGACTCGCGGGAAATAAATGGTGAAGACGGTGCCGCGGGCAGGTTCACTCTGGACGAAGACGTAGCCGCCGCTTTGCTTGATGATGCCGTAGACGGTGGAGAGGCCGAGGCCGGTGCCTTTGCCTTTTTCTTTGGTGGTGAAGAAAGGCTCGAAGATGCGGGCCTGGGTTTCGCGGTCCATGCCTTCGCCGGTGTCGCTGACGGAGATCATGATGTAGGGGCCGTTCTTGATGAAAGTGTTTTCAGGACGGTAGGAATCGTCGAGGGTGACGCTGGAGGTGCGGATGGAAATTTTGCCGCCGTTGGGCATGGCATCTTTGGCGTTGACGACGAGATTCATGATGACCTGCTCGAGCTGGCCGGCGTCGGCGCGGGTGCAGCCGACGGCGGGAGCGAGACTGGTGGTGAGTTCGATATGTTCTCCGATGAGGGGGCGGAGGAGACGCTCCATGTCGGCGACGATGGCGTTGACGTCGATAACCTTGAGTTCGAGAAGCTGTTTGCGGCTGAAGGCGAGGAGCTGGCGGGTGAGCGTGGTGGCTCGGTCGGAGGCTTGCTGAATGGCTTCGGCCTTGGCGTGCAGAGGGTTGCCGACGCTGAGCTGTCCGAGGACGACCTCGGTGTAGCCGCTGATGACCATTAGCAGGTTGTTGAAGTCGTGGGCGATGCCTCCGGCGAGGCGGCCGACGGCCTCCATTTTCTGGGCCTGGCGGAATTGGTCTTCGAGGACACGACGCTCGGTGATGTCTTCGGCGATGGCTTCGAGGACGTCGGCGGGTTCGTCGCCGCCGGCAACGGCGCGGCCGCTGATGCGGACGGTGATGATGGCGGCGTCTTTGCGCTTCCAGCGGACTTCGAAGCCGTCCATGCGTCCGGTGCGGTGGAATTCGTCGACCACGCGAGTGTATTCGGCGGGATCGAGGAAGACGTCTTTTTGCGGATCGAGGGCCAGGACTTCGACGGTAGAGCTGTAGCCGAGCATTCCGATCAGAGCCGGGTTGACGTCGAGGAAGCGGCCGTCGAGGCTGGAGCGATAAATTCCGTAGACGGCGGTTTGCACCAGGGAGCGGTAGCAGACTTCGGAGCGGCGCAGGGCCTGCTCGTTTCGTTTGCGGTCGATGGCGGCGGCTAGCTGCTGCGAGATGAGGCTGAGTACGTCCTGATCGCGCTCACGGAAATGGGTGTTTTTGGAATAGCTCTTGAGGACGAGCGCGCCCAGGATGCGATGGTTGACCTTGAGCGGGACGCCCAACCATTGGGGTGGAAGCGGAGCATTGATTTCGATTTTGCCGCGCTGCCGCATTTGTTGCGCAAGCTGGGGAGTGCAGAGCAGAGGTTCACCGGTGCGCAGCACGTATTCGACGAGGCCGCGCCCGAGTTTTGCCGGCGCGGGAGCGGACTCCTGCTCATCGACGAAGTAGGGGAAGCTGAGGAGTTGCGATCCGGGATCGTGGATGGCGATGGAGAAGTTGCGGGCCGCCATGAGTTCATCGACGATGCCGTGAATGGCGGCGAAGAACTGCTGGAGATCCTGGGTGGCGCTGGCCTTTTCGGCGATGCGATAGAGAGCGGAACTGAGAGCTTCAGCGCGCTTGCGCTCGGAGATATCGCGATAGATGGCGTAGAAAGCGACGGTCTGGCCGTCGATGATGAGAGGCGCGGCGGACACGGAAACGTCGAGCAGGGAGCCGTCTTTACAGAGGCGCTGGGTTTCGAGGGTGATGTGCTCGCCGCGTTCGAGGCATTGGATAAGCCATTTGGATTCGGCGGCGCGATCGGGAGGGAAGATGAGCTGGTCGACGGTCTTGCCCAGGATCTGCGCGGCGGAGTATCCGAACATGCGCTGAAACTCCTGGTTGATGCACTGGGTATGGAAGGACCGGTCGACGATGATGAGAGGGTCGGGCGAGCTTTGAAAGAGTTGTTCGAGAAATTGGCGGTGGATGCTGAGAGTTTCCTCAGAGCTGGGTTGGTTTGAATTCTTTTCTACGGTGTTCTTTTCTGGGGTGTTCCAGGAAAGAGAAAATGGCTGCGCGACAGGATTCGGGATAGGTGGGGGAACGAAATCGGGCGGAGTTCCGCGATCGAGCGCCTGACGCAGGCGCTTGGCGCGCGCAAGTTCGCGTGATTGTGAGACACGGGTGACACGATCACCCATCTGGAATCTCCCCCTCTGAAACCAGCCATGGGCATCGTAGAACGCGAGGGGAGTTACGGGAAGGTTACTGGGGTAATTGGTCAAAGGCAGTGGTCAGTGATCAGTGGTCAGTGGCCAGTAAGATCAATGGCCACTGCGGTTGGGAAGAGAAGCCAGGAGGCCGTTTAGAATTCGGCCTACTTCGGCTGTGGCGCTCAGCAGACATTCGGTTTGGTTTTTGTCCAGATAGCCGAGGTCCAGGGAGAGCAGAACTTGGGTCTCTCTACTTCCATCAGAGAGCCCCGGGCATTTCCTAGAAACTGTCTGAACTTACCCGTCGAGAGTCTGGCCTGTCCTTCCGCGATGTTGCTGGGCACCGAAATCACTGCTCGTCGCAATTGCGAAGTCAAACCGTAGGTCTCGATTTTCGGGAACGCCTGGGTGCAGCGATAGACGTTCAGGACCAACGCCATCGATTTTTTCCAAACGATCGGGTCGCGATATGACTGGACAATCGGCCTAACTGAGCATTGCATTTGACTACTCTGCATCTCGAGCAGACAGCCGGAGTGTGACATCCGTCACTGGAGTCTGTGGATTTCCCGAAAGAGGCAGTGGTCGGTATCCATTAAGAACTGCGACGGGCGGTTTGCTGGACACTGACCACTGATCACTGATCACTGGCCACTGCCTTTAGTCTTTTGTGGCTAGCATTTCGCAGACTCGGTGGATCATTTGGCGCTGGTGGTCGTTTAGGGTTAGGAACTCGAAGCCGTAGCGGAGACCCTGGCGGTAACGGACTATGGCGCGGACCTTCAGGGGATAGGGGCTCAGGGGCAGAGGAATTTCCAGGGAAACGATTTCGCCGCTTTCGAGTTCGCCGGTTAGCGTGGCTCCGATGCCGTCCTGGCCTAGTTCGGTGGAGCGTCCCCAGCAAGAGCAGAATTCGCCGTTCTGGAACATGCGGACCTGCATGCGGGCGTCGATGGCAAAGCGCGGGAAACGGCGGGCGTGGGCGCCGGCGGGGGCTGCCGGTTTGGTGGTTTCGAGTTTCTTGCCCGGAGAAGCCATAAAGTCAGTGGCCAGTGGTCAGTGGCTAGTGGCCAGTCACGAACGCTTTGGGTTTCTGGCCACTGATCACTGATCACTGGCCACTTAATTTCCGTGTAGCAGGTAGCCGGGCTCCAGAGGGAGTTTGCCGGCTACTTTTACTACCGCGACGCTGCTGTTGATGGAGTACACATCCGCGATACCTACGGCACCGGGGATGGACGCTACTTTGTTGACCAGGTCTTCGTCCGAGGTGGCTAGGACGAAAGGAGGATGGCTGGGGTGTGCCTCATTCGAGGCGGCGATGAGACTGGCTACCTCACTCTCGGACATGCCATAAACTTTTTCGAGGACAAGCTTCATTTCAGGCGAGGACGGCGGGCGCATGATAAAGGTGACCGATCTGCCGTCTGGCCAGCGACTGGTCTGAGCTTTGCAAATCTTAACGAGGTCAGCCAGGGTGATGGCGCGGCCTGCATTGGCTTTGTTGGAGACCAGGGCGAGATCGCGCGCCGACGCCAGCGAAGCGCTGATGAGGACAACAACGAATATGGATAGGCGCAGCAAGCGTTGACCGAGCAATCTTCCGTCTCCTGCAAACACAGATCTAGAGTGATTGTGCTCGAAGAGAGGTAATTGCTAAAGGTAACTAAGGTCACAAGACTGCGTAGGGAGCCAGAGCGGGGAGCCAGAGGTGGTCCCATGTCTCGCGAAGGACGCGAGACATGGGGCACCCAGGTTTGTGATTGGCGGCCTTACAGCTTATTTCTGCTTCAGTTGTTTCACCTGCTTCAGCTGCTTGGCTCCGCGTGGTTTTATCAACGGCCGCGGAACAAACAAGTGGGGGGCCTGGGAGTCGGAGGTGGCGGCAGCATTCTGCAACACCATTACCCCAGTCGAGATTTGTGTGGTGTCCGATTCGATAAACGGGAAGGTTGTGCCATCCACCGTATAAAGGGTGAGGCCGAGTTCGCCGTTTAAGGTTCCAGCGTTATTAGTGGTACCGGTTACGGCGCTGATGGCGTAGCGTCCGCTGGTGTCAACGGAACCGTAGGTACCGTCGAGAATCTGGCCGTAGTACTGCTGAGAGCCAGCTCCGGTATAGTTTTCGTCGATCAGGCCGCAGAGCGTGGCGCTGTTGGAGGCGCAGGTTGATCCACTGGCTGAAGTGGAGAACTCGGCGATATCATCCACTTCGGCTGTGCCTTCTTCGCTAAGGAAGAGGCCACTAAGATTTAACCCGTAGCCTTGGGAGGCAGCGAAGGTCGCGCCTGGAGTCTGCGGCGGGTAGGCTGCACCGGTCAGGATGCCCTCGTTGTCGATTTCCATCATGAGCACGCCGCCGCTGGAGGGATAGGCGGCGAACTGCGGCTCGGAGCCACCCCAGACGCCGGAGGTGAAACCGTTAACCACAAATCGGCCGCTGCCGCTGGAAGTGTAACTGGCGGTGAAGGGGATGGACGCAGAAGTGGGGCTTCCCACTTCATTGACGTCTGCGTTGACGTCTTCGTTGGAACCGGTGACGATGTCGCCTGCGCCGTCAGTGACCATGAATCCGCCAATCGTAAGGGCAGAATCCCCCGTGGTCACGCCTGCCATGGTGAAGGCCAGGCTGCCCGTGGGGAAAGCGGCGTTGGTTTGGGAAAACGCATCTCCTGAAAGGATCGGGGTTGGATCCATCTCGATAAACTTCAGGTGTGTGGCATCGATGGCGTAGACGTCGAAGGTGAGTGCAAAGGACGAGGTGCTGATGGACGTTGAAGCCGTAGAGGTTGGACCCAGCGTGACCACGCCTGAGGGCTGCGCGGGTAAGTAGTCGAGACCGTTGTCGTTGAAGTCTTCGAGGCCGCCGGCGGAAATAACGCCGCTGCTGTTAAGGCTGAAGGCACCCACGGTGGCGAGGGCGCCGGTGCCGTTGCCGTCGGCTCCAGAAAGGCTTAAAGCGTAGGGCCCGTTGAGGGAAGCCTGGGTGAGGCCGGCAGTCTGAAGGTCAATAGTGCCGCTGCCGGTGCCGTTGGCGTCAAATTCGGTAACGAGTCCGTGAAAGCTGTCGGTTAGAACGAAATCAAGAGTGATGTTTTCGAACGCTGTCGTGGTACCGAGCGTGGCCTGTCCTCTTCCATCGGGCCCCACGGAATAGTAGCTGTTGTTGTTGATCGTCGCGTCGATGACCGGGGGGATTGGGGTGGTTTGTTCGGCGAACGAGACGTCATTGATGTCAATGGTTCCGCCTGTGATGCCGCCCCGGCCGTTGCCGCCGCTGCCGTTAGCGGTGAACGCGCCGAGCATGGCATAGGGAAGTCCGTTAGGGTCCGTTCCGGAGACGGAAAATACGTAGGTGCCTGTCAGATTGCTGTTGCTGAAGGCGCCGGTGGGAGGTGGTGTACCAGTGCCATTGTTGCTGTTGCCGCAGGCTACCAGGAGTGAGAGTGTGGACAGGGCGAGGAGCAGGACGAGGGCATTGCGGACTGACATAAGTTCCTCCGTGGGAGCGAATCGATTCGTGGAGCGGTCCACCGTTAGTTCCGAGGTTAGCACAGGTGAATCCAGTTGCTTCGAACCCGAACCACGGGAATAAGTAGCGCGTTGCGAAAAAAATTTCGGGGTAAACGCAAGATATACATATCTTTACATTCTGGCTCTGGATAAGGGGTTTAGGGGGATGAGTTTCGGCATCCAAGAGGGCACGATGGAACTTTCGTGCTGCGGAGTTCTACGGTTGCTCGGAGAATTCCGGTAGCATGGTGGGTGGGCGGGTCCTGCGATCAGGGTTGCGGGGCGGTGATGGAGATTGCGGGGCGCGTGTGGCGCACGCTGGTTGCAGAGGTCCTTCGCGTTGCTCAGGATGACAAGCTGCTTTTCAGGGTATTGCTTGATGACACGGTTTGGGAATTGCGTGCTGACGTTCGTGCTCGCTACTGCGATGGGCGCGATGGCTCTCGGGCGGACGGGGACTGTGGCGCGGGACCGGAGTGCTTCAGATCAGAGTGCAGATCAGAGTGCCGCAGATCAGAGTGATGGACTGGTGATTGAGCCGGGAGAGTTGCCGGTGACTTATCCGCAGGCGCCGTATCACGTGAATCTTCATGGCCGAGGCAACTATGTGCCGACGCTGCACTGGCGGGTGGAGAGTGGAACGCTGCCGCCGGGGATCACGCTGGACGAGAACGGGATGCTACGCGGGGCGGCGGAGCGGGCGGGGGAATTTCATTTTGTGGTGACGGCGCTGGACGGCGGCAAACCGCAGCAGTTGGTGCGTAAGGGATTCGTGATCAAGGTGGTTGAGGCGATCACGGTGGAGTGGAAGGTTCCGGCGCATGTGACCGCGAACCGGATCGATGGCAGCGTGGCAGTATCGAACACCACGGCGGACGACATGGATTTGACGTTTGACGTGAAGGCGGTGGCGGAGAACGGGCGTGCGACGGAGATCGGGTATCAGCATTTTCCGTTGAAGCGAGGAACGGTTGGAATGGCGCTGCCGTTTGGGGATACGCTGCCGTTTGGCGGCTATGTGATCTACGTGAACGTGGTGGGCGAGGTGGCGAAGCGGAATGCGATTTACCGGCAGCAGATGAAGACGCCGGGGCCGCTGCAGGTGGCGGTGGGGCCTTAGACGCAGTGGCCAGTGGCCAGTGGTCGGTGATCAGTGGCCAGCGATCAGTTCCCGTTTTGGGTTGGGGATTTATCCTGCGGTACTGTGGTCACGTTGACTTAGGTTTGGAGTTTCTGGAAAAATGGTCTGTGGTTGGCCTCTGGTGATTTGCGCTTGCTTTTGGCGCTGCTTGAAGTTTGAGTGAGTTATGGAACTGCTGCTCAATCTGGTGTGGTTGCTGCTGGCGCTGCCGGCTTACTGGCTGTGGCGGCGGGACGCGGAATCGCGGGCGGCGCGCTGGGTGAGTTCGCTGCAGTGCCTGCTGGCTCTGGGATGCGTGCTGGTTCTGTTGTTTCCGGTGATCTCGGCTTCGGACGATCTGCATGCCATGCGGGCCGAGATGGAAGATTCGTCGATCAGCAAGCGGACGGTGAGGCAGGCTGGAAGCGAGAAGAATTCGGCGTGGGTCAACCGTCTGCAAGGACCTCCGGCTGCGGTGGCGAGTGGGGTGCGGCTGGTGGCTCCCGAGGTCGGACTGCTTGAAGTTTCGGTTCCATCTGTCTCGCCGCTTACTAGGCCTTGCGTTTTCCATAGTGGCCGCGCGCCGCCTTTTTCTCTCCGCGGGTAGTTCGCCGCATCAATCCTGACAGGCCATAGTTCGCGAATCGCTGATGGGTTGCAGTCATAAATCCGCAGCGATTGTTCCTCGTGTTTAGGGAATCCTACGAGGGAGGTCGGATACTTTGACCGGCGCTTATTTGCGGTGGGGTTGTGGCGGCAAGACGTAGCTAGGTACGTCTCTACGGAGGGTTCCGGGGTGGTTGGCAGGCTTTGGAGGTTTTGATTGGAGTTGTTGATGCGCGGGAAATTGCGGTGGTGTTGCGGAGTGCTGATTGTGCTGGGCGGTCTGGCGTCGGCACAGGCCGGGCCGGCACAGGCTTATCCGCCGCAGGCGCCGTCTCCGGCTTTGGGTTCCCAGATCTGGACATGGGAGCAGGTGAAGGACCGGCTGGAGTTGAATAATCCCACGCTGCTGGCGGGGAAGTTGAATATCAGCGAACTGCAGGCGGAGGAGATCACGGCGCATCTGCGGCCGAATCCGCAGTTGACGCTTCTGGGGGACCAGATCGCTCCGTTTCCGGGCGGGCCGGCGCACGGGCCCTTTGCCTATTTTCTGCCCTCGGCGACGGTCACCTATCTGCACGAGCGGGCGCACAAGCGGGAGTTGCGCACGGAAAGCGCGAAGCAGGCGACGGCGATCGGCGTGTCGCAGCAGCAGGATCTGGACAGGAATCTGCTGTTCAATTTGCGCGGAGCCTTTGTGGGGACACTGCAGGCCAAAGCCGTGCTGCAGTTCGCGAAAGACAATCTGGAATATTACGACCACGTATTGCAGATCAGCCGCGACCGGTTTCAGGCGGGGGACATTGCGCAGATCGATCTGGACCGGCTGGAGTTGCAGCGGGTGCAGTATGAGTCAGACCTGCAGACGGCGGATGTGAATTTGCGGACGGCGAAGATCCAGTTGCTGACGCTGTTGAACGATCGCACGCCGGTGGAGCAGTTCGACGTGGCGGGAGTATTCGATTTCAGCGATCAGGTTGAGGCTTTGGATGCTTACCGGCAGATGGCGCTGGATACGCGTCCGGATTTAAAGGCGGCAGTGCAGTCGGTGGAGATGGCGCAGACCAATTACAAGCTGGCGGAAGCGAACGGATCGACCGATCCGACGTTCAGCTTCGATGTGGGGCGGAATCCTCCGATTGACGCCTACATCGGCTTTGACGTGAACATTCCATTGCGGATCTTCGACCGCAATCAAGGAGAGAAGTTGCGCACGAAGATCGACATCACGCGCAATGAACGGCTCCGCGATGCGGCCAAGGCACAAGTGTTCAGCGATGTGGATTCGGCTTACGCGACGTTGAACAGCAATGTGATTCTGCTGCGTCCTTACAAGGACAAGTATCTGGCGCAGGCGGTGCGGGTGCGGGACACGATTTTCTTTTCCTACCAGCATGGCGGAGCGGCGCTTTTGGATTTTCTGAATGCGGAGAGCGATTACCGCGCGGTGCAGTTGAACTACGTGAACCTGGTGGGATCGTATTTGACGGCCGCGGCGCAGTTGAATCTGGCCGTGGGGCGCGAGGTGGTGCAATGAAGAGTGAATTCTCCTGGAGTAAAAGTTCGTCGGCCGGGGGTATCGTCCCTGGAAGGGCTCTCTCGACGGTGGGCGCTTCCCCGGACTTACGTCCGGGGCTAATGAATGTCCCTTCGGCTTCGCTCAGGGCAGGCTCTGCTTCGCGATTGCGGGCCGGATCCACTGCCTCGCGTTTGGCCGGGGTGGCGCTTTGCCTGGCTCTTGCTTTCCTTGCCGGATGCAATGACAGCAAGTCGGATGCGAAGGCCGAGGCTCCGCCTGCGGCGACGGTTGTACCTGACCTGGACGCGAACAATTTCAAGGTCGATCATCCGGAGCAATTTCCGTTGGCAACGGCAGTCGAGCACAAAGCGGCGCCTCAGCTGAACGTCACCGGCGTGGTGCAGCCCGATATCAACCGCGCGGTGCCGGTGATTTCGCTGGCCACGGGCCGAGTGGTGGAAATCAAGGCGAGGCTGGGCGACACGGTGGAGAAAGGGCAGTTGCTGCTGAGGGTGAGGAGCAACGACGTCTCCGGAGCTTATGACACGTACCTGAAGGCCGTGAACGATGAGCGGCTGGCTCGTTTGCAGTTTGAGCGCGCCCAGATTCTTTTCGAGAAAGGAGCGATCGCCAAGAGCGCTCTGGAACAGGCGGACGACACCGAAGGCGATGCCAAGGCCGACCTGAATGCTGCAACCGAACAGTTGAAGCTTCTGGGCATCGACAAGGATCATCCTTCCGGGATCGTCGACATCACCGCTCCCATCTCCGGCGTCATTACGGACCAGGAGGTTACCAACGCGGCGGGCGTGCAGGGACTGTCTGGGCCGAATCCTTTTACGATCTCCGATCTTTCTTCCGTGTGGATCATTTGTGATGTTTACGAAAACGATCTCGACGCGGTGCGCGTAGGGGAGTATGCGGATATCCGGCTCAACGCGTATCCCGACAAGGTGTTGAAAGGCCGGATCGATAATATTCTGCCGGTTCTTGATCCCAGTATCCGCACGGCGAAAGTGCGGCTCGAAGTGGCCAACCCGGGAATGATGCGGGTCGGCATGTTCGCGACGGCCACGTTTTATGGCGGAACGCCGGAGATGCACGTCGCCGTTCCGGCCACCGCCATTCTGCACTTGCATGACCGCGAGTGGGTTTACGCGCCGATCAACGCGGGACATTTCAAGCGGCTTGAAGTCAGCGCGGGAAGCATGCTTCCAGACAATCTGCAAGAAGTGGTGTCGGGCCTGAAGCCCGGAGATCGAGTTGTTTCAAACGCTCTGGCGCTGCAAAACACGGTGGAGCAATAAGGTGGGACATTTTAAGGTGGAAGCGTAGATGATTCGCCGCCTCGTCGATTTCGCTCTTGGCAACCGGCTGTTGGTGCTGGCGCTCGCCTTGATTCTGTTTGCCGGAGGAATCGTTTCGTTCAAGCGGCTGCCGATTGAAGCTTATCCCGACGTGGCCGACAACTACGTTGAAGTAATCACGCAGTGGCCGGGGATTTCGGCGGAGCAGATCGAACAGCAAGTCACGATTCCACTCGAAGTGGTGATGAACGGCATTCCGCACGTGGTGCATCTGCGATCGTTCTCGCTGTTCGGGCTTTCGGATATAAAGCTGATTTTCGACGACGAATCGGACAACGACTGGAACCGGGAGCGGGTGCTGGAGCGACTGAGCCAGGTCACGCTGCCGCCGAATGTTGTGCCGCAGATGGGCACGGACTGGAGTCCGGTCGGACAGATTTATTTCTTCACCCTGCGCAGCACAAATCCCGCTTACGATCCGATGGAGCTGAAGTCGAAAGAAGACTGGGTCATCGAGAAGAATTTCAAAGCAGTCCCGGATATCGTCGACGTTTCCAGCTTTGGCGGCCCCACCCGCGAATACCAGGTTCGCGTTGATCCGAACAAACTTGTGGCCTACGGCCTGAGCCTGGCTCAGGTCGAGCAGCAGCTCACCAACAACAACACGAACGCGGGCGGCAGCTTCATTCAAGAAGGGCTGCAGCAGATTAACGTGCGCTCCGTGGGATTGGTCGACCGGGTCCACGACATTGAACAGACGGTCATCGTGACGAAGAACGGCACGCCGCTCCGGGTGAAGGATATCGCGGTGGTTGCACAAGGTCCGAAGATCCGCCTAGGGCAGTTTGCCAAAGCCATTCACCGCGAAGACGGCAAGATTGTCGATAACGACGATGTCGTGTCGGGCATTGTGCTGTTGCGAAAGGGAGCGGCGGCCGATACGGCGCTGCAGGGCATCCACAAGAAAGTTGAGGAGCTGAACGATCATATTCTGCCGCCGGGCGTGAAGATTGTTCCTTTCATCGATCGCAGCGACCTGGTTCACTTCACCAGCCACACGGTGCTGCACAACCTGACGGAAGGAATGATTCTGGTATCGATCATTCTGTTCCTGTTTCTGGGCAATATCCGGGGCGCGCTGATCGTGGCGGCGACGATTCCGTTCTCGCTGCTATTTGCGTCGATTTGTCTGGACTTGCGGCACATTCCGGCAAACCTTTTGTCCCTGGGCGCGCTCGATTTTGGCATGGTGGTGGATGGCGCGGTGGTGATGATCGAAAACATCGTGCGCCACCTGGGCCACAAGGACGATACCAAGACTCCAAACGAAAAAATCAGCGAGGCGTCGCATGAAGTACAGCGCCCGGTGTTTTATGCGATCGCTATCATCATTACTGCTTACCTGCCGATCTTTACGCTGCAGCGCGTGGAGGGCCGGCTGTTTCATCCCATGGCCTGGACCGTGGCTTTCGCGCTGCTCGGGGCGTTGCTGTTCTCGATTGTGATCGCGCCTGTGCTGGCGAGTTTCGCCTTCCGCAAGGGAGCAAAAGAATGGCGCAATCCGATTATGGAGTTTTCGGTCAAGCACTACCGCAGCGCTGTGCGGTGGGCTATTCGCCGACGCAAGCTGGTATTGGGCGTGGGCCTGGTGGGGTTCTGCTTTACGCTTTACCTCGCGTTCGGCGGTGTGATCGGATCCGAATTCCTGCCCCACCTGGATGAAGGCGCGCTCTGGGTGCGGGGCACGCTTGCGCCCAGCGCGGGGCCGGACGAAGGCATTCGGGTCTCGAACCAGGCGCGGATCATTCTCTGTTCTTTCCCCGAGGTTCCGCAATGTACGAGTCAAACGGGACGGCCGGATGACGGCACGGATACGACCAGCTTTTTCAATACTGAGTACTTCGTCGATCTGAAACCGAAAGAAGACTGGCGTCCGGTCTTTCATGAGAACAAAGATGAGTTGATCGCCGCCATGAATCGCGAACTCAACAACAAGATTCCGGGTGTCGTCTGGGGCTTTTCCCAGCCCATCGAAGACAACATGGAAGAGGCGGTGAGTGGAGTGAAGGGCGAGTTGGCGATCAAGGTCTACGGCGATAACTTGAAGACGCTGGAAGAAAAGAGCGCCGAGATCGCCGGCATTATGGGAACGGTTAGGGGAGTCGAAGACCTGGGGGTCTTTCACGTGCTGGGCCAGCCGAATCTCAACGTGACGGTGGACCGCGACGCGGCTGCTCGTTACCAGATCAACGTCGCAGATGTGCAGGATGCGGTGCAGACCGCGGTTGGAGGGAACGCGCTGACGCAGGTATTGAAGGACGAGGCGCGGTATGACCTGACGCTCCGCTATCTGCCGCAATACCGGAGTACACAGGAAGCGATCAAGAACATTCGACTGCTATCGCCCTCGGGAGAGCGCGTATCGCTGGCGCAGCTCTGCAAGATCAGCGAAGCCGACGGTGGGTCGGAAATCTATCGTGAAGGCAATCAGCGTTACGTTGCCATCAAGTACAGCGTGCGGGGCCGTGACCTGGGCGGCGCAGTGGAAGAGGCGATGAAGAAAGTCAACGAACAGGTGAAACTGGAGCCTGGATATCACATCGATTGGGCAGGAGAGTATGAGAGCCAGAAGCGGGCGGATGAGCGCCTGCTGATCGTGCTCCCCATCACTATCCTCGTTATCTTCGTGATCCTGTATACGATGTTCAAGTCTTTCAAATGGGCGTTGTTGATCCTGGCCAACGTGGCCATGGCTCGCTTCGGTGGTTTGCTCGCGCTTCTGATTACGGGGACGAATTTCAGCGTTTCCTCCGGCGTGGGCTTCCTGGCGCTGTTTGGGGTGTCGGTGCAGACTGGGGTCATCATGCTGGAATACATCAACCAGCTTCGAGCCCGGCGCTTCACCGTTGAGGACGCAGCGGTTGAGGGCGCGGTGCTGAGACTGCGGCCGATTATGATGACAATGCTGGTAGCAACCCTGGGACTGTTGCCAGCGGCGCTTTCGCATGCCATTGGCTCGGACTCGCAGCGTCCGTTTGCGATTGTGATTGTGGGTGGGTTGATTGCGGATCTGGTGATGAGCATCTTCCTGCTGCCGACGCTGTACGTGTGGATTGCCGGCGAACGCGATGTGCTGCCTCATGCTGAAGAGGGGTTCGACGTGGGCGAGCACGTGGACTAGGAAGCAGCTCTCAGCTCTCAGCTCTCAGCTCTCAGCTCTCAGCTCTCAGCTCTCAGCTCTCAGCTCTCAGCTCTCAGCTCTCAGAAGA
>Ga0209380_10000873_pt1 | contig 21157 bp, 21 predicted proteins | sample HubBroMetageWFT6_FD_188347 | JGI IMG/M metagenome (GOLD analysis project Ga0209380, IMG submission 188347) | Warmed and freeze-thawed soil microbial communities from the Hubbard Brook experimental Forest, New Hampshire - Hubbard Brook CCASE Soil... | ecosystem: Environmental > Terrestrial >...
AAACAGACTTAGCACTGGTTCGCCCCGGCAAGGATGTTGCGCTTAAGCTCAATGCCTTTCCGACGACAACATTCCTCGGGGCTGTCGATCGAATCGGCGCTCAAACCCATACCGATGCGGGCGAACAATACTTTTTGGTACGCGCTCTCTTCTCGAATTCCGCCGGACGTGCTCGCGACGGAATGGTAGGCCGGGTTCGTATCCGCGCGGCGGGCGGATGGTTCGGCAGCGGGTGGTATCCGCTTGGCTACGCACTATTTCGCGATCCATTCCGCTGGATTTGGCAGAAAGTGTGGAGCTGGCTTCCGTAAGCTAGGGGCTGAAATATGATAAGACGTTCAACGTATCTTTCAATGGCAGCTTTCGCGCTCGCATTGGCGGGCTGTGGCGATTCTTCCCACGCGCCAGACTCCACCTCCGCCGCCCCACCTCCTTCTGCTCCCGTCCCTTCGCGGCCGTCTGGCCCGCCCGCTGCTGCCAAGACATCAGAACCGAACGACGTTCTAAGCGTGCTGTCCGTTGAACATCAAGTGGATCTCTCCTCTGAGCGCGACGGTGTTGTCACCTCGATTGCCAAAGACGAGGGTGCCGCCGTCAAGGCTGGCGAGATTCTCGGACAACTTGATGACCGCACCATTCAAATGGAACTCAGCAAGGCTCGCAATGATCTCACCGTCGCCGAAAATAACGTGAAGTTCAAAGAGGCCGAGCTCAAAGCGAAGGGCGCGGCCTTAAGACGCCAACAACAGTTGCGTGAATACGGACTTTCGAGCGAGGCAGACCTGGAAGCCGCTGAGTTCCAAGCCAAAGGCGCCGAATACGACATGCATGGCTGGCAAGCCCTCGTCGAAAGCAGCCATTCGGAAATTCATCGCCTCGAAATTCAACTCGACCAGACCCGGCTGCGAGCCCCATTTAGTGGGGTCGTCGTGCGCCGCTATGTCCGCGAGGGTCAGGCTGTCGCCAAGAATGATAAGTGTTTTCGCATTAGCCAGCTCGCACCTCTTCTAGTTCAATTTCAGGTTTCTGAAGTTTCCTCAAAACGTCCGGAGCGCGGCGCGCCCGTTGATCTTTCGCTTGTTGGCGATTCCGGCCGCACATTTTTCGCCCGCGTCGTGAAGGTCAGCCCCACTGTCGATCCCGCTAGCGACAGTTACGACGTCACCGCCCAGCTTATCGGCAACGGAATCGCCGATTTGCGTCCCGGCATGGCTGTGCACGTAATTTGGCCGGGAACTTCACGGGCGAAACCGTAGGCATCGTCATCTATGCGATTTGGCCCCACCAGTATTCAGGTTTCGAGTGTCCTTTCCAAAGGACTGCGCCGCCCCAAGCTTCGTTCCGATCTTCGCATCAGCGAGCAAACCGTCAACGGCGAAAAAAGCTACGTAATCAAGAACCACGAAACGAATTCCTACAACCGTTATGGTGAATTTGAGTATCAGCTCCTCATGCTGTGCGATGGCACACGCACGCCAGCCGAGATAGCAGAAGCGCTTTCCGAACAAGACCCTGACTCTGCAATCGCAGAATCGGAAGTTCTCGAATTTCTCGATTCGATTGAGCCCGCGATGTGGGAACGCTCCCTCGGCGAAAAAAATCTCGCCGTTCTCGAACGCATCCGCGACGAGCGTAAAGGCCGCGTCGACCAGTCCAGTATGCTCTATATCAGCTTCAAAGCTTGGGACCCGAACAAGACTCTAACGAAGCTCGATCCCATCTTAAGCTGGATGTTCACTACTCAGTTCGTATTTGTCTCGATGCTTCTTTTCATCATCGCAGCGTATTTTGTGGCGGGGGATTGGGCGCGAGTTCAACACGACACATCGTCCCTGTACTCGTTTGCCAACAAGAGCGCCTACGACGTGTGGTCCTTCTGGTTGCTGCTCCTCCTGCTGGGTGCGATCCACGAATTCGGCCACGGGCTCACCTGCAAGCATTTTGGCGGCGACGTCCATCAGATGGGTTTTCTGTTGATCTACCTAACGCCGGCTTTCTATACGGACACCACCGACATTCTCCTGTTTGATCGCACTTCTCGCCGCCAGTGGGTTATCTTCGCCGGCATTTGGATCGAGCTCGTTGTTTGCGGCTTGTCGGCGGTAGTGTGGCACTTTACACCGCCCGGCTCGACCGCGAACGACCTCGCCTACAAAATGATGCTTCTGAGCGGAATTCAAGGTGCTGTGTTAAATCTGAACCCCCTCATTAAGGCGGACGGCTACTACGCTCTTTCTCAATTTCTCGATATTGACAATTTGCGCGAAGATTCCTTCTCATTCCTGCATGTCTGGGCGGAAAAATACATCCTCCGCCGCAATCTGGACTTGCCTCCGACCAGCCGCCGCCAACGCCGCATCTACTTTCTCTTTGGAGTAGCCGCACTCGCCTACAGCGTGAGCCTCATCGCCATCGTGCTCTTGTTCGCGAAGAACGTACTTGTCTCGAAATTTGGAGCCTGGGGCTATTTTCTGTTTGCAGGCGTGGTTTACTTACTGATTCGAAAAACAATCAAGTCTTATCTGCCTGCCGTTCGTTCCTGGATTCGAAAACAGCGGGAGTCCTATATGACGTGGAAATTGACGCGCGCTCAGACCTTCGGTGTCCTGGGAGCCGCACTGCTTTTCTTCGTGCCGCCTGTTCCCACCAATGTCTCGTCCGAACTTCTTCTCGAACCTGGTAGGGACGCCCATCTGCGCACTACGGTGCCAGGAAAAATCGCGGAGGTATTCGTTGGCCAGGGACAACAAGTCAAAGCGGGTCAGCTTCTCGCCATTCTGCAGAACCCGGAAATTGAAGCGGCTACCAGGGTCGCCTCCGTCGAAGTCACATTGGCTAGCAGCAATCTTCGACAGAATCAGGACCAGCCTGCATCCGGGAAATCCGCTCAGGCCGTTCGCGAACGTATTCGCCTCCAGAAAGAGCTCGCCGTAGCTGCTGCAAATCTCGATGCCCTGCAAATTCGTGCCCCCTTTGATGGCGTCATAACAACCCCCAACATTCGCGAACGTGTTGGCCAGTTTCTCGCGGCGGGAGACGAATTCTGCCGTCTATCCGATCCCCGGACGATGAGGGCACGCATTTTCGTCTCCGACCGCGATCTCAATGACGTTCGTCCTGGGGCCCCCGCACGAGTAAAGGTTTTGCCCTATGCTTTTCGCACCTACTCCGGTCATGTTGAACAAATTCTTCCTGCCGCTTCGACTGACGCGCCCCTCTCTCAGACACAAGAGCTTACGCGCCTCGGGCAGGAGCTAACCAACCACTTCGTTGTAGTGATGGTATTTCCAAACCCCGACGGCACTCTTACCAGCGGCATGACTGGCGTCGCTAAAATCACGGTTAAGAGCCGACCGCTAGCTTGGCAAGTTGGCCGAAGCACTTGGCATTGGCTTCGTTCTCAGATCTGGTGGTAGCTGCAGAAGTTCTTCGGAGGCTCAAAACAAGAAAGGGCCGCCGTTCCTGGGACGGCGGCCCTTCGGGGTTGCTGCTACTTCAAACTCCCGGCCTAGCGGAGCGCAAGGTCGGAAGACCGTTAAGACTTCGTGATCGCGCCTACCAGCTAGCCGCGAGGCCAAGTAACAGTGAGGCTGCGCACGGACATAATAGGATTCTTGCGCTCAAGCTTCTTCCTCGGCTCGACTTTTTTGCTCTTCTTGACTGGCTTGGCGGTAGGATTCATGTCAAATTCCTCGTTGGCTGAATTGAGCCATCTCACTCAGTTCCAGGACGATGCAATTCCTTCGCCAAAAGAGACGACCACTCGCGGCAAACAAAATAAAACACTTGCCGCGACAACACCGCCTTGCTTTCGGCGGTGTCTCCGCAAATCGCGTTGAGTTTTTGCAGCCTTGTGTTGAATTAATCACCGAGTCTCTGGACGTTCCGCTTGCCGGACGAGCGTCTATGGGCGTTGCATCCGAGTGGGACCTAATCGATCATCTGCGCGGGATAGCCGGGTTTGCTGAAAGAAATAACGGAAAGGGAATCTGGTGCTATTTGGTGCTATTTGTCCGGGGTCAACCAGGGAGCGCGCGATAGAGGTTTAGTTTCCTCGAGCTTCCTGGGTTTTTTTAGCGTGTTTTTGATCTTTTTCGGCTTCATTTCAATTTTCGATTTGACCACGGAGTAATGTAATTGGCAACTGCGGCGAGAGCGCGGGGGGCCTTACAAAGAAACAGGGCCGCCTCGCTTCAAGACGGCCCCGGATTCCTAAATCAATCAGGCGCTCGAGTTGAATCGCGCCACGTAAAACTAGGGCCGCATCAAAGGCTTGGTCGACTGGAGCTTCTTGGACTTCTTCAGGGTTTTCTTTGCCATTTTTTTCTCCCTCTCAATTTGCCCCTCTGGGGCGATAACTCTTTATAAGCAATCGGCTCGCCATTGTCTACTGTCTCCGTCGACGCCGTAAGTACCCTAAAATGTGTGCGCGATTGTCTTCGCAACAAGGTCCTTTCGCTGCGAAACCATACGCGTATTGACTTACTCAACGATGGTGAATTTCTCAACGCCCTAGAGCTCGTGCTTGCGGCAAAGGTAGTTCAACCGGTTGCGATCCACTCCCAGCAGCCGAGCCGCTTCCGCCTTTACGTGTTTGGCCTGCTCCAGCGCTTCGTTCACCCAGCGCCGCTCGAACGCCTCCAGCTCCTTATCGAGGTTAATTCCGTCCCCCAAGGCTTTCGACCTGCCACGGTCGCGCCCGGCCGCCTGAACGATGTCCGGGGGAAGGTCCTTTAGCCCGATAATTTCGTCGTCCGTCATGATCACCAGCCGCTGAATCGCGTTTTCGAGCTCACGCACGTTTCCAGGCCACGGGTACTTTTTCAGCGCCAGCATCGCGTCGTCCCCGATCCGCTTCGCCGAGAAGCTATTGGCCGCGCAATAGACGCTGACGAAATACTCGGCCAGCACGGGTATGTCCTCCACCCGCTCCCGAAGGGCTGGAACGAAAATCGGCACCACGTGGATCCGGTAGTACAGGTCCTCGCGGAATCGGTTGTCCCGCACCATCTGTTCCAAGTCCTCGTTCGTCGCGCTGACTAGCCGGAAATCCACCTTGATCTGCTTCTTTCCGCCCAGCCTCGTCAGCGACCGGTCCTCGAGCACCCGCAGCAGCTTGCTCTGCAGTGGCGGCGTCAGCGTTGCGATCTCGTCGAGGAACAGCGTCCCCTGGTGCGCCAGCTCCACGCGCCCTTCTTTTGTCCCCACAGCCCCCGTGAACGACCCTTTTTCGTACCCAAAAAGCTCCGCCTCCATTAGCCCCTCGGGCAGCGCCGCGCAATTCACGCTGACGAACGCGCGATTTCTCCGAGGACTCTGCTCGTGGAGGGCGCGTGCAACCAACTCCTTCCCCACGCCGCTCTCGCCGCGGATAATCACGTTGGTCGTCGCTCGCGCCATCCGCTTGATCGAGTCGAACACATGCCGCATCGAGTCCGTTGTCCCAATCAGGTCGCCGAGCGCGTTCTTCCGGCTGATTTCCTCGCGCAACAGCCGGTTCTCGCGCTGGATGTGCAGCTTCTCCACTGCGCGCTCGAGCAGGTGCCGGAGCACGTCTGTGTCGATTGGCTTGATGAAGTAATCGTAGGAGCCCGCGTCGATTACCTTTAGCGCGGTTGATTTCTTCTCGTCGGAACTCAGCACGATCACGAGCGTGTCGATGTTGCTTCCGTCCAGCCGTGACAACAGCTCAGTGCACTCGCGCACTCCTCCCGACGCAATCGGAAGGCCCATCAGCAACACATCCAGTTCTCGCTCTTCCAGCAACTTTACCGCTGCGTCGTAGTCCCCGCCCTCGAGAACTTCAAAATCTGAACGCAGAGCCGACGCAATCTTCGCGCGCAACGTCGCGTCGTCGTCCACGATCGCTATTTTGGGCTTACCCGGACCGGGCGTGATGGCCATCTCCGCTAGCTTGCGGCTCCGCGAGAATCGCACTTGTTCTCGGATCAGAGCCTAGCCTGTGCGATTTAGGCCGCGATTCTAGGTGCCAAGTGCCCGCATGTCAACGGACGGGTGCGCTGCCCTTAGCCCACGCCGAAAGTTTCCGCTGAGCGACTAAAGGCCCTTAATACTGGGAGTTTGATTATCGGTGAGTACGGAACTCGGCCGCCGTCTAGACGCTAGAGCAGCCAGACGATAGTGCATATGGAAACCGGGACTGTTCTGCGGTTATGCCCCGGCCGCTGACTCGGCTGCTTCGTCGGACTCGCCTGCATCCGCCGAAGACCGCACTAAAATCTCGACGCCGTGTTTCTGCATGTCGAAATTCTGCTTACGATCCGTCTTGTCGAGAATCTCGCGCACGCCTTTTCCGATTGCTGCTGCCATGGTACCAGCCGTAACGATGGCTTTGCCCGCTACCGTTCCCGGCCCCTTCTCTCGATCCTGAAACTTGATTTCCACTTCGAATGTCTTAGCCACCGATTTCCTCCGATTTCCTTTTAACAAAGGCGATTCGCTAGGTTCCAGAGTACTTTGCCCCCGTGTCGCTTCGCAATACACTCTTAAGTTTTTTTTTCCCTGCCTGTATTGCTGCGCCTTCACCAACTATGTGCCAGGAGAAAGTACGCCTTTCACTGTATCGACCGCCCGGAGGGTGCCCGGTACGATTTTATGTTGCCGAGCGGAAATTCCGGCGAATCCCGCTTGCAGAATGGTAGAAACCTTGAAACCCAGTTTGTGATTTGTCCACAAAGACTGACCGATGCCGAAGAAAATCAAACCGCGCGGCGTTCTCGCTGACCCGACACGCCTGGCACCATTCGATAAAGAGTTCCAAAGCAGGATCCAGGTCATCATCGAAACCCCCAAGGGCAGCCGGAATAAATTCGCATTCGACCCGGAACAGGAAGTGTTCGCGCTCGCGAAGGTGCTGCCTGCCGGCATGGTCTTTCCATACGACTTCGGTTTTATTCCCTCGACTAAAGCGGAAGACGGCGATCCTACGGACGTTCTAGTGCTGATGGATGAACCGGCGTTTCCCGGAGTACTCGTGAAATGCCGCGTGATCGGCGTGATAGAAGGCGAGCAGGGCAAAAAGAAGAAAGGGCAGCGCAACGATCGGATCGTCGGCGTCGAAGAAGAAAATCACAGCTACGCCCATATCAAGCACGTCCGCGACCTGGGCAAGAGGTTCGTGGAGGAACTCGAAGAGTTCTTCGTCAACTACCACAGGCATCTGGGTAAGAAATATCGAATTCTCGACGTGAAAGGCCCCGCGGAAGCATGGCGTCGAATCGAAGACGGCAGAAAGGCGGCTCGCCGTAAAGGTTAGTCACCCTTTGACGAAACAGGCGCGTGCGAAGCGGTGCCGGCGTGGCCTTTGCGGAGAAAGAGGCGGTGCCTGCGCAGACGCCAGATCAGCACCGAAATCGTGGTCCATCCCACAAGCGCTGCGAAAAGCGCGATCGCGCCGCTCGACATCGGCAGCACCTTCCACGCTATAAGTGCGAAACCGACGAGGCCAATGCTTCCGATGGCTGCACCGCGCGCGTCCAGAGCAGCAGCCTCTCGCCCGCGAGTGGTACTTGATATTCCCGCTTTTCTTTTCTTCTCTCGCTCGTGCTTTTCGAGCAGAGTAGCGCTCGCAGGAAAAAGGGCAGGGAAAGCGAGGAACAAACCGCCGAACACGGGTCCGTAGCGGCTCGCCAGCATTCCCGTGATAGCCGTAATTGCACCTCCGAAGACAAAGCGCACGGCTAGCTCATACCATTTCGTATCTTTCAAAGCCGATGTGTCGAAGCCAACTCTCATTCGCAGTCATCGCAACAACGCGTACCAGACTCCCATCGCGCATATCATCCATACCGCAATGGCTGAGAACGCTGCGGGAGCAGCGTTAAGCTTGTACCTCACCATCAGCCGGATCGCCGCCATCGAGTAGAAGAACAGAGCGAGGGCACCGAAGATCATCGACCGTGCTTCGGTGGCCGCAAATAATTTCCCCTCGCTTAAAATCGTCAACCCAAGCGTCCCAATCGCCACCGAAGGCGCCGCGGCGAAGAGGCCAGCAAAGCTCTTGGGCTTCAATGCGTCCGCAAATGCAGCGAACAGCGATACGACAAGACCGCCAATGATGAACCGAAAGAGGGTTTGCATCGTCGAGTACCCGGCAAAATTGCGCGCCGTCGCAAATGGTACGGGGACATTACAACGCAGCTCTCAACGCATTAAAATCAGCACTTCGCGGTATGCCAACCCGTAACAAAAAGCCTATTTTGTATCGATTAGAAATTTGCAAGTGCATGTTTTTAGGCCTGATACGGACACACTTAATCGCGGTGTATCGATTAGAAATTTGGGTCTAATCGCGACAATTGGCCTGCCGCTACCGACCAATCGATAAGCTGCGCTTAGTGAACCTTGGCTGGCAGATACTTCTTGTCGATCTTCGCGATGATCACGTAGTTTGGATCCACCATCTCCGTTACGTGAATCTTCGCCACCTTTGATAGCAATTCATATGCGTCCAATTCCGAGAGTCCGTAGTCGGCATGAATCCAGCCAATCAATTGCGTGAACGCGATTCGCAGCGAATCGTCTAGCGGCCGGTAGATTCCAGCGGCCATGATTTCTTCGCCGTTTTCGAAGCGCGGCCAATCGATTTTCTTGCCTTTGATCACCGATACACGCATCCGCACCCGCAACGGAACCTCAACTGCCGTCCCCGCCACTTCGCCGTCGCCCATCGCCGCGTGCCCGTCACCCATATAGAGCAACGCGCCGCGAACGTTCACAGGCAGGTAAAGCGTATTACCCACACTCGCCTCCGGCGCGTCCATGTTGCCGCCAAACTCGGCCGGTACCACCGAACTGCGCGCCTCGCCACCCGCCGGCGCCACTCCAATGCAGCCTAGGAACGGATGCAACGGAAACTTCACCGAAAAATTCGAGTCGAGCGCGTGAAATGTGGTGGTACCCGCGGCATTGTCGATCGGATAGAACCAGATCCGCTCCGGCAGAGGAGGATGGACCATCGGCGTGTAGAACGTCTCGTTCAATGCGCCAAATCCGGGAGCGAATGCGCCAACGCCTTGCGAGGAGTCCACGTCCATCTTGAGAAACTCGATCGCCAGTGTGTCGCCGGGCTCGGCCGTCTCCACGTAGAAAGGGCCGCTCAGAGGGTTGTCGCCTTTTACGAGGGCGAGCGTGTCGCCCGGCTTTTGAATCGCATTGCCGAATGCGTCCACTGTGTTCGTTTCAAGAATATCTCCGGGCGTGAGCCGCGCGACCGGTGCTGACGTGCTGTTGTATGTGTACTTCACGTCATCCATCGTCGTGTGGTACTTCACCACATTTTGAGCGCGAGCAAGCGGTGCGCAAAATAGCAGTGCGAATCCCACTGCGGTTCGAGAGATCATCAGTCACTCCTTTGGAATCAAGAACTTCCGATCAAAATCCCGACAGCGAATACAAGACCGCCCCCCACCAGAACCTGCATCGAAGAAGCAACGAGAGGAGTGTCCATGTAGCGATGCCGGACGTAACTGATAATCGCCAGCTCGATCGCCACCACGACCATCGCCGCAACGAGCGCCGCGTGAAAATTCTGAATCAGAAACGGCAGCGTATGCCCGATTCCGCCGGCCGCGGTCATCAGGCCTGTCACAAGCCCACGGATCACCGGTCGCCCTCGCCCCGTAAGCGAGCCGTCATCTGAAAGCGCCTCGGCAAACGCCATCGAAATCCCGGCGCCGAGCGATGCCGCCAGCCCGACGCGAAATGCGTCCCAACTGCTATGCGTCGCAAGCGCTGCGGCGAAGATCGGCGCCAGCGTCGAAACCGAGCCATCCATCAGTCCCGCAAGACCCGGCTGAATAATCTGCAGCATGAACATTCGCCGGCTCGCCTTTTCTTCCTCGCCGCGCGCCCCTGTGGTCACCTGCTGCTCGTCGAGCGATTCCGCCTTGGCATAATGCTGCCGCTCGATCTCCGCCAGGTCGCCCAGAAGCTTGCGAATCGAAGCATCCGTCACGTGGCTGATAGCGCGCTCATAGAAGCGCCGCGTTTCAAGTTCCATCACCTCGGCTTGCTTGCGGACATTCTGGATTCCCAGGGGGCGCACGAGCCATTCGGGACGCCGCTCGATGAAGCCTTTCACGTCTTGCCGGCGAATCAATGGGATGTGCTCGCCGAATTTCTGGCGATAGAGATCGAACAGGGCATGCCGGTGCTCCGATTCCTCCGCCTGCATCTCCTCGAACATCTTGGCGGTGGCTGGATACGTCTCGCGAAGCCCGTCGGCGAAATCGCCGTACACGCGCCCGTCTTCCTCCTCGAGAAAAATCGCCAGTGCCAGAATTTCCCGCTCGGATAGCTGCTTAAAACTTTTCTTCGCCATCGCGGCCCCCGGGACATTAAATCATGGAAGCGCGCGGCGTTCAGCGACTTCCGATGCCACCTCTCGCTTCGGAAATGAGTCTTACTAATCGTGCGGCGCATCCATTGAGTAGCTGAATAGCCGCTTGCCCGCTCGAGCGGCTGCACGTCCGACGGAGGACATCCACGATGCCAGAGACACTTGGATTCATAGGATTGGGAAACATGGGAGCGGCGATTGCCGCGAATCTGCTCAAGGCCGGCTATGGCCTGCGCGTCTACAACCGAACGGCCGCAAAAGCTGCTCCGCTCGTCGACAAAGGCGCCACGCTCGCGTCGAAACCAGCGGAAGTCGCGCAGTCCGGCGGAATCGTCCTGACGATGGTGGCAGACGACCGCGCACTAGAGGATTTGTGCCTTACCAGCGGCTCGTTCGTTGAGCGCCTGGGCTCGGGCGGAATTCACATTTCCATGAGCACGATAGCGCCTGCGACAGCCGAGCGCCTCGCTGAGCATCATGCAAAATTTGGAGTTACCTACCTCGCCTCGCCCGTTTTCGGTCGCCCGGAGGCGGCTGCGGCAGCCAAGCTCTGGATATGCGTCTCCGGAGCAACCGCCGCGAAGGAAAAGGCGAAGCCAATTCACGCGGCAATCGGCCAGGGCGTTTTTGATTTCGGCGAAGGTGTGGCGAGCGCGAACGTCGTGAAGCTCTGCGGGAATTTTTTGATTGCATCAGCCATTGAATCGCTCGCCGAATCGCTCACGCTGGCGGAGAAAAACGGCGTCGATAAAAAAGCGGTAGCTGATATGCTCGGAAAAACGATCCTCGCTTGTCCCGTGTATCAGGGTTACTCAAAACAAATCGCTGAAGAGCGCTTCGAGCCCGCAGGCTTCCGGTTGGCCCTCGGACTGAAAGACATCACGCTTGCCCTCCAGGCTGCCACCGCGAAATCGATGCCCATGCCTGTGGGAAGCCTGTTGCGCGACCGCTGGCTTGCTTCGGTTGCCAAAGGCCGCGAGAATCTCGATTGGACTGCTATCGCGCTGAGTGTCGCCGAAGATGCGGGATTGAAAAACGAAGGAACCAAGAATGAAAGCGTGCGTACTGCGAGCCGCAGCGCGGATTGAAACGAATCCTCTGGAATTCGCCGACGTACCCGTTCCGCGGCCCGGGCAGGGCGAAGTATTGGTCCGCGTAAATTTTTGCGGTGTCTGCCGCACCGATTTGCACGTTGTCGAAGGCGAATTGCCGCCGCGAAAATCCCCCGTGATCCCGGGGCACCAGGTCGTTGGCACCGTCGAGAAATGCGGCGAGGGCGCCCGGCGTTTTCGCATTGGCGCGCGTGTGGGAATTGCGTGGCTCCATAGCACGGATCAGACCTGCGAATACTGCCGCGCCGGACTGGAAAATCTCTGCGACCATCCTGAGTTCACCGGCTACACCGTCGATGGCGGATATGCGGAGTACGCCGTCGCGCGAGAAGATTTCGTGTACGAGATTCCAGAAACTTTTGGCGATGAGCAGGCCGCTCCTCTTCTCTGCGCTGGAATCATCGGTTTCCGCTGCCTGCGAATTTCAGGAATCAAAAAAGGCGGGCGCCTCGCGTTGTACGGCTTTGGCGCGGCCGGGCATGTAGCGATTCAAGTGGCGCGGCACTGGGGCGCGGAGGTTTACGCAGCCACACGCGGCAAAAAGCATCAGGAGTTGGCTCGCAAACTGGGCGCAGTGTGGGTGGGCGAAGCCGCCGACGCGCCTCCCGACAAGATCGATGCGGCCATCATGTTTGCGCCCGCCGGCGAATTAGTCCCCCCGGCGCTGAAGGCTCTGAAGAAAGCTGGAGTATTGGTCCTCGGCGGAATTCACATGAGCCCGATTCCAGAATTTGACTACGATCTGCTATACGAGGAGCGTGTAATACGCAGTGTTGCAAACAACACGCGCAACGATGGCAAGGATTTCCTCCGAGTCGCGGCTGAAATTCCGATCCGCAGCGAGGTCACTCTCTTTCCCCTGCGCGAAGCCAATCGCGCCCTGAATGACCTGAAAGCGGATCGCATCAACGGCGCAGCAGTTCTGGACTGCAGGCAGTGACGTCACCGGCCTTCAGTGGCACGGGCACTCCTGCTTGTCCTGAGGTAAGAAGGGCCTGTGCGCCTTGCCTTCGGGGCACCATTTGAGGACGAAAAGAACCGCAAGGATATCGCAATGAAGGTAGTGTCGCTCAACGTCGCCGTCCCGCATACCATCGTCTGGAAGGGCCACGAAGTCCGCACCGGAATCTTCAAAAAACCGGTTGAAGAACCGGTGATGATGCGGAGGCTAAACCTTGACGGCGATCGTCAGGCCGACCTGACTGTGCACGGCGGCCCCGCCAAAGCGGTGTATGCCTATCCTTCCGAACATTACCCCCTCTGGAAGAACGAATTAGGGGAGATAGTGTTGCCGTGGGGAATGTTCGGCGAAAATCTCACGACGGAGGGAATGATCGAGCACGAGATTCACATCGGAGACAAATTCCGAATCGGCGAAGCAATCGTGATGGTCACGCAACCGCGAACGCCATGCTATAAACTCGCGCTGAAATTCGAGCGCGACGATATGCTGAAACGCATGCTCACGAATGGACGGTCTGGATTTTATCTTGCGGTGGAGCAGCAAGGAATCGTAAAAGCAGGCGACGCAATCCAAAGAATCCACGAAGACCCCGAAAGAATCAGTATCGCTGAAATCAACACCCTCTACAGAGATGGCGGTAAAGATGCTAATCTTTTGAAACGCGCAGCGAATCTGGAAGCCCTGCCCGAAAGTTGGCGAGACTACCTCCGCGAAGAATTGAAATCGCTCGAACAAGCGACCTGACGGAATTTATTTGAAACTTGGCGGCTCACTCCTCGATAAGACTTTCCAGGCCGGAATTGCGATCAAGGGATTCGACGGCCTGCTCGAATGCATCGGCGGCGTGCTGATCTGGTTTATCAAGCCCAGCGCCATGAACGACTTCCTTCGCATCGCCGCGCTGCACGATTTGCCAGGAAAATACGACGAAATCATCATCGCCCACCTTTTTCATTGGACCCAATCACTCGCGAACGGCGGAAGGGAATTCGCTTCGATCTATCTGATCACCCACGGGCTCTCGAAAGCCTTGCTCGTGGTCTGCCTCTGGATGAACAAATTGTGGGCCTATCCGCTGACGATGGTCGTGTTCGCCGTGTTTTGCGTGTACCAGATACATCGATACACGCACACGCATTCGATTTTTCTCGTGTTGCTTACGATCTTCGACCTCATCCTGATTTACCTTACCTGGCGGGAGTATCTGCAGAAGAAGCGTGCGCGCGACGAAGGCTCCAAAACCGCCAAAGGAACGCCGAAGCCGCAGGAGTCGAACGCGTAACCGGCAAAGCTTGAATCCAGCCAGTGGACTATTTGCTGCTCATTCTGATTCCTTTAAGCTTCCAAGACCACTGGCTTTGCACCCTGCGCCACCATCTCCGCGTGCAGCTGTTTAGCTCGCTCCAAGGCTTCTTCCACGCTGCGGCAAATATTTTCAGATCCCACGTGCTGCTCGAACTCAGCCTGCTTCATCAGTCGCGCCGGTTGTTCGCGCGCACCGCACAGGATGAGTCCTCGGCCTGAGCTGTGCACCACGTCCGCAAGTTTTTCCAGGGCTTGCAGTCCGGTGGCGTCAATTGCGGTCATATTCCGCAGGCGCAGAATCACGATCGGCGGCAGTTCCTCGATCTGCGCGAAGATTTCTTCAATCTTGTCGGTCGCACCGAAAAGAAATGGCCCGTGAATGCGGAAAATCGTCACGTAGGCTGGAATTTCCTTGTGCTGCAGGATGTGCGCGTAGCCTTCGCGAACATATTCCTCCGTCACCTGGGCGACAGTCGTCGTCGAGGTCACCTTGCGGATGAACACCAGCGCGGCAAGTATCATCCCCACCTCTACAGCAACCGTCAGATCCGCGAACACGGTCAATAAGAAAGTAACTGCCCATGTTCCGATTTCCAGGTGTGACAGTTTCAGCAACTCCGGAATCTCTCTCCATTCGCCCATGTTGTACGAAACCACAAAAAGAATTGCGGCCAGGACCGCCAAGGGAATGAAGCGGGCGAGCGGCGCGGCAAACAAAACGATCGCGAGCAGCGTGAGCGCATGAACCATTCCCGCGACGGGCGTCTTCGCGCCTGAGCGTATATTCGTCGCCGTGCGAGCGATCGCGCCAGTCGCCGGCAAGCCTCCAAAGAGCGGCGAAAAAACATTGGCGACGCCCTGCGCCACAAGTTCGACATTCGGATTATGTTTGCCGCCGCTCATGCGATCGGAAACCACGGCGGACATCAGAGATTCGATCGCTCCGAGCATTGCGACGGTCACCGCCGGTGAAATCAGCGGTCGCAACAAATCAAAACGAAATTGCGGCACCTGCAGTTTCGGCAAGCCGGAGGGAATTCCGCCGAATCGCGTGCCGATCGTTTCAACCGGCAGCTTGAAGATGGCGACGATCGCCGTCCCCACGAAAAGCGCCACGATGTAGCCCGGCACTTTCTTCACGTATCGCGCAAAGACAATGATGAGTGCGAGGGCCAGCACACCGAGACCTGTTTCGAGCGGCGAAAGAGTTTGGAAGTTCCGCGCAAGAACTTCCATGCGCGCCAGGAATTCGCCGGGAACCTTATCGACTTTGAGTCCGAAGAAATCCTTGATTTGGGTGCTGGCGATGATTACGGCAATTCCGTTTGTGAAACCCACTACAACAGGCCGCGGAATGTATTTCACCGCTGTGCCCAGCCCCGTTATTCCCAGAATCACAAGCAGCACGCCCGCCATCAGCGTACACATGTACAGGCCGTCCAGGCCGTGCCTCGCGACAATCCCGTACACAACTACGACGAACGCCCCCGTAGGCCCGCCGATCTGAGTGGTCGAACCTCCCAACGCGGAAATCAGAAAGCCTGCGATGATCGCAGTGTAAAGGCCGGCCTGCGGCGGGACGCCCGAGGCAATCGCGAAAGCCATCGCAAGCGGTAGCGCAACCAACCCAACAGTAACTCCTGCCACAACGTCCGCAGCAAATTTCCGACCGTTGTAATCCTTGAGGCACTGAACCGATTTCGGGAGCCAGTCGTCGTGGATCATTTGTAAGGGTTTCGGCGGTGAAAGGGCCGCTTGAGCCAATCTTAGCAGCCACCGTGATTTCGGCTGAGTCAGAGATTGCGGAACGGAGCAAACAAGATAAGGGCCACCAGTTTGAAACAGTCCGCGCCCCAACAAGGCCGGGAAAACACGCCCGCTAAAGAACCTTGTAATAGAACGAACGGTCGTGCTATTATCTAACCATGGCAAAACGCCCGCGCACTCATCGCCAAGGCCGCCCGGGGCAGCCACTTACAGTCGCTGCGCCGGCCATCGTTTTGGGAGCGGTCCAGTGCAGGCGCGCGCGCGGCATAAAAACGCATGGCGCGATTCTGCAAAGAGCTGTGAATCTCGCTTCGCTCGAAGGTCTCGAAGGACTCACCATCGGCAAACTCGCCACCTCTCTGAAAATAAGTAAGAGCGGCCTTTTCGCTCACTTTGGTTCGAAGGAAGATCTTCAATGCGCTGTGGTGCAAGAGGCTGGTCGTATTTTCGTGGAGACGGTCATTCGGCCCGCTTTTGAGGCACAGGGACTCGCGCGCCTGCGAGCTCTCTGTGGAAACTGGCTCGGCTACGCGGAAGAGAAAGTCTTCCCCGGCGGCTGCTTTTTTGCTGCCGCGTCCCTCGAATTCGACGATCGCCCCGGCAAAGTGCGCGACCTTATTATTGACTCGCTCAAGCGATGGCTTGCGACGCTCGAGCAGTCGGTCCGTGACGCGCAGAACGCCGGAGAGATCAACAAGGACGTCGTTCCCCGCGATCTTGTCTTTGAAATTCAATCGCTCGCCATGGGAGCGAACTGGGCGTCCCGGCTTTTTCGCGACGATGGCGCGTTTCGCCGTATCCGCAGGGCGATTCTCGAACGGATCGATCAGGCAATAGAGCCGCACGCGAGGCGATAATGCGAATTCGACGAGGCCTGCTCTTGTTCGTGAGCGCGGGTCTCGTTTGTCTGTTCGCGATGCCGCCGCTTCGCGCGCAAACTCCGCCGGCCGAATCGGAAATTCCTTTGCAACGCTGCGATCGCTTGCCAGTGGCAATCGTCGAAGTAAATAAAATCGAGAAGCGATTCCTTGTAGATACGGCCGCTACATCGATGCTGAATCAGAAATCCTTCAGAAGCGGGCGCTCGACGGACGTTCGCATTCAATCCTGGAATAAAACCACTTCTCTGAGCGCGCGCGAAGTGCTAATAAGCGAACTCAGCTTGGGCGACCATCATCTGCAAAATCTCAAGCTGCCGGCAATAGACCTCAGCGCAATAGCAAAAGCGTGTGGCGGACCGATCGATGGCATTCTCGGCGTTGATCTTCTGGAGCAGCTCGGCGTGACAATCGATTTGCAGCGCAGCGTCGCCCGTCTCGGCGTTCCGTCTCCCAATTCTTCCGAGCTTTCGCTGATTGCGGATATGGAGCGCTCGATGCAAGCCTGCTCCGATGCTTTCAATGATGCCGATGCAGTCGAGTTGGCGTTCTGCTTCGATCGTGATTTTGTGCTCAGTCTGCCAGAAGCGGAGTATCGCGGCAGGGATCAGGCGGCCAACTATTTCCGCGAACAGTATTTCAATATGCGTCCGCACGTGCACATGTCCATGATCATGAACGATCAGCGGGTAGTCGGCGACATCGTGTGGACTTCTTACGATTACACGCTCGAATCACCCACGTTCCACTTCGCCGGACGCGGAATGATGCTCTGCCGCAAGAGCGAAAATCGCTGGTACATCCTCAGCATGCACGAGTCGCCAACAATCTCGAGCGCGATTCCGAAACATTAGACCGCGAAGGACGCCGGGTACTCGCGATTCGCAAGGACGAGACGTCGAACATTTTCAGCGGCTCGCAGGCGGAACAATTCCATTCATTCGAAGATACTCAACCATCTGCCCGTAATGATTGGATGAGTGCACGACCGCATCAATCAAGAGCCACATTCGAGTTCGGCCGCCTTTCGCGGCGATCGGCTCGTTCATATTTTTCTCATTGATCGCAGCAGCAGCTCGATGAAGACAGGCGAACGACCCTCTGAGGTATTCCATGATCTCCGCTTTAGCCCGAATCGATGATGGCGCTGACTCATTCTGCGTGCCCGCGGGCGGACCTTCGCCGAGAGCGCCTGCTCCCAACTGATAGTTAGCCGCAGCCAGATGCTTCACTTGCTCAGCGAAAGTACGAACACCTTTGAACTGGCCGCTTGTCGGAGAAAACGAATAGCTCGTCTCGGGCATGGCTTCGGCGGCCGGAACCACTAGCCGCTCCGTGTCGCTGATCCAAAATTCAAGCACTCGGCTGACGTTTTGATTTTCTTTCTGCACCGGCACCGGCGCCTGCTTCTGTGCCGTCGCAGACTTGCTCGAGACCAAAACGAGCAAAGCCGCGAAAATATACTTATGCTTCGTCATTGTTTTCTCCTGGGAATGCCCGCATGGCTCGCCTCTTTCGCGCCCGCGTCACCGAATACCGAACTCGCTGTGCATAAATGCCTTCACTCCATCTTTTCCTCGCAGCTTCAACCAAAGCGGCCCGTTATTCCCTTGCAGCTCAATCTCAAAATCAAAAAACGGGCAACATTTCCGTTCTGCCGAAACCCATTCCGCCAGTTCTGCGAGCGAGATTGTGCCGTCTTGAAAGCGAAACGCAAATCCGGTGGCCATTTCGACCGTTTCAACTCTGCCCCGCTCGATTTCGTAGGTCAGCTGCAGGTGACGGGCTCGTTCTTTCATGCTCAGGGCCTTCAAGTTGCAATAGAAGCCAGATGTTTCGGTCGTCGTTTGCTCCCTCATCGCCGCCCGGACCGGATTGGCTCTGCGCAACGTCCATGCCGCCAATGCAAAAACCGCGATCAACGGAAGGGCTATCAGCCCCATTGCTGCCGTGGACTTTCCATACCCAAGGCTTCCATTCATGATTCCTCCCTGAATTCACTGGCTAACCGGCAAAACTCATGCTAGAAGTTGAAGTTAACTTTAAGTCAAGGATTATTTGCAGGAGTTCGGAGTGACTATCGGAGAGGTGGCCGCGAAAGCAACGATTGCAACATCGGCGATCCGCTATTACGAAAGGAGCGGGTTGCTCAAGCAGCCGCTGCGCAAAAACGGGCGGCGCGTCTATTCAGAAGGCGTGCTGCACCAGCTCGTCATCATCGAGTTCGCCAAGGAAACCGGCTTCACGCTTTCGGAGACCAAGTTGCTGCTCCATGGTTTCCCGGAAAATACGCCCGCATCTGCTCGTTGGAAGAAAATGGCCCGCGAGAAAATCCACGAACTGGAGGTCGCGCTTGCCAAAACGAAAGCGATGCGGGACATGCTGGAGACGATGACTTCATGCCGCTGCCGCAAGCTCGAGCAGTGCGCGCAGGGCCTGGAAAGAAATCGTCAACGCTGGCACTTGAGCGCCAGCCCTAAGCCACGCACCAGGCCACGGTAAATCTGCTTGCGCGTCGAACGCGACCGGCAATTACGCTAGGACGCTCAGATCGAGCGGCAGCGACCGCAGGCGCTTGCCTGTGCTCGCGGCGATAGCGTTCGCGATTGCGGGTGCCAGCGGCGGCACACCCGGCTCGCCGATACCGGTGGGTCTCTCGGTGGATTTCACGATGTGCACTTCTACTTTTGGCATTTCGTGCATGCGCGTTGGTTCGTAGTCGTCGAAGTTGCTCTGTTCTACCAATCCGTCTTTGAACGTCAGCTGATTTCGCAGCGCGATCGAAAGAGCGAAACCAATCGCTCCCTCAATTTGTGCTGTTACCACGTCGGGATCGATCGCCACGCCGCAATCAACCGCGGCCACGATCCGCCCGACCTTCAGCTTCGCCGCTTTCGTCGAAACATCGGCTACCATCGCAACGCTCGTATTGAACGAATGGTGGAACGCGAATCCGCGCCCCCGCCCTTCGCCTATAGGTTGTCCCCATCCGCTCTTTTCTGCGGCGAGGCGCACCACCTCCGCGTGGCGAGGCTGTTTTGTGAGCAAGCTGAGCCGCAACGCGACCGGATCTTTTCCCGCGAGATGAGCAAGCTCGTCGATCATCGTCTCCATCACATAAGCCGTGTGCGTGTTTCCCACTGACCGGAACCACAACACCGTCACAGGCGTTTCCGCGTAGCGAAGGTCAACCGCCAGATTCCCGATCGCATATGGCGTGTCCGCGATCCCCTCGACCATGCTGTTGTCCACGCCGCCTTTCATGGCCATCGCTTCGAGGCCAGTGCCCTTGAAGATTGATTTGCTCACGACAGTATGTTGCCAGCCGGAAATCTGTCCGCTTCCATCAATTCCCGCCTTCACGCGATGCATCACCATCGGCCGGTAATAGCCGCCCCGTATGTCATCCTCCCGCGTCCACACCACGTGAACCGGAGCGCGCCCGTTGATCGCTTTCACCACTTGCGCCATCTCCGCTGTCCAGTCCGCCGAGGTGCTCGCCCTTCGCCCAAAGCTGCCTCCGCCCAGAAGCGTGTTGATCTTGATCTGCTCGGGTTTCATCCCCAGAAACTGCGCAGCGACCATTTGATCAAGCGTTTGTAACTGAGAGCCCGACCATATTTCCGCGCCGTCGCTATGAAGTTCAATCACGCCATTCATCGGTTCCATGGGCGCGTGCGCGAGAAAAGGAAATGTGTACTCGGCTTCGACCGTCTTTGCCGCGCGCGTCAGTCCCGCCGCGGCGTCTCCGCGACTTTCCGCGGCAACGCCAGGCTGCTTCATCAACTGGCGGTATTGTTCGAGCATCTCAGCCGTGGAACGTTTTTCCGCCCCGGAATCGTCCCAAGTAACTTTGAGGACCTCTCGCCCTCGTATCGCAGACCAGGTGTCCTTGGCGAGAACCGCAACTCCGGCCGGGACTTGCACCACTTCGACGACTCCATCGACTTTCTTCGCATCTGTTGCGTCGAACGAGGCCACTTTCCCACCGAAGCGATCAGGACGTTTGATAACCGCGGTCAGCATTCCGGGACGAGTGATATCCAGCGCGAAAACCGCTTTGCCTGTGGTTTTTCCAGGCGTATCGAGCCGCGGGAGTTTCGTTCCGATGAGGTTCCAATCCTTCGCGGACTTGAGCGTCACGTCCTTCGGCACCGGCATGTGCATCGCGTCGGCCGCCAATTCTCCGAGGTTTGCTTTGCGTCCCGAGCGCGAATGGATCACCACGCTTTTCTCGACGACAATTTCACCACCCGGCACATTCCATTTCTGAGCCGCCGCCGCGATGAACATCATCCGCGCAGCCGCACCCACTTTGCGCATCTGCTCCCAGGCTTCGGCCATCGAGCTCGAGCCGCCTGTGCCCATCAGAGGACCAAATAGAAGATTGTTGTAAATCCTCGCGTCAGCCGGCGCGAATTCGAATCGCACCGTGGACCAATCGGCGCCCAACTCCTCGGCCACCATTGTAGAGAGGCCCGTGGTCACGCCTTGCCCCATCTCAAAATGCTTGCTGAGCACCGTGACGCTATTATCCGCACCGATTTTCAGGAAGAGATTCGGATCGTAAGGGCCTTGCGGAGCTCCCCCCTGCGCGCTGGCAATTTCAGGAAATGCGACATATGTGCCCAGAATGAAGGCGCCAGCGGCAACGGCGGCCGACTTCAGAAAATCGCGGCGTGAAGCGTCAACGTATGCAGGGGCCGCAGGATTCGCAAGATTCGAGGTGCTCATGGCTGTAGCCTCCTAAGCGAGTGATTTCGCAGCCTCG
>Ga0209380_10000875_pt1 | contig 21142 bp, 20 predicted proteins | sample HubBroMetageWFT6_FD_188347 | JGI IMG/M metagenome (GOLD analysis project Ga0209380, IMG submission 188347) | Warmed and freeze-thawed soil microbial communities from the Hubbard Brook experimental Forest, New Hampshire - Hubbard Brook CCASE Soil... | ecosystem: Environmental > Terrestrial >...
TAGGTTCTGAATGAGTACTGCCATAGAGATCGATTCCCGACGAGAAGTATTGTCAGATCAATCGACTAGAGGGTGTTGCATCGACCGGTTGAGCTGGCACCGCTTCTCGGAAACCGGGAATTTCAGCCGGATGTGACTCGGGCCAGATTGCGATAACGCCGTTTATCGGGCTCCTTGTTTGGGACTCTCCTTGAAATCTCGCATTGCACTGCCTAGGATGTGTCTTGGTCATTACGTGAAAATCGCAAATATCACCGATCTTTCAGAACTGGAAATGGGTAATCCTGAAAACGACAATTAGGAGCACTCCATGAAACCGACGCTCAGGTTTTCCATTGCTGTTGTCACGGTCGGGATCTGTTTTCTCATGTTTTGCGGACAAACGCGGAATGATGTAGTTGCCGCCCAAGGAGGCAAACCGGTGATGATGTACCGGTTCTATACGGGCAAAGATGGGTTATCGCACGTGGAAAAGATTGAAGTGATGAATTTCGACCAAAATAACGTCGCCAACCTAATGGAAACGACAACGGGGGCTATGCTCCGCAGGTCAAAACCCGATGCACCCGGCGCGGATTTCGGAGCGTTCCATCCAGGACCGCGCCGGCAATATATTTTCGATCTTGCCGGCCATGAGGAGGTTGAATTTTCGGGAGGGGAGAGAATCACTCTAAATCCCGGAGACATAGAGCTCATTGAAGACCTCGCCCCGACCAAAGGCCACCGGAACCGCAACCTCGGACCTGAGGACCGTCTGGTGTTGTGGGTAGCGATCGCCGATCAGACGGTGGTGCGTGATTCGATTTCGAAATAATCGTGACCTGTGTGCTGTGGCCCATTTCAGCGTGGTCCTGACAAGTCGGCTTATCGGAATCTTGCCCAGGTCCACAATCATGTGATGCTGGGCAACCAGAATTATGATTTTGGAGCACGCTGAATCATGGACTTGCGGGTGCCGCGAAAACGAAGTTTCTGGGCAAGCCACGAAGCCAGCCACAATGCTGAGATACTCCTGAGCTTCCAGACCGAAAGCGGCGAACTTGCAGACGGTCGATTGAGTCGGGCCCGTGCCGTATCAAAGGGTGCATACTCTTCCGGCCGCAGCTCGCTGAAAAAGCGAGACCGAACATTTACGGATTTGCGCGTATCAAATCAATTCCTTCGGTACACGTGGCAAACCCGATTTTGACAAACATACATCTCTCCCAGAGTTGTGTTCCGTTCTCGATCCTAGCAGCTAACACCGCAGCCTCTCGGTTCATCGTGCCGCCGCTACTGACTAACAAGTCGAAGAACCAAATCAGGTTTACTGTGGACATTCGGCCGAGTTTGACCATGACTTGTGGTGTGATGGGAAGGTCGATACCGCAGATTCATCGAAGGTCTCACGCTAGAAAATTGTGGGCATAGAGTGAAGGGAGTACTCAGCCGGTTCAACAGATCCCAAATCAAAGTGAATCCACTAAATCAAAATATTCCTTTTTTCTTAAGGCCCAACTATTGCGACCTACGTATTCATAACCACGCTTAATGAGGTTTTCACGCCGTGCCTTATTTTCAATGACGCTCATCATTGCATCTGTCAATGACTGAATATCACCTGATGTGAAAAATTCGACGACGGAGTCATCGAAGTAGAACGAGTCGATCTTGGTGCGGGAAATCACCACAGGTACTCCTTGGGACATGAATTCCATTATCTTGGTGCTGTAAGCCTCATTTCCAAATGAATTCGCGCGCTTCGGCACAACTCCGAGATCAGCATTAGCCATCACTTCGGCTATTTGTTCGAGGGGGAGATATCCGAAAAACTTGACACAATCCATCAGCCCTAATCGCTCGGTCAGACGCACCAATTTCGCTCTCTCTGTTCCGTCACCGTAAATGTGAAACTCCGCATTGGGCACTCTTTCTCTCACGGCAGCGAAAGCTCCAATTGCAAGGTCTATCCCTTGATGCCACTGGAAGGTGCCCGGAAACAAAACAATGAACTTGCCATCATTTCGGGTACGCTGGCGACGGTAAAAAATAGCAGGATCAACATGATTTACAAAAACCGAGGTCTTCTCTTTCGGAACGACTCGTGCAACCAGTTTTTCATGCCACAGATCATTCGATACGATGACGTGATCGACGAAGGCCGTAGCCATTTTCTCAATCATTTTCAGTAACCGTACATACAGGCCGTTCTTGGTTGCCGAGAACTTGCTGGCGAACAACTCTGGAACGATATCGTGGATATCCAGGATGAGTTTCGCACCCGTCATCTTGGGATAAAGACCGGCAAGCACCATAAAGTCAGGTGGATTGTGGATGTGAATCAGGTCGTATCGAATTCGGTGGTGACGGCGCGAAAGAAGAGCGGAGGAACCCGACAAGAATCGAATCAACCGCCATGCGTAGGTCCACTTCAATCGCTCGTTGCGATTCCGGCTCTGGATTCGATGGACGGTAACGCCGTTCATGGTCTCCATCCCCAGCGGGGAGTTCCCACGACTTAACGCAATCACATCCACCTGGTCGCCCCGCTTGGCGAGCGCTTCTGCGTATCGCCGCACACGGTTGTCATGTTCGTAGATGCTGTAGGTCAACATACAGATCTTCTTTCGGGAGTTCCGCGAAGATTTCGGCACATTGGCACAATAGAAGCGGGCAGTATCGCGCGGCAGTGCTGACCAGAAGGTGCCGTCATATTTCTCTCGCGCGTAGCGCAGAAAGTCTTCGTAGTAAGAGACGGGGAATTCATCCCGGGCTCCCGCTCCTTGAAAACACATATAGTCCGGGTGGGTGTTCAGGAGTGCCATGCCGCCGCGCTCGGCAATCCAATCGAGCTTTTGTTTCCAGATATTGATGTTTGGCTCGCGAAGAACCAAGAATAAGGTGAAGTCCTGTGGGAGCGTGTATGGAAGCTCCACATAGCCGGAACCCTGCGGGCCTGGTACCCAGAAAGGAAATATCGTTCCGACGCCATCCGGTTCGGGCTCAAACGGATCCGTATCGAACGTGGAAGCGTCGTATTCCACACCCAGTTGGTGGAGCCAAGTCAACCGGTGTTGCATCATTGGCGAACGAAATCCAGATGCGTTCCACAATTGAACATATTCCCTGATTCGTGCCGCCTTCGCGGCGAACTTGACCTTAGAATCGTAGAGCTTTCCATCATGCTCCAATCCGTGTACACCGACTTCGAATCCGTTTCGTTCCACCATTTCGTGGAACAACTCGTGGAGACGGTACTCCCACTCAGGAACAAAGTTAAACGATGAACGAAAGCCATATTTCACTTCCAGGTTCATTAATCGTTCGACGCGGGCCAACCCTTTAATTCCTTCAACATCATGAGTCAAAATCAGCGCGAAGCGTTTGCCCTCAGGCCACCCCGGCCAGCCGTTAGGAACTGCTCCTGCTCTCTGGTCAATCGGCCATATGTCACCATAGGTGGCTCGCTTGTGGCGCGCTCGCAGTCGGCGCATGGCCATGCGGAGATGCCACGGAATGAATGGTTTGAACAGAAAATAGAACCTATTTAGGCGCATCCCGTTGTTTGCTACCCCACTAACCTGAACCACCTTGTGCAATTCTCAATATCGATCCAGATCCGTCCTTGTGTATCTATAGTCCGCTTTCGGATTCTTTGACTTGCCCCCAGCGCTTCGAATTTCAACTGTTGTTTCTCACATCGAGTCGCTCCGCTCTCAAGCCGCGTTCACAGGCTGCGATGCTTTGCCCCGCCAGCCGCTCGTTCGATGTCAATCCCCATACAGGTTCCCCGCCGGGATTGTGTCCAAGGATTCGCCAGACGATCCGATGCATGTGCGATGGCGTTGATTGCAATCCTCGCACTTGCGGACAGAATCTGGAGTGCCGCAAGACGACGCACCTCGGAAACCCCCTTCCAGCCTTAAGCCGGAGCATGACTTGAGGGGCGGCAATTTCGTGGCCACTTCCCACAGTGCGTAGGAAATTGTTTCCGGGCTTAATTAAGGTGCTAGTCGCCGTTGTCGGTGGAAGGTGCCACTTTTGAGTGGTTTCAATTAGGGGAACTAAAAGCACTTTTGACTCAATCAAATAGCCAACATTCTTGGGTGTAGCCTTGGCGAATTCCAAAAGATTCAGCGTTAGATATCTCTGGCAAAATCCGGTTGGTTGATGGGCTCAGTACACCAGGTTTGGGGAGGCCTTCTCTTTTCGGAGTGACAAAATGTCACAAGGTTGGCTGAAGGTTCGACAAATTGTCCCTAATAAGTGAAGTTGATTGAGCACTGTTCAAGGAAAACGACGGATATAGATAGGTTACGCGGGCGTGTCTGGTACAAGGAAATCTGGCCTCCAACTTGCTCCTCCTCGTTTGCCCCTCATTGCGTAGGTGGTTTCCAGGCGACGTGAGGGCTGTGCTCATGCCGAAAATGGAATTCCAACAGAACATCGAAGTCCCGGTGAATACGACAACATTGTTCGAGAGTGAGATCTTGCCAGCCGCCAAGTTGCGACCCACGGGCCTCAAGAGGCTTCCAAACGGACCAACGACATTCGCTCGCACTGTGCCGCTCGTGCCCGGCATGATTCGATTACCAGACGGCGACATCACTATTTCAGGAAGAGTGAGCATCGTGCAGCCAGCAGACCCACTACTAGGCACATTTGTCGGCGATCATCAACGGCATTTCCGGCTGGAATTTAAGGTGCTTCTGTTGTCTGGCGAAGACCAAAGGAGAGAGGTGCGAAGTGGGTGCCGCTGGTTCTGACATGCGCGACATACGAAGCAGCCGACGGGAAAGCGTTCATTATCACGGCAGAGTACGCAGTGTGGATGGGATTGGTGATACATTCAAAACGGACGTCATCATTGATAATCTGAGCGTGAACGGTCTCTACCTTCGGATTCCGTGGAATATCAAGCAAGGCTCCCAAACCTGCATTGCTCTCCCTCTATCCACCGACCTAGCTGACGTGTCGCACAAAATGGCAGTGACAACCCGAGGGGTGGCATTACGCAGCGAGCCAAAATCCGACGGGAGCTGGGGTGTAGCCGTCGCGTTTGCGCGTTACCGCGTCCTTTAACGTACACTTAACATACGCTACCAATCACGCGTGACCACTATGACTGTTCTTGGAGATAGATCGAGGCGATCTCTTCGCACACCCCGCGCCGCGTGGGCCATCGCAATCGTGGTCTTTTCGGCAATTATGGGAGTGCTCGTCGATTGGCGAGCACCAGGTCTGGAACTACAAGCTCGTGACTGGCTCATGCGCACGCGAGGGACGCTCGCCGCGCCAGACGACATCGTCATCGTGGCGATCGACGAGCCCAGTATCGCCCGGCTGGGCCGATTCCCGTGGGCACGGTCAACAATGGCGCGCGCGCTCGATGTCATCGCCCGAGGGCAACCGAAAGTCGTCGCACTAGACATTCTTTATAGCGAACCGACGACAACACCGGATGACGAGGCGCTCGCAGCGGCTATCGCGCGTGCAGGCAATGTGGTTACTGCCGCGCAGCTCATAGACTCGGGTGACGAGTCGCGGCGCATCACTTGGCTGGAACCATTGCCCGCTATCAAAGGGGCATCCGCAGGCGTTGGGCACAGCAATGTCTTAACCGATACCGATGGTGTAGCGCGTGAGCTGTTGCTCAATGAAGCAGACAACAGCGGAGTTGTTTTCAGAGCCCTCGCAGTCGAGACCGTCCGCGTGGGTGACGGTGTCACACCGGATCGCGTTCGCCAGGTGCCAGGTGGCTTGATTATTGGGGATCGGTCAATTCCGGCGCAGCCTGCCACTAACGCACCGATGGGCGTTCGCAGCAGCGGCGCACCAGCAACTAAAGTACGCGCCGACCGAATGATCATCGATTATTTGGGTTCTACGGAATCATTCGCGCAATACACATACAGTTTTGCCGACGTGCTCGACGGTCGGTTGCCTCCGGAAAAGCTGCGCGCCAAAATCGTGCTCATCGGCGCCACAGCATCGTTGCTTGGTGACCACGTAGCCTCGCCATTTACACATCTGGAGAGCGCTGGCGGCAATCAGAGCGGAACTTTGGTATCGGGCGTCCAAGTCCTTGCCAATTCCGTGGATACAATCCTGCGCGCGCGGTTCTACAGGGAAACTCCGGACTGGCTTGCGCTAGTATGCAGCGCGCTGGTGGCATCCCTGATCGTTGGACTTCTGGCGATCGCACAGGGCCGCTTCGAGACGATCAAACAGGCCGGTGCGTTGATTGTTATTCTTGCGGCGTTGTTGTTAAGTTCTTACGTTTCCTTCAAATACTGGCTAATTGTGCCGCCGCTCGTGCCGGTGTTAGTTTCGTTTATCGTCGTGACACCACTCAATTTGTTCCGCCGGACGCTGGCTGCGAGCATGAATTTGGATTTATCCATTGCCGAATTGTCGCGCGAAGGTGAAGAATTTGCGCTTTCCCCGCGAGGGCTCTTGGTGCCTGATTTTTATCCCGTTCCCGCTGTGTTGATCGCGGAACTTGCCGGCGCAAGCTCCGTTGCAATCTTGGCGCAACTAAACGGCATGGATGGAACGACCGACTTTCGCATCGTCGCCCAACATGGTCTTCCCCTAACCTTCGCAGGAGATGGGTGGGTACCGCGTGGGACTGCATTAACGGTGGCTAGCGAATTGTCTTCTGCTGTAGGGGCCGTACACGAAGAACCAGCGACGAAATACTTTCAGACCCAGAAGGACACTGGCGAAGGATCCGCGATGCGAGCTTTGGCGCTCCGGCTTGGTCAGAATGAGGATTATCGGAGCGCGGATACCCTCTTTCTGGCGTACCCGCATGGCCAACCACCGACCGGTGAATCACTGCTCCTCTGCGCGGAAATCGCGTCCGATTACATCGCTATCCTAAATGGCAGCCAGTTCCACCCGCAAATGGATGTATCCGGTGTGGAAGCTAATCTGCGCACTCAGCTTTGGCGGTTGCCGCATGGCATCGAGTGGAAGAGCCGGGCGCTTGCCACTCTGCAAGAGCGGTTGATGCAATGGTTGCGCTTCGTTGATCGAGCGCTGCGCTCCGTCGAAGATGGACTCGTCGTCGCTGGAATCGACGGGAACATTCTCTTTGCGAATCCGCGCGCGGCGCAAGTATTCGGCATATCGGAACACGCATTGCGCGGCAGTAACCTCTTTGCACGGCTCAATGATAGTGTAAAGGGTTTCGATAAGCGGGAAGCTTTGGTGCGGCTTTTGGTGGACCGCGCCCCGGTCGAGCGCGAACTCGCAATCGGCGGTTCTCCTGATCGGCGTTACACGATCCGGCTTTCACATGTCTCTGACGGACTGGGTGCTTCGGGTCGCCCGTTTGGTCTGGTAGCATCTTTTTCTGACGTCACAAAGCAGTATCAATTGCAGCAAATTAAGGACGATGTGATAGCCCTGGTTACTCACGAGTTGAGGACACCGCTGACCGCCATCCAGGGTTTCAGCGAACTTCTCTCAACGTTCGAACCGGACCTTGAACATCAACGGAGAATGCATGTCGCGATCAATGAAGAAGCAAAGCGGCTGGCGCGTTTGATCGACGACTATTTGGACATTACCCGTCTTGAATCTGGAGCGCGGCCTCTTCGGCTGGCTCCCGTGCAAATCAATGAGCTCATCGAGCGTACCGTGTTATTACTCGACCCACTCGCGGCCCGTCGCGGCATCCGGCTCGTGCGGCGCTTCCTGGACGATTCTCCATGCGCGCAAGTGGACTCCGACCTCATTGCCCGAGCGGTAACGAACCTAGTTGCGAATGCAATCAAGTTCGGTCCTACCGGAAGTAGGGTATTCATCACAACGCGTACGGGTAGAAGCACACTCATCATCGAGGTGAGCGATGAGGGCCCCGGGATTCTTCCGGTTGAACTCGTTCACATCTTTGAGAAGTTCTATCGTGTACCCAGGGTTGAAGGGGACGGACCGCCCGGTACCGGCCTCGGCCTGGCTCTGGTGCGCGAAATAGCGGAAATGCATCATGGCCGAGCCAGCGTGGAAAGTACTCATGGCAAGGGGTCAATTTTTACCTTATGCTTGCCGTTGCGTGATAAGCCTTCATGAACGGGCTGCTTCGTATATCGAGTGGCCGAGGGCGGTGCTTCTCACTGGGTGATTTTTCCGTTTTGTGTAAGGGATCACACCAGCATCGTTGAACCATGAGTACCAGTTATCACATCCTCGTTGCCGACGATGAGATATCGATCCGTTATCTCCTGCAAACGGGCTTGGAACTCAGCGGCTTTCGGGTGACCTGCGCGTCCAGCGGACGGGAAGCACTGGGTGTCGCGCGCACTGAACCGCTCGACGCCGTCATCAGCGATGTCTTCATGGCAGGCGGGGACGGTCTGGATCTTACGCGCGAACTGCGTGCCCTCAACCCGGCCATCACCATCATCCTTATGACGGCCCAAGGATCACTGGATGTTGCAGTGAGGGCGGTCGCTGAGGGTGCCAACGATTTCATCGCAAAGCCGTTTGAAGTTGCTCAAATTGCTGCTCTCTTGCGGCGTTACTTGGATGCGCGCCGTGAAGCCAGCGCGATCCCCGCGATCGACAGTGCCACGCTCGCCGACGAATTCTCAAAATCAGGATTGATTGGGCGTAGCGCTGCGATGGTAAAGGTTTACAAGCTGATTGCCCACGCCGCGCGCACGGATGCCACCGCACTGATTCTGGGGGAATCCGGGACCGGCAAGGAGCTCGTGGCGCGTGCAATTCATGACTTCAGCCGCAGGGCGGGCAAACCCTTCATCGCCGTAAATTGTTCAGGGTTGACGGACACACTGCTGGAGGCCGAACTCTTTGGCCACACAAAGGGATCGTTTACCGGCGCGGTTGCTGATCGCATGGGTCTGTTTGAAGCGGCGGAGGGTGGCACCCTTTTTCTGGACGAACTGGCTTCAACCAGCGCTGTTTTTCAGGCCAGCCTGCTCCGCGCTCTACAAACAGGCGAAGTGCGGCGGGTAGGATCGACGGAGACATGTCGCGTCAATGTTCGGGCCATCGGTTCGAGCAATACCCCACTCCAGGGTTTGGTGAACGCCGGTAGCTTCCGTTCAGACCTCTACTATCGTCTGAGCGTGCTCACAATCGAACTCGCACCCCTCCGTGAACGACCAGGAGATATACCGCTCCTCATTCGCCACTTTCTGCAACAGGCAAGTGGTCAATCTCAGCCGCTGCACCTCACGGAGGCGGCGATCAGCGCACTCCAAAGCTACCCGTTCCCCGGCAACGTGCGCGAACTGCAGAGCGCTCTGACGCGGGCCGTGGCGCTTTGCTCGGGAGGACCCATCACTCTCGACTGTCTCCCCCCACAGATCGCACATGTGGATACCGGCCGCTCGTCTCCAGCGGGAATAGATCAGTTGTCTGCCCTCGCGGCGGATCAACCAACGATGGAAGAACTGGAGCGCCGGTATCTGATCCTCACGCTCCGCCAGACGGGAGGCAATCGGCGCCGCGCAGCGGAATTACTTGGCCTGCACCCGCGCACGATTTACCGCTTAGCAAGAAAATACCAGCTCATCCCGCCCGGAGATGAAGGGCAAGAAACTGAGACCGATGCGGCCGCCGAAAGTGTTGACTGCTCTCACCAGGAACTTCCGGAGGACTATTGAGACCCTCCTTCTTTCTCTCCAAGCCCCCTTCCGGATGTGCCCAGTTCAAAGCGCTCTTCAGGATCCTGCTGTTTGGATTGTTTGCACAAGCCACAGTCCCGGCAGTCAACGCCCAAACTCCGCCTGTCGAAGCCCGTGTTGCAAGTGTTTCTGGCAGCACAATTCGGTCAAACACCACGACCCCCTCGCAGCCCCTCAAGAGCGGCGACCTGCTCGCACCTGGGGACGAGATTGACACGCGCGGAGGAGGGCACGTGGTCATTGAGCTGACCGATGGCAGCATCGTCATCGTCCAGCCTGGCTCGCGTATCCTGTTTCAAGACTACAGTGCCGCGGGTTCGTTGTATGAGCTTTTTGGAATCCTGGTAGGGCGTGTTCACTTCAAAATCAACCACTTCGGCGGGAAGCCCAATCCGTACCGAGTGAACAGCCCCACTGCATCGATCGCAGTTCGAGGCACTGACTTCAGCGTTGCCGTGCAGGGATCGGGTACAACAGAAGTGACAGTCTATGTCGGAGAGGTCGAGGTAACTAGCCTTAACGACCCGAGTCAGACTGTTATCGTTGGACCAGGGGACAGTGCGATTGTCCGCCCCAATACAGATATTCTCTTTTTCGTGGCGCGTGGCGAAGAACCTGGGCGCGATATGCATAGGGATGGGAGGAGGGACGCCATAGATGCCGCTGCCTTCTATGACCAGTACAGCAACAGTCTGATTGAATCCGCGGAAACTTCAGCGCCGGCGCGCTTCGCGGCCTTCTCGGATCCACATCTTGACAGCATTGAAAATCCGGCTTATGCGACGGAGTTTTCGACGGTGGATGGCCGGCTTTTGTTTCTGCCTTCCATGAGCAACGCGCCGCCTGTGAATACGAGTGGAGCCGTCTCCGGTTCCATTCCGGTGGTGCCTACTAGTTACAGCTTCTCCCCACAGGGGTCTTTCTTTGTGCCATTGCCCCAGACTCACACGGTCGTGGGCGGAAGTTTCACCGCTACGAATGGCGGGCTGCAGTCACTCTCTTTGAACGCGCAGAGCGCACACTCTGATTTTCCACTGGGTGTCACGTCTGTTTCGGGCTCAACAAAGACCACTTACATTACTGGATCGCTGATTGCGGCCCACACTTTCGGCAGCAACCAGCGCACGAGTCTCGGTCTCGCTTTCGTTCAGACGTGGGAGCGCGGATCGCTCATCAATGCCACGGCGCGAACAGACCAGACCGGCGGAGTTACGCCTCGAATGCAATTTAATTCAAGTTCGTCCGTTCGGGTCTCAGAGATCGACGCAGGTCTGACCCACGTTTTTTTTGGCGGCCACAAATTCGGCGTCGTGTATCGCTACGGCATCCTGTCCGCTGATGAGGCGGATAGTTTGTACACCCGGCACACTGTGCCGCCCGCGCCCGATTCAACCCTGAATAGCACTTCTTCATCCGAACTCGATGTGCGCCTGCGCGGTCCTATCACCCGCCGTCTGTTTTACGGCTTGGAAGCCGGTCTCCTCTTCGCCCACGAAGACGAGAAGGTGCTGCCCGCGGAGGGCGCTCGTGTCAGCGGGTTAGAGCTGACAAAGCGCGCCGTAGCGAGCGCTGGTCTGGGCTATGCCCCCAGCAGGCGTATCCTGCTCGCATTCGACATCTCCAGCGGCTTTTCTTGGACAAGAGACCGCCAGTCCTATACCCGCACGGGCAATCTGATGAAAGTTAGCAGCGATCCCATGAACTTCTGGTCTGCACATGTGGCGCTCCAGACGGATATCTGGCGGAGAATGTTTGCCAGTGCGTCCATACTTTCTGTCACCCAAGCTAGTCAGAGCCAACTGTTGGCGAGCAGTAGTGCCGACCAGGATGTACCCAACAAAATTTCACGCGACTATTTCACTGACTATTCCTCGGATTTCGGAATCGGCTGGCGATTCTCGTCCCACTTTCTAGCTCAATATATCTATTCCACTGATTACGGCCTCACACCTCCCCGCCACACCATCATGTTGCGCTATAGCTTCCGCTCGGGTCGTGAATAAGCGGGCACTTTGGTTCGCCAAAATTCAAGACGGGTGTGAGATCGAGTATTTCGGGAGTGTAAACCATTCTGTAATTGCAAAAACATTTGTCCCTACGAATATTCCCTTCCGAGTCGTGAAAAGCTGCTCCGACACGGAGGCGAATAATTCTGATCGAGCTTTATATGCGCGATTCTTCATGACATTGGTGTGCGGGAGGTTGGTCGCAATGCGACAAAGCGCAGTTCCTCGTCAGGTTCAGGTTTTGGAGATTGCAGAACCGGGCTGATTATGCTCCGCGACGCACATATGGTTAGCGGAGCTCGCCAACTTCGGGGAGCTCTATCATCCTACCGAATTGGGGGTTAAACAGCCCGGCGGATCGGTGCATCCATGTCGAGAGACAAGTGGCTGCGTGCTCATTCAAAGTATTCGGAATACAATTTCAAGGTGCGGCACAAGGCGGTTTCATTCAAGACGATCACGTGGTGCAAGCACTCGCGGCGAATCGAGCCAATCTGGCGTTTAATTTTGGCATTCTGCCAGGGCGATCGCCGTGCGGTGAGGCCCTTCGAATTCCAAGATAAGTCGTCGCTTCACAGAACTTCTCTCCATAGATGCCATCGCGGTCGCGCAACAGATAGCGAGGCGCACTGTCCCAAGGAAAAGCTTCCTGAAGCTGTCGGGCAGTCCATTCTGCCGTGGGATTCGCTGTCACAGCAAAATAGTAGGACGCCGGAGAGCTTGCGAGAGAGTCGCAAGAACGAACAGAAGCCGGAACCTGATCGTCGGAAAAACAAAAAAGTCGGCAGAGACCAAGTCCTGCATGTGGTACTCCAGAAATGTCCGCCAATTCTGCGACGGTGGATTCCGGTAGGGTCGGGACCAACTCCTGGTAGGTCCGGTGGTCTCAATGGGTCGATGCAACACTTGCTGAAAGTCTTCTTGTATGAGTCTATGAAGCTGATTTCGTTCGCGGGCGTCAATTCAAACAAAACAAAAGCCCTGTGGTTCACGGAACTGAGAACTGGCCATCGCCGGCAGAGCAGCGTCACTATTCTGTTCAGGAAGTTGCTGCGTTGTGGCAGTTGAGCAAAGATTCGGTGCGCCGTCTTTTCAGGGATGAACCCGGCGTGCTTGCAATCTCCCCACGGCAACGCCGAGGTAAGCGTTCTTACACAACGCTTCGAATCCCGCAATCAGTACTGAAACAGATACACTACAAGATATCACGTATCAGTTAATGACTACGTGTGTATCTTACGCAGCCCGCGGCTACAATTTACCGGCGGCACCAAATAGCCTGCGAGCACCGCGCCGAAGGCCGGAGCTATCGGCGGTGCCGTTGAGTGATTTGGTGGACGGCACATTGGGTGGTGAGGAAATCCGAAAGTCTGTACGCACGCGTGATTGGCAGAAGGCCCAGGACATTGTGCGGCGGTGGGAAGCCGAGGGGGCAACACAATACAAAAACTAAACAATCCAATCCGCCCATAACGGTCGATCAAGCGTGGCAAGATTTTCTGTCGGACATGTAAGCCCGCAACTTCCACATTTCCACAGTCCGCAAATACAAGGTGCTCTCCAAACGTATGCAGGACTTTGCGACCCGACGTAGTTTGCGGTTTCTTGTGCAATTTGATCTGGTCACTCTGCGGGGTTTCCGTGAGGAGTGGAAGGATGGCTCGCTTTCCAGTGCCAAGAAACTGGAACGACTGTGGGCCTTCTTCCGGTTCGCCCAGGAGAGCAAGTGGGTAGAGGACAATCCTGCATCCAAATTGAAAACACCAAAGGTCACACAACGGCCGACGCTCCCGTTCACACATGAGGAGATGCTCCGTTCCTTGGCAGCGCTAGATATTTTCTACGATCAAATCGCACCTAGCAGCAGGAATAGTGCCCGCCGGCTTCGTGCGCTGGTGCTCGTACTTCGATTTAGCGGGATGCGAATCGGGGACGCCGTAAAACTCACAATAGACAAGATCAACGGGAACAAGTTGTTCCTTTACACGCAAAAGACTGGCGTCCAAGTTTACACGGTGCTTCCTGATTTCGTAATTTAGGCGCTTGATGTTATTCCGCGAGTAACGCCGACACATTTTTTCTGGAATGGCACGGACACCCTGGATGGAGTCGATGGGAGTTGGCAAGGAAGACTACGAGAGCTGTTCCGGATTGCAAAAGTGAGTGGAGGACATGCTCACAGGTTCAGAGATACTTTTGCCGCTGAATTGCTTCTAGCCGCCGTCCCCCATCGAACGGGTCGCAATCTTTCTTGGCACCAAAGCCTGAAGGTGACCGAGAAGTATTACTCAGCTTGGACAGCGACCCTGCAGCGACAAGTGGAGGCCGATCTACAGCGGGCCTGGGAGCATGACCCAATCGTACTTCTTGAAACAAAGGGTACACAGAAGGTACACGGAAAACATGAAGCCGTTAACTGAAACAAAATACAGCTCTAATTTTGGAGGCGCGGGTGGGAGTTGAACCCACGAATGGAGGTTTTGCAGACCTCTCCCTTAGGCCTCTTGGGTACCGCGCCGGAGTTTAGAAGTATAGCGAATGTGCGGTCCTCTTGTCAGCGACCGCACCTTTCCGAGAAAATCCGCGTCTTATGATTCTCGCTTATCTTGATTGCGGAAAGCCACTTACTTGGCTCTATTAAGTGCGCAGGTATTTTGTGGCACCGGCATCTTGCCGGCGATTTTTCGGATCTCTGCACCATGCAAGGTCGCCGGGGGGCGCCGGCGCTACCAAACCGCGCACGACACGCTCCTTCCCCCGCGCATGATTAAGGAATTCTAAATCTCGCGGGGGCCTACATCGTTTCAGCGCGACGCCGCGGGCATGAGTTGCGCTTCGCGGATGAAGCGCGCGGATTCCTCGGGCGGCGTGGGACAGATATAGAATCCCGTGCCCCACTCGAAGCCGGCCACTTTGGTGAGCTTGGGAATGATTTCGATGTGCCAGTGGTAGTGTTCACTGGTTTCCTCGCCGATGGGCGAGGTGTGAATCATCAGGTTGTAAGCCGGGCGGTCAAGCACCACGTCGAGGCGCGCGAGATTGTCCTTGAGCGCTTTGGCCAGGCCCGCATAGATGAGGCTCTGATGATTCTCGAATGCCGACGCGTGCTGCTTCGGCAATATCCACATTTCGAACGGAAAGCGCGGCGCGTAAGGAGCGAGGGTCACGAACAAATTCGTCTCGCTGATCACGCGCACGGCCGAATCGCGTTCTTGACGGATCATGTCGCAGAATATGCAGCGCTCTTTGTCGTTGTAATAGTGGCGTGAATTGTCCACCTCCTCGCGCACGCGTTTGGGAACGATGGGCAAGGCGATCAATTGCGAGTGAGGATGCTCGAGCGATGCGCCGGCGGCTTCTCCGTGATTCTTGAAAATCAAAATGTAGCGGAAGCGCTTGTCGTTCTTGAGGTCCAGCATGCGGTCGCGGAAGGCCCAGAGCACGTCTTCGATCTGTTTTTCCGACATGGTTGCGAGCGTGCTACGATGGTCGGGCGTTTCGATGATGACCTCGTGCGCTCCGACGCCGTTCATCCGGTCGAAGAGCCCTTCGCCTTCCCTGTCCAGGTCTCCCTCGATGCCCAGCGCGGGGAATTTATTGGGAACCACGCGCACTTGCCAGCCCGGCGTGTTCGGCCCGCTGCCGTTGCGCCCGTATTGGAGCACCTCGGGCGGCGTCTTGGATTCATTCCCGTAACAAAACGGGCAGATTCCGATTCCCTTGATTTCCACGCTCTCGCGCAAAAAATCCGACGGCCTTTTAGCGCGGTCCGTCGAAATAATCACCCATCTTCCAGTGATGGGATCCTTTCTTAACTCAGGCAACGATTCCTCCCGGCTGGTGAGACCACACAATTTAACATCGGACGCCGTCGAAAAAGGCTTATTTTAAGCCTTATCCGCCCGTTAAGTCTCGCGGAACGATCACAATCCTCATTGTGCGGCGAAAGCGCCCTTGTGGAGACGCACGACGGGACGCCGGCCGGGCGGGGCTTCAATCGCAAGGATGTCGAAACGGAACGGAGCCTTGGTGGCGCGGTACTCGCGGACAAACTGCCGGGCCATGCGCGAGAGGTGCCGCTGTTTTTCGGGCCTGACCGCGTCCTCGGGAGAACCGAACTCGTCGCGGGGCGAGGTTCGTGTTTTCACTTCGACGAAGGCGAGGGTCGCGCCATCGTACCCGACCAGATCAATTTCGCCTTTGACTCCGCGATAGGTAAAATTTCGCGCGATCATGACGTAACCGTTGCGCCGCAGAAACCAATAGGCATACGTCTCGCCGCGCACGCCGGTGTTTCGCGCCTTGCGGCCGGTCGCCGAGCGCGTCGGCGAAGCGGACGATTCCGCGAGCCCCTTGCGTGCGGCCCAATTCACCAAGCCGAACATGGCGCGCGCTAAAATCGGCACGGCCTATTCCTCTCAGGCTTTCCTCTGTGCCCTCTGTGTTCTCTGTGTTGAAAGCTTTACATTTCGCACGGAATGGCTTTTAACACCGACGGCACAGAGAACACAGGGAACATTAAACCAGGATACTTTTTGATTCTAAGCCGACTTCTCTACTTCGCTGATGCAGGCTTCCAGCGTTTGCGCGGCGTAGGCTGCCTGTTCCTCGTCAACGATCAACGGGGGTGCGATGCGGATTGTGTTTTCTCCGGCGCCCAGGAGGAGCAGTCCCTTCTCGAAGGCCAGGTCCACGATCGCTTCGCGTAGATCGCCGGCGCGCTCTTTGGTTTTCTGGTCGCGCACGATTTCGACGCCGATCATCAATCCTTTGCCGCGCACGTCGCCGACGATGCGGTGCCGCGCGGGCCAGTCGGCCATGCGGCCCATCAGAAATCCGCCGACGCGCCGCGCGTTCTCAATGTATTGCGCCTCCAGCAAATCCATGGTTACGAGCGCCGCGGCCACGCTCACGGGATTGCCGCCGAAGGTCGAGGCATGTGCGCCGGGCTTCCAGTCCATCAGGCTCGCGCGCGCGATCGTCGCGGAAAGCGGCATGCCCGAGGCGATACCCTTAGCCACGCACAGAATGTCCGGTTCGATTCCGGCATGGTCGCAGGCCCACCATTTCCCGGTGCGGCCCATGCCGCTTTGCACTTCGTCGCATACCAGAAGAATGCCGTGCTTGCGGCAAATGCGCTGCAACTCGACGAGGAATTCCTTCGGCGCGGGAACGTATCCGCCTTCGCCTTGAATCGGTTCGATGAATATTGCAGCCACTTCATCGGGATCAACCATGCGCTTGAATATCTCGCGCTCCAGAAACGTCGCCGATTCGACGCAAGTGCAGGGCGAAGGATTGCCGTACGGGCAGCGATAAGAATTCGGATAGGGAATGTGAAACACGCCGGCGAGCAGGGCGCCGAATCCTTTGCGCTGTACGGCCTTGGACGCGGTGAGCGAAAGCGAGCCGAGCGTGCGCCCGTGAAAGCAGCCATGAAACGCGATGATTTTATCGCGTCGCGTATGGTATCGCGCCAGTTTGATGGCCGCTTCGATGGCTTCCGTGCCCGAATTGCCGAAATAAACTTTCTTGGCTTCCTTGCCGGGAGCCACAGCCGCGAGCCGCTCTGCCAGGTCCACCATGTTCGGCAAATAGAAATCCGTGCCGGAAATATGAATCAACTCCGCGGCCTGTCTTTGAATAGCTTCGACAACTTGGGGGTGGCAGTGTCCCGTCGAGACGACGGCGATGCCCGCTGCAAAATCCAGAAATAGGTTGCCGTCCACGTCCTCGACCATCGCGCCGCGGCCTGACTTCGCAACCATCGGATAGCCGCGCGTGTAGGAGGGCGAAATAAATTGCGCATCGCGCGCGATCACTTGCCTGGCTTTCGGACCGGGAAGAGGCGTCAACAGAATAGGCAACTTGGCTTCGCTCATAATCACGCCCACAGATTTCTCCACGAGGGACCTCCACCGGGTGTGCTTTCGTGCCACGACCCGGACGGCGCAGAACATGTGTGTCTCTCTCCTGGATCGTGCACTCCGGCGTCTCGGGCATGGCGATCGAAAGAGAGGGACCACTTACTAATTTACGCCGAACGAGGCGAGTCGTCGAGTGAAGGAAGGCGTGGATTGTTTACGCTTCGGAATCGTGCGGATTTACCTGCATTTCAGTAGGACGGGCTTCAGCCTGTCTGGTTTCGGGATAGTATGAGAGCGAAGATCTAAACCAGACAGGCTGAAGCCCGTCCTACTTGCGCTTCCAACGGACACCGCCGTCGCGGGAGTCTTCGAGAATGATTCCGCGCTCGGCCAGTTGGTCGCGAATGCGGTCGGAGGCCGCAAAATCACGGCGCTTGCGCGCGGCTTGGCGTTCGGCGACGAGGGCTTCTACTTCGGCGTCACTGAGGGTGGGGCCGTTGGGTGAAATACCGAGCGCGCTCAGTTTCTCCGCGTCGTCATCTCGCAGGACGGCAAAGATCGCGTCGAACATTTCCATTACTTCAAGCACCGGCGCGGCATCGCCCTTGCGGAACTCGCCGCGGTCCATAGCCGTATTGGCATCGCGCACCAGGTCGAAAATCGCCGCGAGCGCCTGCGCAGTGTTGAGGTCGTCTGCCAGGCCGCGGTCAAACTCCTCCTTCGCTTTTGCGGCGCGCTCCGCCATCGTTGGAGAAGATCCTTCCGGAAATTTCTCCGCGCGAAGGCGTGAAACAAAATTCCTCAGGCGCTCCACGGAACTTGCCGCGCCCTGCAAACTCTCCGGCGTGAAATTCAACTGGCGGCGGTAGGGCACGGAAGCCAGCAAGAATCGAATGGAAGACGGCTTGTGCCCATGGGAAAACAGCTCGCGCAGCGTCGCGAAGTTCCCCTGCGACTTGGACATTTTTTCGTGATCGATCAGCAGGTGCTCGGCATGAAGCCAGTAGCGCACGAATTTCTTGCCGGTGGCCGCTTCGGCTTCGGCAATTTCATTTTCGTGATGCGGAAAGGTCAAGTCCACGCCGCCGCTGTGAATGTCCAGCGTGTCGCCCAAATACTTCAACGCCATGGCGGCGCACTCGATGTGCCAACCGGGGCGTCCCGGTCCGATGGGCGTCTCCCAGAAATGCTCGCCGGGCTTGGGCGCTTTCCACAGGGCAAAGTCGCGCGCATTGTCCTTGTCGTAGCGGTCCATGTCCACGCGCGCGCCGGTCTGCATCCCGGCCACGTCAATTTTTGAAAGTTTGCCGTAGCCAGGAAAGTTGGCGATGCGGTAATACGTCGAGCCCTCGCTGGTATAGGTGAATCCCTTTGCAGTGAGGCGCTGGATCAGCTCCACCATGTCGTCGATATGCTCGGTGGCCCGCGCGATCTGCTCGGGCGGCTCCAGATTCAATGCGTGGCGATCGTCCATATACGCCTGAATGTATTTGTCCGTGTACTCGCGAATGCTGACTCCCGCCGCCGCCGACTTCTGAATGATGCGATCGTCCACGTCGGTAAGATTCATCACCTGGACAACGCGGAAGCCTCTCACCTTCAGATACCGCCGCAGCACATCCTGAAACACAAACGTGCGGAAATTTCCGATGTGCGCGTAATCGTAAACCGTGGGTCCGCAGGTGTACGAGCGCACCTCGCCGGTGACCAGCGGAACGAACGGCTCCGTCTCGCCGGACATGGTGTTGTGAAAGCGAATCTCCGTCTTCGTGGTCCGGTCCCCGCTGCTCAGTGTAGGCTGCACGCTCATGGCAAACGCGTCATTTTAACCGACGCACGCAGATGTAGCAAAAGGTCTGTTGCGTTGGGGGCGCCCTACAAATTGAACGGGACAGAGGTGGGCGGATCGTAGCTCTTGTGCCAGAATGTCCAATGCCGGGGATTAAGCTGGATCATAATTGTACGTCTCAAGAATCTAGCAAGCAGTCTGATCCTAGCCACACAGCCTGTAAACTCCGGTAGTTGGTCTAACTAAGCCTCTCCCACTCAGAGAATGAAGTAGAAGAGGAACAGCGGAATGTCGGAAGACGAAGATCAGGAATTGCGAGACATTCGAGCGGAAGAAACTACGCGGGGCAGGAAGCAACCAAAGAACGCTCTATCGCTCGCGCGCCGCCGCATGATCGCTGAAATGGCGAGAATTCTGCAAGATCCGCGCTGCGACAAGGAAACCTATCTAGAAGTTATTCGCGCGTACGGGCTGCAAGAGGAGTCAGTCGAGTTTCATCAGCTCCTCGCTTTGTGGAGGAAGCGCCGCGGAAACGATTGACGACAACCCGATGCGCAGAACGAATTCGTCTGTCCTGTTCCTCAGCAGATAAAGTCTCCAGATGCCCCGCAACAATCTTGGTGAATTCCGAATTGAATTCCCGGGCCGAAATCTTCTTCTTCGTTGATTTCTTCTTGGGTCTCTTGGCCATGATTCGTCCTACGCATCCTCGAAGTCATCCTAATGATAGTACGTGGAAGAAGGCCGCGCAATGCACTGTGCCGGCCAAGTACCGATAAGTCAGACCTCGGAGTGCGGGCGTGCGGTCTATCGCTTATGCGATTGCGCGTAGTCGATGGCGAACTGCTTGAGGGTCGGGCTCGTCATGCCCAGCGCGGTAGCTTCCTTGGCGGCGCGGTCGACATCCCAATGATCGACCACCATTCGCTTGATAAACCACATCGTGGCCGCGCGCCCACCGCCCGCGCAGTGAATGAACGCCGGGTCGCTGCCCTTCGCCGTGATCGCTTCCAGAAACTTGTCGGCCACGGCGGGATCGGGCGCGGTGCTGCTGAAGGGAATGGAGTAGTAGCGAATGTCGGCGGCCTTCGCGGCTGCTTCTTCCACCGGAAGGTTCGCGCCGTCTTCGCTCGGTTGCCGCAAATTGATGATCGAAGCAAAACCAAATTTCTTGATTTCGGGCACTGCCGTGGCTTTGATCGCTCCGGAGCAGGCGACCGTCGTCTCCAGGCGATGGAAGTTGGTGATGCCGTCGACGTTTTCTTTGGTTACCTCCTGCGCCCGGACCGGCGCCGCAGCCAGCCAGACACTTGAAATCAAAGCCGCCGCTAACAGGAATTGTGATTTCATCGAAGGCCTCCTCTATAGGAAATTGCATTATGCGACGAAAGGGCCGGAGAAAGCTAGTCCGTTGGATTTGAGCAAGCGTACCAGTTTGAACTCATGGTCCGGCGAAAAGCTGCCCGCCCCAAAAACGGGCGGCCTCTACAAAACCAACGGTGCCAATGCCTTACGGTATTGTAGAGGCCTCTCCGTCCCATGCTCTTCGGGACGGAGAGGGCAGGTTTCACTTCTTAAGCGGCCACTCCTGAATCACACAAATTTGTGTCCACCGGATGCGATGGCTATAATAAGCGTGTGAGCTTAGGATCGGTTACAGGCCCTGACTATGATCGCTCCCGCACAAATCGAAACTCCCGCCTCTCTGGCGCACCTCGACCTCGAAAAGGAAATTGTGCGCCTGAAGCGGGAGATGAATGCCGTGATCCTGGCGCACTATTACCAGGATTCGGAGATTCAGGACCTCGCGGATTTTGTGGGCGATAGCCTGCAGCTCTCCCA